>Ga0066256_1003480_pt1 | contig 15132 bp, 12 predicted proteins | sample ThiBio_1000_biof_FD_87107 | JGI IMG/M metagenome (GOLD analysis project Ga0066256, IMG submission 87107) | Wastewater bioreactor microbial communities from Cape Town, South Africa - Thiocy_expt_1000_biof (version 2) | ecosystem: Engineered > Bioreactor > Thiocyanate-remediating >...
TCAAGTGTTGGATAAACGAGCCTAGCGGTCGCACGGACGTCCGCTGTCAATGTCTCTGATCAGCCTGATGCCGTCATTCCTTTTTTGGAAGTTTTCAAACTGCCCGCAGCACTTCCTGCGCAGCATTCAACACCACCCGGCTCAACCCCTCCAACACCCCCGACGCCGCCCGCGCCTGCTGCCAATACAGCGGCACATCCAGCGGCGTATCCGGCACCAGCTCGACCAGCGCGCCGTCCTTCAAATGGTGTGCCACCAGCACCTCCAACTGCATGCCCCAGCCCATGCCTGCCAGCGCGGCGGTGGCGAAGGCCTGGGGCGAGGGCAGGGTGTGCCGGGGCAGTTCCACATGCCGGTGGCACAGGCGGCGGGCCCAGCGGGCCTGCAGTTCGTCCTTGGGGCTGAACACCAGGCTGGGCGCGCGGGCCAGGGTGCCGGCGGTCACGCCCTCGGCGAAGTGGCGGGCCATGAAGGCCGGGCTGGCGGCGGCGCGGTAGCGCATGGCGCCCAGGGGCTGGCTGTTGCAGCCGGTGGCGGGGCGGGCAGTGGCGGTGACGGCGGCGAGCACGGCGCCGCTGCGCAGCCACTCGGCGGTGTGGGTTTCGTCGTCCACGGCCACCTCCATCAGCACGGGCGCCTGGGCCGCGAAGGCGGCGACGGCGGGGGCGAACCAGGTAGCCAGGCTGTCGGCGTTCACGGCCACGGGCAGCGGCACGCGGGCGATGCCTTCCGGGGCCAGCGCGGGCAGGGCGCCTTGCAGTTCCTGCTCCAGCAGGCGCACGCGGTCGGTGTGCTGGCACAGGCGCCGGCCCGTGTCGGTGGCGCGGCAGGGCTGGCCGCGCACCACCAGGGCGCAGCCCACGCGCTCTTCCAGCAGGCGGATGCGCTGCGAGATGGCCGAGGGCGTCACATTGAGCGTGCGCGCCGCGCGCTCAAAGCTCCCCTCGCGGATGACTGCAGCCAAGGCGGAGAGCGCGGAATAGTCCAGCATGTATTCAGTTTTGTTAATGCAGGTGAAGTAAAGACAGTTTGTCTTTATTGATGCCGGCTGGCAAGCTGCGCGGCATGAATTGGCTTGATACCGCTGCCCTCGCTCCCCCTGTGTTCATCCAGGGCCTGGTCCTGTGCCTGGGCCTCATCGTGGCCATCGGGGCGCAGAACGCCTTCGTGCTGCGCCAGGGCTTGCGCCGCGAGCATGTGGGCAGCGTGGTGCTGTTCTGCGCGCTGGCGGATGCGGTGTTCATCACGGCGGGCGTGCTGGGCATGGCGCAGGCGCTGGGCGAGCGGCCCGCCATGGCGCGCGCGCTGGCGCTGGCCGGGGCCGCGTTCCTGGCCGTGTACGGATGGCGCGCGCTGCGCCGGGCACGGCATGCGGGGGGCTTGCAGGCAGTGGCCAGTGGCGTGGGGCTGGGCCGGGGCGCGGCCCTGGCGCAGGCGGCGGCGTTCACGCTGCTCAACCCGCATGTTTATCTGGATACCGTGCTGCTCATGGGCAGCATCGGCGCCCAGCAGCCGCAGGCGCTGCGCGGCTGGTTCGTGGCGGGGGCCAGTTGTGCCAGCCTGCTGTGGTTTGGCCTGCTGGGCTTTGGGGCGCGCTGGCTGGCGCCCTGGTTCGCGCGGCCCCGGGCGTGGCAGGTGCTCGATGCGCTGATCGGCGCCACGATGTTCGTGCTGGCCGCGCTGCTGGCGCGCCACGCGTTTTCAGGAATGTGAGGAGGGTTCATGTACGTCAGAAAACAACACCAGTGGACGGACCGCGAAGAGGTCTTTGCGCTGATCGAGGCGCATGCGCTGGGCGCCTGGGTGTGCCAGGCGGAGGGCGGGCTCATCGCCAACCATGTGCCCTTCGTGCTGGACCGTGGCCGGGGTGAGCACGGCACGTTGATGTGCCATGTGTCGCGCGCCAACCCGGTGTGGCGCGCGCTCGGTGCGGGCGTGCCGTCGGTGGTGATGTTTCGGGGGCCGCAGGCCTACATCACGCCAGGCTGGTACCCGGGCAAGGCGGAGCACGGCAAGGTGGTGCCCACCTGGAACTACCTGGCCGTGAACGCGCATGGCATGGCGCGGGTGGTGGACGACCCGGCCTGGCTGCTGGGCCTGCTCAATCGCCTGACCCAGACGCACGAGGCCGGGCGCCCGCAGCCCTGGCAGGTGGGCGATGCCCCGGCGGACTACATCGACAAGCAGTTGCGTGCCATCGTGGGCATCGAGATCCCCATCGACCGGCTGGAAGCCAAGTGCAAGGCCAGCCAGGACGAGGACCTGGAGGACCGGCGGGGCACGGTGGCGGGCCTGCGTGCGGAGCAGCGCGAGGCCTCCGCCGCGATGGCCGATTGGGTGCAGCGGGCCATGGAGGGCACTGGGCCCGGCGGCGCGTGAAGGGCGCCCGCCAACGGCCAGGCCGCCGCCGTCAGATCGCGTCGAGGAACTCCCGCAGCGCCGGGCCCGGTTCGCCGTTCCACACGAGGTGCGTGCGGTTGTGGCGGAGCGGCTCGGGCAGCGGGTGCTGGCGGATGTCTTTCGCGGCGTGCAGGGCCCCTAGCAGCGAGGCGGGCACGATGCCGCAGCCGGTGCCGGCGGCCGCGCAGGCAATGATGGCCTGGTAGCTGGCGAGCTCCATCACGCGTTCCGGCCGGGTGCCGTCCAGCGCGAACCATTCCTCCAGGCGCTTGCGGTACGAGCAGCCCTGCGCAAAGGCCAGGACGGTGCTGGCTTCCAGGTCGGTAGCGCGCCCCACCGGCGCATGTGCCTTGGCGGTGACAAGCACCAGTTCTTCGTCGAATACGGGGCGCGATGGCAACTCGCCCACAGGGAAGGGCTCGCCCACGAAGGCGGCGTCCAGTGCGTGGTCGGCCAGCTTGCGCAGCAGCAGGGCGGTGGTGCCGGTCTGCAGTTCGATGCCGATGTCGGGCTGGCGCTGGTGGAAGCGGGCCAGCAGCTTGGGCAGGCGGCTGCCCGCCGTGCTCTCCATCGACCCCAGGCGCAACGGGCCGCGCACCGGCATGGCGCGCACGGCGGCCTCGGCCTCGTCGGCCATGCGCAGCAGTTGTTCGGCATGCACCAGCAGGGCCTGGCCCGGCGCGGTGAGCGCCAGCGCGCGCCCTTGCCGCTGGAAAAGCGGCACGCCCAGCCGCTGCTCCAGTTGCTTGATGCGCGTGGTGATGTTGCTCTGCACGCGGTGCAGGCGCGCGGCGGCGCGCACGATGCCGCCCTCGCGCACCACGGCGCGGAAGATCTCCAGCGAATCGAGGTCGATACTTCTCATTTGAAGAAATGTAGTTCAGAAAAATTCATTTGAAAAGAACAATGAATGCCGGTCCAATGCACGGAACGACAGGAGAAAACCCATGGCAACGCTCACGACCCGGCTGACCCGGATGCTGGATTTGCGACACCCGGTGGTGTCCGCCCCCATGGCCTTCGCGGGGGGCGGTGCCCTCGCGGCAGCCGTGAGCCGCGCGGGCGGCCTGGGGCTGATCGGTGGCGGCTATGGCGACCCGGCCTGGCTGGAGGCGCAGTTCGAGGCCGCCGCCGGGGCGCACGTGGGCGTGGGCTTCATCACCTGGTCGCTGCGCAAGTCGCCGTCGCTGCTGACCGATGTGCTCCGGCACCGCCCGGCGGCGGTGATGCTGTCGTTCGGCGACCCTCGGCCGTTCGTGGACGAGATCCGCGCCGCCGGGGCCCGCGTGATCTGCCAGTGCCAGGACCTGGGCCATGTGATGGACGCGGTGGAGGTGCAGGCCGACATCGTGGTGGCGCAGGGGGCCGAGGCCGGCGGGCACGGCGCCGCGCGCGGCACGCTGGGCTTCGTGCCCGAGGCGGCCGATTACCTGGCCGCGCACGCGCCGGGCACGCTGCTGCTGGCCGCCGGCGGCATTGGCGATGGGCGGGGGCTGGCGGCTTCGCTGGCGCTGGGCGCCGATGGCGTGCTGCTGGGCACGCGGCTGTGGGCCTCCACCGAGGCGCTGGTGCAGCCGGGCCACCACCAGGCCATCCTGGAGACCGATGGCGACGGCACGCTGCGCACCACCGTGGCCGACATCGCGCGCCAGATCGCCTGGCCCCGGGGCTTCACGGCGCGCATCCGGCGCAACGCCTTCACCGACCGCTGGCATGGCCACGAGGCCGACCTGGAGCGCGCCGTGGCAGTGGAGGGGCCGCGCTACCGCCAGGCCTTCGCCGCCGGCGACGCGGAGCACACGGGGGTCTGGTTTGGCGAGGCGGCGGGCGTCATCCACGCCATCGAGCCGGCCGCCGTGATTGTCGAGCGCATGGCGGACGAGGCCGCGCAATGCCTGGCGCGGCAGGCGGCTGCCGTCGGCGGACCAGCCGCGGGGGAGCGCGCCGTCCTCCCTTCCGCGCCTTCGGACCTGGCATCGGCCAGCGCCCTGGCCTTCCCCGAGGCGGGGCAGACCGAACGCCTGGCGCCGCCGCCCGTGCTGGACGCGGACCAGCAGGCCGCCGCCGATGAATTGATCAACGGCCCGCGTGGCGGGGTGTACGGGCCTTTCCGGCCCTTGCTGCACCGCCCGCCGCTGCTGCGCGCGGCGGCGAAGCTGGGCGAGACGCTGCGCTACGCGGGCACGCTGGACGCCGCGCTGCGCGAGTGGACGATTTGCGTCGTGGCGCGGGAGACGGAGAACGTCTTCGAGTGGGAGATGCACCACCCCCTGGCCGTGCGCGCCGGGGTGCCCGTGGCCGCGCTGGGGGCCCTGGCCACGCGCTCCGCGCTGCCAGCGGATCTGGACCCGGCGCTGGCGCTCGCCGCGCGGGTGGCGCGCGAGCTGCTGGCCACGCACCGGATCGGCGAGGCCACCTACGCCCAGGCGCTGGTGCAATGGGGCGAGGCCGCGCTGGTCGAACTGCTCACGCTGGCGGGGTACTTCGCCATGGTGTGCTGGGTGATGAACGTGGCGCGCACGCCGGGGCCGCAGCGGGTCTGAGCTGCGCTACCCCAGCAGCTCCGCCATGTCCAGCATGCGCCGCGCCACCTCGCCCAGCCTCAGGCCCTTGTCCATGGCGGTTTTGCGCAGCTTCTCGTAGGCGGCCTGTTCGCTCAGGCCCTGGCGCTGCATGAGCAGGCCCTTGGCGCGGTCGATGGTCTTGCGGTCCTGCAGCTCGGTTTTGGCGTCGGCCAGCTCGGCACGCAGGGCCTGCTCGTGCGCGAAGCGGGCCATGGCCACGTCGAGGATGGGGCGGATGCGCTGCGGCGCGAGCCCCGCCACCACGTAGGCCGACACACCGGCCGCCACCGCGTCGCGCACGCCCGTGGTGTCGGCGTCGTCGGTGAACATGACGATGGGCCGGCGCGCGTTGCGCGTGGCCAGCACCACGTGTTCCAGCGCGTCGCGCGCCGCGCTCTGGGTGTCCACGATGATGAGGTCGGGCTGCAGCTGCGCCAGCCGCTCGGCCAGGAAGGTGTCGGCAGGTATCGAGGCGACGAGGTTGTAGTTGTTTTCCAGCAGGCCGATGCGCAGCATGCGCGAGCGCGCCGCCTGCTGCACGGCGTATTCGTCGCCAGGGTCGGCCACGGCCAGGTCGGGGGCCACCACCACAATGCGCAATGCGTCGGTCATGGCATTGGCCAAGCAACAAACGTACCATTTTGGGCCAAAGCGCCCTCCGGGCATAAGCCTTTATCGCCCTGTTTTTCGATGTCTGAAAATTGCTAATGCACAGGGCTTACCCGGTAGGGTTTTGGTCGGGCGTCACATATACCTGTTGTCACATTATTTACATGACGGAGCTTCCAGCATGGCGAAATCTTTGAACCGCCGCCAATTTGCCGCCGGCCTGGCGCTTGCCCCCATGGCGGCAAGCGGCCTGCTGGTGGGTTGCAACCGCATGCCCGACACGGTGCGCATCGGCGTGGCCCAGCCGCTCAGCGGCCCCCTCGGCGCGCTCGGGCAGGATTTGCTCAACGGTGTCACCCTCGCGGTGCGTGAGCTCAATGAATCCGGTTTCAGCGTGGACGGCAAGCGCATCGCGCTGGAAATCGTCTCGGTCGACGACAAATCCGACGTCGAGACGGGCAAGCAGGTGGCGCAGGAGTTGGTCGATGCCGGGGTCGTGGCCGTCATCGGCCACCTCAATTCCGGCGTCAGCATTCCCACCGCGCCGATCTACGCCGCACACGGCATAGCGCAGATCGCCATTTCCACCAACCCCAAATACACCGAGCTGGGCGTCCCCACCACGCTGCGCATGGTCGCCAACGACACCCTGCAGGCGGCGGCGCTGGCGGCGTTTGCTTCCGAGCAGCTTGGCGGCAAGCGCTTCGCCACGCTCGACGACGGCACCCCCTATGGCAAGGACTTGTCGGAAGGGGCGGCGCAGCGGCTCGAAGCGGCGGAAAAGAGCGTCGTGCTGCGCCAGTCCTTCGACGACAAGACGGTGGCCTTCGATGAATTGGCCGCCAAGCTCAAGGCCGAGAACATCGACATCGCCGTTTCCACCCTGAACGACTTCCAGGCGCTGGCGCTGCTCGAAGCGCTGAAGAAGATCAACTACACGTCGCTGCGCCTGCTGGGCGGCGATACGGTCAAGACGACCGACATGCAAAAGGGCGCCGGCATCATCGACGGCATCTACGCCACCTCGCCGGTGCTTGAAGCCAAGGAATTTACGGCCGGACCGCAGTTCCTGGAGAAGTACGGCGCGGCCTTCGGCAAGCCCCCGGCCTACGGCGGCCATTACACCTACGACAGCATGTACGTGCTTTCGCAGGCGCTGCAGCTGGCGAAATCGGCCAAGCCCGAGGACATCACCGCCGCGCTGCACAAGATCAACGGCTACGCCCCCGTCACCGGCACCATGAAGTGGGACGACAAGGGCGAGCAGCGCTACGCCGCCGTCGGCGTGTACGAACTGCGCCGCGGCAACTGGGAGCTGCGCATGCGCTCCGACCGCTGGTAATAGAGCACCCGCCCAGCCCATTACAGCGCCTCCGAGGCGCTGTTTGCTTTCAGGAGACGAATCACAGGTCGTCACCCCCGTCTTGTGAAGCGCGCGCCCAAATCGGCAACCACCGCGCAAGGGCCGCCCCGCCGCGCTGGTGGTGTCCCCCCTCCGCAGCGCGCAGCGCTGCCAGAGAGGGGGGAAGGCGCGCAGCGCCTCAGGGGGGAGTACCTTATCTAGCACTCGATCACGTTGACGGCCAGCCCGCCGCGCGAGGTTTCCTTGTAGCGGCTCTTCATGTCGGCGCCGGTCTGCACCATGGTGCGAATCACCTGGTCGAGCGAGACTTCGTGCCGCCCGTCACCGCGCAGCGCCAGGCGGGCGGCGTTGATGGCCTTGATGGCGCCCATGGCGTTGCGCTCGATGCAGGGGATCTGCACCAGGCCGCCCACTGGGTCGCAGGTCATGCCGAGGTTGTGCTCCATGCCGATCTCGGCGGCGTTTTCGACCTGGGCGGGCGTGCCGCCCAGCACGGCCGCCAGCGCCCCGGCGGCCATGCTGCAGGCGACGCCGACCTCGCCCTGGCAGCCGACCTCGGCGCCCGAGAGCGAGGCGTTCTTCTTGTAGAGGATGCCGATCGCGCCGGCCGTGAGCAGGAAATCGACGATGCCTTGCTCGGTCGCCCCGGGTATGAAGTTGCGGTAGTAGTGCAGCACGGCAGGGATGACCCCCGCCGCGCCGTTGGTGGGCGCCGTCACCACGCGGCCGCCGGCGGCGTTTTCCTCGTTCACCGCCATGGCGTAGAGGTTGACCCAGTCGAGCATGGACAGCGGGTCGCGCAGCGCGGCTTCGGGGTGGCTGCTCAGGCTGCTCTTGAGTTCCGCCGCGCGTCGGCGCAGCTGCATGCGGCCGGGCAGGTGGCCGGTGGCGCTGCAGCCACGCGCCACGCAGCCCGCCATGGTCTGCCAGATGGCGAGCAGCTGGCGCCGGACTGCCTCCGGGCTGCGGCGCGCGGCTTCGTTCGCCGCCATCAGCGCGGCGACGGAGAGGCCGCTGGCCGCGCACTGCGCCAGCAGCTCGGCGCCGCTGCCGAAGGGGTAGGGCGGCGCCGCGGTGGACACCGGCGCATCGCCGGCCGGCGCCGTGCCTTCTGCCGTTTCGTTGAGCACGCGCGTGCCGGCGGCGTCGATGACGAAACCGCCGCCGACGGAATAGAACTCGGCCGCCAGCAGCTCTTCGCCATCGGCGCCGAGCGCGGCGAAGCGCATGCCGTTGGGGTGCAGCGGCAGGCTCTTGCGGCGCATCAGCAGGTGGTCTTTTTCCACGAAGCGGATCGGGTGCTGGCCGAGCAGCGCCAGCTGCTGCGTGGCGCGGATGGCGGCGATCGCCGGCGCTATGGCTTCCGGGTCCACGGTGTCGGGCTCGTACCCGGCCAAGCCCAGCAGCACGGCGCGGTCGGTGCCGTGGCCCAGGCCGGTGGCCGAGAGCGAACCGAACAGCTCCGCGCGCACGCCATGCACCGCGCTCCAGCCCGGCGCGGCCCGGCCCGGCGCGGCCTGCAGGCGGCGGGCGAACTGGCGTGCGGCGATCATCGGGCCGACGGTGTGCGAGCTCGACGGCCCGATGCCGATCTTGAACAAGTCGAACACGCTGACGAAGGCGTCGGAAGGGGAAGCGGCAACAGGCATGGGCGGGCGGCGTGGCGCCGGAGTGGAGGGAGCGTGCACGGTACGCGGCGGCGCGCGCGCCGGCATGGGCGCAAACCCTCGGCGCCTGGGCGCGGTGCCAGGAGAGCAGGCCGGGCTACTACATTAAATATAGCTGCTAACGCTTATGCAGCAAGCGCTAGAGGCCTATTTGGCTTGAAATTTCATGCGCCGTTGCCGGGCATGAATGTTTCTTACATTGCCAGCGCGCGCGCCAGTAGCAGCGGCCCGTCCCAGGCGCGGATGCGCGGGCGGGTGCGCAGGCACCCGCCTTGCAGCGCCTCGACCTTGTCGAGCACGCGCAGCCCCCCTTGCACCACCAGGCGCAGCTCCCAGCCGGCGCGGCCGGGCAGGCGGTGCACCAGGGGCGCACCGGCCAGCATGCGTGCGCGCGCCCACTGCGCGAGGCTGGCCACCAGGGCGTCGTGCGCGGCGCCCGGAGGACCGGCCCGCAGGTTCCGCGCATCCAGGCCGCGCGCCCTGGCGTCCGCCTCGGGCACGTAGTAGCGACCGCGCGGCAGGTCCACGCTCAGGTCCTGCCAGAAGTTGATCAGCTGCAGGGCGGTGCAGATGGCGTCGCTCTGCGCCAGCGCTTCGTCGTCGTTGACGCCGTACAGGTGCAGCAGCAGCCGGCCCACCGGGTTGGCCGAGCGGCGGCAGTAGGCCAGCAGTTCGACCCGGTTCGCGTGGCCGGCGGCGGCGGCGCTCTGGCGCACGCCTTGCTCCAAGGCGCTGAGCAGGTCGGCCAGCAGCGGCAGCGGCAGGGCGTGGCGCGCGATGGCGGTCGCGAGCGGGCCGAACACCTCGGGCCAGCGCGCGCTCGGGGCCGTGCCGGCGGCGGCGGCGCGCAGGTCCGCGGCGTAGGCGGCCAGCGCCTCCAGGCGCTCGGCCGCGGGGGCGTCGCCCTCGTCGGCCAGATCGTCGGCGGTGCGGGCAAAGGCGTAGAGCGCGGCGATCGGCACGCGCAGCGCCGGCGGGCAGAGCCACGAGGCCACGGGAAAGTTCTCGTAGTGCGTCACCGGTGGTGGCAGGGGCTCGGCGTGCCGCGGCTCAGCGCCGGGTAGGGCGGCCGGTTCGGCGGGCTGGGGTGCCTGGGTGGCGCCTGGTGTGAAGTGGGCAGGCGCCTGGGGGGCGCCTGCGGGCATGGGTTCGGTGGACACCGGGGGATTGTCGCCCAGGGCGATGCAAAAATATGTTGATAACTAACCGGTCAGTCAGTAATAATGCGCGACCGAATTCGTAACGCGACCTATTCCCATGCCGCAACCTACTTTGTCCCTGCGCGGGCGCCTGCCGGCCCTGCTGTGCGTATTGGCGCTCGCTGCCTGCTCGCGGCCCGAGCCGCCGCCTGAGCCGGTGCGCGCCGTCAAGCTGCTGACCGTCGGCACGGCGCCGCTCACGGCGCAGGTGGCGTACGCCGGCGAGGTGCGCGCGCGCACCGAGTCGCGCCTGGGCTTTCGCGTGCCGGGCAAGATCCTGCAGCGCCAGGCAGAACTCGGCCAGCGCGTGCACGCCGGCCAACTGCTGGCGCAACTGGACCCGCGCGACTTCGAACTCGCCGCCGCCGCCGCGCGCGCCCAGGTGAGCGCCGCACGCACGCAGCGCGACCTGGCCGCCGCCGACGCCCAGCGCTACGAGGCGCTCAAGGCGCAGAACTTCATCAGCGGCGCCGAGCTCGAGCGCCGCCACGCATCCCTTAAGGCCGCGCAGGCCAGCCTGGACCAGGCGCAGGCGCAGGCGGCTGCCCAGGGCAACCAGTCGGCTTACACGCGCCTGGTCGCCGACGCCGACGGCGTGGTCACCGGCGTGGATGCCGAGCCGGGCCAGGTGGTCGCCGCCGGCGCCAGCGTGGTGCGCCTGGCGCGCGACGGCGCGCGCGACGTGGTGTTCGCCGTGCCCGAGGACAAGCTCGCCCGCATAGCCGTCGGCCAGCAGTTGGCGGTGCAGCGCTGGGCGGGCGGTGCCGCGCTGGTCGCCACGGTGCGCGAACTGGCGGCCAGCGCCGACCCGGCCACGCGCACCTTCGCCGTGAAGGCAGCGATCGAGGGCGCCGAGGCGCCGCCCCTGGGCGCCACGGTCACGGTGGGGCCGCCGGGGCTGTCGGCGCGCGGTGCCGAGGCCATCGTACTGCCGACCACCGCCCTGAGGCAGAGCGGCGACGGCACGGCGGTCTGGGGGTTCGACGCCGCGGGCAGCAAGGGGCGCGCCCAAGCGGGGCGGACCGCCCCCGCCGATGGCAACCAGGCCGTGGGGGCGAGGGGCCTGGGCCCGGGCATGCAGGTGCTGGGCCCGGGCGTGCACGTCCTGGCACCGGGCCAACAGGTCACGGTTTATGAGGATAAATACGCTCCAGCGCTTGCTGGTACTCAAAAAAATGCTACACAAAAAGTAGCAAATTCCGGCGCCCCGGCCTCCGCCGCGGCCACCGCCGCTGCCCGGAGGTAATGCGGTGGACACGCCGATGCACGCCGCCGAACCCTCCCGCGGTTTCAACCTCTCGCGCTGGGCGCTGGAGCACCCTGCGCTCACACGCTACCTCATGGTGGTGCTGCTGCTCATGGGGGTGTTTGCCTACTTCCAGCTGGGGCAGGACGAAGACCCGCCGTTCACCTTCCGCGCCATGGTGGTGCGCACCTACTGGCCGGGCGCCACGGCGCAGCAGGTGGCCGAGCAGGTGACCGACAAGATCGAACGCACCCTGCAGGAGGTGCCCTACGCCGACAAGATCCGCAGCTACAGCAAGCCGGGCGAGTCGCAGATCATCTTCCAGATCAAGGACTCGTCGCGCCCTGCCGAAGTGGCGGGCGTGTGGGACGCCGGGCGCAAGAAGATCGGCGACATGCGCTATACCCCGCCGCCGGGCGGGCAGGGGGCGGTCTTCTACGACGATTTCCGCGATGTCTACGGCGGCATCTTCCCGCTCGAGGCCGCGGGCTTCAGCCTGGCCGAATCCAAAGCCGTTTCCCACGAGGTGCGCCAGCAGTTGCTGCGCGTGCCGGACGTCGCCAAGGTCGAGTTGTTCGGCGCGCAGGACGAAAAGCTCTACATCGAAGTGTCCCAGCGGCGCCTGGCGCAACTGGGCCTGGACATGAACCAGGTGCTGGCGCAGCTCGGCCAGCAGAACGCCGTCGAGAGCGCGGGCGTGGTACAGACGCCGAGCGACCAGCTCCAGGTGCGCGTGGAAGGCCAGTTCCACGCCATCGATGAGCTGCGCGCCATGCCGATACGGGCGGCCACGGGCCGGCAGCTGCAGCTTTCCGACATTGCCGAAGTGCGGCGCGGCTATGCCGACCCGCCGGGCGTGAAGGTGCGCCACGACGGCCAACAGGTCATCGCCATCGGCATCTCCATGGCCAAGGGCGGCGACATCATCGCCCTCGGCAAGGCGCTGCACGCGGCGGTAGACCGCATCGGCGCGCAGTTGCCGGCAGGGGTTCGGCTGGTGAACGTGCAGGACCAGCCGAAGTCGGTCGCCAGCTCGGTGAACGAATTCGTCAAGGTGCTGATCGAGGCGGTGGTCATCGTGCTGGCCGTGAGCTTCATCAGCCTGGGCCTGCACAAGCGCAGCGGCGAGCAGCGCTGGTGGCGCCGCTGGTACGTGGACCCGCGTCCCGGGCTGGTGGTGGGCATCACCATCCCGCTGGTGCTGGCGGTGACCTTCCTGGCCATGCACTACTGGGACATCGGCCTGCACAAGATCTCGCTCGGCCCGCTCATCATTGCGCTCGGCCTGCTGGTGGACGACGCCATCATTGCCGTCGAGATGATGGTGCGCAAGATGGAGGAGGGCTACGACAAGCTGCGATCGGCCACCTTCGCCTACGAGCTCACGGCCATGCCCATGCTCACGGGCACCTTGATCACCGCGGCGGGTTTCCTGCCCATCGGCATGGCCAAGTCCATGACCGGGGAATACACCTTCGCCATTTTTGCCGTCACGGTGATCGCGTTGGTGCTGTCGTGGTTTGTTTCCGTGTACTTCGTGCCCTACCTGGGAACGCTGCTTCTGAAGACGCCGCCCCAGGTGCAGGCGCGCGCCGATGGAGCCGTCTCGGCCCATCCGCACGAGGTGTTCGACAGCGCTTTCTACAACGGCTTTCGCCGCCTGGTGCACTGGTGCGTGGCGCACCGCTGGATCACCATCGGCGCCACGCTGGCGATCTTTGCGCTGGGCATCGTCGGCATGGGCCGGGTGCAGCAGCAGTTCTTCCCCGATTCCAGCCGGCCGGAAATCATCGTCGATGTGTGGTTCCCGGAGGGCACCTCGCTTGCCGGCAACGAGGAAGTGACGCGGCGCGTGGAGGCGCGCCTGCGCGCCGAGCCGGGCGTGGCCAGTGTCAGCACCTGGGTCGGCTCGGGCGTGCCGCGCTTCTACCTGCCGCTGGACCAGGTGTTTCCGCAGACCAATGTCTCGCAGTTCATCGTGCTGGCGCGTGACCTGAAGGTGCGTGAGCAGCTGCGCGTCGCCTTTCCGGCGCTGCTGGCAAGCGAATTTCCCGAGGTGCGCGGCCGCGTCAAGCTCTTGCCCAACGGGCCCCCCGTGCCGTACCCGGTGCAGTTCCGCGTCATCGGGACGGACCCGTCCGTCCTGCGCGCGCGCGCCGACGAGGTCAAGGCCGTGCTGCGCGCTTCGCCCCAGATGCGCGGTGTGAACGACAACTGGAACGAGTCGGTGAAGGTCATGCGTCTGGAAGTCGACCAGGCCAAGGCGCGCGCGCTGGGCGTGACGAGCCAGTCCATCGCCCAGGCGTCGCGCGTGATGCAGTCCGGCACCACGGTGGGCCAGTACCGTGAGGGCGACAAGCTCATCGACATCGTGCTGCGCCAGCCGCAGGACGAGCGCAGCGCCATCACCGACATCGCCAACGCCTACCTGCCCACGGGCACCGGCCCATCCATCCCGCTGACGCAGATCGCCAAGCCGCATTTCAGCTGGGAGCCCGGCGTGATGTGGCGCGAGAACCGCGACTACGCCATCACCGTGCAGGGCGACGTGGTCGAGGGCCTGCAGGGGGCCACCGTGACCCATGCGCTGCTGCCCGAGCTGCGCAAGCTCGAGAGCGGTTGGCACGCGGCCGGGCAGAACGCCTACCGCATCGAGGTAGCGGGCGCGGTGGAGGAAAGCTCCAAGGGATCGAGCTCCATCGCGGCTGGACTGCCGGTGATGCTGTTCATCACCTTCACGCTGCTGATGCTGCAATTGCACAGCTTCAGCCGCGCCATGCTGGTATTCCTCACCGGGCCGCTGGGCATTGCCGGGGTCGCCGGGGCGCTGCTGCTGCTTGGCCGCCCGTTCGGCTTTGTTGCGCTGCTCGGGGTGATAGCGCTCATGGGCATGATTCAGCGCAATTCGGTCATCCTCATCGACCAGATCGAGCAAGACCGCGCACGCGGGGTGCCGGCCTGGGACGCGATCGTCGAATCGGCCGTGCGGCGCCTGCGCCCCATCGTGCTGACGGCGGCCGCGGCGGTGCTGGCGATGATTCCGTTGTCGCGCGATGTGCTGTGGGGGCCGATGGCGGTGGCGATCATGGGCGGCCTGCTGGTCGCCACCGTGCTGACGGTGCTCTTCGTGCCGGCGCTGTACGTCGCGCTGTACCGGGTGGACGACGAGGGTTCCCCGCCGCGCGCGGCCGGCTGACAGGCGCGCTGGGCACCACGGCCGCCCGCCAGGACGCGGACGACCATGTGCCTGGACGCCTCGAATTCCGCCGCCCGCCGACGAAGCGTCTCAGCCGTCCTCGCGCTCCGGGCTGTCGAGCCGGAAGAAATTGCTCTGCCGGCCCGACGACAGCGTTTCCTGGTACAGGAACACGAGGTCGCGCGAGGTGAAGGTGTCGCCCCACGCTTCCCACGACACCGGCTGCAGCTCGCGATCGTAGCCGGGGAAGTCGAAGCGCAGCACGCGCGGGTGCTCGGTGTCGCCGCCCGGCGTGGTCGCCGGTTGCGCGCCGCGGGCGTCGGCCCAGGCGCGGATCACCTCGAGGCTGCGCGTGGCCAGTGTCTGGCCGTCGCGCTCGGGCCTGTCCTCCGGCCCGTGCACCCATTGCGCCCGGCGCACGCTCGCCGACAGCTGGTCGCCGTGCTCGTCGACGTAGCGCTCGTCGTCGCGCGCCTGTTCGCGCGCGCTGCGCTCGTCGTGTTCGGCGTGCGCCTTTGCGTGGTGCGTCGCCTTCCCGTTCTTCCCCTTGCCGTGCGCCTGCGCAGCATCGGTCGCCCTGGTCATGTTGGACCTCCGTCATGATGGATTCGCGACCGCGCACGCAAGCTTCGTACCCGAGCAGGCGGGGAGGCAGGGCGCTTCGTTTAGAATATTTCGTTTGTCCGCGGCCGTGGCGGAATGGGTAGACGCACCAGGTTTAGGTCCTGGCGCTGCAAGGCGTGAAGGTTCGACTCCTTTCGGCCGCACCAGAAACCGCCCAGATTCGCCGGCGGCGGCGCGCAAGCAACCGGCCCCCGTCCCTGCTCCCCCCGCTCCCCCGCGACTCCTCCGACTCTCACGAAGACATGGCAACCCAACTCGAATCGA
>Ga0066256_1003481_pt1 | contig 15129 bp, 11 predicted proteins | sample ThiBio_1000_biof_FD_87107 | JGI IMG/M metagenome (GOLD analysis project Ga0066256, IMG submission 87107) | Wastewater bioreactor microbial communities from Cape Town, South Africa - Thiocy_expt_1000_biof (version 2) | ecosystem: Engineered > Bioreactor > Thiocyanate-remediating >...
TCCAGCGTCATGCCTGCAAGGATTGCGGCGTCCACCTTTATGGTCCCGTCGAGCGCGATCATCCGTTCAAGGGCCTGTCGTTCCTGCATCCGGAGCTTTTCCAGGAGCAAGGCTGGGCAAAACCCGGCTTCGCGGCCTTCGTCTCCTCGATCATCGAAAGCGGTTACGATCCGGGCAAGATGGACGGCGTGCGTGCGCGTCTGAAGGAAGTCGGTCTGGAGCCCTATGACTGCCTCAACCCCGCCCTGATGGACTACATCGCGACCTGGACGGCGAAGAAGAACGGTGTCCTGCCGGCTTGAAAATGGTCGTCGTCGCTGAGGCTGCCGATAAAATCGGAAATCCTCGCTCCCGTCATCCTAGGGCTTGTCCCTAGGATCTGCCAACGCATGCCAAGCCACTGACAAAAATGGCTTATTCGGTGTGCTTAGATGCTCGGCACAAGGCCGAGCATGACGGCGTCGAGAAAATGAAGGGGTGTTTGCGGCCTGAGACACGACCGCCCCTTTGCTTTCGCGTTCCCCGCTCAGCGGTCGATGACGAGATCGCTGAGCGGCTTCGAACAGCAAGGCAGGAACAGGCCGGCGTCGATTTCCCGCTGCCGGATGCCGCCATTGTGGTTCATGTCGACCGTTCCGAAGACGAGCTTCGACTTGCAGGTGCCGCACACGCCGTTCGAGCAGGAGGAGGGGAGTTTTACGCCCGCCTTCTTTGCGCAGGAGAGAACGGTCTGATCGCCGGAGACGTCGATCTGGCGCGCCTGCTTGGCGAAGGACACCTGGAAGGTGCGGGTGACGGCTTCCTCGACCACGGGGATATCGACCTCGTCGATGACGGCCGCGTCAAAACTCTCCTCGATGTAGTTTTGCGGGGGAACGCCGAGGTCTGCCGCGATCGACCGTGCGGCCGCCATGAACGGGGCGGGACCGCAGCACATGACGATACGCTCTGCGAGATCCGGCACCGCAAGCTTCATGTAGTCCGCGGAAATCCGCCCCGTAAGGCCCGGCCACTGCGTTTCGCCCAAAACGGTTTCCGGCAGGAACTGCAGGCGCAGCCCCTTCATGCGTGCGGCGAGACAGGTCAGGTCGTCACGAAAAATCAGGTCCTTCGGGCTGCGTCCGGCATGCAGGAAAACGACGTCGGCGGGCTCGCAGGTATCGGCGAGTTCGCGCACCATCGCCATAACAGGGGTAATGCCGGAGCCGCCGGAGAGGAAAAGATACTTTTTCGCATTCGGCCGGATGAAATGGCCGAGCGGGCCGTTGGCCTTGACCTTCGAACCGACCGTAAGCGTGTCGTGCAGCCAGTTCGAGATCTTGCCGCCGGCGACACGCTTGACGGTGACCGAAAAGGCGTTGCTCCGCCTTGGCGATGAGGAAATGCTGTAGCAACGGCTTTCCGGTTCGCCGCCCACCTCCAGGTCGAACAGGAAATACTGGCCGGCCTCGAAGGCGAACCGTTTTCCTTCCGGCGAGGCGAAGGTGAGGGTCTTGACGTCGTGCGTCTCCTGGTGAACGTCGATGCAGACGAGGTCTTCGTCCGCATCGCGGTTCCAGAGATCGGCGAGATGCAGGCGCGCGGCCGGCGAGAACTGGCTCTTAGTATCCATGGGCGCGCATCCGGTCGATGTACCACGTTGCGAACTTGTCGAGGTTGGTTTCGGAGAAGGGCGAATAGGGGCCGGGGACATAGGCCGGGTCCTCGACGCCGGCATGCGACCGGGCGACGAGTTCGGAATCCTGATCGGTGGTGGCGATCCAGACGTTGGTCAGCTTTTCGAGGTCGTAATCGACACCCTCGACCGCATCCTTGTGGACGAGCCACTTGGTGCGCACCAGCGTCCTGTCGGCGGAGAGCGGGATGACGATGGAAACGACCGCGTGGTCGCCCATGAAATGGTTCCAGCTGTTGTGGCCCCAGAGATGGGTGTCGCCGAGATCCTTGCGGGTCATGGTGCCGAGCAGTTTCGAGGAGGCGGCGGTGGCATCCGGCGTCTGCGATTCGCCGGCGCCGGAGATGATCAGCCGCTGCGTGCGAAAATTGGTGGTGCAATCGACGAGCTGCTCGACGGGGGTGGACGGAAAGCCATCGGCCTCCCATTGCTTCGTCCGGGCCTCGTACAGCGCAAAATGCTCCTCGGCCTGCGCCCGGTCTTCCGGGCTCAGCGCGTCTGGATCGAAACCGAAGTCGAGGTCGACGAAGGAGACGCAGAGTTCCGGATGGTTGGCGGAACAGTGATAACATTCGCGGTTGTTCTCGATGGTGAGCTTCCAGTTGCCCTTCTCGATCACATCGGTTTCATACGCGACCTTGGCATTGGCGATATCATAAGGCGCGAGACGCGCCGCCATCACCTCTTCGAGGTGGGCGATATCCTCGGGCGGGTTTTCCGAAAGACAGGCATAGATCAGGCCGCCGATCGATTTGAACGCGACCTGCTTGAGGCTGCGGCATTCCTTGTCGAAACCCTTGCCCATATGCGGCGCGTAACTGAGTTCGCCCGTCAGTTCATAGGTCCAGGTGTGATAGGGACAGACGAGCTTGGAAACGATCGTCTTGCCGGCATCCAGCAGGCGCGAGCCGCGATGGCGACAGACATTGTGCATGACGCGGATTTCGTTGTCGTCGTCGCGCAGCAGGATGAGGCTCGTCTTGCCGATATCGACAACGGTTGCGTCGCCGGCTTCCGGAACATCGCATTCGAGGCCGATGCAGATCCAGTGCCGGCGGAAGAACACGTCGAGATCGGCTTCGAAGACGTCCTCGCGGGTGTAGAGCCCGGCCGGAAGCGAATGTCCCTCGGCGCGCGCGTCGAGCAACGCCGATATGGGAGATGCGAATGTCTGCAGCATGATTTCACCTTATGTTCTGGCCGGAATCCCGATATGATAAAAGGCAAGATTATGCAGGTTTTGTTGGCGCTCAACGGCATAAATATGTGATGGTGGCATTACCAGATGTAATGCGAAAACGAGTGGCCGTTGTGGAGGAGAGTGTCGTTGGCGAACTTACGAAAAAAGCTTCCGCCGCTGACGGCCCTGACGGCGTTCGAAGCGGCCGCGCGGCTTTCCAGTTTTACCCGCGCAGCGGCTGAGTTGGGGGTGACGCAGGCGGCGATCAGCCGCCAGATCCATGTTCTGGAAGAGGATTTCGCTTTTCCGCTGTTCCGCCGGCTGCATCGCAAGATCGAATTGACGGAGAAGGGACGCCAGTTGTTCAATGCGGCGAGCGACGCCTTCAGCCTGATCGCCGATGCGGCGGCGGATCTTCGCGCCGAAGGGCCGGATGACGAACTGGCGATCTCGGCGACGATCTCTTTTGCCCATTTCTGGCTGATGCCGCGCATTGCCGCCTTCTCGCGCGCCCATCCCGAAATCAAGCTGCGTATCGTCACGCAGGATGCCAGAACCAGCATCGAGGCCGGCGATATCGATCTTGCTCTGCGGTACGGAATGGGCACCTGGCCGGACGGGCAGGCGGAGTTTCTGTTCGAAGACGAGGTTTTCCCGATCTGCAGCGCGGAATATGCCCAGTCGAAAGCGCCGATCCTGGCGCCCGCGGATCTCGTCGATCATCCCCTCATCTCCAGCGACACGGACGATCCGATATGGACGGGGTGGGAAGAGTGGCTGGCGGCCTTTTCCATCAAGGCGCCGAAAAAGGGCCGCGGCCTGCATTGCAGGTTCTACACCGAGGCGATCTACGCCCCGACGAACGGGCACGGCATCGCGCTGGGCTGGAACCGCCTTGTTGCCGACCTCATCCGGCAGGGGCGGCTGGTGCGCCTGACCGATGCCGCGATCCGGACCCGCGCCGCCTATTTTGTCGTGGTGCCGACGCGAAAACCAAGAAAGGAAAGCGCGCAACAATTCATCGAATGGCTGCGCGAGGCCTCGACCTCAAACGCCTGACGGTTCCATTCAAAAAGGGCTTCAGAGCCGATGCTTGTTGGACAGATCCCTCATTGCGGCGATGCATTGTCGCCGGCGAGAACGTCGGGATAGAGCGCAGCGGCGATATCGCGGATCGCACCGGCCGTGCGTGGGCCGAAGTTGATCATATAGGCACCCTTGAGAACGATCAGTGCCTTGTCGCGGGCCGCCGGCGTCGTCTTGAGGGCAGGGATCGAGAAAACCTCATTGGGAGTCGGGCCGCCCTTGTCGTCCGGCATCATCACCACGACTTCCGGCGCGATCTCGACGAGGCTTTCCTCCGAGACGGACTTGTAACCCTTGAAGTCGAGCGGGTTGATGCCGCCGGCATAAGAGATGATGGCATTGGCGGCCGTTCCCTCGCCAGCCGCCGTCAGTTTCAGCAGGCCATGGAAAAACACCACCCGACGCCGGCGTTCGGCCGGGACCCGGTCGGCCAGAGCCGTCGCGGCGTTGAAATCCGCGGTGACGCGGGCGGCAAGCACCTTGCCTTGCTCTTCAAGACCCAGCGTCCGCGAAATCAGCTCGATCTTGGCGATCATGCCTTCCAGCGAGTTTTTTTCCGGCACGAAGACGAGCGGGGTCGACAGCGATTTGAGGATGTCGATGGCCGTCGACGGGCCGGCATCCTCGGAGGCGAGGATCAGGTCGGGGGCAAGCGAGATCACCCCCTCCGCAGACAGCGCCCGGCGGTAGCCGACATTCGGCTTCTGTTTCAGCGTTTCCGGATAGGTGCTGCCGCGGTCGACGGCGACGATTCGCTCTTCGGCGCCGAGCGCCACGACGATTTCGCTGACGTCGGCGCCAAGCGTCAGGATCCGTTTCGCCGCAGACACCTGCACCTCGCGACCGAAGGCATCGCGAATCGGCACTTCCGCGATGGCCGGCGGCGCGGCGGAAAGGACGCCGACGATGAGAAGCAGCAGCGCCATCCAGCGGCTCCGACCAGGTCTATGGGCGGCTCGGAGGCGGGATGAAACGGGCATGGCTGGCTCCTCGATGTGGCATGTTGCCCGTTGCATAACCTTCGACCGCTTCATTGTAAAATTAAAGTTGACATTGATGGTCATATTTTAATACCCGTTGAATCACGGGTCGCCGCTCGCCATTTCCGGCACGCTGCGGCCCGCCCAGCCCGCCAGCGCCGCATAGCGGCTCAAGCCAGCCACCTTTCCGAAACGCCGCGCCGGCGCCGGTCATCCCGGTTTCGTTGCGGCATTCTCCATTTTTGTCCGCCGGTCGCGCGAGGGTGCAGCGGCCGGGCGGATGCTGGTCTCAAGGGGGATCCGATGGCCTATTTTTCCGATAAGCGACGCAAGCTCGCGGCAGGTTCGGCGCTGACGCTGCTGGCGCTGGCGATTGCGCAGCCCGCAGCGGCGCAGACAGCCGACACCAAGACAACGCGTGTATCGGCGGGACGCACCGGAACAGACGGCGCCACCGTGCTCGACACGATCACCATCTCGGCCACCAAGGTCAAGCAGGCGGTGATCGACGCGCTGGCCGGCGTCAGCTACATCGGCGGCACCGAACTGGAGCGGATGCAGGCGGACACGCCGGCCGACCTGTTCCGCACGACGCCCGGTGTTGCCGCCTCCATGAACGGCGACGACCCGGCAACCGCGATCAACATCCGCGGCCTCGAACAATATGGTCGCGTCGTGGTGACGCTCGACGGCGCCCGCCAGGATTATTGGCGCGTCGGCCACGGCTCGGGCTCCTTCTACGTCGAGCCGGAACTCTTGAAGGATGTCACGGTCATTCGCGGTCCGGTGTCGAACGCCTATGGGTCCGGCGGCATCGGCGGCGTCGTCTCCTTCGAGACCAAGGATGCCGGCGATTTCCTGCGCGACGGCGAGACCTGGGGCCTGAGCGAAAAACTCGGCTACGAATCGAACGGCGACGGCTTTACCACCAGCACCATCGGCGCCTATCGCTTCAACGACGACGCCGACATCATCGGCAACATCATCTATCGCAACCGCCATGCCTATGAGGACGGCAACGGCGACACGGTGCCCTGGACCGGCGAGACCGTGCGCAACGCCTATCTCAAGAGCACCCTGCGTCCGGCCGACGGCCATGAACTGAAGTTCGGTTTCATCCAGCAGCGTTACGACGATTACATCACCGGCTCCAGCGGCTCGACCTCGCCGACGCTCAGCCGCTACGATGCGGAGACGGAAAACCGCACCTTCACCGCCAATTATACCTGGGATAACAGCGACGACCTGATCGATTTCAGCGCCAACGCCTATCACAACCGCACGCGCGCCGAGCAGACGCAGGGATGGCCGACGTCGGCGCTCGGCAATTTCCGCTATTACGACGTCGCGACCAGCGGTTTCAGCGCCAAGAATTCGTCCCGATTCCAAGGATTCGGTTTTGACCATACGCTGACCTATGGCGGAGATTATTATTATCTCACCGGCGATTCCAATGCCGCGCATTTCGGCTCCGGCGACCAGCATGCCTACGGTGCTTTCCTGCAATGGCAGGGCGACCGCGACAACTGGCTGCAGCTGATCGCCGCCCTGCGCTACGACGGATACCAACTGGACGGCCAGACGCGCGGAGCGACACCGCAGGATGCCTCGATTTCCGGCAATCGCTGGTCGCCGCGCGTCACCGTCGGCGTCACGCCGGTCGAAGGCCTGCAATTCTACTCGACCTATTCCGAGGGTTATCGGTCGCCGGGGCTGCAGGATGTGTTCCGCGGCGGCGGCGCGCATGGCAGCGGCGACAGCTATCGTCCGAACCTGCTGCTGCAACCCGAAGTCGCCAGGAGCTTTGAAGCCGGTGTCAACATCAAGTATGACGACGTCTTCATGGCCGGCGACATGCTGCGCACCAAGGTCAATCTCTGCCATACCAAGGTCGACGACTACATCGACGTCGATCTCTCCACCCCGATCCGCGGGGCGGCGAATACCGGCGGTGGCCGCCTCAAGGGGATCGAGATCGAAGGCATCTATGATTTCTCCTGGGGTTTCGTGAACCTCACCGGTGCGCTGATCGATGCGGAAATGACCAGCGGCGTCTATGAGGGACAGACACTCAACAACACGCCGCTGAATCGCGCCTCGGCGACCGTCGGCTTCCGCGCCTTCGACGACACGCTGACCTATGGCGTCCAGTTTATCCATATCGGCGACGTCACCCGCACCAGCCACACCAGCCCCACCGCCGCGGCGATCGTCAGCGACGGCTTCAACCTCGTCAATGCCTTTGCCGACTGGCAGATCCATCGCGACCTGAAGCTGGGGGTCGGCGTTGAAAACATTTTCAACGTTGCCTATACCGATCCGCAAAGTTCGTGGTCCACGACATCGGCGACCGAACAGGGCAAGGGCCTGACGTTCAAGATCAATTTGACCAGCCGGATCGGCGGCTAGACCCTTTTCGCCGGGCGCCCATCCTGCCCGCCCGGCAATCCAGATGTATTTCAGGACAGAAGACGCAGATGACACAGCCACATTGCCGCATGGAACTCCGCCTCACAAGGTTGCCGAACTACCTGCACCTGATCGTCGACCGGCTGGCGAGTTTCGATGCTGCGGTTCGCCAGGACGAAAGCCGGATCGATTTCGAATTTTCCTTCGGCACGGCCCGCTTCGACATGACGCCGGAACGGCTGGTGATGAGCGCGGCGGCGCCGGATGTCGAAGGTCTGCGGCGGCTGAAGGAACTGCTCGGGGTCGCCATCCAGCTTTATGCCAAGGGCGAGACGTTCGAGATGACATGGAGCGGCGATCTTGCCGACGATACCACGCTATCCTCTTTCCGGCTGATGCGGGTGGTCCATGCCAGGCAACTGACGCCGGGCATGCGCCGCATCCGGCTTGCAGGTGAAAATCTCGAGCGTTTCGAGAGCTTTACCGGCATGCACATCCGCATGCTGTTTCCGACCGCCGCCAATCCGGAGCCGGCCTGGCCGATCGCCGGCGCCAATGGCTTTGCCTTCTGGCCATCGGAGGAGCGCAAGCCTGTCGCCCGCGTCTATACGATCCGCACGCTCGACGCGAAGGCCGGCTGGATGGATGTGGATTTTGTCGTCCATGGCGATGCGGAAGGCGGCGATAAAGGCATCGGTTCGGCCTGGGCGGTCCACGCCGGTGAGGGCGACGTGGTCGGTATCATGGGGCCGCTCGGCCGTCCGGTGCGCCCGGCCGACTGGTATGTGATGGGCTGCGACGAAACCGGCTTGCCGGCGTTGAGCCGCATCCTCGAACGCCTGCCGGCGCATGTCCGCGGCGTCGCCTATGTCGAAGTCGCCGATGCGGCCGACGAACAGTCGATCTCTCACCCCGATGGCGTCGAGCTGCACTGGATCCATCGCAACGGCATTCCCGGCGGCGAACATCCCGGGCTGGTCGATGCTATCTGTGCCGTGGGCTGGCCGGACGATATGTCGAGTTTCGGCTGGTTCGCCTCGGAAGCGGATGCGGCGAGGCGCGTGCGCGAATACTGGCGCAACACCCTGTCCTACGGGCGCGACCAGACACTGGCCGCCGGCTACTGGAAGCGTGGCGCGCAAGGCTTGATGGCCGGTTAACGTTCTTTCGTTTCCGGTGCCTGGCGATGCGGCGGCTGCTTCCTGGGAAAGACCGGCGTTTGTGGCCTGTCGGCCACAAGGGTGACGGAACTGCCTTCTGCGACAAACCGTCCGGTGTTCCTGCCCGGTTGATACTTTAATCCTCAAACCTTGCTGTTTCAGGAGTATCTTCTTGCATACATTGTTGATGACCCGGCGCGACCTTCTCCGGGCCGGGGGCGGTCTATCGACCCTTTTGCTGGCCGGATGCGCCACCACCCAGCCCGTGGCGGTTCCCGTCGCGAAGCCCGAACCGCCACCGCTGTCTTATGCCGATATCTATGCGGCAAAGGCCGACGAGCCGTTTCCTCTTCCCGCCATTCCGTACCAGAGGATCGATCCGCGCTTCTATCGCCGTATCGTCGACAACCCGACGGCAGAGAAGCCGGGCACGATCGTCGTCGATACCGCCAATCATTTCCTGTACCTGGTCCAGGCCGACGGCCGAGCCATGCGTTACGGTGTCGGCCTGGGGCGCGCCGGTTTTGCCTGGTCGGGCCGCGGCGTCATCCAGTACAAGCGCCGCTGGCCGCGCTGGACGCCGCCGGACGAAATGGTCGCCCGCCAGCCGGAACTCAAACCCTACAGCATCGCCAATGGCGGCATGGTCCCGGGGCTTCGCAATCCTCTCGGCGCCCGCGCGCTCTATATCTTCCAGAATGGCGAGGATACTCTCTACCGCGTGCACGGATCGCCGGAATGGGCCTCGATCGGCAAATCCGTATCGGCAGGCTGCGTCCGGATGATCAATCAGGACGTCTGCGACCTGCATGACCGCGTCTCCAGCAAGGCTGCGATCGTCGTGACGGAGCTGCCGGCCTGATAGGCGTCACCTGAAGACAAACACAGGACGCGCGGCGCGCTTCAGGGCGTCTTTGGCAGCTTTTCGCCGTTGAACGGATCGGCGAGGGCCGCGGCCGGGCGGCTGATCGGGTAGGACGTCTGCGAAATCCGGCTGGCCAGTTTCTCGGGGCCGTTTTCCTTGAGCAGCGCGCGGAAGCTTGGATGCATGCCGCCGTCGACGTAGGACATGGCGTGGTTTTCCGTTTCCTCCGTCAGCAGCTTGTCGATTTCCCTGGTCTGCGTGGACCAGGCTGCAGCCACCCGCGGATCGACCACGCCTGCCGCCGGGCAATCCGCCAGCGGGCTGCGGGGCTCGCCGTCGCCAAACGTCGTGTCGAAGACGTAGCGACGTCCGCAGACCGACACCTTCGGCTGCTGGCGCGTCGTCTCGAAACTGTCGTAGCCTTGCTTGAGCGTGCGCCAGAACGAAAAATTCGGATCGTCCCGATGCGCCACCAGTTTCCGGGCGGTCATCCGGAAGGGGAACGCCTGGACCTGAAACCTGTCCTGTCCGCCGTCCAGCGCCTTCTGCACCAGCGAATAGATTTCGCCGACGCCCTGGTCGGTCATGGCGTAACAGCCGGAGGACGAACAGGCACCATGGACCATCAGCGCTTCGCCGGTATAACCGAGAGCGGATTCCAGCCGGTTCGGATAACCGAGGTTGAAGGACAGGTAATATTGCGATTTCGGGTTCAGCATGCCCTTCGAGACATGGTAGAAACCTTCCGGCGCCTGCCGGTCGCCCGACTTGGTCTTCGGGCCGAGCTTTCCGGACCAGCGGCACATCGGATAGCTCTTGAGAAGCGCATAGCGGCCGCTGCGGTCCTGCTTCCAGACTTCCAGGACACTTTCTTCCTTGAAGATGCGCACCAGAACAGGGCTTTCGGCCGTCATGCCCTTCTTCTGCATCTCCTTGAGCAGAGCCGCCGGTATCTTGGGCGTGGCAACGCCCAGATCGTCCAGGGTAGCCGAGGTGCAGCCGGTCAGCGCGATGGCGAGGCTACCCAGGAACAGGCCCGAGGCAGCGGCGCGCTTGAATCCGGAAAGGGCTTTGCGAACAGACGAAATCATCAAGAACAGGGTCCGGCGGCAGTGAGGACGTCGTTGTAGGGCGGCTGTGCCTGCAGCGCAACCGCTCCTTCGAGGGAGTATCATCCGGAATTGCGGTTAATCCTTGGTTTACCCGGCCGCTTTCAGGCCCAGGGCAGGCCGGTTTCCGGACGATGCCGGACATTCGAGACCCTCCGCCGGGTGTCAGGCGACACTCCCGCTGGTCACCGTGCCGCCCTGCCGGGCAAGCATGGCACGGAATTCGGCTTCGGGAACCGGCGGGCTGAAATAATAACCCTGGGTTTCCGAGCAGCCGGCCTTGGTGATCAGGTCGAGCTGCGCCTGCGTCTCGACACCTTCCGCCGTGGTCAGCATGTTGAGGTTGCGGCCGAGCGTGGCGATGGACTGGACGATGGCAAAGCTGTCGGGCCGGCTTTCCAGATCGCGCACGAAGCTGCGGTCGATCTTGAGCTTGTCGAAGGGAAAACGCTGCAGATAGCTCAGCGACGAGTAGCCGGTGCCGAAATCGTCGAGCGCGATGGTCAGGCCGAGCGAACGCAGCCGGCTCAACACGTCCAGATTGGCGGCGTTGTCCTGCAGCAGCACCGACTCGGTGATTTCCAGTTCCAGTCGCCGCGCGTCGAACTTGGTCGTCGCCAGCGCCGCTTTTACCGTGCCGACCAGATCCGTCTGGCGAAACTGGACCGGTGAAAGATTGACGGAAACGCGAATGCTTCCCGGCCAGCCGAGGGCATCGCGACAGGCCTGCAGCAACACCCATTCTCCGAGTGTGTCGATGAAGCCGGTTTCTTCCGCCAGCGGGATGAATTCTGCCGGCGAAATCAGACCGCGCTGCGGATGGCGCCAGCGCACCAGAGCTTCGCTGGCGACGATCCTGCGGGTCTTGAGCGAAATCTGCGGCTGGTAGTGAACCTCGAATTGCCCAAGCCGGATGCCGTGGCGCATATCGGCTTCCAGGTTGCGCCGGCTCTGGAGCTGCTCTTCCATCTGCTGGGAGAAGAAGCGATAGACCGCCGTGCCGTCGGCCTTGGCCCGGTAGAGCGCCAGATCGGCGTTCTTCATCAGCTGGTCGGTATCGTCACCATCCCGCGGCGCCATGGCGATGCCGATGCTGGTGCTGACGTGGATCTCGTTGCCGTCGATTTGGTAGGGCCGGCTGACGGTGGCGATGAGGCGTTCCGCCAGTTCGCGGGTGCTGTCGAGCGACGTGTCGGCGCAGGAATGCAGCGCGGCGAATTCGTCGCCGCCGAGGCGCGCGACGATGTCACCCGGCGAGACGGCATCGTGCAGCCATGTGGCGACCTTGCGCAGCAGGGCATCGCCTGTCGGGTGACCCAGTGAGTCGTTGACTTCCTTGAAACGTTCGAGATCGAGGCAATGGAAGACGAAGGGCTTGCCGCTGGTGACGAGCCCGCGCAATGCCTGTCCGATGCTTTGCCAGAACAGCAGCCGGTTGGGCATATCGGTCAGCGCGTCGTGGTGGGCCATGTGCACCACGCGATCCTGGACGCGGTGGCGCTCGGTGACATCCTCGAAGGTGCAGACCCAGCCGCCTTCGCCCATCCGTTCGTGTGACGCCGTCAGCACCACGCCGTTGGGGAGGTGATGGATATGGTCGCTGAGAACGGCGATGTCGTTCCGGTCGCGCGTCTCGTTGCCGGCGGGGATACCCGCCGCATCGGGCAGCAGGGCCCGCGCGGTGAGATCCGCCCACGGGGGTCCCGGCGCGACCCGCGCCTCCTCCAGCCCGAACAGGGCGGTGAAGCGTGAATTGTGGACGATGACGCGATTTTGCTCGTCGAGCAGGCAGAGGCCGAGCGACATCGCTTCGATCGCAGCATCGAACCGGGCATTTTGCAGTGCCACGGTCCGTTCCTTCGCCCGCAGGATCTTCTGGGTGCGGCCAAGAAGGCCATTGTGGATGAGCAGCAGCAGGATCAGCAGGCAGCCGCCGGCGATCATGCCGATGGTGACCCAGGTCAATGCCCATTGCAGGTCGAAAAGACTGTGGCGGTCGTTGGCGATGCGCGCCGAATTCCACATGTTGCCGCTGGCGGAAAGCCTTGCCAGCTTGGGATAGATCGGTTCCAGGATGGTGAGGATGCGGCCCGGCGTGCCCGGTGCGGAAAGGTCATCGAGGAGCGGCCGGGTCTGGTCGAGCGCCGCTTCGAGATCATCGAGAATGCGGCCGAGGCGCGGATCGGATTCGACGAACTTCTCCACCCCTTTGGCGCGCAGGGCCTTGAGGCGATTGACGACGATATCGAAGCGCAGCCGGACCTCGTCTGCGTCGATGCGATCGTCATTCATGCCGAAGGCGCTGACACGCTGTTCGAGCCTGGCGAACTCGCCAGGTGCCTGAGCCACCGTCCAGGTGACGTTGCCCAGCCCGACATCTTCCAGCGCGGCCTGGCGTTGAAGGACGAGCGCGGAAATGTAGACGGCCGAGGCAATGAAGCCCAGGATCACGATAGTCAGCGCTGTGCGGAGGAAGCGCATATGAACCGACACGTGTTATTCGACGGAGATTGCCTTGACCTGCCAGACGGCCCGGCCATGATAGGGTTGCTTCTGCAGCACGGGGTCGCTGTCGAACGGATAGATGACGAAGAACGGACCCTGATCGTCGATCGGCATGTATTTCCCGTCGCGCTTGACGGCGAGGATTGTGCCGAACGTCGCGAAATCGCTGCTCGGGATATCGACACTATAGTCATTGAGGGCGGTGACGACGGTCGTCTCACCCCGGGCATTGGCCTTTTCCAGCAACAGCGTCATCGGTACGCCTTCGAAGTCGACGACGCCGTCGTTCCACGGGGTCGACGTCTTGACCGACACCAGCCCCATCGCCTCCAGTTGATTGCGGTCGAACGTGACCGAACCCGATGAACTGGTGATCGTCACCGCCGGCACGTCCTGTGCCGATGCGGGCACAAGAAAGGCGGCAAAGGTTGCAAAAATGATGGAGACGAGAAGGCGCATGGGAGGTGGAGGCTTTCGAACTGCTAATTTAGTTGTGAGGCCGAGCCTGCGCTGGAAATCTTTAAAGGCTGATTAACAGTGGTTGTGCGGCAAGAACAGAATTAACAATTCATGCTTGTGCGGCCCGCATGTGTTCCGGAGTGGCACGTCGGGATGGGTTGCCGTTGGTAGACGGCCTGTCAAGCCGTTTTCCGAACGGCTGCCGCGGCGTCATGCGCGAAACGGTAACATCCGCGACCCTGCGATTTTGCCGAGTAGAGTGCGATGTCGGACCGCCGCAGGCTGGGATTCAACCTGTCCGGGTCGTCCGCCAGGGCAATTCCGATGCTCACGCCGATATCGGCCTCGCATCCTTCGACATGATAGGTCTGGCCAAGTATGGCGATCACACCCTGGGCGACGATCGCCGCCTTCGTCATCAGGTCTGCGCCGCCCAGGATCACGGCAAACTCGTCGCCTCCCAAACGTGCAGCCGTCGCGTCGGGAGGCAGAACCTGCCTCAACCGGGCCGCGACCTGCTGCAGCAGGGCATCGCCGATGGCATGGCCGAACCGGTCGTTCACGCTCTTGAAGCCGTCCAGATCGAGATAAAGAGCGGCGATTGCCTCGCCGGCCTTCATCGTGCCGACCAGATCGCTCAGATGCCGACGATTGGGCAGGCCGGTCAGCGGATCGTGGGTGGCGAGATAGGCGATCTCCTGCGTGGTGGCGACCAGTGCAATCTGGCGGGCTCGCGCTTCCAGCATTTCGACGACCGTCGCGGCGAGATCCGTCAGGATGAACTGCCGGTCGGCGGAAAGACCGTCCTGCCGCTGCGTGTCGAGAACGCGCAGCGAACCGATACACGTACCCGACGGCGTGATCAGCGGCGCTCCGGCATAAAACCGGACATGCGGCGCGGCGCTCACCACCGGCGCATTGGCAAATTGCGGATCGGCAAGCGCATCCGGTACGACGAAAACCGTTTGCCTGCGGATCGTCTCCTGGCAGAAGGCCCGGTCGCGCCACATCTCGGTCGCCTGCAGGCCCTGCGTCGACTTGAACCAGAAGCGGTCGCCATCGACGAATGCGAGCGCGCAAAAAGGAAAACCGAAAATCCCTGCTGCCATCCTGGTGATGCGGTCGAAATTCGGCTCCGGGGGCGTGTTGATGATCGCGTAGCGACGCAATACATCGGCACGGCTTGTTTCTTCCATTTGCATTTGAGACATGTCCGATACGCAGCAGTTTTGCTGGCAGGATACCGATTCGCTTCTTTTGAAAGATGAAGGAAATCATTCGCCTTTTATTCGTATTTTCCGTTCCTTCGGCGGCCGGGTGCGCCGACTCCGTGACCGCCAGCACGAGGCTGTGCGAAAGGAGCGTGCCCGCGCCATGACAAGGGCGCGCGAATTATGGACGTGGCCCGGAAGGCAAGGCTTTTTGCCCACCGGATGATGACGCCTTCCAGTCGTTCGGAATAGTATTGCGGCCATGGGATGAAGATTCGGGAAGGCCGAACAAATGATGCGAACGGAAGGGATCGTCACCTTCGTGGCGGTCGTCGAGGGCGGCTCGATCAGCGAGGCGGCAAGGCGCCTGCGGCTTTCCAAATCGGTGGTGAGCGAACGGCTGGCCGAACTGGAAAAGACCCTGGGCAGCGTGCTTGTCCACCGCACCACGCGCAAACTGACCCTGACGGAGGATGGGCTTGCCTTCCTT
>Ga0066256_1003482_pt1 | contig 15122 bp, 6 predicted proteins | sample ThiBio_1000_biof_FD_87107 | JGI IMG/M metagenome (GOLD analysis project Ga0066256, IMG submission 87107) | Wastewater bioreactor microbial communities from Cape Town, South Africa - Thiocy_expt_1000_biof (version 2) | ecosystem: Engineered > Bioreactor > Thiocyanate-remediating >...
GGGTCCGTACGCCGCCATGCAATATATAATAAATCCAATATAACGCACCTGGCTGTCGGTGTCCTCCACCGACTTGAACTCCCACGCCGCCTTGCCGGAGCTGAAGCCGGCGGTGGTGCCCTCCAGCGTGACGAGGGAGTGGCAGTAGGAGCCAGAGTCGCAGCGCACCCCCTTGTTGGCGTTGGAGAAAGGGAGGCCGGACGAGGAGGAGGCGGCAGGGTCAAAGAAGGCAGGCAGCGGGCCCCACACCGGCTTGGGGGGCGGCGGCGGCGCGCGCGCGGCCGACACCGCGGTGCCGTACTCGGCGGCCGTGTGTGCCGTCCGCCGGCGGCCCAGCTCCGCGCGCATGGCGGTGATGAGCGCGTCAGTGGCTTCGGCGGCGGAGTCGGTGAGGGGGCGCGGCGGCGCGGCGGCGGCGCCGCTGGCCAGCCGCGGGGTGGCGGGGGACAGCAGGATGGCGGCGGAGCCGGTGGCGCGTGCCAGGCCCCTCAGCGCGCGCAGCGCGTAGTCGTACGTGGCGGCAAGGCCGGCGTCAGCGGGTGCGCGGGCGGACGCGGCTGCGGCAGCAAGCGTGACGGTGCGCAGCCAGGTGCCCAGCTGCGTCAGCGCGTCGGAGGCGGTGGAGTACTCCTCGCGCGGCACCGCGGCGGTGATGCGCACGCGCACGATGCCAAACGCGGAGTCGGAGTTGGGGAAGGGGTGCGGCGCGACGGCGTAGCCGTTGAGCGTCACACGGATCTGGTGCGCTGGCGTGGGCTCCTTCAGGGTGAACACCGTCACCACCTTCACGTCCTTCCCCGTCACCTTGGCGACGGCGCCCCAGCCGATGGAGGAGCGGTCTGACGTCGTCACCTCCAGCTCCGCCGTCTCGGGCAGGCAGGAGGGCCGGAACTCCACCGACACGCGCGTCACCAGGCGCGACGCGCCCAGGTTGGCGCCCCAGTGCGCGCTGCGCGTGCGCTCCGTCATCCAGTACCCGGTGCCGTCCGTCGTGGCGGCGGCCGGCGCGTACGCCTCGCGGTCGCGGTCCGTCGTCCCGCGCTTGGTGTTGACGGCAAACACGGAGGACGGCGCCACCTCCTGGCTGGGCGGCGCACGCGGCGTGGCCCAGTCATCAAACATGGCTGCGGGCGGCAAGCCCGCCAGCTGCGCCGCCATGGTGCGCAGCGGCGCGGTGAGGAGGCGCAGCTTGGCCGAGTGGTCGCCGCTGCCCTCCAGCCGGCTGCTGCGCGCCAGCACCGCAAACGCCTTGATGCCCACCTCCTTCAGCACCGACACGCTGCCCGACCCGCCCACCACGCGCCGCCCCGCATACTCCCCCCCCCCCCCCCCCCCCCCCCCCCCCCCCCCCTGTTGTTTCCCCCCCCCCCCCCGCACCCCCCGGGGGCGCCCAACTGTTTACCCCGCGGCCGCCACATCCTCCGCCTCCCCCTCCTCCTCAATTCCACCCTGGCTGCTCTCCTCTCTTCCCTCACTCTCTCTTCCTTCCCTCTCTCTCCCCTCCCTCCTGGAGGGGTGCGCAAAACCTGGATTCCCGGATGAGTGCGGTGGTTTGTGCACCTCAAAAGCACACCATACGACAGTACCACTTGCAACCACTGCCTGGAACTACGCTCCCGCCTGTCACCCACGCTGCAACCCACTTTTTTGCACCTGGATGTGGCGCTCTCTCCTCCCCCTGCTCTAGGGCGAGGAAGGGTAGGGGGGAAAAAACCCAATTAGAAGTTACCTCGAACTTCCGGCCCGGATTTCTCAGCGGCACAATGGATTTCGGGGAATCAGTCCGCGGTCACACGTAGAAGAACATTGATACTACGCGGTAGTGTGTGGATGTTATGCACTAAGTGGCTGTCGCGCTTGATCGCCGCGTCTGAATGGCAGTCTGAAACTCTGAATGCGTGGCTCGTGGCTCGTGGCTCTCTCTTCGCCCTCTCGTCTTTCAAGTTTTCGAATCTTTTGCTCTGCTCTCCTCTCTCTCCTCTCCTCTCTCCTCTCCTCGTGCTGCACTAGTACGGGGGGAGTGATGGTGGTGGGCGCAGAATTGGGGTGCGCAGGGAGGGTTGCCGCGCCTAAAAAAGTACGTGGCGAGGGAGTGTGGGCAGGTGGCAAGGCGGCCCTGTGATGATATCTCGCCGCCACGCCCGCGGACGTGTCGCAACCCCCTTAGAATCCACCTACTCTCCCTCTCCCCTCTCTCCCTCTGCTCTCTGCTGCTGCCGTGACAGCCTCTCTCCTCTCCTCCTCGCTGCTCGCTCTCGCTCCCTTGCTCCCAGGTCGCTCACTCCTCGCCCCGGGGCGGCGCGCACATGATATACTGTCCTTCATACACCCTCCCCCATACCTGGCTGCGGCTGCCACCTGTGCGACACGCCGCTACGCGTCTGGATACTCCTCGCTGTCACTCCCGTCATCCACACACCATCACACACGCACACAAATACACACACGCACACACACACGCTAACACACCCCACCCCAAATCCAGCCAGCCAGCCAGACACCAACACCATGGCGGAGTATGCGACGCTGCGGACGGGCGCGCCGGTGTCGGTGTCGGAGGTGACGGAGATGGGGCTGAAGACGTTTGGCATCCTGGCGCGGCATGCCAAGGTGGGCGGCAGCGGGCCGGCGGCACTGAAGGCGATGGGCGCGCCGGTGGCGCGGCTGGGCGAGTTCCTGGGCGCGTTGGCGCCACTGGAGCTGTACCGCGAGTGGGTGCCGGAGGGCTCAGAGCCGGTGACGGAGATGGATGTGAAGGCGGTGGCGGGCGACGGCGTGTTTGCGTCGGGGCGGAAGGGGGAGGACGTGGCGGCGGGGAAGGCGGTGGACGGCGGCGGCGGGTGGGTGTCAGGCAGCGGCAAGTCGCACCACTGGGGCGCGCGGTGGAAGGAGCGGGTGGCCGTGGGCAGCGTGGTGCTGGAGTGGAAGGCGGCGGAGTACGCGGCAGAGAAGGTGGAGCTGCAGGTGGGCGAGGCGGCCGCCGCGGGCGGCAAGGAGGAGTGGCGCACGGTGGCGGAGGCGACGCTGGAGGCGCAGACAGCGGCGGGGAAGCCGATTACGCTGACGCCCAAGGGCGGCGCCGTGCCGGCGCGCGGCATCAAGCTCCTCTTCACCGGCCTGCCGTCCTGGAACTCCAACAACGCGGTGGGCGTGGCGCGGCTGCGTGTGTTCACGGTGCGCGGCCGCGACACGTACTCCGGCGCGGCGGACGCACTGGGTCAGCTGCAGGGCTGGGTGGCGGGTGTGGCAGACGCGGCAGCGACGGCAGCGGCTGGTGGTGCCGGCGGTGCTGGCGGCGGTGGTGACGCGGCGGCGGCACTGGCGGATGACAGCGTGGCAGCACTGGCGGCGCTGGTGCGCACGTCCGGCTCCCTGCGTGCCGCCCTGTCGCTGGTGCGCCCCCTGCTGGGTGCGCCGCAGCGGCCGCTGGGTGCGCCTGCCGCTGCCGCCGGCGCGCGCCTGCTGGAGGCGCTGCGCGACGAGGTGGTGGCGGAGCGGCACCGGCAGACGGAGGCCGAGTATTTCCAGGTGTCCAAGGCGGTGGCGGGCGGCGCCGGCGGCGGGCCGTCGTACGGCGAGGTGGTGGGTGCGGCGTTTGACCCCGCCGCCTCCTCCACCTCCGGCCTCACGTTTACCAACAACAACACCACGGTGGCGTCTGCCTCCTCCTCCAACATGCACGTGCTGGTGAACGTGGGTCCGTTCACGGCTGGCAAGGCGGCGTGGACGTTCAAGCTGGAAGAGGACACCAACAGCCAGTGCGCGTGCTTCGGCGCCGCCATCAAGCCCGTCACCGAGTCGTCGTACGAGTACTCGTCGCAGCTGTACATGTACCGCGCCTACAACGGCAACGCGTACACGCTGGGCTCCTGCACGCGGTACGGCTCCGGCGACCCGGACCGCGTGTTCAAGGGCAACACGGTGCGCATCGAGGTGGACTTTGACGACGGCGACGGCAAGATGGACGTCATTATCAACGACCGCCCCGTGGGCACCATGTTCCGCGGCATCCGCGGCAAGGAGATCTGGCCCGCCGTCGCCTTCTACTCCTCCTCCCGCAAGGTGTCGCTGCTGTCGGTGGAGGCGCCCGCCGCGGTTGCCAAGTCGTGCGGCCTGACCATCAGCGGCGGCAGCGGCGGTGGCGGCGGTGGCGGCAGCGAGGCGGTGGCGTCTGGTGCGCTGAACCCCATCACGCGCTGCCCCGTTGGCACGCAGTCACACGTACCGCTGGCAGACCTGGCAGAGGAGGCGGTGGCGGGCGTGGATGGCGCGCTGGGCAAGCGCGGCAAGCGCGGGTACGAGGTGGGCGGTGTGGACGACGTGGCGTTTGGCAAGGCGCTGGCCACCGGCATCCTGTCCATGCGCCCACCCACCATGCCCTCCGAGTCTGACCTGGAGGCAGAGGCAGAGGCGGCGAGCGCGGATGCGGCCGCAGGTGCGACTGGCTCTGGTGCGACAGAGTCCAAGGCCGAGCCATCGCCGTCCGCCGACGGCGCCGCCGCCGCCGCCGTCGTTGATGACGAAGACGCGGGCGCGGCGGCCAAGAAGGCGGCACTGGCTGCCGCGGCGACCGAGACGGCGGGCGCGTTCAAGCACGTGGCGAGCGCGGTGTACTGGCTGGGCTCGCGGTACGACCGGCTGACCGGCGCGGTAGCGCTGGATGACGCCGCGACGGCGGAGGTGCGCGCGGGCGCGGGCGCCAGCCCGGTGTACTTTGAGGTGTACGGCGACGGCCGCCTGCTGTGGCGCTCCAAGCCGCGGCATGCGGCGCGCGCGCCGTCGGAGGACTTCACCGTCTCCCTGGTGGGCGTCGGCGTGCTGCGCCTGGTGACGCGGTGTGTGGCGGGCAATGCCGGCGCGTTCGCGCTGTGGGTGGAACCCACCCTCACCACCGTGACGGAGTGGGGCTGCTACGGCTGGCGCAATGACCGCACCGCCGTGGCAGACGCACTGACCGGCCTGCCGCGCGGTGCTGACCACCCACTGCCGTCGCCCGCCGCGCTCGGCCTCACGCCGTCCGGCGCGCGCGGCGGCGCCGCGGATGACGCCGCCGCGTCCGCCGCCTGGCTGGCCACCAGCCACGGCCTGTGCCACGGCGTCGTGGTGTACCTGGGCCTGCTGGCGCACGAGTACCTGCGCGGCATGCGCAGCCGCATCGCGGCGGTGGGCGGCGTGGCGGGCGGCGACCTGCCGTGCCCGTACGCGGTGGAGCCGGCGGGCGACACGCTGAAGGACCTGGCGGCCCTGGTGACCAGCCTGACGTCCGGCACCCTGCCTGCCGCGCTGGACGGCGCCGCCGCCGCTGCCATTGCCGCTGCCGGCATCCGCGTCGCTGCCGCCAACCTGCGCCGCATCACGGTGCTGGGCGTGAACCCCGCGGCGGTGGGTGTGGTGGTGGCCGCCGGCGGCGCCGGTGGTGCCGGTGGCGGTGCTGGCGGCGGGAAGGGGAAGGACAAGGACAAGGACAAGAAGAAGGGGGAGGAAGCGGCGGCGCTGTCGCCGGCCGTTGCGGCGCTCGTGTCCACCCTGCACAAGCTGGCGGCGTGGGGCGGCGCGGCGGCGGGGCGGGCGGTGGCGGGTGGTACTGGCGGCGCCGGTGGTGTGGGCGCGGCGGCGGAGGTGCAGGCTGCCATTTGGGAGTTCCTGGACGCGTCACGCGGCCTGACGGCGGGCAGCACCAAGGCGGAGCGCGTGGCCATCACCAAGGCGCTGGCGGGCCCCGCCGCCACGGTGGAGGTGCAGCTGCACTGGCCGTGCGAGGAGTTTGACGGCGACGGCGCGCTGGTGCAGCTGGAGTCGGTGGTGCTGCAGCTGCAGCTGTACGCGCGGGCGCTGGGCGCGCGCGCGCGCCTGTACGGCCGCTGGCCCGCCAAGGCGTACGTGCTGCTGGAGGTGACGGAGGAGGCGGGCGGGCTGGCCACCTTCCTGGACACCGACCTGCCCGACATGCTGGCCAACGTGGACCTGGGCGACTGGTGGGCGAGCGCGGAGGGCTCCGACGCGCTGCCCGTGCGCGTGGAGGCGTCCGCTGCGTGGGACCGGCGCGCCCGCCTCGCCGTCGAGCCCGGCATCGGCGTCGTGCGCGTGTACCCCGCCTTTGTGGCCTCCTTTGACGACGTGGCCAAGGGCCTCGTCGACTTCCTGCCCGCCGCCGCCCTGTAAGGCTGTGACACCCGTGACCCCTTGGATTGGATGCGCCGCGGCGTGTGCGGCGTTTTCGCCGTTTTGACAGACTTGCGTCACTTGCGCCCGTGCCCGTGCCCCTGACTCTTTGCATTTGAACCCTCTCGTGGTATCCCTTGTGTTGGTGCCTTGCAGCCTTGCCGTGGCGCCACGGTGCCGCCGCCGTGGCTATATTATCGCCGCCGCGCCGCTGGCGGCCGCTGCGGCCCGCCGCCGATTTCAAGCTGGCCAGCCTAGGAGGCGGCAAGAAGAGAGAAGAGAGGAGGGGGAAAGGGAAATCCAGCGTAAATGGGCCTGCGGGGGAGGGGCGGGCGGTCGGGGAAGGAGGAGGTGCGCAAAAGGACGACCGCAAGGTCGTCAGTAAATTAACGGAACGCGTCGAAGCAACACCCCAACTCGTATTCCTGCCGCGTACACGAGCTACTACCGCCACCCCCCTAGTTTTTCTGTGTTGCCGTCCAGCCCGCCGCCTCCCCTCCCCCCCCTACTCACCCCTACTCGCTACCCTACGCGCACGCGACACACAAAGGATGGGTGCCGAGTCGTCCACCGCACGGATGGAGAAGACGCTGTTCCAGATGCGCGTACGTGGCGTGCGGGCGGGGCGGGGTGGGGCCGCACACCGTGATCCACTCACCACCACCTCCCATGTCCCCGCACCCCCTCCCCCTCCCCCACCTGCCCCCACCCACAGTTCACGGCCAAGCAGCTGGAGCGCGAGAGCAAGCGGAACGACAAGAAGCAGCGGGAGGAGGAGAAGAAGGCGGCGGATGAGCTGCGGAAGGGGCGGCGCGACCTGGCCAAGATCCACGCCTCCAACGCCATCCGGGAAAAGAACCAGGCGCTGAACATGCTGCGCCTGGCGTCACGCATGGAAGCGGTGGCAGGGAACGTAGAGCGAGCGGTGCGCATGAACAGCATCACCAAGTCACTGGTGTCGGTGACGGAGGGCATGGAGGGCGTGCTGGAGGGCATGGACGTGGAGAAGATCGCGGGCGTGATGGAGAAGTTTGAGAAGCAGTTTGACAGCCTGGACGTGCGCGCGGGGTACATGGACAGCGCCATCGCCTCCACCACCGCCACCGCGGTGCCGGAGGAGGAGGTGGACACCATGCTGGACCAGATCGCGGAGATGAACGGCGCCGACATGCGCGACGCGCTGCCCGCCGCCGGCCGCGGCATCGGCGTCGCGGCACCCGCCGCCGCCGCCGCGGACGCCGGCCGCGTGGCTGTGGCAGAGGCGCCCGCTGCGCCGCCGCCGCCGTCCGGCGGTGCGGGTGGCGGGAAGCCGCCGGGTGGCGACGACGGCGGCAGCGCGGTGGGTGGCGCCGGTGCGGGTGGTCATGGTGGTGGTGGCGGCGGCGGTGGTGACCTGGCGGCACGGTTGGCTGCCCTGCGTGGCGCCCGGTAAGCCGGCGTCTTGTCCCTTCCCTTTTGCCTCATGCTGCCCCGTGCCCATGTGAGAGTGATTGTGTGCGTGTGTGTGCGTGTGTGTATGCGCGTGAACAACTGATATTTCAAGCTCACGGTGTTGGCCGCTGCGGCTGTGTTGATTGATGACATGTGCAAACGGCGCACATGCGCGGCGCCCTGCCGGCGCGGGCGGGAAACGGATGCCCCAGAGGCAAGTAGCAACGACTAACTAGCAGAGTCTTTGAGAACAGGGCAGCACAGCAGGCGCTGACCCGTGGTATGCTGCCCAGCTCACGTGCAGCTCGCGGCCCGGGGCATACCGCATGCCGCATGCATGGGCCATGCAGCATTGCAGCATGGGCATGGCATCAGGAATGCAGCAGCCATGAGGAGGAGGAGTGGAAGAGAGAGGAAGAGGGGGGGAGGCGGAGATGTTGACGTGTTGACATGCACACGCACACGCGCGCGAGGCAATGCAACACGCGCAATGTTTCCTCACACTGTATCATTGGTCATTGGTTGTGTCGTTGTTACGCCACCGGTGGTTCTTCACGTTCATTATTGTCGCTGTTCTCATCCCCCACTCACCTCCTCCTCCCGCACTCACTACTCCCTACTCCCCTCTCTTCACTCCCACTGCTAATCACTGTTGCTGCCACCGCATCACGCAACTCATAACTGTGTGCACCCGCGTCGCGTACCTGTCGTAGTCGAGGCTGCGTGTGTTAGTGTGGTGTTGGTTGTGTACTCGCTCGCCGCTCCCACACGCACGGCCAAGATGATCGTGGTGGACGCGACGGGGCGCGTGGTGGTGGGCATGCTGCGCCACATCGTGATGCTGGTGACGCCGCTGCCAGACGGCGAGTCGGCGGGCAGCGGCGGCGACGGCGGGCAGTTCAGCGCGCTGCGCTTTGACGTGGCGGGCGAGCCGTCGGCGGCGGCGGCGGCGGTGGCGGCGGAGGATGGCGGCGAGGCGGGCGCGCCGCCCGTGGTGTGGCCGTTGAGCGTGCTCATCCCGCTGCCGGGCGCCGTATCCAGCCTGGCTGCCGACGACAGCCTCACCACGCTGCTGTCGGGGCTGGAGGCGTGCTTCCCGCACTCGGTGGCGGCGGCGGCGCCCAAGATCCATGACGCGGAGGCGGGCGCGGTGGACCCGGCAGCGGGCACCAGCGCGCCGGCCGCCAAGCGCGCGCGGCTGGCGGTGAGCATGGCGGAGGAGGAGGCGGCGCACTGCGGCGCGCGGCACTCGGCGCGCGTGGTGGATGTGACCGCCGCCGCGGCGCTGCTGGCCACGCCGGCTGACCGTGCCGCGCTGGCGGCGCGGTACGCGGGGCATGCGGTGGTGGTGGTGCGCGTGGCGCGCCCGGAGGGCGACACGCACGTCGCGTGCGAGCTGTCCATGCACCACGCGCGCCCCGCGCCCGCGGAGCTGTGGGTGCCGCTGCGCGTGACGCTGCGCGAGGCGGCGCGCAGCGGGGATGACGACGATGAGGACGTGCCCGCGCCGCCCGCCGCCGCGGGCGCCGACGCGCATGTGTACTCCATCGGCACCGCGCGCCGCGCCGACTGGAGCGGCGGCGGCAAGAGCAGCCTGGAGGCGTACGAGGACGCGCGCCACCGCCTCGTCGCCGGCAGCTTCCGCAAGTGCGTATTGTGTGCATCTCTACCGCCGCTGCTGCTGTGTTCCCACCACAATTTACACTCCCCACACCCCAACCCCAAACCCCAACCCCGCAGGCTGGAGCTGCCCAAGCTGGACTGGCAGACCTTCCGCCGGGACGCCGCCGCGCTGCCAGAGGCGCTGCGCATGGCACTGAACGCCGCCGCCGTGCCGGCGCTGAGCCTGCACTCGCACGGCAGCTTCCGCGAGTTTGCGTCGCCCCTACCCAGCGCGCGCTCTGAGGGCGGCAGCAGGGCGCCGTCGCCGGCGGCGGGGCTGACGCGGCGCGGCAGCGGCACCGGCCGCGTCAGCTTTGCGGGTAGCACCTTGGATGCGGTGGCAGCGGCGGCGGTGGCAGCGGAGGGTGGCAGCGCCGCAGCAGCAGGCGGCGGCGCAGGGGGCGAGGCGACGCCCGCCCGTACGCCCGCTAGCGCCGCCCACCTGCGCGTTGTGGTGCCGGCCCTGGGGTGCAGCGACGTGCTGCGGCAGCGCAAGATCGTGGCGGCACCGGATGCCGACGTGCGCCTGCAGCTGGACGACGGCACCGGGCGGTTTGACGACGTGGAGTAGGGCTGTAACGCCACTCGCAGTGCCGCGGCGCGCGCCAGCGTCACCGCGCACCACGACTGCCAACGCATGCCTTCGTTGCGACCCTCTGGTTGGACACGCGCCAGGGGGCCGCCGACAGCACACCGTAACGAATACTAACGATCGTTGAGCAACAACTCTGATATGCAACTTGAATGTAGCCATTGGCCTCAGCTGCTGCCGGATGCCCGGCATGCCGCCTCCCGCGCTGGCCACTGGCAGCGCGCGCAGCAGCACGGCAGCACACGGGTGGGCGCACGACAGGCATGCGAGGTACCATTGGATATCAGATGTCACAGTATAACGTTGCAAACCAAACGCAGGCGCATTGCAAGCATTACAACCATACCCAGCCACTCACGTCGTGATTATTAAGACATCAAATGTCATTGTTGATATTTCACTACATGTATTTCACAGCCTGGCCAGGCGAAGTGGGAATCTTGGTGGCGACGAAGTGCGGGCGTGCCCCTACATAGGGCCCTATGGACCAAGTGCAGCGTACCAACTGGGACCGCCTGGGTCTGTCAACCCTTGGCCCACCGCCACGATCCGCCGGCCAGATGTCTGGCGACCTGACAGTGGTGTTTTGACTGCGCTGCGTCCACGCGGCCGCCGTATTCGGGTCGGGACACTGAGCCGCACTGACGGAAGGACGCGTGGCAGTGACTCCAGGGCCATGTTGGTGATGGTGCCTTGTTCCGTGGTGACAGTCACTGGTGACTCCGCGGAAACTTGCCCGGCGGCGCGCCCAGTCGAAGGGGTACCGCCGCCCTGTGTATCTCAGCAGGCGCAAAACAAGGCGACACCGTGATATGGATGGTCGCGTGTGTGAGTGACGCATACTGGTAGAGTGACCCCCACGGCCGTCATCAGGCTGTCACTCACCAGCAGGGGACAGGCGGCCCCCCAGGCACGCCGAGCCACCGTCACCGGTAAGACTGACGCCACCGGCGCGCCGGCAACAGCAGGGCTGGGTGCGGCACACACACGACCGCGGCGCGCTGCAATTGTCACACTGCGTGCTTTTCGGCCCTCCAAGTGCAGCCCTGAGGCTGCCCTGTATGCGTGTGGCCTGTACTTAGCAGCCAGGGGGTTGTAAGGGTAGCACTGCAGGCCCTGGTTGGAGTCCCGAAGGCACCCAACCGCACTCAGGGGGGAGCAGACGGCAGCGGCCCACGCGAGAGCAGAGCCGCCACGATACAAACCTAGCACACACGCGCCCTAGGTGCCCTGCGTGCCGGCGGGGTCAAAAGCTGCAACCACACACGACATGGAGCCGACACTCATTGCCAAGCACCTGCGCAGCCTGTGGGAGGCTGGCGAGCTGACCGACACGCAGGGGGTAGTCGCCGGCGAGGAGGTAGCAGTGCATCGTGTACGTATTTGCTGTCGCGCGTGTGAGGCTGCCCCCTCCGTTGTGTAGGCCACTCAAGGGGGGGGGGAACCCGGTGGCCGCACGCACCCATGGTGATTGGCGGGTGGGATACCATGCCACGGGCTTTGCCTGCGTGTCTGAAGTGTTGACGCCACGACCTTATACCCAATCTTTGCCGCCGGGCTCTCCCCCCCCCGCCCCCCGCCTGCGCAGTGCGTGCTGGCGCAGGCGAGCTACTTTGCGTCGCTGCTGAGCGACCGGTGGGAGGGCGGCAGCAGCAGCGACGGCGGCAGCAAGGACGGCGGTAGCAGCGAGAGTGACGGCGGCGGCGGCAGCGCCGTTGGCAGCACGCCACACCGCAGCGGAGTCCACGCCGGGCAGCGCCGCCGCCGCAGCGGTGGTGGTGGTGGCGGTGGCGGCGGCGGCCATGGACGAACAACGCGGCTGGTGCTGGACCATGAGGGCGCGGCGCACGGGGCGGACACGGTACGGGAGCTGGTGGGGTACCTGTACGGCAAGGTGCCCGACATCTGTGACGACAACGTGGTGCCACTGCTGGATGCCGCCTCCTTCTTTGGCGTGCCGCGGCTGGCCCCCGTCGTCGCCGCCTACGTGTTCGCGCACCTCACGCCCACCAACGTGGTGCCGTTCTTGAACCTGGTGCATGACGTGGAGTACGGCGACGCCGGCAAGCTGATCGAGGACGCGGCGCTGGCGTTCCTGTACCGCAACGCGCTGGAGGTGGGCATCGGCCTCGCTGACCTGCCCCTCGTGCTGCAGGCGCGCATCCTCATCGCCGAGGAGCTGTTTGTGCCCACCGAGTGGGACCGCTACAAGCTGGCGGTGGGCGTGAAGCGCGCCGCACTACGCCGCGCCGCCGCGCTGCGCACCCCGTCACTATGCGACGACGCGATGGCGCCCACCGCCGCACCGCCGCCGTCGCCAGCCGACGGCGTGCCAGTTCCCGCGCCGCCAGCCCTGCTGCCGCCGATTGACGTGCCTGCCGCCTCCACCGCCGTCCGCAGCCCCGCCGTGTCCACCACGCGCGTACCCACCAGCCCACGTGTACGTCGTTGTAAAGGCGTGTGTGTATGTGCAAATCACACACCCGTACCCGGCGCACGCACCACATCGTTACACACCCCGCCATTGATGGGTGGCCACGCTGCGCCTGCCGCTGCCCCCGACGCGCCACCGCCGCCGCCGCCGCTGGCCGTGAGCGTGGAAGAGATGCAGTACGCGGCGGCGCTGCAGGCCATCGCTACCACGTACGCAGAGGTGTTTGCCTCCGTGCGCTTTATTCACTTCCAGCCGGGTGCGTGCCTGCGGAGCCGCCGCCGGAGCGCCGCCAGGCCAGGCGTCATACCGGTGGTATTGAAGATACGACGGCACCGCCACACAGCCCCCACACCACCACCACCACCACCATGGCACCGAAATCCACCCCCTCGCAGACCACGAAGCCGACGCGATGGCGGACGAGGAGGCGTGCACAGAGGCAATGGCGCAGGCGGCGGTGGACCGCGTGCGCATGTATGAGAAGGTGCGTACTACCGTGCCGGTACGGTGACGGTCAGGCTGACGGTGGCGGGCGTCATCACCACATCCGCGTCACAACTCACGGCGGTGTGCAGTTGGAGGTGGCAAACAGCTACAACACGGCGACCATGGCGGCGCTGGAGAACATGACGCCGTCGCCAGTTGACTTTGTGCCGCTACGCGGCTTCCGGTGGGCGCCGTTCCGGTTTGGGGTGGAGTTCCGTGGCGTGTTTGGCGCCGCCAAGGCACCGCTGGAGGCCGCCGCCGTCGCCATCAGCAGCGAGCACGTCTACTTTGCCGGCTGCGCCTTCTGCCTGGACGTCAAGCGCTTCCGCGCCGCGCCGGACGGCGCCGACAACCTGGCGGTGTACCTGCGGCGCAAGCCGCTGGTGGTGGTGGTGCGTTCCTCGTTGTTACTATTACCTGCCCGCGCGCCGCCGCACCGAACCGCACTGAACCACACCACCACCCCTTCCAAACCGCCCCGCGCAGCCACCCGCCGTCGACGAGGGTGTGTTTGTTGACCACCGCGACCGCATCACGCTGGGCTTCACCATCCGGCTGTGCGGCGGGCCAGGGTCGCCCACCACCAACTCGGTGTGCGGCCGGTCTGCCATGGGCAAGCCATTCGGCATCGCGGCGGACTCGTCGTGGGGGTGGGACAACTTCTTGACCGCCTGCACGCTCACGGAGCAGCCGTGGGCGGGCGGCGACGTGCTGCGCTTCACCGTCGTCCTCAATGTGTTGTAAGTTAACGCCGTGTGCTACCCCCCGCCGCCGCTGGCGTCATGGTACTGCAAGTGGTTATCATGATGTTGTTTTGTGTCACCTCCCAACTGATTGCTGGGTGTGCCCGTCTGGCCCGCCACGCAAACCCCCCTACAGTGTCATTCGCTGCGCACCTGCCTCTGTCATGTGAGCATAGTGCAGCGCTTGCCCTGGCGTTAACTACGTCTGCGTGTGCTCTTATTTTGTTCATGAGCTGCTACCCTGTGTACACTTGAAGAGTGCGCAGCTGGCCACGCTACGTGTCGTAGCGGCGGGTGGCGGGTGAGGGAGGGGGCAGCGCGTGCAAGCGTGCAAGCGCGCAAGCCGGTGCAAATGGGGATGCTTACAGGCCCGTCTTCTTCACGTCCGCCAGCGGCTTGGGGCCGATCATGAGCTCCGGCTTCACCCAGGCGTCAAACTGCTCGGAGGTGAGGTAGCCGAGCGCCATGGCGGCCTCCTTCAGGCTGGTGCCCTCCTTGTACGCCTTCTTGGCGGTGGCGGCGGCCTTGTCGTAGCCGATGTAGGGGTTCAGCGCGGTGACCAGCATGAGGGAGTCGTACAGCAGCGTGCTGATGCGCTTGCGGTTGGCCACGATGCCCACCACGCAGTGGTCGCGGAAGGAGACGGAGGCGTCGCCCAGCAGGCGCGCCGACTGCAGCAGGTTGGCGATCATGACGGGCTTGAACACGTTGAGCTCAAAGTGGCCCGACGCGCCGCCCACCGAGATGGCCACGTGGTTGCCCATCACCTGCGCGCACACCATGGTGATCGCCTCGCACTGCGTCGGGTTCACCTTGCCCGGCATGATGGAGGAGCCGGGCTCGTTCTCCGGCAGGCTCAGCTCGCCCAGGCCGCACCGCGGGCCGGAGCCCAGGAAGCGGATGTCGTTGGCCACCTTCATGAGCGACACCGCCACCGTGTTCAGCGCGCCGGACGCCTCCACCACCGCGTCGTGCGCCGCCAGCGCCTCAAACTTGTTGGGCGCCGTCACAAACGGCAGGCCCGTCTCCGCCGCGATGGCCGCCGCGATGGCGACGTCAAACCCCTCCACGCTGTTCAGGCCCGTGCCCACCGCCGTGCCGCCCTGCGCCAGCATGTAGATGCGCGGCAGCGCCGCCTTGATGCGCTCGATGGCGTACTCCACCTGCGTCGCGTACCCCGAGAACTCCTGCCCCAGCGTCAGCGGCGTCGCGTCCTGCGTGTGCGTGCGCCCGATCTTGATGATGTCCGCAAACTCCTTCGCCTTGGCGTCCAGCGCCGCGTGCAGCGCCTGCAGGCCCGGGATGGTGACGCGCGTCAGCTCGATGGCGGCGGCGATGTGCATGGCGGTGGGGAAGGAGTCGTTGGACGACATGCCCATGTTCACGTGGTCGTTCGGGTGCACCGGCTTCTTGCTGCCCATCGCGCCGCCCATCAGCTCGATGGCGCGGTTGGACACCACCTCGTTCACGTTCATGTTCGTCTGCGTGCCCGACCCCGTCTGGAAGATCACCAGCGGGAAGTGCGCGTCCAGCTTGCCCGTCAGGATCTCGTCGCACACCGTCATGATCTTGCTGCCTGCGCGGGTGTGGGTGGGGGTGTGGGGGTGGGGGG
>Ga0066256_1003485_pt1 | contig 15104 bp, 12 predicted proteins | sample ThiBio_1000_biof_FD_87107 | JGI IMG/M metagenome (GOLD analysis project Ga0066256, IMG submission 87107) | Wastewater bioreactor microbial communities from Cape Town, South Africa - Thiocy_expt_1000_biof (version 2) | ecosystem: Engineered > Bioreactor > Thiocyanate-remediating >...
CGGGGGCCGCTTCATCATGATAACAGACGAATGGCGCCAGAGCCGGGACCTCGGGGTCAACTACATGCTGCTTGCCGAAAAGCCCGCTGCCTGACACGCGGATGTGTAGTGCGCGGACGGTCCCATTTCAGGTAGCTCGGACGGCCTGAACCGAGGACACCTGCCGATGTCGACCATCTCCCGCCGCACCCTGCTGCAGCTTGCCGGCGCGGCGTCGCTGGCCGCGGCCGCCTCCGCCGCCGCCCGCGCCGAGGGGTTGCCAGAGGGCGGCGCGGCGCCGCTCTTCGCGGTCACCCGCCCGATCCACGTCGGCGATGTGACGCTGCGGGTGCGCGATCTCGACACCATGACGGGATATTACCGGGTGGTGCTCGGCCTCGACGTGCTGTCGCAGTCGGCCGACGCCGTTGCGCTCGGGGCCGGCGGGGTGACTCTCCTGACGCTGGAGCGCCATGCCGGTGCGGTCATCGAGCCGCGCCGCGCTGCCGGGCTCTATCACACCGCCCTCCTGATGCCGTCGCCGGGCGCTCTGGCGCGCTGGCCGGTGCCTGGCGCCACGCCGCGCGTGCCGCGGCCCGGGTGCTCCGATCATCTCGTCAGCGAGGCTGTCTATCTCAACGATCCCGAAGGCAACGGCATCGGGGTGTATTCGGACCGCCCCGAAAGCGGCTGGCTCTGGGTCGCCGGCCGGGTCGGCATGGGCAGCGAGCCGCTAGACATCGATGGCCTGCTGACGCTCGCCGATCCAACCACCAACACCTATGCGGCCGCTCCGGCCGGGCTGCGCGTCGGGCACCTGCATCTGCGGGCCGGCGACATCGCGGCCGCCACCGCCTTCTACGGCACGGCGCTCGGTTTCGAGATCACGTCGGGCAGGGGGGATGCGGTCTTTCTGGCGACGGGCGGCTACCACCACCATCTGGCGCTCAACACCTGGGAGAGTGCCGGCGCGGGTCTGCGCGATCCGTCGACCACCGGCCTCGCGCGGTTCTCGCTAAAGGCCACCGGCAGCGACCTGATCGCGGCGCGCCGCGTCTCGCTCGAGGCGGCCGGCCATGTCGTCCGCGCCGTCGATGGCGGCATCGCGGCCGTCGATCCCTGGGGCACCGAGCTTCACCTCATCGGCTGAGCCCGACCGGGTCGGTTCAGCCGACGATCAGCGTTTCGTGGCCGTAGGCGAGGGTGATGGTGCCGCGCACCGGCTTGCCGCGCAGGTCCTCGTCCCAGAACACCGACCAGCCGTTGCGGCCGTAGGCGGTGTCCAGCGCCCGCGCGATGTTCGCGACTTCCGGCACCAGCGACAGCAGCGCGTCGGATGCCGCTTCGGAAACCAGCGCGACGATGGCGCCGGGCGAGGCGAGGTCGGCGGGGTTGATGGCGATGTTCTTCATTGGGGCCTCCCGTTGGGGTGTCTTTGTTGCCCCAACCCTCACACCCCTCGGCTGAACAGCCATTGAACGTGCCCTGTTGGCTGGCGTTCATGCGCGCTGGCAGCGCAGGCGGCCGCTCCGGCACAGGTTTCGCCGCCGATTTCGCCCGTGGTTCCCTGCTTTTGACGCTTGACCCCGCCGCCGGTTTTATGGTCTATCGCGCGGCACTGGACGGTCCCCCGTCCGGGGTCTCGGAGATGGGCGTGTAGCTCAGCGGGAGAGCACTACGTTGACATCGTAGGGGTCACAAGTTCGATCCTTGTCACGCCCACCATCTCCTCCCCACGCAGGCCCGGCGCCTGGTGGTTTCGCCGACTAGGTCGGGTGCATAGCTCAGCGGGAGAGCACTACCTTCACACGGTAGGGGTCACAGGTTCAATCCCTGTTGCACCCACCATCGGGGCGTGGTGGCGCCGTCTGGCCCGCGCTCGGAAACTTCGCAACGCAAGGCAGCGACCGGTGGGAACGCAGCGCCGACCGCTCAGGCGGCCAGCAGGCGCTCGACTTCGTTCACCAGGTCCTTGAGGTGGAACGGCTTGGACAGCACCGAGGCGTCGCGCGGGGCCTCGCTGTCGGGGTTGAGCGCGACGGCGGCGAAGCCGGTGATGAACATCACCTTGAGGTCGGGGTCGAGTTCGGTGGCGCGGCGCGCCAGTTCGATGCCGTCCATCTCGGGCATCACGATATCGCTGAGCAGCAGCGAGAAGGGCTCCTCGCGCAGCCGCTCGTAGGCTGATCGGCCGTTGTCGAACGACACGACCTCGTAGCCGGCGCCTTTCAGGGCGCGGGTGAGGAACGACCGCATGTCGTTGTCGTCTTCGGCGAGCAGAATACGCTTCATGAGGTCCTCGTCCGGCGGCCGCGCGCCGCCCCAAATCACGCGAGACTCTAGTCGGCGATGTTTAATGCAAGTTTTCTGTTTCGCAACCGGTTCGCAGATCGCGCGCAGAAATCGGTGGCTTATGGACAATCCGGCCGGGCGAAGGCAGATTGATCGCACGCAGTATTCGCGGGGGATCGCAGCGCCCCGCCGTGGGGAGATCCGGTGCAGTCCGACTATTGGGACAAGCCAGCCTTCGAGACCGTCCGCCCGCGCCGGCTGACTGCTCCTTTCGTGTTCAATTCCGCCCATTCCGGCCGGCATTATCCCGAGCGCTTCCTGCGCATGACGCGCCTCGATCACCTGTCGATCCGGCAGTCCGAGGATGCGTTCGTCGACGAGCTGTTCGCGCGGGCGCCGCACATGGGCACGCCGCTGCTGCGGGCGCATTTCCCGCGCGCCTATCTCGATGTGAACCGCGAACCGTGGGAACTCGATCCGGCGATGTTCATCGAGCCGCTGTCCGAACGTTGCAATACCACCAGCCCACGGGTGGCCGCCGGGCTGGGGACGCTCGCGCGCGTCGTGGCCGAAAACAAGCCGATCTACAGCGAGCGGCTGACGTTGGCCGATGCCCGCATGCGGATCGAGGGCATCTATCAGCCTTATCACGCCACTCTGCAGCGGCTGCTGTCGGAGGCGCTGGCGGCGTTCGGCGTGGCGGTGCTGATCGATTGCCACTCGATGCCGCATCTGGCGCGCAGCGGCGACCGGCCGGCGCCCGATATCGTCCTCGGCGATCGCTACGGGACCACCTGCGGCGCCGTGCTGGTCGATCTGGCGGAAACCGTGTTCACCGCGGCAGGGCTGCGCGTTGCCCGCAACCGGCCCTATGCCGGCGGCTTTTCCACCCGCACCTATGGCCGGCCGCAGCACGGCGTGCATGCCCTGCAGGTGGAGATCAGCCGGCACCTCTACATGAACGAGGTCACGCTGGAAAAGCACGACGGCTTCGAGGCCGTGCGGCTGCTGATGGAGCGGCTGGTGCTGGCGCTGATCGGGCTCGATCCGAGCCTCTTCGTTCCCTCGCAGCCGGCCATGAGCAAGGCCGCGGCCGAATAGTCCTCAAGAAAACGGGCCGCCGAAGCGGCCCAGTTCAAGGGAGGAAACGATGACGGCCCGTGATGTGCTGCCCAAGATCGGAGCAGGTATCGCAAACCGCCCATCCATCATGCACCTACTGGCGTGAACTGATTTGCCGGCCCGGGCAAGGCAGGCGTCGGCCGTCAACAGGCGAACGTTTGCCCATGTTGCAAAAATGAATCACGACGTTTCGTCGGAACGCCATGGCCGATCGGCCGCGTTCCATGTACGGGCTGGAGCCGAACCGGCCGAACCAGCGGGAGCCAGCATGAGCGACGAACAACTTGGCGGTCTTGATCGTGATGCGGTGCGCAAGCTGCTGCTCGATGCGGCCGATGTGGCCGCGGCGATGACGCTGCCGCGCTTCCGCGCCAACGTCGCGGTCGACAACAAGCTGGCCGACGGCTTCGATCCGGTCACCGAGGCCGACCGGGAAGCCGAGCGGGTGATCCGCGAGCTGATCGCCAGCCGCTATCCCGAGCACGCCATCATCGGCGAGGAATGGGACGCCAAGGCCACCGGCAGCCGCTTCACCTGGATCGTCGATCCCATCGACGGCACCCGCGCCTTCATCACCGGCGTGCCGGTCTGGGGGACGCTGCTGGGACTGATGATCGACGGGCGGTCCGTCGCCGGGCTGATGGCGCAGCCGTTCACCGGCGAGGTCTATCTCGGGCTGCCGGGCGAGGCGAGCTATCATCGCGGCACGGAGCGGCAGGTGCTGCGTAGCAGCCCCGTCACCGACCTCGCGCGGGCCCGGCTCACCACCACCTCGCCCGATCTGTTCCTGCGCCAGGGCAGCGATCTCAGCGCGCAGTGGAACGCGGTCAGCCGCGCGGCGCTCACCGTGCGCTACGGGCTCGACTGCTACGGTTACTGCCTGCTCGCCGCCGGGCATATCGACCTCGTGGTCGAGGCCGGCCTCAAGGATGTCGACATCGCGCCGCTGGTGCCGCTGATCGTCAATGCTGGCGGCGTCGTCACCGGCTGGGACGGCGGCCTGGCCGAGGCCGGCGGCACCTGCGTGGCGGCGGCCACGCCGGAACTGCACGCGGCCGCGCTGGCTCTGCTGCGCGGATAGGGGTCAGCCGACCCTGAGGTAGCTGACCGGCTTGGCTGACAGGGCCGTCCACGACATGGCGACGCCGATGCCGATGGTGAGCGCCAGCGAGCCGGCGATCACCGCGACCACCACCATCGGGTCGAGCGACAGGCCGGCGCCCAGCACATAGGTCGAGAACAGCCAGGAGCCCAGCACGCCGAGCCCCAGCGCGACGAGCGCCGCCAGTATCCCGACCACGGCATATTCGATCAGCAGCGCGCCGCTGAGATAGCCGCGGGTGGCGCCCAGCACCTTGGCGACCACGGCATTGGCCTCGCGCTGGCGCCGCCCAGTGGTGAGCGCCCCGGCAATAACCAGCGCGCCGCTCACCAGCGCGATACCGCCGACCACCGAAATGGCCGTCGAGATCGTGTCGACGAGGTCGCGCACGATATCGATTGCTTCCTCGATCGGGATGAACACCAGGTTGGGGTTGTACTCGACCATCTGCTGCTGCACCGCCAGCTGGTTGCCTTCGGTGGCATTCAGCAGCCCGAAGTACGAGATCGGGAATTCGTCGAGGCTGCCCGGCGAGAGCACATAGGGGAAGTTCACTCCGCCGCGCGACCAGTCGTATTTGCGGAAGCTGGTCAGCGTCGCGGTCAGCATCTCGCCGTAGATGTTGAAGGTGATCTCGTCGCCGAGCTTCAGCCCCATCGACTCGCGCAGCTCGTCCGTCACCGACAGCTGCGGCGCGCCGCTGTAGTCGGCCGGCCACCATTCGCCCGATGCCACTTCGGAGCCTTCCGGCACGCCGGCCGAGAACGACAGCGGCTGCTCGTCGCCGAAATAGACCGAAATGTCGCGCGGCGCTTCGACATTTTCCGGCGGCGGCGCGCCGTTGATGGTGAAGGAGCTGGCCCGCACCACCGGCACGGCGCTGAAGCTGGCGATCTTCGGATCGGTCCTCGCGATCTCCGCGATGCCCTCCACCTCGTCGTCGAACAGGTCGATATAGACGAAGTCCGGGGCGTCGATGCGCATGTCGGGGTCGAGCTGCCGGCGCAGGCTGCCCTCGGCAATGGCGATGATCAGCAGCAGGGCCATGCCGAGGCCCAGCGACAGGATCACCGCGGCGGCCGGGGAGGCAGGACCGTGGATCGAGCGGATGGCGCTGCGCAGCATGGCGTTGCGGGCCGGCGGCAGCAGCGCGAGGCCCTTGCGCAGCAGCATGGCGGTGCCGCGCAGCACGATGAAGGCAAAGAAGACGCCGAGCGCATAGAACAGCACCATGGCGGGCTGTCCGGTGTCCAGCAGCGCCACGAGGATGATGGCGGCCAGCGTCACCAGCATGGGGATGATCAGCCGCGGTTGCAGCAGGTAGTCCCAGCGTCCCTGTCGGGCGGTGGTGCCGCCAAGCGTGCGGAACAGCTCGGCCGGCCGTGTCGAGAGCGCCCGCACCAGCGGCGGGTAGGCGAAGAAGAAGCCGACCAGCACGCCGAAGGTGGCGCCGGTGACGATCGGGCGCCAGTCGAGCGTCGCCCGCAGCGACAGTTCGAGGAACGAGCCGACGATCGGCAGCGCGCCGACGGTCAGGGCGCCGGCGCCCAGCATGCCGATGACGATGCCCACCACGGTCATCGCCATCACCTGCACGAGGAAATGGCCGAGCACGCGGTTCGAGGTGGCGCCGAGCGCCTTCATGGTGGCGATGGAACGCTGGCGGTCGGTGACATAGGCGGCGACGGCGTTGCCGACGCCGAGCCCGCCGAGGATCAGCGCGGTCAGCCCCACGATGGTGAGGAAGCGCCGGAACATCTCGAAATTGCGCGCCATTTCCTCGGTGGCGTCGTCGGGCGCGCTGATGTGCCAGCCGGCCTGCGGAAACGCCTCGCGGATGCGGCGGGCGGCGTCGTCGAAGCTGACATCGGGGGTGAGCACGATCTTGGAGCGGAAGCGCGCGGGCGGGCCCCGGTCGGGCCAACCGGGGCGGGCGGGCGCGGCCTCCGCGGGCCTCCGCCGAAAGCCCATGCCGGGGGCCTCGCTCGCCCCGCGTCGTCTCGCCCAGCGCAATGCGATCGCCGATGCCGATGCCCAGCCGGTCGACGGCGAGCGGCGAGGCGATGGCGCCCCAGACGCCGTCGCGCTGCTCGACCAGCGACAGCAGCGGCTCGGCCGGTTCGGTGCGCACGGTCCCCAGCAGCGGGTAATTGTCGCTGACGCCGCGGACGGCGGCGAGGATGCTGCTGTCCTCGCTGGTCTGGGCGCGTGACAGCAGGTCCACCGCGACCGTCACCTGCCCGAGGCTGTCGAGCAGCGCCCGCTCTTCGGTATTGGCCTGCCGGTAGGTCAGCCGTGCCTCGAGGTCGCCGCCCAGCACCTGGCGCGCGTCACGGGCCAATCCGTCCTGCAGCGACGAGCCGACCGCGCCGACCAGTGCGATGGTGCCGACGCCCAGCGCGATGCAGGCGATGAGGATCCAGAAGTGGCGGAGATCGCGGCGCAGATCGGCGAGGGCGAACCGCAGCAGGTTTTGGATGGAGGTGAACAATGCTCGGGCGGTCTCTTGCTCGGGCCCGTTTGCGCGGGCCGGATGGGGGATTGGGCACGAAAGAGCGGACACCGATAGGGCCCGCGCGTGGCGCGATCAAGGAAAAGCAGCGAAAACGGCGTGCTTTGCTTAAGATCGGCGCCGTGAGCCGTCAGCTGGTCTGCTTGGTGATGAACGCGTCGAAAGCGGCAAAAACCTGGCCGCGGACGTTGTCGTTCTCCATGAACAGCTCGTGGCGCGCGGCCGGCACCACCATGTGGCGGCCGGTCCGCATCCTGAGCCCCAGCTGCTCGATGGCGCCGGTCGACACCACTTCGTCGCGGGCAGCCGCCAGCATCAGCACGGGAATCTTGATGGCGCCGGGGAAATCGTCACGGGCGGCGCGGGCCATGGCCGTGAAGGCCGCCGCGCCCCAGCGCACCGCCGGGGCGGCGATCTCGAGGTCCCGGCGCGCCTTCAGCACATCCACCATCCGCATGTAGCGGGCGACATCGGACGTCACCGGGTTGCCGGCGAAGCTCGATTCGCTGGGCGGCTTGTCGGCCTTGCGGCCGACCGGCAGCCGGCCGAGGCCGACGAGGCTCAGCGCGTCGCAGAGGCGCGCCATGCCGGCGAGCGACAGCGGCTGGTTGTCCAGCCCCACCATCGGCGCCGACAGGAAGATGCGTTCGAACATCATGCGGTCGCGCATGCCCGCATAGAGCGATACCAGTCCGCCCATGGAATGGCCGACGAGATAATAGGGGGGCGGGCAATCGGGCAGCAGGATCGAGCCGTGAAAGCTCTTCAGGTCGGTCCAGTAGTCGTCGAAGGTATCGACATAGCCGATGCGCGGGTTGCCGATCAGGCGCTGGCTGCCGCCCTGGCCGCGCCAGTCGAAGGTGGCGACGGCGAAGCCGCGCTCCTGGAAATTCCGGACCGTCTCGAAATACTTCTCGATGAACTCGGTCCGCCCCTGCACGAGGCAGATGGTGCCGCGCGCCGCGCCGCTCCCCTTGGGGAAGGTGGCGTAGCGCAGCCGCACCCGGTCGGAGGTCTCGAAGAACCCCACTTGCGCGCCTTCCGGCACCGGGTTGGAGGGCACGACGGCGAGTGCAGCATCCGCCGGCGCAGCCGGCACGCTCACGCCGACCTCGCCTGAAAATCCAGCAGTCGGGAGTCCGTCTCCCCTCCGCGGGAGAAGGTGGCGCGTAGCGCCGGATCAGGGGGGGCTTCAGTCAGCACTTGGTATCCCGGGCAGCGAGCGATTCGATGAAAACGAAAATGGGGCCGCCGAACGGGAAAAGCCAGCATCCCGGAGGACGCTGGCTTTCCGTGAAGGCCGCCGTGCGGGGGGCGGGTGACGGCGGCGCATTCGGTGTGCCCTGCAGCAGACAGTCAGCACACTTACGCTTGTAGGAGCGCGCGCTTGAACCGCTGATGATGGGAGTGTTCATTTTCGGTTCAGCCACGGGCCGGGCAGTGTCTGCCGAAACGAAAAATCGCCCCTTGAACCCAGTTTCGGGGCGCCTACATCAACCGTGCCAGCCGGAATTGTCCGGGGGCCGGGACACCCGGGAATGAGCGTTCGCCGCATCAGGGAGCGCTCGTGGGACACCCGAAATTCACGTTGCTCAACAAAGGGAATGTGACCCATGTCCAGCCTCGATTTTTCTCCGTTCTACCGCTCCACCGTCGGCTTCGATCGCCTGTTCAACCGGCTCGATTCGCTCGTCGGCCAGGAGGCCAAGACCTACCCGCCCTACAACATCGAGAAGCTCGGCGAGAACGCCTATCGCATCTCGATCGCGGTGGCCGGTTTCTCCAATGGCGACATCGCCATCGAGAGCAAGGAAAACACCCTGACCGTCAAGGGCGCAAAGGCGGCCGAAGGTGAGGATACCAAGCGAGAATTCCTGCATCGCGGCATTGCCGAGCGCGCCTTCGAGCTGCGCTTCCAGCTCGCCGAGCATGTGGAAGTTGCCGGTGCCTCGCTCGAGAATGGCCTGCTGCACCTCGAGCTGAAGCGCGAGATTCCCGAGTCCAAGAAGGCCCGCCAGATCCCCATCAACGGCGCCGCCCGGACCATCGAGGATCAGACGGTCGTCAACTAAGCGACCGCCCGCTCCAGTCACGGAACGAAGAAGCCCCAGCCGGCAACGGCTGGGGCTTTCTTGTGAACATGGCCCGCTGGCCTCAGTAGATGATGCCGCCGCCACCGCCGGTGGAGTTGCCGGCATTGCCCGTGCTGGCGCTGTCGCTCGGGTCGAAGCCCTCGCCGCCACCACCGCTGTCGCTGCCGCCGGCGGGGCCGCCGCCGTCGCCCGACGACAGGCTGTCGGGCAGGAGCGGATTGCGGACGCTCTGCCGGATCGTGCGCTCGGGCGGCATGCACTGGCGGCGCTCGTGGGCGCAGCTCGCGACACAATCGATCCAGGCGTCGCCGTCATCCGGATTGGGCGTCGCGAGATCGCAGGCCGAGGTGCAGATGTCGTATTCCTCGACACACGCGATCTCTTCGGGGGTGTCGATCTTGCGGGCCGCCTGGCTCGGCGTGACGAAGTGAGGCGCCACGAGCGCGGCAAGCAGGAAGGGGAGGAAGGCAAGTGTCAGGTGTCGCATAGCCGGCTCCTTGATCCGATGCTGCCGATTTGAACCGGTCGGCCCTGAACCGGCCGTGACATCGTCGTCAGCCCGCGTTCATCCAGAATCATGACTTTCTGCATCATGATTTTCCCGGTTGTCCGGGGGTTTGCGGCTCCCGGCGGGCAGCCGCAAAACCGCTTGCCGTCATCGCGCAAGTGTGAGAATGTAGCGGATAGGGCAGCCTTGCTGTCCCAATAAAGCGCGTGGACAACCGGGCTCACCGGTCAGTCCGCAACGCCGTTCCGGCTGGACCGCCTGACGTTGGCGGAAACGGAGGGCGGGGCCAACGTGCCCGAACGAGCGGCCATTTGGATGCAGAGCCGCTCCCTGTTGACATTGGTACGCCCCGCGAGGGGCTGCACTCATCACGAATCCCGGGCAGCCGGCAGGTCGTGAGTAAGACAGATGGAGCGTCGACCGATGACCGATACCGAGCCAATAAAACCGAACGCCTGCCTCCCCTCTGAAAGGACTGATCCGCCGGCCTGCCGGCTCCCCATGACCTGACTTCCAAGCTGAAGGATAGCTGCTGATGGCTCCGTCTCGCCCCCCCGTCCCCCGTCTCCCGGACCGCGCCATTGGAAAGAGCCCCCACCGCCCCGAGGCGGCCGGACTGTTTGATCCGGCGCGCGAGCACGATGCGTGCGGTGTCGGCTTCATCGTCAATCTCAAGAATCAGCCCAGCCAGTCCATCGTCCAGAAGGGCCTCGCGATCCTCGAGAACCTCGAGCATCGCGGCGCGGTGGGCGCCGATCCCCTGATGGGCGACGGCGCCGGCATGCTGGTGCAGATCCCCCATGCGTTCTTTGCCAAGGAGGCGGCGCGCCTCGGCTGGCACCTGCCGGAGCCGGGCAGCTATGCCGTCGCGTTCATCTTCATGCCGCAGGATGCCGACCTGCGGAAGAAGATGGAGCGCGTGGTCGAGCGCGTCATCGAGGACGAGGGGCAGGTGGTCATCGGCTGGCGCGATGTGCCGTCCGACAATTCGTCGCTCTCCAAGGCCCCCGATATCATCGCGACTGAGCCCTGCCACCGGCAGGTGATCATCGGGCGCGGCGAGGGGATCGCGGGCGAGGCGACGTGCGGCAGCAAACGCTACATCACCCGCCAGGGCTGCTGCGGCAACGTCTACTCGGCCTAGGCCGGCGAGCCGACCGACTTCTACATGGTGTCGATGAGCTGCCGCACGCTGGTCTACAAGGGCATGTTCCTCGCCGCCCAGCTCGGCGCCTATTACCGCGATCTGCACGATCCCGATTTCGCCTCGGCGCTGGCGCTGGTGCATCAGCGCTTCTCCACCAATACCTTCCCGTCCTGGAGGCTGGCCCATCCCTACCGGTTCGTCTGCCACAACGGCGAGATCAACACCGTGCGCGGCAACGTCAACTGGATGGCGGCGCGCCAGGCCTCGGTGTCGTCCCCACTGTTCGGCGGCGATATCCAGAAGCTGTGGCCGATCTCCTACCCCGGCCAGTCCGATACGGCCTGCTTCGACAACGCGCTCGAGTTCCTGCTGCGCGGCGGCTATTCGCTGCCGCACGCCGCCATGATGCTGATCCCGGAGGCCTGGGCCGGCAATCCGCTGATGGATGAGGACCGGCGTGCCTTCTACGAGTATCACGCGGCGCTGATGGAGCCGTGGGACGGCCCGGCCGCCATGTGCTTTTCCGACGGCGTCCATATCGGCGCGACGCTCGATCGCAATGGGCTGCGTCCGGCCCGCTATTTCGTCACCGAGGACGACGAGGTCATCATGGCCTCCGAGGCCGGCGTGCTGCCGCTCGATCAGCAGAAGATCAAGCAGAAGTGGCGCCTGCAGCCGGGCAAGATGCTGCTCATCGATCTGAAGCAGGGCCGTATCGTCTCCGACGAGGAGATCAAGGCCGATCTCGCGCGGGCCAATCCCTACAAGCAGTGGCTCGGCCGCACCCAGATCGTGCTCGAGGACCTCCCGGCGGTGCATTTCGAGCCGCAGCAGTCCGACATTCCGCTGCTCGATCGGCAGCAGGCCTTCGGCTACACGCAGGAGGACCTGAAGCTCCTGCTCACGCCGATGGCGACGACGGGCCAGGAAGCGGTGGGCTCGATGGGCACCGATACGCCGATCTCGGCGCTGTCGGACAAGTCGAAGCTCCTCTACACCTACTTCAAGCAGAACTTTGCGCAGGTCACCAACCCGCCGATCGACTCGATCCGCGAGGAGCTGGTGATGAGCCTCGTGTCGTTCATCGGGCCGCGGCCGAACGTGCTCGACCTCAAGGGGGGCGGCAGGCGCCAGCGCCTCGAAGTGCGCCAGCCGATCCTGACCAACGAGGATCTCGAAAAGATCCGCGCCATCGGCGGCATGGAGGAGAACCCCTTCCGCTCGAAGACGCTCGACATCACCTATCCGGTCAGCGAAGGCGCCGCCGGCATGGAGGGCGCGCTGGCGCAGCTGTTTGCCGATGCCGAAATGGCCGTGCATGCGGGCGACAACATCATCATCCTGTCGGACCGGGGGATGAACCGCGATCGCGTCGCCATTCCGGCGCTGCTCGCCACGGCCGGCATCCATCATCACCTGATCCGCAAGGGCCTGCGCACCTCGGTGGGGCTCGTGGTCGAGACCGGCGAGGCCCGCGAGATCCATCACTTCTGCGCGCTCGCCGGCTACGGCGCGGAGGCGATCAACCCCTATCTCGCCTTCGAGACGCTGCTGGCGATGAAGCCGTCCTTCCCCGATGAGGTCGACGCGCACGAGATCATCTACCGCTACATCAAGGCGATCGGTAAGGGCATCCTCAAGGTCACTGCCAAGATGGGCATCTCGACCTACCAGTCCTATTGCGGCGCGCAGATCTTCGATGCCGTCGGGCTCTCGACCGATTTCGTCGATACCTATTTCACCGGCACCGCGACCACCATCGAGGGGGCCGGGCTCGGCGAGATCGCCGAGGAGACGGTGAAGCGCCATCTCGATGCGTTCGGCAATTCACCGGTCTACGAGGATGCGCTCGATGTTGGCGGCGACTATGCCTTCCGCCAGCGCGGCGAGGCGCATGTGTGGCGCTCGGAAACCGTCGCCAGCCTGCAGCACGCGGCCCGTGGCAATTCGCGCGACAAGTACCGCGAGTTCGCCAAGCACGTGAACGAGGTGGAGGACCGCTACGTCACCATCCGCTCGCTGTTCCGGCTGAAGGGCGCCGAGGAAGATGGCCGCACTCCCGTGCCGCTCGATGAAGTCGAGCCCGCCGTCGATATCGTCAAGCGCTTCTCGACCGGCGCCATGAGCTATGGCTCGATCAGCCGCGAGGCGCATACCACGCTTGCCATCGCCATGAACCGGATCGGCGGCAAGTCGAACACCGGCGAGGGCGGCGAGGAAGCCGATCGCTTCGTGCCGATGCCGAACGGCGATTCCATGCGCTCGGCGATCAAGCAGATCGCGTCGGGCCGCTTCGGCGTCACCACGGAGTATCTCGTCAACTCCGACATGATGCAGATCAAGATGGCGCAGGGGGCCAAGCCCGGCGAAGGCGGCCAGCTGCCCGGCGACAAGGTCAACGAGGTCATCGCCCGGGTGCGCCATTCCACCAAGGGCGTCGGGCTGATCTCGCCGCCGCCGCACCACGACATCTATTCGATCGAGGACCTGGCGCAGCTGATCTTCGATCTGAAGAACGTCAATCCGGAGGGGCAGGTCTCGGTCAAGCTCGTCTCCGAGGTCGGGGTCGGCACCGTCGCCGCCGGCGTTGCCAAGGCCCGTGCCGATCATGTCACCATTTCCGGTTACGAAGGGGGCACTGGCGCCTCGCCGCTGACCTCGCTGAAGCATGCCGGCTCGCCGTGGGAAATCGGCCTTGCCGAAACCCATCAGACCCTCGTCGTCAACAAGCTGCGCTCGCGTATCGCGGTGCAGGTGGATGGCGGCATCCGCACCGGGCGTGACGTCGTCATCGGGGCGCTTCTCGGGGCCGACGAGTTCGGCATGGCGACGGCACCGCTGATCGCGGCCGGCTGCGTCATGATGCGCAAGTGCCACCTCAATACCTGCCCGGTCGGCATCGCCACCCAGGACCCGGTGCTGCGCGCGCGCTTCACGGGCAAGCCCGAGCACGTCATCAACTACCTGTTCTTCATCGCCGAGGACGTGCGTGAGCTGATGGCCGCGCTCGGCTACCGCCGGTTCGAGGAAATGGTCGGGCAGATGCAGATGCTCGACAAGACTGAGGCCGTCTCGCACTGGAAGGCCAAGGGTCTCGATTTCTCGAAGCTGTTCCACAAGCCCGAGGCGCCCGAGGGTGTCGGCATCCGGCACACCGAAAGGCAGAACCACCCGATCGACAACGTGCTCGATCGCCGCCTCATCGCGCAGGCGATGCCGGCGCTCGAACACGGCACGCCGGTCCGCATCAGCGAGACCATCGCCTCGCTCGATCGTTCGGCGGGCGCCATGCTCGGCGGGGCCGTGGCGAGGCGCTACGGCCATGCGGGCCTCCCGGAAGACACCATCGCCATCAGCCTCACCGGCACCGCCGGCCAGGCTTTTGGCGCCTGGGCGACGCGTGGCATCTCCATCGATCTGGTGGGCGAGGCGAACGACTATGTCGGCAAGGGCCTGTCCGGCGCGCGTCTCGTCGTCCGCCCGGCCGAAAAGCGCGGCTTCGTCGCCGAGGATTCGATCATCGTCGGCAATACCGCGCTCTACGGTGCCATCACCGGCGAGTGCTACTTCCGCGGCGTCGCGGGCGAGCGCTTCGCGGTCCGCAATTCCGGGGCCATCGCCGTCGTCGAGGGCACCGGCGACCACGGCTGCGAATACATGACCGGCGGCGTCGTCGTCGTGCTGGGCAAGACCGGCCGCAACTTCGCCGCCGGCATGTCGGGCGGCGTGGCCTATGTGCTCGACGAGGACGAGAGCTTCGAGAGTCGCTGCAACATGTCGATGATCGCCCTCGAGCCGGTGCTTGAGGAGGAGGAGATCCGCGCCCGCGACTATCACCAGTCGGGCGATCTGCTCACCATGGGCGTGGTCGAGATCCTGCACGATCTCGGCCACAGGGATGCCGAGCGGCTGCATCAGCTGATCCTGCGGCACCGCAGCTTCACCGGCTCCTCGAAGGCCGATGCCATCCTCTCGAACTGGGAGGCCTGGCTGCCGCAATTCAGGAAGGGGATGCCGGTCGAGCACCGCAAGGCACTGGCGGCGATGGAGAAGGAACGGGCCGCAATTCAGCAGGTGGCGGAGTAAGCACCATGGGAAAGATCACAGGCTTCCTCGAGATCGATCGCCGCGACCGCAAGTACAATCCGGCCGCCGAGCGCCTCAAGCACTACAACGAGTTCGTCATCCCGCTGGGCGATGCCGGCACCCGCGAGCAGGCGGCCCGCTGCATGGATTGCGGCGTGCCCTAGTGCCACAACGGCTGTCGGGTGAACAACCAGATCCCCGACTGGAACGAGCTCGTCTATCGCGGCGACTGCGTGAAGGCGCTCCGGAACCTTCACTCCCCC
>Ga0066256_1003486_pt1 | contig 15102 bp, 11 predicted proteins | sample ThiBio_1000_biof_FD_87107 | JGI IMG/M metagenome (GOLD analysis project Ga0066256, IMG submission 87107) | Wastewater bioreactor microbial communities from Cape Town, South Africa - Thiocy_expt_1000_biof (version 2) | ecosystem: Engineered > Bioreactor > Thiocyanate-remediating >...
TGGTGAAACCCGGACCGCTCTCCAGCATCTGAGTCGGCAGGAACAAGGCGTCGGGGCGGAAGACGAAGTCGAGATGCGCAGCCTCCGACCGCCGCGCGATATCGAGGTAATAATCACTCGAGAGAATGCCCTCGACCTCGCTGTCGGCGCGACGCCATGCATCTCCGCTGAGCCATGTGGGGGCAAGCGACATTCCGATGTGAAGTTTCCTGCACGCGTCCATGATCGATCACCGCCCCGTTCATCCCGCATTGCGGAAGTCATTCCGATTCTATAATAGCTTCTTTTATTACTCTAGTTTATCGGCGCGGCAAGCGGTTCGGGGCGGCTTCATGTCATCGCTCACATTATCCAACATCACTGCGTCCTATGGAAAGGCGCCCGTCGTGACGGGTGTTTCCGCAGCGTTTGCGGCCGGACGGCTGACCGTGCTGGCGGGACCGAACGGATGCGGCAAATCGACCCTGCTCAGGGCGATCATGGGGTTCCTGCCGGATATACGGGGTGACGTCAGCCTGGACGGCCAGCCTGTCGCGAAAATCGGCCGGCGGATGCTGGCACGGCGCATCGCCTATCTGGCGCAGGAAAGTTCCTGCCCGGACTACATGACGCTCGGAGAACTCGTCGAGCTTGGCGGTTACGCGCGCTACTCCCTGATGGGCGGGCCATCCAACCGCGATCGCCAGCTTTTCCGCGAAGCCCTGGAGACCGTGGGGCTGGCGGACAAGGCGCACCTTCCGGTCAACACGCTCTCGGGCGGCCAGCGCCAGCGCGCCTGGATCGCCATGGTGCTGGCGCAGGACACCGACATCGTCCTGATGGACGAACCGGTCAACCATCTCGACGTGAAGTACCAGTATGCGGTTCTCGGGCTTGTCCGTGCACTGGTGCGAAACCATGGCAAGACCGTAATCATGGTGCTGCACGACCTCAACCTCGCCGCAGCCTTCGCCGACGACATCATTCTGATGAAGGCCGGCCGTATCCTGGCATCGGGGCCCGTGCCCTCGACCATCACGAGCGAGAACGTCGCCCGGGTTTTCGACCTGGAGGCGGAGGTTTTCCCGCGCGAGGATCGCCTGGTCTTCCTCCCCCGCCTGCCCTCTTCCGAGACGGCCAGCCCATGAGAAACCGCGTGCTTTTCCCGGCAGCGCTGGTGCTGCTGCTCCTGGCGGCGGTGGCGATACATTTGTTCGTCGGCCGCAACGCGCCGCCCGCCGCCGAGGCGATGGCGGCGCTCCTGAACGGCGAGGCGGAGAGCTACGACCAGTCCATCGTCCTCTACCAGCGCCTGCCGCGCGCCCTGATGGCGATCTATGCGGGCGCGATGACGGCCGCGGCCGGCTGCGTCCTGCAGGGTCTCGTGCGCAACCCCCTCGCCTCGCCCTCGACGCTCGGCATCAATTCCGGAGCGACGCTCGCCGTGATCTTCGGCGTCTTCCTGTTCGATATCCGCATCGAAACGCAAGGACTGGCCGCACTCGCCGGCGCCTGCGGCGGTTTTCTTGCATGTCTGGCCGTTGCCCGGCTGGCCGGCAGGCGCAACGATCCGCGCGGCCTATCGCTGATTTTGTCGGGAGCGCTGGTATCGATGCTGCTGGTCGGCGCGACCAACGCGCTCTTGCTGTCGGACCCCATGCGGCGCGCCGAATTTCTCGGCTGGGTGAGCGGGAACATCAACCACGTCTATATCGACCGGCTCTCTGCCTTCTGGTGGATCGGCGCCCTGTGCCTGCTTACCCTTGGCACGCTGTCGCGCGCCCTGACACTCATCCTGCTCGGCAGGGAAAAGGCTTTGTCCGCGGGCGTCAACGTCACGGCGGTATCGATGGCGTCTCTTACTGCCGCCGTGCTCGGCGCGGGCTCGGCTGTCGCGATCTGCGGCCCGATCGGCTTCATCGGCCTTGTCGTTCCCCATCGCGTCCGCCCGCTCGCCGGCGCAAATATAAGCCTTGCCCTGCCGTGTTGTGTCTTGTCAGGCGCAGTCCTGTGCCTTTTCGCCGCCCTGGGGGCGAGGGAGCTTTTCCACCCCTATGTCCTGCATACGGGGCTGGTGTTGGATCTGCTCGGCGGACTGGCTTTCGCCATCATCGTCAAGCGGTTCTATCTCTCGCCTGACATGCGGGAGCAGCTATGAGACCGGCGCGCGCCACCGACGGCAAGGCTGTCCTGCGCTTTTCCAGCGGATTGGAAATTCGGGTCGGCAATCTCCTCTCGGCTGCTGCGCTTCTTGTGACGGCAGTCCTTCTCGCAATCGTCTCGCTGGGTTCCGGAGCGACGGACGCTGGTCTCCTGCAACTCTTGCAATCCATCGCCGGTGAGCCGGCATCCGCCGATCAGGCCTATGCACTTTGGACGGTGCGGCTGCCACGGATCGTCATGGGTTTCATGGCAGGCTGGGCGGTCGCGCTTGCCGGCGCCATGCTGCAGTCCATCACCCGGAATCCGCTTGCCGATCCGGGGCTCCTGGGCCTCAGCCAGGGGTCGATGACGACGATCATGCTGCTGCTCGTGCTCGCTCCTGCCGCACCGAAAGTTGCTATTGCGGTTGCCGCCTTCGCAGGCGGGCCTGAGATCCGCCTGGGGCTGCTGTGGCTGGGGGGGGGAGGAAGGCGAAGACGTCGTTGGATGCCTGGGGTGTGCCGGGGTGATGACGAGGGCCTGTGGTTCGACCGTGCCCATCCCTTGTGTTACACCCCGCCGGAGACCTCGCTTGCCCTTGCCGACTGGATGTCGGGATCGCTTTTCCAGGCGAACTGGAGCGCCATCGGAACCTTTGCGCCGCTGTTCTTTGCGAGCTTGCTCGGCCTTTTCCTGCTGGGAAGAGCGACGAGCGCGCACGATCTCGGGGCCGAGCTCGCCAGGAGCCTTGGCGAACCGGTCAGGCGCTCACGCCCTCTTCTGCTGATCTTCGCGGTTCTGCTGTCATCCTCGGCGGTTACGGCTGTCCGGCCCCTCACCCTTTTCCCCCTGCCCGCCCCCCGCCCCCCCGGGTTTCTCTCCCCCGCCCGCCGCCGCGCCCCGCCTTTTCCCCCCGCCGCCGCCGGCGGCAACCTGGTCCGGGGCGGCCCCGCGCCCCGCCCCCCCCTGGCCGGGGACCCGGCCCCGCCCCCCCGCCCCGGCCTGGCGCCTGACGGCAGCGCCGCTTTCCGACCCTCCCCAAGGGCCGCGCCGGGGAGGGCGTAGGGCGCGAGCCGTTGCTCGGCCTGCCGCTGATGGAGCTTGGCGTCAATGTCGTCGGCAGCTACGGGCGCAAGGACGACGGCAGCTTCGTCACCGCAGTCGATTTCGTCGATACCGTCTTCGGGACAGGCCGGCCGAAACCGCGCGGCATCGGGCCTGTCGGACAGATCGATTTGGAAAAGCTGCGGGCGCTGGCTCCCGATCTCATCATCGGCATGGAGATTGACGTCGAAAAGGTCGAGCAGCTTTCCACCGTGGCGCCGGTCTATCTGCAGAATGTCAGTAGCGGCAAGGCACACGGCTTCAGCGTCGAGGAGGACCTCGCAACCGTCGTCGGCAAGAAGGAGGCGTTCGAGACGCGCCGCGCGGCCTATGCCGCCCGGGTGGAGGCCGTGCGCAAGACACTGCCGGCGGATGGAAAACCGAAGACCTATCTCGCCGTCTTCCTGACGGACCAGCTCAACGCGTTGGGCGACATGTCTGGCGCGGTGCAAGCTCTCGAAGACCTGGGTTATGCCAGGTTGCCGCTGACGGCGGAGAAAGCGCCGGCCGGCCAGGGAGGCTCGATGTTGCTCGTGCCTCTCGGCGCCGAAACGTTCGGACGCCTCGATCCCGATCTCCTCGTGCTGATGAATACCTACATGGGCGATGCCCGCGACGCGGACGGCACGAAGGCCGCCCTGGAGCGCATCGTTCCGGGCTGGGAGAAATTCGTGGCCCCGGCGAAGGAAGGGCGCGTCCTCTACCTCGATTCCGCCAAAGTGTCGTTGCCGACCATCGCAAGCGCCGAACATACGCTCGACGCGGTCGAGGCCTGGGCCAAACGGTAGGCGGGGAAAAAGCTGCGTGGGCGAGCCGGATCAGGCTCGCCCGTTGGTCAGATCAGAATTTTACCTTCAGACCGACGCCGTATTCACGCGGCTCCAGCATGGATGCCACGATGCCGCCGGCCGTGCGGTCGTCATACTTCCAGGTCGGCGCGCGTTCGTCGAAGATATTGTCGACATAGGCGTAGAGTTGCCAGTTTTCCTTCGGAGTGTATGTCGCGCGGGCGTTGGCCACCGTGTAGGAATCGACCCGGTAGGCCGGGTAGTTCTCATCCGTCGAATAATAACCGTCGGTGTGTCGCACTTCCGCACTCAAGGTCACGTCTTCCGTGACATCCCAATCCACGCCGAAGTTCAGCGTATAGCCCGGTGCCTTGCCGAACTCGTTTCCTTGGAAGGCGACACCGGCCGGGTTCGTGAAACGGCTGAGGTTGGTGTGCAGCAAGCCGACGCCGGCGCGAATGCGCAGGTTGTCCAGCGCCTCGTAGTCTGCGCTGACTTCCAGGCCGTAGGATTCCGCCTTGTCGGCGTTGAGAACGATGCTGCCGAAGAGCACGCCGTTCAGGTAGTCGGGGACCACCCGCTGCGAGTTCTTGTGCTGGGTATAAAACACGTTCGCATTGACGGTCAGGCGGTCGTCCAGGGTGCGTATCCGCGTAAACAGTTCGTAGTTCCACAGCGTTTCGGGGTTGAACGAATAATATTGCCCCGTCACGAAGCTGAGGCCGGCGCCGCCCGGATTGTAACCCCGGTTGACAAGCGCGCCGACCGTGACGTCGGGCGTAATGTCGTAGGCGAGCGAGATCTTCGGCAGCAGGGCATTAAAACTTTCGTCAAAGTCCAGCGCCTGCTTGCTGAAGCTGGACGTGCCCGAGCGCTGCACCCTGTCATACTGATAGCGCAGACCGGCGCTCAGCGACCATTGTTCCGCAAAACGCCACGTCGCCTCGGAGAAAAGGCCGAGGCTGTCCTTGGTATCGTCGAAATGCGAAACGCCGCGCGTATAAAGCAGGTCTTCGGATGTGACATGGTTGTAATAGATGCCGGCGACCCCGCTGAAGGCATCGTCTTCGTTGCCGATATTGATTCGTGTTTCGTTCGAGATGTCCTTGTAATCCATCGTCGCGCCACCGTTCGTGAAGGGTTCGGCAACGCGTTTGGTATGGCCGTCAGAATACTGGAACTGATTGGTGAGCTTGATTCCGTTTGCAAAATCATAGCTCAGGTCGTGGATCCCGGTCCATGTGCGCGCCTCGTAGGTCGGCATCGACAAGGTTGCGCTGTCCAGGTTTCCATAAGGAATGGAGGCCGCCTCCGATGTCGGCCGGTTCGATCGCATATGCGCAATCGTCAGCTTGGATTGAAGCTCAGGGATCTCGGCGGGTTGCCAGAGCAGCTTGAAGCGACCGCTGAAAGCCTCGAAATCCGTATCGGTTGCCCCCTTGTTGTAGAGGCCGTTGATGTAGTCGATGAAGGTATCCCGGCCGCTGTAATCCAGCGCAAGGCGCGCCGCCAGTTCATCCTGGACGATCGGTCCCGAGACGGCGACGGACGCCCGCTTGTTGTTGCCGCTGCCATATTCGAGCTGTGCCGCGCCTTCGGGCGTAAACGTCGGATCCTTCGTATTGACGATGATAGCGCCGGCAATGCTGTTGGCGCCTTGCGTCGTCGTCTGTGGACCGCGGAAGACTTCGATATTGTCGACGTCCCAGACGCTCGTCGTTCCGAAGACGGTTTCCCAGAAGCCGAGATTATGGCCGTCGAGGTTGATTCTCGCGCGGGGAACGGTGCCGCCGAAGAATGCGCCCGAACCGAAGTTGGACCCCTGCCCGTCCATGCCGCGAACCTTCTCCTCGATATCTTCGGCCGTGACGACCGCGACGGAGCTTGCCGTGCGCTGGATGCTGCGCGAGACCTTTTCGCCCGTCACCACGATTGCCTTCAGTTCCGTGGGGCCTGCGGTGTCCGCAGCATCCTGCGCAAGCGCCGGCGCCCCCAGCAATGCACACAGCGCCACCGCGCTGACGCCGTTCATCAACCTGCAACGAATATCCGATTTCATCCCCGATCCCCAAACTTGATCATGCCAGTCAAGTTCCACATTACAGAATGAGTTCCGCATTTCAATATCGCTATCGCATGCAATTCCATCCGCGAAAAAATCCGGGCCAATCTGTTGCCCGCGTGCAACGGCGTGCCGCCGCCGCTCGATCACTGTTGATGGATCGCGACGCGGCCTCTATCTTCCCGGCGAACCGGGAGCGGCGGCATGCAGCTGACGGACTGTCGCGGCCATCACGCCAGAAGGTAAAGCACGTGCGTCAAAGCTCCTCTTCCCAAGCGCCCGACGAGGCGCCGACCGCCAAACGATCGGGAACGATCCAATCCATTTCCATCGCTGCCCGCTTTCTCAACGCGCTTGCGGCGGCTCCAAGCCCCCTGGCCCTCAGCCTGCTTGCGCGGGAGGCCGGCACGGGCCTGTCGACGGCCCACCGCTACATGCAGAGCCTGATCAAGGAGGGGCTTGCCACACAGGACCCGGCGACCGGGCTTTACGACCTGGGTTCCACTGCGCTCAATATCGGTGTCAGCGCCCTGAAGCGGATCGAGCCCGTCGAAATCGCCGCACGTCACATGAAGGAACTCGCGCGCAAGCACGCGGTCAGCGGCGGCGTGGCGATCTGGACCGACAGGGGCCCCGTGCTGGTCCGCTGGTATCGCAGCGCGGATTTCTCGATCAGCTCGCTTGGACTGGGCGATGTCCTTCCAATCGACAACACCGCCTGCGGCCTGATGTTTCAGGCTTTTTTGCCAAAAGAGACGATCGGCAAGGCACGGCGCCTTCAACCCTCGCATTTCCGGGGAACGGCGGCCAAAAACGACCTGCTTTTATCGATCCGAGAGACCAGATGGGCCGAATTGACCAGTCACCTGCTGTCGGGCGTGACCGGACAGGCAGCGCCGGTCTTCGACGCGCAGAACGAACTGGTGTGCGTCATGACCACGGTCACGGACCTAGGCCAACTGCGCACGCTGGAGGATCGTCATGCTCTCCTGCATGCCGCAAACGCCGTCAACAAGGAGACGAATGGTGGTCAGGCCGTAGCGCAGCATACCGGGTGAGCCTTGTCTGCCCTCGAACTTCTATCGGCGCCTCAGGAGAGCAGATCAACGCGCCCGGGAGGCCGGCAGACAAGAACGGCGCCGTTTCCCGATCAGGACAACCAATGCGCCCATGGCGAGCCCCGTTTGACCACGCCTGCCCTTTGTGAGCGACCACAGACGGCCGGCGGCACCGCGTTCCCGCCGGTCCCCGTCCGGCACGCCTGTTGCGTGCTCTCTCATCGGCTGCTCAGAACTTGACCTTGAAGCTGCCGCCGAAGGTCAACGGGTCTCCGGGCGAGACCAGCCTACCGGTGCCGAGATCGGCGGCGACGATGCGATAGTCGACATCACCGATATTCTTGGCGAAGAGATAGGCCGCATAACGGTCGTTCTCCAGGCCGGCATAGGCGTCCAGGAGACCATAACCCTTCTGGCGGATCGTGTTCTGGACATCGAAATAATAGCTTGAGCGATAGCGGTAGTTCACGCCGACCTTGCCGACGAGATCGTGCCATCCGGTCTCCCACTGGTAGGCGAGGCCCGCCGAACCGGTGAAGCGCGAAACGAATTGCTGCTGGTTGCCGCTGACATCGACCGTGCCGGAACCGTCGAGCGCGCGGGCGTTGCGAAAGTCCTTGTAGGTCGCATCCGCATAACCGGCGGCGGCCATCAGCGACCAGTGATCGTCCACGTCATAGGCAACGGACAGTTCGCCGCCCCAGGACTCGCTGCGCGACGCGTTGGAAATCGGCGTTGTGCCTGTCAGCGCATTAAAACCCTGAACCTGCTGGTCGCGCCAATCGATATAGAAAACCGACGCCTCCACCTTGAGCCGGTCGTCGAGCGTTGCCGATTTCAGGCCGAGCTCGTAGCTGACGACACGCTCCGAATCGTAGGCGCCCTCGTCGCCCAGGCCGACGAAGCCGGAATTGAAGCCGCCCGACTTGTAGCCGCTGGAAACGCCACCATAGAGGTTCAGCCCCTCCATCGGCTCGAACTGCAGGCCGAGACGCGGCGTGACGTAGGTTTCGGAAAGCTTCGCGTTGTAACCTGGTGCGAAGGTTCCCGTAAGGCCGAGAAGCTGGGCGGCGGTATTGGCCGTGAAATCGTAGTCGAAGGTCTTGCGGTCATGGCCGACGCGCAGGCCGCCGTAAAGCTTCCACTGGTCGTTGAGCGCGTAGGTGCCGTCCGCGAAGACGGAAAGCGAAACCGTATCCGTGTCGCCGCGGGTCGAAAGCGTCGCCTCGCCACCCGTGAAGGTGCTGTTCGCACCGTAGATACGCGAGGCCTCGGAGAACTCGCCATAGAGGCCGGCGACCCAGTTGAAACGTTCGTTGTCTTCCGAAACGTAGCGTAGCTCCTGCGACCACTGGCGATAATCGCTGTCGAACGGATTTTCCGCGCGGTAGCGGAAATCCGGGAAACCGAAGGATTGGAACAGCCCGTCATAGGCAGCGAAATAGCCGAGCGGAAAGCCGTTTCCTTTCACGCCCACCGCACTTTTCTGGAAGCCGGTGATCGAAACGATGCTGTCGCCATTGTCGAGCCGGTAGGTCAACTGGCCCGAGACGGTGGCGAGGTCGCTGTCGATACGTGTCGGATCATCGACCGCAACGCCGCGCCGGCCCCTCAGGAAATCCGCCTCCGACATGCCGAACATCTCGCCGTCCAGCACCTGATGCTCGACATCCACGATGCCGAGGAATTCGAGATTGTCGGTGATATCGCCGGCGACGCTGAAGCGGCCATGTATATCCTTGCCGCCGCCAAGATCCCTACCATCCACTGTCGAGTGAAGAAAACCGTCCGTTTTCGAGGCCGACAAGGCTCCGCGCGCCGCCCAGCCACTCTCCCCGATCGGCGTGTTGAAGATAGCCGTGGTGCCCAGCGTGCCGAAACGGCTGAAATCCACCCCCACCTCTCCGCCGGTAAAGTCGGGATCGGGAAGGTTGGAGATGATATTGACCGAGCCGGCAATATTGTTGCGGCCATAAAGCGTTCCCTGCGGCCCGCGCAAAATTTCGATGCGGTGGACATCGAGCAGCGTGCCGCTATGCGCCTGGGCATTGCCGATACCGACGCCATCGACATAGATGCCGACCGAGGGGTCGCTTTCGATGAGGGCGGAGCCGACGCCGCGGATGGCCGTGAAGGACGTATAGAGCTTTGCCGTGACCGCACCCGTCTGGGCATTCGGCTCGGCGGCGATCGCATCGTCGCGACGCTTCGTCTTGCGCAGGGACAGCGCTTCGCCCGTCTTCACCACAATGCTGGCCGGCACGTCCTTGCTTTCGGACGTGCGTTTTTCCGCCGTTACGAGAATCGGTTTCAGAACCGTTTCGCCGGCAGCCTCCTGCGCCCGAACGAGAACAGGCTGGCTGACGCCAGCCAGAAGCACGGCAAAGCCGATAGCAGTCTTCATCGATCAATCCCCTAACCCGATTTGGCGCGGATTATCGTCATGGCGGACGGGAGGGTCGAGGCGGTCGGCTTATGCGTTTCGACAAAAAGCTTACGAATCTTGTCCAGTTTAAAATCGTTCAAGATTTCAAGCGGCTAGGCGGATAACCAAAATGCCTGGTAAAGGCGGAAGTGAAGTTGGCCGGGTGCTGGTAGCCCGCCCTGTAGGCCGCTTCGGCAATACTCAGGCCGTCGCGCAGGATGGCATTGCGGCCGATCAGGAGACGCCGTTCCAGAAGGTACTCCCGGGCGCTGGCGCCGAAAGCGCGCTGGAAATCCTGCTTGAGCTTGCTCTGGCTGATGGCAAAGCCGGCAGCGAGCGCGGCAAGCGAATCGATGGCCGCGGCATTGGCATCGATATGCCGCCGGATCTCCAGCATGCGTTCCAGCGATCTCGCCGTAAGGCTGGCCGTGGCCGCAACCTCGGATGGCCTGAACGCTTCCGCCAGGAAACCGAGAAGGCTCATCGCGCTGGCATCGAGATGCACGTTGATGAAAGCGCCGACCGCCGACGGATTGAGCACGGACCATGCGATCTGCCGCAACCGCGCATCGAGCGGATGCCGGCGAATCATGACCGGCTGTCGCATGGCGCGCTGCATGGCCTCGAATGTCGGATCGTCCTTCATGGCAGGCAGATTGTGCTCGACCCAAGCCGGGGTCAGCAGCAGTTCCACCACGCGCACGGGGTGGTCCGGATGGATCGTCATGCTCGTTGCCCGGCTTTCACCGGTGGACGTGATCCACACCTCGTCCGGGCAGAAGCCACCTTCGATGCCTTCGGTCGTGTTGGTCGCATACCCTTCAAGCACGACCGACAGGCAGATCGCGGGAAATGTCCGGCTTTGATAGGCAAGCGACCGTTCCAGCGAAAGATCGGTGACGCCGAGAAACATGCCCGGACTGACTTCGCGCCAGCGACGCGATTCGCCTTGCATTTCCTCCGGTTCCGCTATTGCCGCAGCGACGGACGGCTCGACGTCAGGCGGAATGGCCTCGGTCATCTCCCGGCCCGTTCCGGTGCGGACGACAAACACGCGGGATGGCTGCGTGCCGGCACAGCGGAGGAGATCGTATGGCCTGGATAGTGGCCAGGCACGACCCCGCCATTCTGCTTGCGCTTAGCCACGATACGCCGTTCCGCATGGAGATTCATATGCCACCCAAAATAGACCGGCTCGCTTTGCCGATTAACTTGATTTTATTATTCAAGTTTTTCGCAGCAGTCCAGCGTCATGCCTTCTTCAGCCGTAACTCGCTTGCGCCGAGCCTACGCCGACGTAACCCGCGATATTGGCCATCGACGGAACTTCAGGCCTGAGAGTCTGGACAATAAAGAAAACCCCTGCGACGGCGGACTGCCCGCCACTCAGGATTATTACCCATTGACCACCGCTCGTTTTCCACCGGCGAACGGCCGCGCCGAGCTGCAACAGCCCCGAGAAGATCGCCTACAGGCCGAAGGCGCCACCAATGACATGCCGCGGATACCGAGACACGCACGGTCCCCAAGACATGCCCTTACCGACACATCTTCGACATGGCCTCGCGGAGGTCGTTCGTGTTTGCGAGCGCGGCCAGGTTCAGGGGCAAGGAGACCGTCGGGGCCGCCAGCCCTCCCGTCACCCTGATGATTTCGTGGTCGAGATAGTCGAAAAACCGCTCTTGGATCTCGGCGCACCACGTCGCTCCCATCGACAGCCGGCGGGCAGTCTGCTCGGCGATGATGACGCGATTTGTCTTCCGGATCGAACGACCGATGGTTTCCCAGTCCATGCCGTGATGATCCAGGTTTCGCAGATCGATGACTTCGGCGTCGATGCCGCTCTCTTCGGCGGCGTCGAGAGAATTCTGGACCATGACGGATGTCGCAAGCACGGTGCAGGCCGTTCCCGGCCGCACGACGCGGGCGGAGCCGAATGGGATGCAGAAGTCGCGATCCCCTGCCGGCACGTCGAATTCGCGCTGGTAGAAGGCGACGTGCTCGAACAGCACGACAGGATCATCGCAACGCAAGGCCGAATTCATCAGGCCGATATAGTCGAACGCCGTGGTCGGCATCACGATGCGCCAGCCGGGAAACATGCCGAAGAGCGCCGACGGATCGCCCGAATGCTGGGAGCCGTAACCGGTAGGCGGCGAAATCCGTACCCGCAGCACCAGCGGCACGGGAAAACCCCCGCCAAACATATGCCGCACCTTGCCGACGCCGTTGACGATCTGGTCCGCGGCCGTGAAGCAGAAATCACCGAACATGATCTCCACGATCGGCCGAAGGCCGTTGAGCGCCGCGCCCAGCGCAACCCCGGTGAAACCGTTTTCGGCGATCGGCATCGGCAGGATGCGCTCGGGCCAGCGCTCCAGTGCGCCCTTGGTAAATCCGCTGACGCCGCCGCGCATCTGGTGAGCATCCTCGCCCATGACGACGATCGTCGGATCGCGCGCCATCGCGGATGCGATGGTTTCGGATGCGGCGGTGACATATTTCAGCGTCTCGGTCGCGCCGGCACGCATCTTGTCATGATCGAGAAAGCGGGCTCCCCGCAGTTCGGCGAGCGTGCCGACGATGCCGTCGTCCACCGTTGCCGGATCGGGATAGAGGCGGGCGGGGATCCGCAGCGTATTGCCGCCGGCCACCGGCTCCGTCAGGCGTGACGCGGCGGCCGCGACGCGTTCGGTCACCAGGCTATCGATGCGGGAGGACGCCTCGCTGCTCAGGAGGCCGAGCGCCGTCAGCCGGGACTGCGCCAGATTAATGGGGTCGCGCTTTTTCCACTCCGTTTCCTCTTCGCGCGAGCGATAGCCGAAATCGCTTCCGGCGCGACTGCCGGACTGGTGGAGATGCCTGTAACACAGCGCCTCGATGACGACGGGGCCGTTCGTCTCGCCGATGATGCGGCGTGCCTCCGTCATCGCCCTGTGAACGGCGACCACATCCATGCCGTCGCATTCGATCGCGGTTATGCCGAGCATGACCCCGCGCGATGCAAGCCGCGTCTCGCGGGTCACCTCCGAGATGTGGGTCGAGACGCCATAAAGATTGTTCTCGATGAAGAAGATCACCGGCAGATTTTGCGCGGCGGCAATGTTAATGGCTTCGTAGGTCGTGCCGGCGAGCGTTGCGCCGTCGCCGAAGAAGGTCACGGATATGGCGTCCCGCCCCAGCATTTTGTCGGCCAGCGCATAACCGACGGCGTGGGGTGGATTTCCTCCGATGATTGCCGAAGTTCCGACAATGCCCGCATCGGCATGGCGCATATGCATCGAACCGCCGCGGCCGCCGCAATAGCCTGGCGACAGGCCCATGATCTCGGCCATCAGACGATAAATGGCGGTATCCATGCCCTCGGCGAAGGCATCGCGGCTGATGTCGAAATTCTCCGGCAGTTCGGCATTCACCAGCTTGGCCAGCATCTGGTGATGCGCCCGGTGCGTGCCGTTGATCTTGTCATCCGTACGGAGGACCGACATGGCGCCGACGCCGCAGGCCTCCTGCCCGATGCTCGCATGCGCCGGGCCGTGGATAAGCCCGGCCTTTTCGAGATCGAGCAATTTCTCCTCGAACCGCCGGACGAGCAGCATCTGCCCATACCAGTTGACGAGATTGCGGGCGTCTTCGTTCCGCCAGTCCGCCTCGTCCACCTCGATACGGAACCATGGCGCCTTGGGCGAGATCGACAGCTGGGTGACCATGGGCTTCCTTTCAAAAGACCGCCGGAGCGTTCCGAATTTCATTTATGGAAATTAATTCCGATTTTGATTGATTGTCAAACGAAGCTGTGCGAGCCTCGGCCACCTCTCTTCATCTCGTGAAAGTTCATCCATGATCAGGGATCGTGATCTCATCGTAGCGCTTGCGGAAACGGTGCGCCGCTTCGTCCGTGAGCGGTTGATGCCCGCCGAAGCGCAGGTCGAGGACGACAACGCCATACCGCAGGACATCATCGACGATATGCGCTCGATGGGTCTTTTCGGCATGTCGATACCCGAGCCCTATGGCGGATTGGGATTGACGATGGAGGAAGAGGCGCTTGTGGCCCTCGAACTGGGCTACACCTCCCCGGCATTCCGCTCGGTCATCGGCACGAACAACGGCATCGGCGCGCAGGGCATCATTCTCGACGGCACCGACGCGCAGAAGAGCCATTGGCTCCCGCGCATGGCCAGCGGCGAGGTGGTCGGATCTTTCGCGCTGACGGAGCCGGATGTCGGCTCGGACGCCGCCTCGGTCAAGACGACGGCGGTGAAGGACGGCGATTCCTACGTGCTCAACGGCACCAAGCGCTATATCACCAACGCGCCGGTGGCCGATGTCTTCACCGTCATGGCCCGTACCGGCACGGCTGGCGCGGCGGGTGTGTCGGCGTTCATCGTACCGGCCGACAGCCCCGGCCTGTCACTCGGGCCTGTCGACAAGAAGATGGGGCAGCGTGGCACCCGCACCTGTGACGTGATGTTCGACAATTGCAGGATTTCCGCCGATGCCTTGATCGGCGGCCGGGAGGGTCAGGGTTTCAGGACGGCGATGAAGGTTCTCAACCGCGGACGGCTCCATATCGCCGCCGTCTGCACCGGCACGGCGCAGCGGCTTTGCGACGAAAGCGTCGCCTTCGCGAAAAGCCGCGTCCAGTTCGGCAAGCCCATCGCCGAACACCAGCTGGTCCAGGCCATGCTGGCCGACAGTGCGACGGAGACTTTCGCCGGTCGCTCCATGGTGCTGGAAGCGGCGCGTATGTTCGATGCCGGCGAACGCATCATCCAGCAGGCAGCGAGCGCAAAACTGTTCTGTTCGGAAATGGTCGGCCGCGTTGCCGATCGGGCGGTGCAGATCCATGGCGGTGCCGGCTATATGCAGGCCTATCCGGTGGAGCATTTCTACCGCGACGTCAGGCTGTTCCGCCTCTATGAAGGCACGTCGCAGATCCAGCAGTTGATCATCGCTCGCGAAATGCTGAACGCCTGACGTCAGCGCCCATGCCGAATACGGCTCCCGGCGGCCGGTCAGTCTTGGGCGCAATTGCGCCGCCAGTGCCACCAGCTTCGGGCCGACAGTCTTGCGGCAATGGTCGGCGGGCAGGATGTCGACGATCCCGCCGCAGGTCAGCGCTACCGTCGGCGAACCGTCGGCGGGGTGAAACGTGACGCCGACGGCATTGATGTAACTGTGCCAGGAACCGAAAACCGTCACGAAGCCGAGCTCAGCCTTATCCCGGATCGCGCGTTCCAGGTTTGCGGCAAAACGTTCGCTGCCGTCCGCATCCCCCTGCTTCAGTTGCTCAACGAGAGCGCCACGCTTTTCTGGATCGAGGCCGGCGAGATAGGCGAGGCCCATGGCCGTTCGTGCCAGCGGTATACGCGATCCGACATTGAGCTGCAGCGTGACCGGCGACATCGAACGGCAATTGGCGAGATAGACCATTTCGAGCCCGTCGCGGGTGCCCAGCGCCACGGCGGCGCCGGTCCAGTCCGCCAGTTCCTGCATCAGGGGCCGGGCCATATGGATGATCGGGTTGGAACTCAGCGCCGA
>Ga0066256_1003492_pt1 | contig 15092 bp, 11 predicted proteins | sample ThiBio_1000_biof_FD_87107 | JGI IMG/M metagenome (GOLD analysis project Ga0066256, IMG submission 87107) | Wastewater bioreactor microbial communities from Cape Town, South Africa - Thiocy_expt_1000_biof (version 2) | ecosystem: Engineered > Bioreactor > Thiocyanate-remediating >...
AGACACTCGTGGCGTATGTCTTTCCGCACCAGCGTATTTGCACCCGTGTATCGTGCGCCGCCGGCGTGTTCGACCTCCACTTCCCTCGCGCTTGGTACTCAATTCAAACGCCGACCACCTTGATCTACACCCTGCGCCGAAGATGACCGCGAACGGCGAAGATAGCGCGCGGAAGCCCTTGCCGCCCCCCAAACCCCTCGCTATAGCCCCCGCTCGCCGCTGCGATCCGGAGACGTGGGTGAGTGGCTGAAACCAACGGTTTGCTAAACCGTCGTACTGGTAAATCCGGTACCGAGGGTTCGAATCCCTCCGTCTCCGCCACTTCCGTTGGTTTGCGATTGGCGGCTCGGCGTGCTTCCGCCATGTGCCCGTAATCCGTAACGACATAGCCAATATCGCGGCGACAAAGCGGTGAATTGTCGCGGCCCGCGCATTGCTGCGTGGCGCGGGGGCTTTTACGGTTCGATGCGATGACAGGGAAACCGGAGCCGGCGGGTGCCGGCAGCTCAGGGGAAGGGAACGATCCGCCGGGCCAGTCCGGGTCGCTGCGGGTGTTGGACGTGCTGCGCGCCCTGGCCCAGGCGGGCGAGCCGCGCTCCCCGCGCCAGCTGACCGAAAGCCTGAACCTGCCCCGCGCCAGCCTGCCTCGGCCGCCGCGCCCGCTGGGAACGGCGGGGGGCCTCTGCCACGGAAAACGCGGCTATGCCATCGGCCCCGAAAGCCAGCGGCTCGCCCGGCTGATCGGGGCCGGCGCGCGGCCGCTGCCGTTCACCCAGGTCGCGCGCCCGGTCCTGGAACGGCTGGCGGCGGAGACCGACGAGACGGTGATCCTCGGCCTGCTGTCCGAACGGCGACAGGAGATCGTCTATGCCGACGTGATCGTGGCGGATTCGCCCCTGCAATATGCGGTGCCGGCCGGGGACCACCGCCCGCTCTACAGCTCGGCCACCGGCAAATCGGTGCTGGCCTTCATGCCGGAGGACGAGCAGCAGCGCTATATCGCCGAGACCCCCTTCGAGCCGATCACGCCCTTCACCACCCGCCACGACCAGATCGGCCCGCTCCTGGAAGGGGTGCGCCGCAACGGCGTGATCCACGACAAGGACGGGCACTTCGTCGGCGCCGGGGCCATCGCCAGCCCGATCTTCAACGCGAGCGGCAACGTCTTCGCCGCGATCGTGGTGGCCGGCCCCAGCGACCGCCTGGATCGCATCGCGCGGCAGGTGGCCGACCTGGTGCGCGAGGCCGGGAAAAGCATCTCGCGGCTGATGGAGTACGACGGGCCCTATCCGCCGCCCTGGCCGAAACCGGGCCGGGCCTAGGGGCAAACCCGCTCGCCCGCGCGGGGTGACGTTTTTTCTTGACATTTAAAACCATATCGGTTATATGCCCCGCCGTCGGTTCGGCGGATGGCAACGCCGCTGCCGACAAGCGGCGGGTGCGGGAGGCGGCAGGCCTTCGTCTCCTTGTCTCCCGCGATCACGGCCGGCGCGCTTCAGCGGACCTGAAGTGGCCGCATCCCTTGCGAGGACCTTGTCCGGAAGGCGGCAGCTTGCGAGCCCGCCCCGCCTTCCCGTCCTTGCTATCCCAGGGCCGAGCCGGCGGGTTTCAGGTGTGCCCCGCCAGCCGTTCGCAGCAATTCACGCCGAGCCAAGCCTGTTCGGTTCAGGCAAATCCCGCGTCGGCCGTAGCCCGTCCGCGTTTTTCTCCTCCCGGCGTTACCCCGCATTCGCCAGCGGGCGATGAGGCGCGCCTGGCGGCTTCCCGCGCAGGGCAAGGAACAGCAGGCTCCCCAGCAGCATGGTCGTGGCCGAGATCGTCAGGAACAGGCCGTAGCCGCCGGTCATCGCGACCGTCCGGCTGAGCACCAGCGATCCGACGAGGGCCGATACCGCCATCGCCGCGGCGACGAGGCCGAGGACCGTGCTGAACAGCTCGGCCGCGAAGTAGCGCGTGACCAGATAGGCCGCGATGTCGCCCTCCGCGCCGAGCGAGAAGCCGAGGCTCGCCACCGCGAAGGTCAGCAGCGGCACGCTGGGGATGCCCGCCGACAGCAGGGCGAGGCCCAGCGCGGGGATCAGGAAGCAGACCGTGGCGACGAAGCGCGGCGGAAAGCGGTCGAGCGCCAGTCCACAGGCGATCCGCCCGACGATGACCCCCGCCGCGAAGGACGAGATCATCGCCGAGCCGGTCGCGGAATCGATGCCCAGGTCCAGCACGATCAGCTTGAGCTGGGTGGTCTGCATCGTGAAGTGCAGGTTGCAGAGCAGCATGGCCCCGAAGATGATGAGGAACGAGCGGTCGCGCAGCAGCTCGCCGTAGTCGCGCCCCGCGGCGCGGGGGGCCTGGGCCGGCGGCGCGCGGTCGTGGAAGCCGGCGGGGATCATGGCCAGGGCCGCCCCGCCAATCAGCGCCGTCGCCGCGGCCATCAGGAAGTAGCCCTCGCGCCAGCCGTAGGCGTCGATGAACCGCGACAGGAGCGGCGTCCCGACCGCCGCCGCCAGGGCGGGCGCGCAGGAGGCCACGCCGAGCGCCAGCCCCCGCGCCCGGGTGAAGGAGCGGACGATCAGCCGGTTGTAGACGACGATCCCCGCCAGGGCCGAGATGATCAGCATCTGCCCCAGGCTGAGCAGGAAGAACACGGCGAAGCTGCCCTGCTGGAGGCCGAGGCCGACGAAGACCAGCGGCAGGCCGACGACGCCGATCGCCGCGATCCGGCGCATCCCGTGGCGGTCGGCCAGGCGGCCGACGATCGGCAGGAAGACGGCGGCGATCGCCACGGTCAGGCCGATCAGCGCGAACTGCGCCTTGCTCCAGCCGAACGCGGCGACGAGCTGGGGCGAGAACAGGTTGCTGACGTAGTTGGAGATCGTGCCCGCCACCAGACCCAGGCAGGCCGCCGCCAGGGCCCGCCAGTTGCTCGCGAACTCGCGCAGGTAGGGCGCGTCGTTCATGCGGCGGGGACTTGGCTGGCGAACTCCCCGCGGTGCGCCTCGATCCACGCGGCGAAGGACATCAGCGGCACGTCCCAGGGGGCGAGCGCGCCGAGATCGATGTGATAGCCCGCCTCGTTGATCCATTCCTGCGAGCGGACCCATTTGGCCGGCTGCCCGGCAGCGAGCGCCTCGTCCGGCCCGACCGATTGCGCCACGATCTCGCGCCCGAGCACCCGCCCGAGCGTCGCCGCCATCTCGCCCACGGTCATCGTCTCGGCGGCCAGCTCAAGCGTCGCCCCGGCGAAGCGCTCGGGGTCGGCGAGGGCGGCGGCGGCGAAGCGGCCGATGTCTTCGCCCGCGATGAGCTGAACCGGCGCGTCGGCCGCGATCGGGGTCAGGAACCGTCCCTCGGCAAGCTGGGGATAGAGCACGGCGACCTTCGGCGGCAGCAGGTTCTGGAGGATGAAGGAGGGCCGCAGGATCGTCCACCGGGCGAAGCCGCCCGCGCGCACCGCATCCTCCACTGCCGCCTTGTCGTCCCAGTACTTGCGGTCCCAGCGCCCTTCAGCCCAGCCGGGGAAGCGCTCGCGCTCGTCGACATGGCAGACCGAGGAGTGGACGACATGCCGCACCCCGGCGCGCCGCGCGGCTTCGACCAGGCCGAGGCCGTGCCGCAGCTCGGAATCGGTGCCGTCATCGGGCCGCTGGACCGAGAACAGGCCGGCCGCGCCCTCCAGCGCGGGCGCCAGCGAGGCCGGATCGTCGAGGTCGCCGCGGACCAACTCGACGCCCAGCCCGGCGAGCGCGCGGGCCTTCTCCGCAGCGGGATCGCGGACCAGCGCCCGCACCCGGTGCCCGGCGCGCAGCAGGTGCCGGGCGGTGAAGCCGCCCTGGGTCCCCGTGGCGCCGACGATCAGGAAAGGTCCAAGGTCATTCATCGCATCGCTCCCTTCAGGCGCAGCGGGCTCAGTAGCCGGCGCCCTTGTCCATCGGCTTGTCGGATTCCGCCGCGGCGGCGGCAGGCGGCGTTCCCGCGAAGCCGAGGTTGTCGCCCTCCTCGCCGTACCAGGTCCGGAACTCGGTGAAGCCGGGGATCCCGACGAAGCTGCTGTTCGCCTCCGCGTCGACCGCGACATGGATCACGGCCGGCTTGCCCGAGGCGAGCGCGCGCTCGACGGCCGGGGCGATGTCCTCCCCGCGCTCGACATATTCGCCGTGCGCGCCGAAGCTCTCGGCGGTCTTGTCGAAGCGCACCTGCTTGCCCCAGCGGGCTTCCGGCGCGGTCGTATCGGCCCCGTAGTTGGCCTTGTAGGAGGCGACCTCAATGCCCCAGGCATGGTCCACCGCGACGACGCAGATGACCGGGAGGTTCTTGCGGACCGCCGTCTCGATCTCCGCGATATGGAACATGAACGAGGAATCGCCGGTCAGCAGCACGACCCGGCGGGAATCCCCCACCGCGAGCTGCGCGCCGAGCGCATAGGGCAGGCCAGGCCCGATCGCGCCGTAGTTGGAGTTCCACATGGCGTCGCGCGGCGGGAACTGGAGGAAGGCGGAGAACCACATGGTCGAGGCGCCGCCGTCGCGCACCACCACGGCATCGCGGGGCAGCACCCGGGTCGCCTCGACCGCCAGCCGGGCGACGTGGATCGGCGCGGACGCGCCCGGCACGGAGGCGAACAGCTCCGCACGATAGGCGGCATAGGCCTGGGTCCACTTGGGCATGTCGGCCGGCGGGTCCCGGCGCAGCGGGCCGAGGACCTCGACCAGTTGCGGCACCACGGCGCGCAGGTCGCCGACCAGCGGCACGTCGATCGGGCGGTTGACGCCGATCGCGGTGGGGTCGCGCTCGACGTAGATCCACTTGCGCGCCGCGTCCCCGCTCGCCCAGTGATGGCCGCGGCCGTAGTGCATCGGCTCGCCGATCTCGGTGCCGATCGCCACGACCACGTCGCTCTGCGCCACGATCTCGGAAGCGACCGCGCTGCCATAGGGAAAGGTCCGCTCGTCCAGCCCCCCGATCGCCGCCTCGGCAGCGGTGGTCTGGATCACCGGGCAGGCCAGCTTGTCGGCCAGGGCCTTCACCGCCGCGTGCCCGCGCGCGGCCAGGGCGCCCTGCCCGACCAGCAGGATCGGGCATTTCGCCTGCTCCAGCAGCCTGGCGGCCTCGGCCACCTCGGGCGTGCCGGCGTGCTGGTCGACCAGGCGATAGCGGTGCGGCGGCGGCGCGGGCGGCAGGTCGAGCTGGGCCTGCATGACGCTCAGCGGCAGCTCGACGAAGGTCGGCCCGGGGACGCCGCTCATCGCCTGGCGGAAGGCCTCGTGGAAGATCTCGTCGACCTGCTCGGGATATTCGATCGAGCCGCAATACTTCATCACGCCTTCGAAGATCGGCGTCTGGCTCATGTACTGCATCTTGCCGCGCCGGACGCGCTGCTCGTAGAGCCGGTGGCGCGGGGCCATGATGAAGACGGCCGGCACGTTCTCCTTGGCGAGATAGGCCGCGCCCGCCGCGATATTGGCGACGCCCGGGCCCTTGTTGACCCCCATCACCCCGGGCTTGCCGGTCAGGCGGTAGAGCCCGTCCGCCATCAGCGCCCCGCCCTGCTCATGGTGCGGCGCGACGAGGTTCATGCCCCGCCGCTCCGCCTCCAGGAACATGGCGAAGAAGCTGGGGTCGGGAATGCCGAAGATCGTGTCGATGCCCTCGGCCTGGATGAGATCGACGATACGTTCGTGGATAGCGCGGAGGGTCATCGCAAAGGGTCTCCAAAAGATGAGGCTAGGACAGGGACATTCCGGCCAGGTGCCGGTGGCGGGAGGCGAGCGAGGGCAGGCCGTGCCCGACGTCCTTCGCCGCCTGGGTTTCGGTCAGCGCATCGAGCACCGGGCCGACGATCGGATGCCGGGCCATCTGCCGGTAATAGGCGGTCAGGACCGAATGGTCCGCCACCGGATCGCCGGGCAGGTCGAGCAGCGCGGCGATTCGAGTGCACAGGTGCAGCGAGGGCGCCAGCATGCAGTCGGCGAGCGAGGCCCCGGCCGGGGCTTGGGGCAGCGGATCGCGCAGGAAATGCGCGAGGACGCCCAGGCCCGCGCGCCAGCGCTCGACCTCGTCGGCGACCACCGCCGCGTTCCGCCGCGCGGGATCGAGATGGGGGAACAGGCGGATCACCGGGGTCATGACGTAGAGGTCCATGATCCGCCCGGCGCGGTCCGTCGCGGCGCGCGGCGCGGCCCCTTCGGGATAGAGGCTGGGCTCCGGGAAGCGGTCTTCCAGATAGCGCAAGATCGTTTCCGATTCCGGCAGGACCATGGCGCCATCAAGCACCAGGACGGGAATCTTGGCCAGCGGATTGATCTCCAGGAACGCCGGGGAGCGCAGTCCGCCCGCCGGCAGCGGAGCCTCGGCGAGCGCCAGCCCCTTGGCGCGCACCGCGATGGCGACGCGCGCGCCGAAGTTGGAGTTCGCCGCCGTGTAGAGCTGCACGGTCGCGTCCGGCTCAGGCCGCGGCCCGCGATGCGGTCGAGTGGCCGAAATCGTGCTCGGGCCGCACCGCCCCGGCGACGATCGCCCAGAACGACCACCAGGCGACCGCATTGGTGAACTCCAGCGCGCCGCCCTCGCCGAAACGCTCCACGGCGCGGGCGAAAAGGGTGTCGGAGACCTCGCCCTTGCAGGCCGCCAGGGTGAACTCGATGACCAGCGACTGCTCCTCGTCGAACAGCGTCGTGACCTCCCAATAGGGGATCGCGGCCTGCAACTCGGCGCTGATCCCGTCGCGCTCGGCCGTCGCGAGGTGCGACTGGAAGTTGAAGTCGCACTTGAAGAACCAGTTCAGCGTCTGGATCATGAGCTGGCGCAGGTCCTTGCGCTGGGTGGTCCAGGCGCATTCCTTGGTCATGTAGTCGCTGACCTGGAGCAGCATCAGCGCCAGCTTGGGATCGCGGGCGACGATGGCGAAGGCGCCGGCCGTGCCCGGTATCTCCGGCTTCCCGGCGAACGACTTCATATGCTCGAACAGCGCGTCGAGCTGCTGCTGCTGGTCCTTGTCGATCGGACCGGGAAACTCATCGGGCCGGTAAACCAATTGGGCGCGGGGCATCTGCAAACTCCCTGGTATGCGTTTGGGGGGAGCGGCCGGCGCCCGGGCGGGCACCGGCCGTCCGTCGGTCTTGGTCAGAAACGGAATTCGGCCTGGAGCGCGACCTCGCGCGGCCGGTTGAAGACGCCGATGAACTCGTTCGCGGTTCCTCCCGGCCGTCCCGAGGTCGAGATCAGGTAATAGGCGTTGGTCAGGTTGCGGCCGATCAGCGACAGGCGGAAATTGTCCTTCGGCGGCGTCAGGTGCAGCGATGCGTTCAGCCGCCAGTAGGCGTCCTGGATGCCGCCGGGCGCGTTGTCCGCCGCCGACTGGTAGCTGGAGCTGTGGGTGGCATCGATCGAGAACGCCGCCTTCCAGCTCCCCACCGGCACCGAATAGTCCGCGCCCAGGTTGAACACGAACTTCGGCGCGCGGACCAGCGGCGCCCCGGTCAGGTCCTGCTGGCCGCTGACGCATCCTTGCGCGGCCGTCTGGCCCGAATAGCACTGGGCGCCGGCAAAGCGGACGTAGTACGCATCGTTGTACCCGGCATTGGCGCGCAGCGAGAGCGCGTCGCTGACGCGGAAGTTGGCCGAGGCCGACACGCCCCGCGTCCGCGCGACGGCGGCGTTCTGGATGCGGAAGCTGACCGTGCTGGAATCGAAGGTGCCGAGCTGGAGGTCCTTGAACCGATAGGTATAGGCGGTGAAGTCCAGCCGGAGCCGGCCGTCGAGCAGGTCGCCCTTGTAGCCGATCTCGAAACCGTCGGCCTTCTCTGCGCCGACCTTCACGTTGTCGGGCGTGGCGCTGGCCAGGAGCAAGGCGGCGGTGGAGATCGCGCCCGCCTTGTAGCCGGTCTTGTAGGCGACGTAGAACAACTGGTTCCGCGCCGGCTTCCAGCTCAGCGTGACTTCGGGCGAGATATTGTCGTCGTCGACCCGCGAGGTCAGGACGCTGCCGACCGGGCGGAACGCCAGCGAGGTGACGCCGATCGTGTCGTTGACGATGTCCTGGACCTTGTGGTCCTGCGAATAGCGCGCCCCCGCGGTCAGCTCGAGCGTGGGCAGCACCTTCCAGCTCAACTGGCCGAACAGCGACCAGCTCCGCGAGTCCGCGTTGGCCGAGGTTTCCACGGTCGTATAGTTGTTCGCGGCGGTGTTGAGCCCGAGGTAGTAGAGCCCCGGATAGTTGCCGAAGAAGCGCGACGAGCTTTCGAAATAGGCGCCGGCCATGAAGTTGATCGGGCCGTTGAACTCGGACGCCAGGCGCAGCTCCTGGGTGACGAGGCGGTAGTTCTCGTGCTGGACCGCCCAGATCATCGCATAGGGCGTGAAGTCGCCGTTGCGGTTGTCGGTGAAGGTCTGCTCGTAATAGCCGGTGGTCGAGGTCAGGGTGACGTCGCCGAACCGCTTGTTGATGGCGAGCGAGGCCAGCACCGCGCTGGTTTCGTACTTCGGCACGCCGTTGTTGCCGTAGGGATAGTTGGCCGCGTAGTTGGATGGAAGGCCGCCCTCGGACTTCACCCCGTCCTTGAGGCAGTCGCCGCTCGGCAGGGCCACGCCCGAATTGGTCGGAACCGTCTGCCCGCCGGCGCAGAAGCTCTCCGCATAGCCGGTCGAGGAATTGAGCCGCTCATGGGCGCCCAGCACCTTCAGCAGGACGTCGAGATCGCTGGACGGCTCCCACTTCACGGTCAGGCGACCGGCATAGCTCTGCCCGGCGGGCTGGCGCACCCCGTTGTTGGCCCCGGCGGCGAATACCCCGGGCCGACCCGGCAGCTCGACCGGCACGGCGACGTTGCGCATCCAGCCTTCCTGGTCGCTGGCGCGCAGGGCGAAGCGGGCGCTCAGCGTATCGCTGAGGGGGCCGGAGATCGCGGCCTCCAGATAGCGCTCGTCGGCGTTGAACTCGTAGCCGGCGCGGACATAGCCCTCGAAGCGCGAGGTCGGCCCGGCGCTCGTCACCGAGATCACGCCGGCCGGGGAGTTCTTGCCGAAGAACAGGGCCTGCGGTCCTTCGAGGACCTCGACCTGGGCGAGGTCAAACATCGCGGTGTTGACGATGCGGCCCCGGCTGAGGACGACGTTGTCGATGGCCACGGCGACGCTCTGGTCGAGACCGGGATCGGTGGAGGTCGAGCTGATCCCGCGGATGCCGATCACCGCGCCGGTGCCCACGGTCTGGCGGCCGATGATGACCTGCGGCGCGAGCTCGGCGATCTTGGTCAGGTCGGTCGCGAGGTTGTTCTGCAAGGTCGCGCCCGTCACCACGGAGACCGCGACCGGCACGTCCTGCAACGATTCCGCCCGGCGCCGGGCAGTGACGATGATCTCGCCCGCGCTCCCCTCGTCGCCTTGCGCCGCCGCCTGCCCCGCGTCGCCGGCCACCTCCTGCGCGCCCGCCACGGCCGGAACCGCCAGCAGGGTCAGCGCGGAGCAGCCCAGCAAGGCCCGCCTCATGGAAATGTTCGTCATGTCGCCTCCTCTCCGTGCCGAATCTGCCCCGAGGTCGTTCCCGGTTCGACTGCCCGAACCGCTTCGCCACAGGTTTTGCTCGGCTATAGTTCCTATATCAGAACTATTCTCACTGGTGAGATATTCGGTCTCGGGCGGGATTGTCAACCTCCTCGGCAGGCGGGCGCGACGAAACGCTCCCGCCAGCAAAGCGCGGAGGGCTGAATGCGGCCGGAAGAGGGTTCAGATGGTCAGGCGTCAGTGCCGAGCGGGTAAGAGGCCCGATGGCCGAGGACTTGCGAGATGCGTCGTCCCGCTTCGAGAACCGATTCGCACAGCCCTTCGCCTGCCGCTTCAAGCCGTTCGACGGGACCCGCGACGGAAACCGCGTATCGGGCCTGCCCGCTCGCGTCGAAGCAGGCGCTGGCGACCGCGCCGGCCCCGATGAAGCTGCCGTTGCGCTCGAAAGCGAAGCCCTGCGCCACTATCGCCGGCAATCGCGCGGCCAGTTCATCGGGACCGAGCGTCTCCTCGGTCAGCCGTGTGAACTCGGCCTCGGCCAGATAGCGCTCGCGCTCGGCCACCGGCAGGTAGGCGAGCATGATCTGTCCCGCCGCCGCGGCGTAGAGCGGGCGGGTGTGGCCGAGGGGCACCGTGAAGCGCAGCGGCTTGGGCGAATTGATGACGTCGAGATAGTGAACATGGCCCCGGTCGCGCGTCAGTTCGGCCAGGATAACCGATTCGCCGGACTCGTGCGCCAGCCATTCCAGTATCGGCCGCACCGAACGAGGATAGTCCTCGGCAGGGGCGGCTTCGGCCAGTTTCTGGATCATCCGCGTGGTGGCCGGGCCAAGCGCATACAAGCCGTTGCGCCGGACGAGATAGGCCCCCTGCTCCAAGGTCTGTAGCAGGCGATGGAGGCTCGACTTGGGCAGGCCAAGGCGCTCGCACAGCTCCGCGAAGCCCATGCCCTTGGCATTGGCGGCCACCGCCATGAGCACTTCCGGCACCCGCAGCACCGCGCGCGGACCATCACCGCCACGATTGTTCGAATCGCGTTCGGGCATCCTCTCCCTCGCAACCACAAGACTGTGATTGATAGCGGTAATGATCGGGCCAGAACAAGGCGCGCGGCCATCAGGCAGGCCAGCGACCGGATCGCGGCGGTCATGGCCTGCGCGCGGGCAGGAGCCGGCCATGCTGCATTTTCCGTGTGTTTTTGTACCTTTATGCACGCTATGAGGGCGGGCATGGGGCAACGGTCGATTGCGATTGCCGGGTGCGGGATCGGGGGCTTGGCAGCAGCGCTGCTGCTCGCCCGCGCCGGCGAACGGGTCGTGATCTTCGAACGGTTCGAAGCACCGCGCCCGCTCGGCTCCGGGCTCATGATCCAGCCGACCGGCCTGGCCGTGCTGGCGCAGTTGGGGCTGGCGGACCGGGTTCGCCGCGAAGGGGCCCGAGTGGACCGGCTGTTCGGCAAGGCGGCGGGGCGGGTCGTCCTCGACGTGAGCTATGCGGCCATGACGCGGGCCGAGCGCTACGGCATCGGCATCCACCGGACGAGCCTCTTCGCCATGCTCCACGATACGGTCGCGGCGCAGGGCGTCCCCATCCGCACCGGGCGCACGGTGGCCGGTTCCAAGCTCGATAGCGGCGGCCGCGCCCTGCTCTTCGCAAACGGCAGTTCAAGCGAGAGCTTCGATCTGGTGATCGATTGCCTCGGCACCCGCTCGACGCTGACTCCACCGACCGGACACGAGCTTGCCTACGTGGCGCTATGGGCCAGCCTCGACTGGCCCGACGATTGCGGGCTCGATCCCCCCCACCCGTCCCAGCGCTATCACCGATCAAGCCGGATGGCCGGCGTCCTCCCCCTCGGCACGGGCAGCGGAACGGGCAAGCGGGCAGCCTTTTTCTGGTCCCTGAAGGGCGGCGACCTGACCGCATGGCGCGACGCCGGGTTGGAGCGATGCAAGCGCGATGTCCTGGCGCTCTGGCCCGAATGCGCCTCCTTCCTGGACCAAATCACCACCGAAGAACAATTGACCTTCGCCCGATACGCTCACCGCACCCTGCCGCGTCCCGCCGAGGAACGGCTGATCCACATCGGCGACGCCTGGCACTCGGCGAGCCCGCAACTGGGCCAGGGCGCGAACATGGCGTTGCTGGATGCGTGGGCCTTGGCAACAGGGCTTTCGCGGCACGAAACGGTCGGCCCGGCGCTGGCCGAAGCCGTCGCGCTGCGCCGCCGCCATGTTCGGCTCTACCAATGGCTGACCTGGCTTTTCACTCCGGTGTATCAGTCCGACAGCCGCATGCTCCCCTTCGTGCGCGACAGGCTTGTCGGGCCCATCTCGAAGCTATGGCCCGCGACAGCCATCCAGGCCGCCATGGTCAGCGGCCTGATCGGCGATCCCTTGCGCGCCCTCGGCCTGGAGGAGTTTCTCGCCACTGGCGAGCCAGAGACAATGGCCGCTTGTTCGTAGCCTGGACGTCAATCCGCCATCAATATCTGGCCCATGAAGCATATTCCTCGTAATTCGGAGCTTCGGTCGCATTGGTGTCGGGATCGACCGGGACCTGAATCACGGCAGGCTTGCCGCTGGCCAGCGCGCGCTGAATGGCGGGACCGATCTGGTCGTCGCTCTCGACCAGCTCGCCATAGGCGCCGAATGCCTCGGCCAGCTTGTCGAAGCGCACACCCTTGCTCCAATGCGCTTCGGTCTCGGGCGATTGCGGGCCGAGCGCACGACGATAGACGCCGACCTCCAGCCCCCAGGCATAATCGCAGCTCACCACGACGACGATTGGCAGATTCTTGCGGACCGCCGTCTCCAGCTCCGAGACATGGAACAGAAACGAGCTGTCCCCCGTCATCAGCATGACCGGGCGGCCACGGTCGGCAAGCTGCGCGCCGATCGCGTAAGGCAGGCCGGTGCCGAGATGGCCGAGGTTCTGGTTCCAGAGGACATCGCGCGGCGTCGCCTGCGAATAGGTCCAGGTGAAGATGGTGATGGCCCCGCCGTCGCGGACCATGATGCCGTCGCGGGGGAACGCCTTGGTCGCCTCCGCCACCAGCTTCGCGGTATGGACCGGCTTGCGCCCGGCCGGCGCCGCCGCGGCAAGGTCGGCCCGATGCGCCGCCTGCGCCGCGATCCACTCGGCGAGCCGGGGATGATCCGGCCGCTGGGCAACCGCATCGCTCAATTGCGGCACGATGTCGCGCAGGTCGCCGATCAGCGGAACGTCGATCGGGCGGTTCACCCCCACCACCAGCGGATCGCGCTCGATATAGATCCACTTGCGGTCCGCGTCGCCGCGCTCCCAATGGCGATGGAGGCCGTAGTGGACCGGCTCGCCCAGCTCGGTCCCGATCGCCAGGACCAGGTCGCTTTCATCGACCGCTTCGATCGCGGGCCGCGAAAAGCCATAGGCGAACATGCGGTCCTCGACGCCGGGGAAGAACGATGTCCCGCCCGAGGTCTGGACGATCGGGCAGCCCAGCTTCCTAGCCAGCGCCGCGACCTTGTCCTGCGCGCGGGCGGTGAAGATGCCATGGCCCGCCAGGATAAGCGGCGACCTGGCCGCGGCGATCGCCCGCACCGCCGCATCGAGCATCGGCGCGCTCGCCGCCAGCCCGGTCAGGCGATACTGGTCGGGCGATAGCAGCGGCCCCCATTCGGGCGTCTCGTGCAGCACGTGCATCGGAATCTCGACATAGACCGGCCCCGGCTTGCCCGAATTGGCCACGCGCAGCGCCTCGCGGATGATCTCGTCCGTCTGGTGCGCGTATTCGATGACGCCGATGTACTTCATCGCCGCCTCGAAATGCTTGGGCTGCGAGATATACTGGATGCGCCCGCGCCGGACGCGCTGATCCGCGTCGCGCGCGCGGTTGCCGGCGAGGAAGATCGTCGGCGAGTTCTCCTTGTGGGCGACGATCGCCGCCGCGGCGAGGTTGGCCACGCCGGGCCCCATCGTCCCGAAAACCACCCCCGAATTGCCGGTCATCCGGCCCCAGGCATCGGCCATGAACGAGCCGGCCTGCTCGTGATGCGGCGCGATCACGTCCCAGCCGCGGCGCTCGGCGGCGACCGCCATGTGGATGAAGCCGGGGTCGGGGATGCCGAACAGCGTCTTGATGCCTTCGGCCTCGAACAAGTCGAGGATGCGCTCATGAACCGGGGTTGCCATCGTTCTCTCTTTTTCTTGGATGCTAGCGCTGTGCGGAAGGCGGCCGTCAGGCGCCGACCGCCGCGATCGGCCTGGTCTGCGCGAGCGACGTGCCGGAGGGGGGGGAGGCCGGGGGCAGGGGGCCCGCCGAGCCCGCCGCAGACGAACACCAGCATGTCCTTGGGCTCGGGCGTGAGATAGACGCGACCGTCGCCGCGCACCCGCTCCTGCTGCTCAAGCTGCTCGCGGTGGTGCCGTTGCAGCAGGTCCGCATCGATGCTGCCATGACGCCAGAGCACGTCCTGCACGTCCTCCATCGCCGGGAACTCGCGCCCGATGATCTCCGCCCAGATCGGGTTCACCGCGACCAGCATCTCGCCGAACGGCACCGCGCCCGAAAAGCAGTTGCAGCCCGGATAGGCCAACGACTTGCCGATCATCTCGAGGAAGTCGGAACCGGTGTGGGAGGTGGTGTCGATGATGTTCTGCGTGCCCATCGTCCCAAACGACGTAACCGCGCTGCCGGCGACGCCGCGGCGCTCCGCGAGCGGCAGCCACGGCGACTTCTCTTCCCACTCGCCGGCAACGATCCCCGCGATGCGGCCAGGCGATCCGAACGTCGTCTGCGAGGTCACGCCGGGCACCTGCCCGGCGATGTTCCGCATGATGAGGCGCACGGCGCGGCCGATCGCGGAGGCCTTGTTGTTCACCCCGCCGAGGCAGCCGTAGCCGTAGGGAATGTCCAGCGCGTGCCGCACCGGCCCGTTGACGACGAACATCGGATAGACCGGCGCGGTCGTGGCGTTGACGCCGTAAAGCTCGAAATCGGTGTCCGCGATCGACTCGATGGCCGCTACGATCAGTTCCAGCGCCGCGGCCGGCGCGCCGGCCATCACCGCGTTGACCGCGATCTTCTCGATCGTCAGCTCCACTCCGGTCGGCGGCAGATAGGCGATCACCTCGTCGGGATAGCGGTCGTTCTCGGCCAGGAACTGGCGTACGCGCAGCTCGGTCGGCGGGACCAGCGGCAATCCGTCGCCCCAGCCCTCGCCGATCGCGAAGTCGGTGAAATCGGCGATGTCGTCCTCGGTCTCGACGCGCCGGCTCGCCAGCCAGTCGACCTCGCAGCCTTCCGGGCCGCAGTCGCGGCTGACCAGCGATTTGGCGACGACGGGCGGCTTCGCCTGCGCCGGCTTGATGAACTCGATGCTCATGGCGCGACCTCCATCCGGGCCAGTTCGGCACCCATGGTCTTCAGCACGGGCAGGAAGTGAGCCTCGCCGATGGGCAGGACATCCTCCTTGCGCTGTTCGTTGAGAGGATAAGGCAGGACGTGGACCCGCAGGCCCGACCGGCCGCCGCGCGCCGCGATCTCATGCGCGAAGGAATCGAAGTTCGCGGTCGCGATCGCGGTGGTCGGCAAGCCCGCATTCGCGGCGGTGATC
>Ga0066256_1001077_pt1 | contig 15085 bp, 15 predicted proteins | sample ThiBio_1000_biof_FD_87107 | JGI IMG/M metagenome (GOLD analysis project Ga0066256, IMG submission 87107) | Wastewater bioreactor microbial communities from Cape Town, South Africa - Thiocy_expt_1000_biof (version 2) | ecosystem: Engineered > Bioreactor > Thiocyanate-remediating >...
TCAGGTTCAGCAGGCGGATGGTATAGCCGTTGCGGATGGCGCCGCTGGATTCGACGACGAATTGCGGGTTGCGGTCGTGCAGGACGTTCAGTTCCAGCCGCTCGCGCTGGGCGAGATGAAGGGCCATGGCAAGCCCGATCGCCAGCCAGACGGCGCAATAGACCAGCACCCGCGGACGGTAGATGATGCGCCAGTTGAAGTGTCGCACCTTGTCGTTGAGCCTGCCCGCGCTGTCATGCACCCGCGCCGGATCGATGGCGATGGTTCCGTTGTCGGTCGCCAGTGCCATATTCGCATTGTATTCGGCAAGCGTCGCATAGGCGATCAGGCCGCGCTCCTTGCCGATCTTGTCCATGACGCCATCGCAGGCATCGATGCACAGCGCACAGGTGATGCATTCGAGTTGCCGGCCGTCGCGGATGTCGATGCCCATGGGACAGACCGCGACGCAGGCGTTGCAGTCGACGCAATCGCCGACCGGCTGCCCGGCGGCCATCGCCTTCTTGGCATGGCGCGAGCGCGGCTCGCCGCGCCAGTCATTATAGGTGACGACCAGCGAATTCTCGTCCAGCATCGCCCCCTGGATGCGCGGCCAGGGACACATATAGGTGCAGACCTGCTCGCGCATCAGCCCGCCGAAGATGTAGGTCGTGGCCGTCAGCAACGCGACCGTGGCATAGGCGACGGAAGCCGCCTGTCCCGTGACAAAATCGGTCAGCAGCGCCGGCGCATTGGCGAAATAGAAGATCCAGGCGCCGCCGGTCAGCACGCCGATGACCAGCCAGATCGAATGCTTGACCACCCGCTTCCACAGCTTGTCGAAGGTCCACGGCCCGGCATCGAGCTTCATGCGCTCATTGCGGTCGCCGTCGGCGGCGCGTTCGACCACGAGAAAGAGATCGACCCACACCGTCTGCGGACAGGTATAGCCGCACCAGGCGCGCCCGATGGCGGTCGTAACCAGGAACAGCCCGAATCCCGCCATCACCAGCAGGCCGGCGACATAATAGAACTCTTGCGGCCAGATCTCGATGAAGAAGAAATAGAAACGACGATTGGCGAGATCGATCAGCACCGCCTGATCCGGTGCGTAAGGCCCGCGATCCCAGCGCAGCCAGGGCGTCACGTAATAGATCGTCAGCGTCACCAGCATCACCAGCCATTTGAACTGGCGAAAGCGCCCTTCGGCACGCTTGGGAAAGATCTTCTTGCGCTTTTCGTAAAGCGGCTTGCGGATCTTCGCGGAGTTGACCGGCTCGGCTTCGAGGCGCTCGACGCTGCTTTCGTCCTTGCCGGTTCCCGGGGCTGTGTAGAGATTCATGGCGGCACCATCCTTTCTGCCTTCTTGCGCCTCGCCGCCGCCCGCTGCCTTGACTTAAGTCAACATCGTCATGCGCCACGCTGCGACAAAAGGCGCGCCGCTTTGGCAGGCAGCGCATAAAATTCATGCAAATTCGTCACGCGGATTCAGGTTTCTTCAATGCATAGTTTCTAATAAGTCAGCAGAACCATCAACCGCGTGCGTCGTCATGTCCCGCATCCTGGCAAAATCGATCGCTGTCACCGTCCTGGCGCTGCTCGCATCGCTGGCGATTTCCTTCACCTTCGTGCCGATGCTCGGCGGCGAGGTGTCGGGCGCGGGCCTCGTGATGACGATCGTCTGCCCGATCGCCGTGGCGCTGCCGGCCTCCACCCTGCATTACTGGCAGTCGGAGCGGCTGCGCCGCGCTAATGGCGCACTGATGGCAGCGAACGACAAGCTGGAGGAAGCCTACCGCCAGCTTCACAGCCAGTCCCGACTGGACGCCCTGACCGGCGTTTTGAACCGCCATGCCTTTGCCCAGGAATTGCAGGCGGTCAGCGAGGCGGCCGCCTCCGGCGGGCTGCTGTTCATCGACCTCGATCATTTCAAGTCGATCAACGACCGCTTCGGCCATGCCACCGGCGACGAGGCGCTGCGCGCCATCGGGCAATTGCTGACCGGCCATGTCCGCGCCACCGACATCGTCGGCCGCCTCGGCGGCGAGGAATTCGGCATCTTCCTGCACAGCGTCACCGCCGAACACATGCTGGATCGTTCGCATCGTATCCGCGAGGCGGTGCGCAGCCTGGATTTCCGCACCCCGGCCGGCGCCCAGGTAGCGCTCGGCGCCAGCATCGGCGCCTTCCATTGCCCTGCCGGCTTCGACCCTTCCCAGGCGCTTGCCGCCGCCGATGGCAATCTCTACCGCGCCAAATCCACCGGCCGAAACACCGTCATCGCCTGATTCCAGACTCAAAGGGCGCGGCACTTTCGCGCCGCGCCCCTTTCCATCAATGTGCCCGACCGGACACAAAGCTCATTCGCCGCCGCCCAGCGAATGGACGAAGATGGTGAGCTGCTTGACCGTGGTGTCGCCGAGGCGGGCGCCCCACGCGGGCATGACACCGTGACGCGGCGACGAAACCTGGCGCACGATCGCATCCTCGCCCGAGCCCTTCAGCCAGATGGCGTCGGCGAGATCGGGCGCGCCCATGTCGCGGTTGCCCTTGGCGTCTTCGCCGTGGCAGCTGGCGCAATTGTCGATGGTCTGGTGGATGGCGTCGAGATTGCCGCCCCACAGCCAGTCGTCATCATTGAGGTTGGGGAAGCCGGGCCCGCCCGCGGCACCCGAGCCATGGCAGGGAGCACAGTTGACCTTGAAGGCCGACGCGCCGCCGGAAATGGCGAACTGGCGCAATTGCGGATCGGCGTCGATCTCGGCGAGCGGCAGGGTGGCGATCTTGTCGAGATAGACCGTCTGGCCGGCCTTGGCCTTCTCGACGTCATGGGTCAGGTCGGCGCGGCTGGAATAGCTCACCGCCCAGACGATGGTCGCGTAGAAGGTGAGCAGCCACCAGCGCGGCATCAGAGTGTCGAGTTCGCGGATGCCGTCCCAGACATGGCCCGTGGTTTCGACGCCGCTGACGTCGTCGACATGTTTGTCTGCCATGGGATCAGTCCTCCTTCAGGGGAATGAAGGCGGCTTCCTGCGCGGTTTTCTTGCCGCCGGGCCGCAGGGTATAGATGATGACGCCGACGAAGAACAGGACCATGCCGGCCAAGCCCCAGCTATCGGCGAAGGTGCGCATTGCGGTGTAGGTTTCCATGGGTTCCTCTCCTCAGCGATAGCCGGATGCGTCGTCATAGGTGGAGAAATCGACCAGCGTGCCGAGCATCTGCAGATAGGCGACGAGCGCGTCCATCTCCGTCAGCCGCTTTCCGTCACCGTCGAAATCGCCGACCTTGGCTTTCGGATAGCGGGTGAGCAGGCCCTTGGTGTCGGCATCGGGATCGGCCTGCGCCTTCAGGTCGGCCTCGGCGTTGTCGATCATCTCCTGGCTATAGGGCACGCCGACATCGACATTGGCCTTCAGGTCCATGGCAACGTCGTTGATCTTCAGATCCGTGTCCTTCAGGAAGGCATAGCGCGGCATCACCGATTCCGGCACGACGTCGCGCGGGTTGCTCAGGTGCTGGACGTGCCATTCGTTGGAATAGCGGTCGCCGACGCGGGCGAGATCCGGCCCGGTTCGCTTCGAACCCCACTGGAAGGAGTGATCGTACATCGATTCCGCCGCCAGGCTGTAATGGCCGTAGCGCTCCACCTCGTCACGGAACGGCCGGATCATCTGGCTATGGCAGAGATAGCAGCCCTCGCGGATGTAGATGTTGCGGCCAGCCAGTTCCAGCGGCGAATAGGGACGCATCCCCTCCACCTTCTCGATGGTGTTCTGCAGGTAGAAGAGCGGCGCGATCTCGACGATGCCGCCGACCGTGACCACGGCCAGCGAGGCGAGCAGAAGCAGCGTCGCGTTCTTCTCCAGCGTGGAGTGTTTCTTCAGGATAGACATGGTTCACACTCCTTATTCGGCGGGCTGCAGCTTGGTCCCGGCGACCGTCTGACCGCCGTCCATCGGGGATTCGATGCGCAGGCGGCCACGAACGGTCTGATAGACGTTCCAGGCCATCACCAGACCACCGGCGAGGTAGAACAGGCCGCCCGTCGTGCGGATGACGTAGTAGGGGAACATCGCCAGCACCGTTTCGGCGAAGGAATAGACCAGGAAGCCCTGGCTATCGTATTCGCGCCACATCAGGCCCTGCTGAATGCCGGCGACCCACATGGCGGCGGCGTAAAGCACGATGCCGAGGGTGGCGAGCCAGAAATGCCAGTTGACCATGCGGATCGAGTACAGGCGTTCGCGGTTCCACAGCTTCGGCGCCAGGTAATAAACGGCGGCGAAGGAGATCATGCCGTTCCAGCCGAGCGCGCCGGCGTGAACGTGGCCGATGGTCCAGTCGGTGTAATGCGACAGCGAGTTGACGGCCTTGATCGACAGCATCGGACCTTCGAAGGTCGCCATGCCGTAGAAGGCGATGGCCGCGACCATCAGGCGGATGATCGGATCGGTGCGCACCTTGTCCCAGGCGCCCGACAGCGTCATCAGGCCGTTGATCATGCCGCCCCAGGAGGGCATCCACAGCATGATGGAGAAGATCATGCCCAACGTCTGCGCCCAGTCCGGCACGGCCGTGTAGTGCAGATGGTGCGGACCTGCCCAGATGTAGAGGAAGATGATCGACCAGAAATGCACGATCGACAGGCGGTAGGAATAGACCGGCCGATTGGCCTGCTTCGGCACGAAGTAATACATCATGGCGAGGAAGGGCACGGTCAGGAAGAAGGCGACGGCGTTATGGCCGTACCACCATTGCGTCACCGCATCCTGGACGCCGGCAAAGGCCGAATAGCTCTTGGAGCCGAGGAAGGACACCGGGATCGCCAGGTTGTTGATGATGTGCAGCATGGCGATAGTGACGATGAACGACAGGTAGAACCAGTTCGCCACGTAGATATGCGGCTCCTTGCGGCGCAGCAGCGTGCCGAGGAACACGGCAAGATAGGCGACCCAGACGATGGTCAGCCACAGGTCGACATACCATTCCGGTTCGGCATATTCGCGCCCCTGCGTGATGCCGAGCAGATAGCCGGTCGCCGCCATGACGATGAAGAGCTGGTAGCCCCAGAACACGAACCAGGCCAGACTGCCGCCGAACAGGCGGGCATGACAGGTGCGCTGCACGACATAGAAGGAGGTGGCGATCAGCGCATTGCCGCAAAAGGCGAAGATGACGGCGGAGGTGTGCAGCGGGCGCACGCGGCCGAAGTTCAGGTAAGGCCCGAAATTCAGGTCCGGAAAGGCAAGCTGCGCGGCGATGACCACGCCGACCAGGAAGCCGACGACCCCCCAGAACACCGTGGCGATGACGCCGTAGCGGATCACCTCGTCGAAATATTCGCCGTCGCGGGTCGCCGTCGCGGCCCTTGCACCGGCCGGCGCGAAGCTGAAACGACGCACCATCACCACCGTGCTGACCATCAGCACGAAGAAAAGAACCCACATATGGGAAGCAAAAAGACTGTCATGCGCGAAGGCCGCGCCGAGCAGGGCAAAGAATGCCCCGACGGCGACAGCCAGCGTTGAGACCGTGTAATTCATTGTGATCATCCCCGATTCAGAAATTGGGGCAGGAAGAAGGGCCTAGAATCCCATCCCGCTTACGTTCACATCTGCCACGAGGGTGCATCAAGGCTCTTTGACATAGGTCAATACTGGCGGCCGGCGCACCGGAATTACCCTTGCGCGCCGGCCTGTTACACACTGTTACACTTTCGCTCGGCCGGTTACGCGCCGGTCATCCTTGCGTGACGGTGAGGCTGAATATTCCGCAGCATAGACGCTTCAAGGATGTTCGCCGATGCTGATGGAAAAACACACCGCCTTCGAAACCGAGATTACCCGCGCAGGGGAATTCGCCCCTGCCCTGTCGCTTGGATCGCTGTTTCAGGCGCAGCCGGCCGAAACGCTTGGCAGCGGCAAGGCGCTGTTCTGGGAAGGCGATCCCACGAACCACCTGTTCGAAATCGCGGAAGGCGTCATCCGTCTCTATCGCATCATCGGCGAAGGCCGGCGCGTAATCACCGCCTTTTTGTTTCCGGGCGACATCGTCGGCGCCTCGCTGCAGGACCGATACCTCTACACCGCCGAGGCGGTGACCGACTGTCGCATTCGCCGCATCGGCCGCAAGACCTTCCATGACGAGGTCTCGCGTTCGCCCTGCCTGCGTCCGGACCTGATCGCCCTGCTCTGCCGGGAAACCGCCGCCGCCCACGACCAGATGGTGCTGCTTTCCAAGAAAAACGCCGAGGAGCGGCTGTGCAGCTTCCTGCACGACCTGCTGCGCCGCGGCCCGGCCGGCGCCGAGGAAATCGGTGCGGTATCGCTGCCGATGAGCCGCCTCGACATTGCCGATTATCTGGGGCTGACCATCGAGACCGTGTCGCGCACCATCACCAAGCTCGCCAATCGCGGCGTGCTGACCCCGGTCGGCCGCCACGAGATCCGCATCCTGCAGCCGCGGCGCCTGGCCCATCTCTCGGGCGACGGCCGCGACGGCGCCAGCCTTCACTGAAGCAAGGATATCACCCGCCCCGCCCCAAAGTTTCGATGGACATCGCCGCGCGACAGGACGAAATGGAATGCAAATCGGATATGAGATTCGGCAGCACCAATGGTCGCGACATCAGAGCGGTCCCGGCCTGCCGGGCCGGGAGAGGGTCATGCCCCATCGCCAGATACCGCAGCGCACGGCGACGACGACGGAACTGGACGCCATCGAGCGCATTCTCGATGGCGCCACCGTCATTGCACATAGCTTCGACGGCATCATCAGCCATTGGACGATCGGCTGCGAGAACACCTATGGCTGGACCCGCGCCGAGGCGATCGGCAAGCCGGTCTTCGATCTCCTGGAAACCCGCGCCAACCAGCCGCGCGAGGACATCGTCGAACGCCTGCACCGCGCCGGCGTCTGGGAAGGCGAGCTGATCCACCGCCACAAGGCCGGCCACGACGTGCATGTCGCCAGCCGTTGCGTGGCGGTGCGCCTGGCCGACAGCGACGCCTTCACCATCATCCAGACCAACAACGACATCAGCGCCCAGAAGAAGGCGCAGGACGATCTCGCCGCCCGCGAGGCGCATCTGCGCTCGATCCTCGAAACCGTGCCAGAGGCGATGATCGTGATCGACGATCACGGCATCGTCATCTCCTTCAGCCCCGGCGCCGAAAAGCTGTTTGCGATGAAGGCGCAGGATATCTGCGGCCGCAATGTCAGCAACCTCATGCCCAATCCCGACCGCGATGCCCATGACCGCTATCTCGAACATTATATCGAGACCGGGGAGCGCCGCATCATCGGCTATGGCCGTGTCGTCACGGCCTTGCGCGCCGACGGCACGAAATTTCCGGTCGAGCTGCATGTCGGCGAGACCAGCGTCAACGGCCAGCGCATCTTCACAGGCTTTATCCGCGACCTGACCAGCCGCCTGAAGATCGAGGACGACCTGCGCCAGGCGCAGAAGATGGAAGCCGTCGGCCAGTTGACCGGCGGCATTGCCCATGATTTCAACAACCTGCTGACCGTCATCAGCGGCAATCTCGAAATGATCGAGGCCAAGCTGGCGCCGGGCCCGGTGCTGGAACTGATCGGCGAGGCGCAAGGGGCTGCCGCCGATGGCGCCAAGCTGACCTCGCAACTGCTGGCCTTCGGCCGCCGCCAGCCGCTGAACCCGAAACTCAGCGATCTCGGCCAGCTCGTCTCCGGTTTCTCGGACCTGCTGCGCCGCACGCTGGGTGAAAACATCGACCTGCGCACCGTCATCAACGGCTCGCAGCACAATGTCCTGGTGGATGGCTCGCAACTGCAGAACGCGCTGCTCAACATCGCGTTGAACGCCCGCGACGCCATGTCGCGCGGCGGCACGCTGACGACGGAGATCTCCCGCGTCCATCTCGATGCCGATTATGCCAAGATGTATCCGCAACTGCGCACCGGCGATTTCGTGCTGATCTCGGTCACCGATACCGGCACCGGCATGACCGACGACGTCAAGGAACACGCCTTCGAGCCCTTCTTCACCACCAAGGGCGCCGGCGCCGGCACCGGGCTGGGGTTGAGCATGGTCTATGGCTTCGTCAAGCAATCCGGCGGCCATGTGCAGATCTACAGCGAGGTCGACCATGGAACGACCATCCGCATCTACCTGCCCTGGGTGAAGGTCGATACCCAGGCGACGCCGGAAAAGATCGAGCGTCCGGCGATCCGCGAAACCCTGCCCGGCGGCAGCGAGACCATCCTCGTTGTCGAGGACGATCCGCGCGTGCGCCGCGTCTCCGTCTCGCGCCTCCTCGACATGGGTTACGCCGTCATCGAGGCCGGCGACGCGCAGGAAGCGCTCACCCTGCTGAAACAGAATCCGCAGGTCGCCCTCCTCTTCACCGACATCGTCATGCCCGGCGGCATGCTCGGCGACGAACTGGCGAAAGAGGCCCGCATCCTGCGCCCCGACATTCACGTCCTCTTCACCTCCGGTTACGCCGAACCCGTGGTCGGCGGCCGTGATTTCGTCATCAACGGAAGCTGGCTGAAGAAGCCCTACACCGCAAAGGAACTGGCGACCCGGATCCGCGAATTGCTGGATTGATATGCCGTCCCCCCATACAAAAAGGCCGGTGCATCGCTGCACCGGCCTTTTTCCACATCTCCCGATAATCATGCCGCCTTGCTGTGTGTACGCGCCTTGGTGTCGATATAGGCGTCGAAGCTGGCGGCCACCGCCCGCACGAGGAAGCGGAAATCGGTGCGCACGATGACGCGGGTGCCGGCGACGGCGACGACGCCGTCCTCGGCCAGTGCCGCAAGCCGGCCATTGCCCTCCAGGACCGAAGCGGGATCGACGCCATGGCGGGCGGCAATGGCCCCCACATCGACGGCGAAATCGCACATGACGCGTTCGATGAGGTCGGCGCGGAAACGGTCGTCAGCGGTCAGCCGATAGCCCTTGACGGTCGCCAACTGGTTTGCGGCAATGCGCTGCTCGTACAGCCCATGCGCCACCTCGTTCTGGACATAGCCCGAAGACGTGGTGCCGATCGAGGACGCGCCGAGCCCGATCAGCACGTCATAGGGCTCGGCGGCATAGCCCTGGAAATTGCGCCGCAACCGGCCTTCGCTTGCCGCGATCGCCATGCCGTCCTGCGGCAGCGCGAAATGGTCGAGCCCAATCTGAACGTAACCGGCCTCGCGCAGCGTCTGCGCGATCGCCTCGGCCTGTGCATTACGCTCTTCCGCTCCCGGCAGCACGGCCTCGTCGATCATCCGCTGGTGCTTCTTGAAAGACGGGATGTGGGCATAGCCGAAAACGGCGAAGCGATCCGGCTTCAGCGCCGCAGCGGCCTTGGCGGTGGCGATGCAGCTTTCCACCGTCTCGTGCGGCAGGCCGTAGATCAGGTCGAAATTGATGCCGCGCACGCCGACGTCGCGCAGCCGCTGCACCGCCAGCTCGGTCTGTTCGAAGGACTGGATACGGTTTATCGCAACTTGCACCTTGCGGTCGAAGCTCTGGATGCCGAGGCTGGCGCGGTCGGTGCCGATTTCGCCGAGCGTCGCCGCCATCTCGGCCGACAGGGTACGCGGATCGATCTCGATGGCCAGCTCCGTCGCCTTGCCAATGTCGAACTGCGCGATCAGCGCGCCCATCAGCCTGCGCAACGCCGCCGGCGGCATCACGGTCGGCGTCCCGCCGCCGAAATGGATATGCCGCACCTCGAGCGGATGGCGAAGATGCCCGGCGACCAGTGCCGCCTCGCGCTCCACGGCCGCGAGATAGGTCAGAACCGGCGGATCACGGCGGCTGACCGTGGTGTGACAGCCGCAATACCAGCACATCGCCCGACAGAAGGGAACATGGATATAAAGAGAGGCCTTCGCATCCGCCGCGATCTGCTGCAGCCATTGCCCATACCGGCCCTCGCCGATCTCGGTATCGAAGACCGGGGTGGTCGGATAGCTGGTATAGCGCGGCAGGCGGGCATCGCCATATTTCTCGACGAGCGGATGGCTCATGGTCGCTCCTTGATGATTGTCAAGGAACAGTGCTAACGGACGCGCGCATGCGCGTCCTTGCTTTGGATCAATAAGGACGCGCTCGCCGTCTATTGGGCCGGGCGGATCGTATCAGTGCGGATCGAACCTTCGAGAATGCCGCGCTTCAGATCCTGCCGGCCACGTTGGATCTCGATGACGCTGTAGAGCTTGTCGTCGCGAAAGGCGCTGGCGTTGGAGGTCGTGACGTCCTCAGCGGGCGCCGCGTCGATTTCCATGAAATCCAGTTCACGCGCCGCCGCGACGATACGGGCGTCGCCCGCCGTGCGCGCCGCGACGACGACTTCGCCGTGATCGGTGGCATTGTCCCAGCGGGGATCGTCGAATTTGGCAATCGGGACGAGGCGATAGACGTTCAGGGTCTCGAAACCGTCACCGGCGTCGGCGAGCCGTGCGGCATCGCGCATCTGCGCCTGGCTTTCGACCGACCGGCCGAAAGTGGTGGAACTGGTGCCATTGAAGGCGGCATCGCCGCCGGTTCGGGCGCTGTTGGACATGACCGCTCTCCCACCCTCACAAGTTCTGTTTGTCGCCGGCGCCGCGGCCGTCCGAACTGCGCGATCGCTCCTCGATGCGGTCTGCGCCCTTGGCGAGATCGGAGCCCTTTTCAGCCTCGACCTGCCGCTCCTCGCGTTTGGTTTCCTTGCGCAAGCCGCGCGCGGCCTCGCGGCCATCCGGCGTCGGCGCCTGTTCGATTCCCATGGCACGTTCTCCCGTTGAATTGCGTTCATGAAGGAACGGGCCGGCCGGCCAATTGTTCCCAGGCATCATTCCGCGACATCGAGGCGGAAATGCAAAGTGAAGACCAATCCGGTCGGCTCGAATACCGATTTCGCCTCCGGTGCGTATTCGCCGGGAAAGGCGCTGCGGATCAGCCGCGAGCCGAAGCCTTGCCGTGCCGGCGACGTCAATGGCTTGCCGCAATGCTCGATCCAGGAAAAGGCGACACCCGCGCCGTCGTGCCGCCAAGTTACGTCGATGCGCCCGTCGGGATGGGAGAGCGCGCCATATTTGGTGGCATTGGTCGCAAGCTCATGCACGACCAGCGACAGGGACAGCACCGCCTGCGCCGGCAGCCGGCAGGGATCGCCATGCAGGGCGATATGGTCGTCGTTGTCGTTGCGATGCGGCCTGAGCGCGCGCACCACGACCTCACGGATATCGCCGCTCTGCCATTGCCCGGAAACGAGGATGTCATAGGCGCCGGCCAGCGCGCCCAGCCGCTGCGAAAAGCTCTCATATTCGGCAGCGTCGCGCCGGCCGAAGGTCTGGCGGGCAATCGCCTGCACCACCGAAAACGTGTTCTTCACCCGATGGCTGAGTTCGCGCACCAGCAGGTTGCGCGCCGTCTCCGCCGCCTCCGCCACCCGCCGGCGTTCGTCCAGTTCCTCCAGCATGCTGTCGATGGTGGCGCCGACGAGGCCGATTTCACCATGACGGCCGCGCAGCCGGGTGCGTGCCGTCTCGTCGCCGGCCCGCCAGCGTTCCAGCGTGTCGACGATCTGCGCGATCGGCCGGATGAGAAATCGGTTTCCGACCAGAAGCGCCGCGGCGATGGCGAGCAACGCCCCGACCGCAATGATGGCCACGCCGGCAATCGACGCCTGATCGATGGAAGCGAAGCCCTCCTCCTTGGCGATGCCCGCGGCAACGAACAGCGGCATGGCTTCGGACAGCACGGGCTCGCAGCCGATGATGCGCGCCACGCCGTCACGCCCGGTCATTTCCCGGGTGCCGGCGCTCCTTTTACGGACAAGCGGCATGGAATCGTCGATCAGCCGCGTGCCGACAAAGGCTTCCGGATGAGGATTGCGCACCAGGATGATGCCGTCGCGATCGGCGATGGTCACCGTGCCGCCCGGCAGCAGCCCACGCTCCTCGATACGTCCCTGCAGCCAGTCGAGCCGGATGCCGGCAACGATGAAGCCGCGCAGCACGCCGTCCTTCTCCATGGCTATGGCGACCGGCAGGACTTTTAGCCCCGAGGGACGGCTGATAGTATAGCCGCCGACGGCGAAAGCGCCGCCGGCGCGCGCTGCGGCGAAATAGGGCCGGTCTGAAAAATCCGTTCCCTTCTCCCGGCCGTTGCTGTCGCAGACCAGCTTGCCGTCCGTGTCCAGCACGATGACGCTGTTGATCGAAGCCATGCGGTCGATGATGCGTTTCAGCCCGTCGATGCAAGGCTGCCCGCCTTCATCGACGACGGCGGGAATGGCGGAAACCGCAGCCAGCAGGTTGCGGGTGCCATCAAGGATATGCTCCACTTCGGAGGCTGTCTGGCGCGTGGTCTGCGCGGCGACCCGGTGAATTTCGAGACGGCGCTGCTGGCGGCTCAAAAACTCGTTGTATCCGAGCATCGCCACTGCCGGAAGCAACGCAGTCAGAACCACCGCGATCAAACGTCCCTTCACGCCACGCTCCCGTCGACCCCGTTCGTCCGCCATGGCGGCAGCGCGTTCCGGCTCAACCACTAGCATGATTGACGCATCCGGCACAAAGCCGCAAGTCCCAGATTTCACCATGAAACCTGGTACTTGCCTGCTAGTCCGCCTTTGCGAGACTGGGAATTATTTCTACCTTGAGGCGAACCTCGTAGATCGCATGGCGTTGCGCATCCAGCACTTGCACGGAATAGGCATTGACAGGCTCGCCCGGCAGGCCGTCCAGCGCCATTTCCGCCAGCACTGTCTTCGCATGACGACAGGCGGCGTCCGCATTTTCGAATTGGTAAGCCTGTTCGGTCGAAAATATACCGTCGCGATCGACGATTCGAAAGTGAAAGCCGGGCATGTATGTCCCTCCTTATCGAAGGAACCGCCGCCCAAAAACTTTGTTCCGCGAATCGATGTCGGCACGCGTTTTTGATCGACTTCAAATTCAATTCGGGCAGCGTCGCAGCTGCTGCCAGTAGTTCACCGCCATGTTGGCGGTGCGCCGCGCCGCGCGGCGGATGCCGGGATCGGCACGCCAATCGCCACGCGAATAAGCGGTATGGCCGAAATAATAAGCAAGGTATAGGTTGTAGGTGTCGTTGAGCGCGATGCCGTTCCGGCGGCGGCTTTCGGCATGGTACCAGCCGATGAAGCGGATGGCGTCGGAAAACTTGGTGCGCCTTGCACTCCAGCGACCGGTCTGGCGCTGATAGCGCGCCCAGGTGCCGTCTATGGCCTGGCTATAGCCATAAGCGCTGGACTGGTGTTTCCAGGGAATGAAACCGAGCAGCTTGCGGCGCGGTGGCCGGGCATAGGGGCGGAATCCCGATTCGGTATAGATCGTCGCCATCAGCACCGCGACCGGCACGCCATATTCGCGCTGCGTGCTTTCGGCCGCGCGCCGCCAGTTGTTGAACAGCCCGTCGCGCTGTTCGAAAATGGCGCAGGCATTGCGGGTTTCGCGCGGCGCGGTGGCACAGCCGGCCAGCAGCAGAAGCGCAACGACCAACACAAGACGCATCGTGGAACCTCTCGTCATCAAGAGATTGATGAAGCGTAAACCTTAAGATTCTGTTCTGCGGCCCCGCTCCCCGGAACCGATGCCCCGCGACGGCACAGTCTCGCCATTTCGTGGTGAACGAAAGGTTAAATCCGTTGCAGCCGGTGGCAGGGTCTGGCACAAGGAGAAATACACGGAAAAGATGAGCAAGCCCATGTGGATCGCCAATGCATCGCAGGAGATCGGGATCGCGCTGGCGATCCTTGCCATGCTTGGCTATGGCGCCGTGACGCTCGCCTGCATGGCTTGCACCGCGGCCGAAGGCCAGGTGGAAGGACGCGGCTGGAATGCCTGGCGCACGGCCGGGCTGGCGCTTTGTCTCGTCTGGCCGGTGGTGATTGTCGTCTTCGCGGTAGCACAAGCTCGCCCAACGGCGGCCGCACCATGCCTGACGATCAGGCGGGGCGGGTCGCAGCGCTGCGGCCGGCCTTCTGCCGCAGCCAGGGACAGGCTGTCACCATCATGATTCCGCACAGCACGCCGGCGGCGCCGAGCATGAATTCCTGCGTCAGGGGTTCGCCGAGCAGGGCGACCCCCAGCACCACGCCCATCATCGGCGTCATGAACGAAAACACACCCAACTGAGACGCCTTGTATTTGGTCAGCAGCCAGAACCAGACGAGAAAGCTGAAGAAGGACACCACCAGCGCCTGGAAGGCGATATTGCCAACCAGCGGCCAGGCCAGATGCACCGCCGCCTGCCCCGAAGCTGCCGCCGCCATGGTCAACGCAATGCCGGCGACGACGAGCTGATAAAACAGGGTGTGTGCCGCCGGCACCCGGGCGAGAACCGTGGTGCGGATCAGCACGGTGGTCATGCCCCAGCAGAGGCCAGCCGCCAGCGCCAGCGCATCGCCCATCAGCCGCTGCGACATGTCGGCGCCGGGCACGCTCTCCCCGCGCCCCAGGAAGGCGACGCCGATGCCGAATGCGGCAAGTCCGATACCGGCCCATTGCATCGCCGCCAGCCGTTCCGAGGGAATTTTCCAGTGCAGCCCGAGCGCCGCGAAGATCGGCGCGGTATACATGAACACGACGACATGCGATGCCGAGGTAAACTTGAGGCTTTCGCCGACCAGAATGAACTCCCCCGAAAACAGCAGCCCGGCGAAAGCGCCGGCCAACGCCACCCGGCCGACGAGCACCACCCGCCCGCCGCGAAACCGGATCAGGGCATAGACGCAAACCGCCGCCAGCAACGAGCGCAACCCGATCTGCATCACCGGCGCGGCATAGTCGGCGGTGGCCTTCAGGGTGATCGGCTGCACCGCCCAGATCGCGCAGGCAAGCACCATCAGCGCGACCGCTTGCGCATCCAATGGTTTACGATCGTCCATGACATTCTCCTGCGGCGCTGAGGCACGTTGAGGGCCATCTAGCACTTGTCAGCTTTCGCGCATATAATGATCTTATGACAATCGGTATCACATACCTGCCATCGGCCCGGCGTGGCGAGACGCCTCCGCGGCATTTCCTCGAACCGCCATTTCGCAGCGCCCTGCCCTCGCCGCTCTATTTCCGTGTCGCCCATACGCCGGCGGACGCCGCTTATCCGCGCCACAC
>Ga0066256_1003494_pt1 | contig 15076 bp, 15 predicted proteins | sample ThiBio_1000_biof_FD_87107 | JGI IMG/M metagenome (GOLD analysis project Ga0066256, IMG submission 87107) | Wastewater bioreactor microbial communities from Cape Town, South Africa - Thiocy_expt_1000_biof (version 2) | ecosystem: Engineered > Bioreactor > Thiocyanate-remediating >...
CGTCGATCGCCGAGCGGTCTTGCTCGGTCAGCTTCAGTTGCGTCTGGCGCATGACAACACCTCCGTGAGCCCATTGGCGATAATCGGAGTGTATACATGTTTCGTTATTTATGTGTCAACATACTAGTCCGCTGACCACGATCTCTGTCATCATGCGGTCGCTCGTTGGAGCCATGTCGCGCCTAACCGAACGGCCGGTGTCGAGGGTTCTGCAGACCTACGCTCACAGTAATTGCCTAGGTGGCGAGAGAGAAGAGGACCGCTTGCCTACGGCCCGAAGCAGTGGCCGCGAACCGTCGGTCATTCGCGTTGAGGCCGAACTGGGATGTGGTCCCGCCTTCGAGTCGCCACGACACGCCGAGCGTGCCTGGACGCTAGGCTCGCCCTGCTATGGCACTATTACCATCGCTTGCGGCTTCTGCACATACTGATTGTCAGGGCTTCGCCGAGGGCGGTATGGACATCGTTTTCAGTAAACTGCCAGTCAAGCGGATCATCATCTCCGAATTCGCTGCCAACACATTAAGGGACATGCAGTATCAAACTCGGCCGCGGCTGCCTGCTGCAACTTCCGACCGCTCTGATTTTTTGTCGCGCACCATGCACGTTCCGCAATGGCGAGCGGTTGAGTTTGGTCATGGCGCATCTATGGGGGCGCCCCGATGATCAACTTCCCCGTCCTCACGCGTGTCAGGGTCTTAGACTTTGCCATGTATGCCGGCACCGACGCCAAACCGGGGCTGGATCACATTTTCGTCCCCGGCGTCAACGTCATCGTCGGCATTAATGGCCTAGGAAAGACAACCTTATTGACTATGCTGCTGCGCGCCCTAACAGGCGCGACGGACGTGCCTGGCAATGACGACTTGGGCGACAGGCGGCGGCGGATCGTTCCGGCTGACCGGTTCTGGTTTAGGCGACGAGCGCCTGATGACGCGGTCAATGCGAAGGTCACGATCTGGTTCTCCCTCGGCGATCATGAATTCGAGGTGACCAGGTCGTTGGCTAACCTTGACGTCGTCGAGCTGTCGGTCGATCAGCAACCCTTTCCCACTGCACGCGGCAACGAAATGGAGGCTACCTATCGCGATCAGGTGGTAGCTGCTTCCGGCTTATCCTCCTTCGAGGACTTCGTGTTCCTAATCCGCTACATCGTGTTCTATCTCGAAGACAGGCGCAGCCTCGTCTGGGATGCCGCGGCGCAGGGCGACGTACTGGGCATCTTGGTCGGCGATCATGGCGAACGCCGTGGCCAGTACGTCGACTTGTTCAACGAACTGCTCAGTAAGGACAGCGAGTACCGGAACGTCCATGCGGTCGTCTACAAGCGGCGCAAAGAGTTCGACAAGCAGACCAGCACGATTGAAGGCGGCCAGATCGAAAGACTAGTTCAGTTGGTGGAAGAGCGCCGCAAGGATTTGAAAGCGCTCATCGTCCGCAAGAACGAGCTGGCCCAGACGCGTGATCAGCTGCGCGAGCAGATGGAAAACCGTCGGCAAGAAATCCACGAGGGCCGCGCGGCCCTCGCCACGCAGCTCAACAACTTCTACGAATCCTTCTTTCCTCAGTTGGACAGCCCTGCCCGATATCTTCTAGCGTACTTTGAGGCTGGTGCCGGCTGCCTGGTTTGCGGCACGCAGACTCCCGAAGCGACCGAGCGGGTCACGTCCAAGCTCTACATGAACACCTGCCCCGTATGCGGCAGCCCCATCGAGGAAGGTCATCGACCAGCGAACGACCCGCACGCAGGCGAGGAAATCGAGCAGCAGCGCGAGGGCATTGCAGCCGCAGAAGCTGACTTGGCGGCAATGGAGCAGCCCTTGCGGGGCGCCGAGCAGGGCTACTCGTCGACGGCTGCCGAGCTAGTGTCCATCACATCGCAGTTGGCCTCTTTGGAGGGGCAGCTCAAGGCGCTGGGAGACAGCTTGCCGAACGTGATCGAGCGGCGAGACGAACTCAACAAGACGCTCATAACATTCGAAGCCGCGCTGAACCAACTGGAGGTGGAGCGTATCGAGTTGGCTGGGCAATTCCGCCAACTGACGGAGGCAATCGATCAGGAGGTGCGTGCGATATCCGGCCAGATCGAACAGGCCTTTGCCAAATACATCCGCGGCTTCCTGGCCGAGCAATGTGAGATCAAGTACACGCCAAGGGTCAGGCGGTTGGGGCAACGTGCAAACACGGACCTGTTCACCTTCCCGCACTTCATCCCGGCGCTGACTTCCGGCGTTCATCGGAACATCACAACGGTGCGAGAGGCAGGGCAGTCCGTGTCTGAGTCCCAGAAGGAGTTCATCGACCTCGCCTTCCGCATGGCGCTCCTGGAGTTGGCCGCGCCCAATGCCCCTACGATGCTGATCCTCGAGACGCCTGAAGCCAGCCTTGATTCGGTCTTCGTACCCCGCGCCGCCGACCTTCTGCGACGCTTTGCGACCCGACTGAACGGTGCTCACGAGACCCGCCTGATAGCGTCGTCCAACGTCAATCGCGAGCAGATGATCCCGGCCCTGTTCGGAGCCTACCCTGACCAGCGCTTCTACGGTCAAGTCGTCGACGAGACTGCGATCGACATGCCCCCAATGATTCCTATCGCGGAGCGGGCGTCGCACGTCTTGGATCTGCTGACTATCGCCGTCCCGACCCGGGCGCTGGAGCGCTTCCGGGCCGCGTATGAGGAAGAACGGGACCAGGCGATATATCCCGACGGCCAACCGGGCAACGCGCAGGCATGAGTATGGCCACCGCTTCGTCACGCCTCGACAGCGCCGGCATGTGGAAGGCCTGGGTGGTCCTTTGCATCGCCGAAGCCCGCCGCATGGGTTTGACGCCTGTGGCAACCTCACAGCTACACGTCATCCTCTACTTGGCGAATACTCTGGCGGACCTGTTCTACGTGACTCGGGTGCGTGGGCGGGTCTTGAAGAGAGGGGACTATCCCTTCTTCCCCGACGTTCAGCGAGAGGTTGATCGTCTCGCTTTCACGGGCGTTCTGGTCATCGAGCACGTGGAATTCGGCGCCAAAGGACAAATGGCCGCTCACTACGGGCTCGGGCCGCAGGGTGCCGAGATCTGCAAGGCGATGCTCGCCCATTCTGGGGAGGCTCAGCGGACCGCGCGACTTCTGCGCGAGTTGGTGTCGGCCTGCTTTGGGCGCTTCCTGAACGCGCGCGCAGACATCGGCGCCGTTGACGCGAACTACGGTAACGCGGCAGTCGCACTAGGCGAGGTTGTCGATTTCTCCGAATGGAACATCGACAACAAGAACGTGGAGGTGGCCCGCTACCTCATCGATCACCTGCGCAAGCTTCGACCCGACGCACAGCGTGACGGTGTGCGCTTGTACTGCGACTACTTAGATCGGGCGATGGCTGAGACATGAACGCCAACGACACGGAAACTATGGGCCTTGGGGGCGCTCTGAAGGCAGCCGTCGAAGCCGTCGTGGATAACGGTGCAGCTGGCATTTCAGTGGCGGATGCGGGCACGCGGACGGCCTTCCTAGACGCTTGGGCGCGGACCCTCACCGAGCATGCCAGGTACCTCCGATCCAAAGGCGAGAGCCTCTCGGCTCCCGTAGTGCTTGTGCATGCCGAGAACTGTGCCGATGTTGGCGAAGGACTAGGCTGGACGCGGCGGCCAATGCTCGGCGGCGCTCCGACTGATCCGTTTTCTGGAACGCTTGCAATCGGCACCGGAGAGATCGGCGCCTACGCGGCGCCGGAGCACCTTCAGGACACCAACGTGATCACGGATGCCATCCGCGCTGCGAATCTTGGGCACTCCCTGACCGTTGCCTTGCTCAGCACGTCCGTGCTGGTCATCTGGCCCGAAGGGGTGGACTCAGACGCGTCGCCGGAAATTCGACGCGAGCTTGACGACGCACCTGTGGTGTTGGATTTGACTGCGTTGGACCAGGCTCTAAAGCAGTTTTACGAGAGGTCGGCACGCCAATCGCGTACATGGTGGAAAGATCGCGCGAAGCGCATAACGGTTGAACGTCCCGAGGGTGTCGTGCAGAACGACCTTTTGCATTTCCTGCTCGGCAAGTACTCCGAAGTGGCCAGAGTCAAGGCTGAAACGGTAATTGGCCATGGTCGTGCCGATATCACGTTGACGCCGATGAATACCAACTTCACAAGCGCCGTGCTTGAACTCAAAGTGACACGGGATTTCCTGACGCCGAAACCAGGGACGGTGACCCCCACTGCGTGCAGTCTGAATGAAAACATCGACTGGGCCAAGTCGGGCGTCTCCCAGACGGCCGCCTACCGCGATGACGAGTCCTTGGAAGCGGCTTATTTGTGCGTCTACGACTTCTGCGCGGGTAATCGCGAGGAGATCGGCAAGGCCATTGAGGACGCAGCGGCCCCGTACAGTGTGATCGCGAGACGCTACTGGATTACCACGTCGCACCATGAGCATCGAAAGGATCGGTACCCCGATCTGTCCTCCGGCGTACCTAGGGTCAAAGGGTGAGTTCCACGATGCTTTCAGCGAGCTGGAAGCTGCCACCTTGCTGAGCGCTCGCGCGCATCTGGCGCACCTCACGCGTCGTGACGTGACTAAAGCCCATGCTCTTGGCAAGCTCTGCGAGTATCGCAGCGACCTCGATGCGCACGTTGGCGTACCGGGAGTCGCCGACAACCATCATGACCCGGCCCGTGCTCGCAAGGAGTCGATGGCTCTGTTCCAGGACGAGCTCTAGGTCGCGAAAGTAGGCCCCTATCATTTCGGGAATGGTCGAGTCCCACAACGTCTCGCGGCGACTTCCAAGGGCGTCCACTATGCTGCTGAGCTTTTCCGACTTGCCTTTGGGGCCCTCGTAGTTGCGCCGGATCTGCACATGGGAGCGTAATGTCTGGTTTCGCAAAATCAGGTTGTCGGCAGAGGAGCCGATATAGCCGAGCACCCAAAGCTCGACGTTGTAGATATCGGTGTAGTCGAATGAGTTCGGGTACGGCGGCGAAAAGACGATCAGGTCTGCCTTCTCCTCCACCTGCTGTAGCGCCGTGCGCGAGTCTCCATTGATGACGGTGACACGTGACCGGGGTCGGTGCTCGAACCGCAGGACGTCCTCGAAGGATGTATTGAATTGCTGCCCGAAATCCAGATCCAGCTTCCCGGGCGTTGGCTTATTCGAGCGCCAAGCCCTACGGTATCTGCGCCCCTTGCCGTTGACGTAGACATTGCTGCAGTCGACCAGTACTGCCCCGAGCACCACTCGGAAGAAGCGCTGAACGTCATTGTCCTCAATGGCGTCGATGCAGGCCAGGTACTGGGCGAGCCTGCGAGCGACATCACGCGGAAATATCCACCGGTCCTTGCCCTCATACTCTATGAAGGTCGGTGGCAGATGGGCGAGGCGGGACAGGTCGGCGGGGGTGTCGTGCAGCCGCGCTTGGAAGTCGGCCGCTGCCGACAGCAGCTTCTCGCCAGTCAATGGGCTCAGCTTGGCCTTGATCACGTCAGCGAGAAACGGGTTTACCTCCACCGTTGTCGTGTTGATCGACAGCAACTGCGCGGTGATGGCACTGGTGCCCGACCCACCGAACGGATCGATCACATGGGTGGGGCGGTAGCCCAACGATGCGATGGCCGCGCTCACGAACTCCGGGGAGAACGCCTCCTTGAAATGGAACCAGCGCTGGAACGCCGTGTCCTTCCCGCCTTGGTAAGTCGTCAGCGCTGCGCCGGTTGCCGGCGTAAACGCCACCACCGGCTGCGTTGAGCCCGAACTGAACCACTCCGGTGCGTGCGTGAAGTGCTCTCGCAGAGTCTGAAGGTATCGTTCTGGTGGACTGCGCATAGTCGGTGTCGATTGTGGGGGCCTGCTATCGTATCTGGCATCCGGTCTCCGTCGTCCGGCCGAGAGAGCTTGAACGTTCGGTCTGGGAGGTGCAGCAGTCCTTCGAGCTACATCCGCCTTAACGACCGGTAAGGGCTGCGGCCGCCGTTCAGCTGCCGGGTTTCGTTCGTCCGAGATCAGCCTGAAGGAGTCGATTAGCTACGAAGCGAAGAAGTCTTGCTACCCTTTACTTGGTTCAAACGCTCTAGCATGCTTTGCGGCCCCAGACCTAGCTCGCAGAGAGGCTCGATCAACTGCCGCACTGACGATGCGCCATGATGGAACGTCGGCCGACCCCTGAGTGGCTTGAAGTGGCTGGGTGCCTCAGGCCACAATTTCCAAACCGCGCTCCTGCACCAGATGGAGCAGTTTGAGAGCAGTTCCCGTGGGGCGCTTCTGGCCGATTTCCCACTTCTGGACGGTGGAGGTACTGGTGTTGAGAAGACGAGCGAAGACCGCCTGGCTGACTCTTGAGTTCTCGCGGATCTGCTTGATCTGTTCGGGCTTCAAGGGCTCGACCGGGGGTAGGCACAGGCGCTCGAACTCGCGCAGCGTGACCTGATCCATCGCGCCGGCCTGATGCAGCCCCAAGGCCGTCTCGTGGACCGCTTCAAGAATCGACGATTTGGTTTTGCGCATCGCAGTTCACCTCCAGAATTTCGCCCGCCCGCCGTGCTTGGTCGAACGTCTCGGCCGTCATCGACAGCAAGTGTGCGGCCAACTTCTTCAAGGCCTCTTCCTCGTCCTTGTCGATGTTGCCGCGCACGTTCTTTGGAAAGCCGAACACGAAGACCCATCGGTCTCCGCGATTCGTGGCGACCAGCGTGCGGAAGCCGCCGCTCTTTCCCTGGCCCGGCCGAGCCACACGTTTCTTCACCAAGCCACCGCCGAGCTCGGCATCGACCAGGCCCGCAGCCATCTCTCGCACCGCAGCGCAGAGGCTCGCAGCAGGCAAGCCCTGCTTGCGCGCCCAGCGGTCGAACCAGCGAGTGTTGTAGATCGGCATGCGACCGTTCCAGTAAAATCATTTTATAGCACTTAGTGCTATGAATCAATCAAACTCACCTCGGCGTGTGGCTCAGCCTGGCGAACCCGTTTTACGCCGGTACGCCGCGAAGAGGGCTCGCGTTGCTCCAGCAGCGTTTCCAGGCCGGAACGGATGCCTATTCGATCGCAAAACTCTCGTACCGTCGCCGTACTTTGCCCAGATTGTCTTGAAGAAACCGGGGCGCAGAAGCGTTTGCATAGAACACAATGCTCACGCCACTGGCGATCAGTGCGGAGACTGAACGCCAGCCGTAGGGCTCGAAAAGATTAGCGCTGGGCATGGGGCCGTCATCGAACCAGTGCTCCAATTTGTTGACGTAGAAAAGTAAATCCGTACGGGATTTCACGCTCGCGTGATAGCGTCCGGCCATACCCTCCAGCTGCGCCACGATCAATCTCCCGACATCTTCCGGCAAAAGGTCGATGACCGATGCCTGAGTGAAGTTGGCTCGATCCTTGTGTTGGAGAGCGTTCTTTCGGGCCTGTTTGACTTCATCGTGCCGCCTGCGTCCTTCGTCCATGATCTCCTTGATTTCGAAAGCAACGCCTTGGTACAGAACATCCGGCGGATCCTGGGGGTTACAGAACACCTGAGCTTCATCCATGCCGATGTGGAGGTTGGTCAGAAAACCGACGGCGTTGTGCCACTCGCGCCAGTGCTTGAATTTTCTTGAGAAAAGGTCATCGCCCAACTCGGGATCGGGCGGATCAGGAATAAAGGGCTGCGCTGGTGCGGGCGGCTTTCGTGCTTTGGAATGGGGCATGGCAAAAGTCTACGCAAGCCGTTGCTGCGATCTATCGACTGATCTTAGCCAGCACATTCCTGGAGACGCGGCATGGATCTGTGAGGTTCTGCTGTGAAGGCTGATCATTCCGGGGTGTTCCTGGCGATTTCACTCGACGCATCCGTTTCAGCGGTCACTGAAAACCCCGGTTCCACTGGAACCCTGTGGGTACGGCGGGAATGAAGGACGGCTTGCTGTCCCCTTCACCGTATCACGGCGTGCTCCGCCTTCAAGGGCGGCGCGCTGTTGGCGCTTGCGGCCTGGTGGCCGTCTGCGGCTGCGCCTTCGACCCCTGACGGCGTGCGCTGCGCCGTGCTGGCCACGGTTCCGGGCAATCCCGCCCGAGCAACCGGAGACCATCATGGACAACAAATCCTACGTTTCGCTGGAACAGCGCGTGTACCTGGCGTGCGGCACTTCTTTCGACACTGGCAACCTGCTGCTGGATAAGCGCCTGCGCGCGAGCATGAAGCGCTACACGACGACGGGCTGGGGGCTGTGCCCCGAGCACCAGAAGCTGTTCGATGACGGCTTCGTCGCCTTGGTCGAATGCGACCCCGAGCGCAGCGGTTCACGGGCCGATGGGCGATTGAAGCCCGAGCAGGCCTACCGGACGGGCCGCGTGGCGCATCTGCGGCGCACGGCGTTCGCTCAGGTGTTCAACGTGCCGATCGCGGCCGAGCAGGCTTGCATCTTTGTCGAGCCAGGCGTGCTCGATCAATTGCAGGCGATGGTAGCGCCGGCGGCGGATTGATCTGCCGTTGATGCCCAGGGCGCCGCCCTTCGGGGCGGCGCACTTTTTTCTGCGCAGGGTGTCGATGCTTCGCGCCTGCGGCGCTACGCGCTGCGCTTGCCTCCGGGGGATCGGCTGGCCAGCCCATCCCCGCCGCGCTTCGCTTGGCGCCCCCGCCAAGCCCGCCCAACCGGCCACGCCGGATCGGCCTGCCTCTCCTGCCGTTCGTGTCGAACGGGTTCTCTCCGGTGGCGCTGCGCGCCACCTGCGCGCCGCCTGCGGCGGCTTGCCTGGCCTCTGCGGGCGCTTGTCCCGTCAAGGGCCGCTGCGGCGCCCGTGTCCTCGGCTTCGCCTGCGGGCCGCGCCAGCGCCTTCGCTTGTCTCCCTTGACGGCGCACCCGCGCCGGCCCCAGCCGGCCTTCATGGCCGCGAAAGCGCTTCGCGGCCCCTGCGGAGCCCGAACTTCCAAGGAGAGCGCCTATGCAGAGCACCGAGTGAATCACCCCCCTTTTCCTTCTTTTTCATTCACCACGTCCCCGCGCGGGACAGGAGATTTCACATGAACACCGTTTCCCATTCCGAAGTCCAGGCCGTGGCCGCTGCGGCGGCTGCCGCCGCCAGCGCCCCGGCGCAGGCCGAGGCCCAGGCCATCACCGTGCCGGAGGTGGCACCCTATGAACTGCACCTGATCGCGCTGTCGAAGCTGCGGCCGTCCCATCGCAACGTGCGCAAGAGCGGCGGCACGGGCGTGCCTGCGCTGGCGACGAGCATCCAGCGCGTCGGGCTGTTGCAGAACCTGACCGTCATCGCCTCGCCCGACGGCGAGTCTTTCGAGGTGGTGGCGGGCAAGCGGCGGCTGGCGGCCTTGAAACTGCTGGCCAAGCGGCGCAGGATCGGGCGCGACCATCCGGTGCCCTGTCTGCTGGTGCCGGACGCCTCGGCGCGCACCGTGAGCCTGACGGAGAACGTGCAGCGGGTCTCGATGGGCGCCATCGAGGAACTGCGGGCCTGGAAGGCGCTGGCGGCCGAAGGCCGTGCCATCGAGGACATCGCCGCCGACTTCGGCGTCACGCCGCTGGTGGTGCGCAGGCGGCTGCGGCTCGCCAACGTCTCGCCCCGGCTGCTGGCCGCGTGCGAGGCCGGGGAAGTCTCCATCGAGCAGTTGATGGCGCTGGCGATCACGGATGACCACAAGGCCCAGGAGGCGGCATGGTTCGAGGCCCCGCAGTGGCAGCGCAGCCCGGATGCGCTGCGCGAGCACCTGACGCAGGACGAGATCGACGCCGGCCGCGATCCGGTGGCGCGCTTCGTCGGGGTGGAGGCCTACGAGGCGGCGGGCGGCGGCATCCGGCGCGACCTGTTCGCGGACGAGCAGGACGGCGTGTTCCTGACCGATGCTGGGTTGCTGGCCGCGCTGGCGCGGGAGAAGTTGGAAGCGGTGGCCGAGTCGGTGCGGGCCGAAGGCTGGGGCTGGGTGGAGGCCGTGCCGCGCGCCACGTCGGCGGAACTGCACCAGTTCCAGCGGGCTCGACCCACGCGCCGGGGGCCCAACAAGACCGAGGCCAAACGCATCGCCAAGCTGGAAGCCGAGCAGGCGCGCATTCAGGACCGGTTGGACAACGAGGATGCCGGCCTGTCCGACGACGGCGCGCAGGCCCTGCATGGGGAACTCGACCGGCTGGGCGATGAACTGGACACCATCGAGCAGGGGCTGCTGGTGTACGCGCCGGGCGTGGTGCCACTGGCCGGGGCCGTGGTGTCGATCGACCACATGGGCGCGGCGGTGGTGCATCGCGGGCTGCTGCGCGAGGAACAGGCCAAGGCGCTACGCGAGCAGGCGCGGCAGGAGGCCGGAGAAGCAGACGCCGGCGGCGGCGCCGCCGAGGCAGCCGATGCGGAGCCAGTGGGACCGGGTATCTCGGAGAAATTGGCCCGGCGCCTGAGCGCGCACCGCACCGTGGCCTTGCAGGCCGAGGTCGCGCGGCATCCCCGCGTTGCGCTGGTGGCCCTGGTGCAGGTGCTGGCGCAGCGGGTCATCCTGGACGGCTACGGCGGAGCGTCCATCAACATCAGCGCATCACCGCAGGACAGGCTGTCGCAGATCGCGCCAGACATTGACGAGTCCCCGGCGGCGCGGGGGCTGGAACGGGTGCGCGAGGCCTGGGTGGCGCGGCTGCCGTCCGATCCCGAGGCGCTGTTCGCCGAACTGCTGGCGATGGAGCAGGAGGAACTGCTGTCGCTGCTGGCGCTGTGCGTGGGCCGCACCGTCGCGGCTTTCGCTTCGAGCGCACGGATGGAGTGCGGAGGAACTGAGCATGCCGCAGGAAGACGCATCCGGCCACACGCCGCAGGCGGCGAAGGTGGCGCCCGAGGCGCTGGCGCTGCGGGCCCGGCCGCACCCGGTCACGCGCCTGAACCGGCGCACGCTGGTTATCCTCACCGGGGGGGCTGGCGGCCCTGGTTCTCGGAGCGACGATCTGGTCGCTGCAGCCGCAGCGGCGCGCGGTGTTCGGACAGGCCGAGCTGTACAACGTCGATCGCGTGAGCAAGTCTGAAGGGCTCGATGGCCTGCCGGCGGACTATTCGAAGCTGCCGCGTCTTTTGCCGCCCGCTTTACCGGCGGATGTGCCTGAGCTGGGGCCACCGCTGCCGGGCGATCTAGGGCCCGCCATCGTGGCCTCGCAGCAGCCGGCCGTGGCCGCCTATGCGGCCCCGGGCCATGATCCCGAGGATGCCCTGCGCAAGGAGGCTGAGGCGGCTGCGGCTTCGCCGGTGTTTTTTGGCTCGGGAAGTCAGGGCAAGCGTACTGCGGCGGCGGATCAGGCAGGGCCAGCGATGGTGGGTTTGGGCGGTGCACTGACCGGGTTGGATGCGTTGGCGGCGGTGCCGGTCTCGGCGACCGAGCCTGCCGATCCGGCGGCTGTGCAGAACCGGCAGGAGCAGAAGGAGGCGTTCCTCAAAGGCGGTTTGACACCCACCCGGAATTCCGCCGATCTGCAGATGCCGGCTTCGCCGTACCAGGTGATGGCGGGGGCGGTGATCGCCGGTGCGCTGGTGACGGGCATCAAGTCGGATTTGCCGGGCGACGTGATCGCCACGGTGACGGAGCCGGTCTATGACTCGGCCACGGGCAAGTTCCTGCTGATCCCGCAGGGCTCGCGCATTCTGGGCAAATACAACAGCCGGGTCAGCTACGGGCAGAGCCGGGTTCAAGTGGTCTGGAACCGGATCATCCTGCCGGACACGTCTTCGCTCACGCTGGACAACCTGGTGGGCACCGACCCGGCGGGCTATGCCGGGCTGCAGGACGATGTGGACTGGCATTGGGGACGCGTCGTGGCGGGGGCGGCGCTCACGACGCTGCTCGGGGTGGGGGCCGAGCTGGCGGCGCCCGAGAGTCGGCAGGAGGGCAACCGCATCGTGGTCGCGGCTCGCGAGAGCGCGCAGGACGGTGTGAATCAGGTGGGGCAGGAGATGACGCGGCGCAATCTCGACATCCAGCCGACGCTGACCATGCGGCCGGGCTTGCCGGTGCGGATCATCGTGAACCGCGATCTGGTATTGCGGCCGTACCAGCCTTTGTTCGTTCGGCGTGGAGGGGCTCGATGAGCACGGCCAGAAAGCTGAGGTTGGGCCCGCTGCCCAGGAGTGAGAGCGTGAAGCTGACCTTCGTCTGTCCGGCCAGTCTGAAAACCGAGCTCGATCGCTACGCGGCGTTGTATGCGCAGACGTATGGCGAGGCAGTCGATGCGGTGACGCTGATTCCGCACATGCTCGAAGCCTTCATGGCGGGGGATAGAGGGTTTCGGCGGGGTTGCCAGGATGCCAGGAAGCCCGGGTAGTGGGGAAGGGTGTCACTCCAAATTTTCTTGAATCATACGCATAAATATACAAATTATGTCAATTTTTGCGTATGATATGGTGGTGTCGTCCATTGAAGCCTTTTTTGAAAAGCATCTTGCTCAGGGCCGGGCTTACTTCACGCGGGAAGAGGCCCGGGTTGCGCTTGGCCTGTCGCCGCACGCATTGAGCGTTGCATTGACGCGGCAGGTCAAGAAGAGGCGCCTTGCCCGTCCTTGGCGCGGCTTCTACCTGATCCTGCGACCGGAGGATCGCGCCTTCGGCGCGCCCGATCCGGCGCGCTGGATCGACCCGCTGATGCAGTACCTGCAACTGGACTACCGCATTGCCTTGTTGCGTGCTGCCGCGTTCCATGGCGCGTCGCACCAGGCGGCGATGGTGTTCCAGGTCATCGTACCTCGGCAGATGCGAGGCTTCGAGATCGGTCGCCAGCGGCTGGAGTTCGTTTATCAACGCCCGCAGGCATTCGTTCAAGTCAACCAGACCGGCTGGCTGGGGTCGCTCAAGAGCGAGGCCGGCTTTGCGAAGGTCGCCGGCTTGGAGTTGACGCTGCTGGACTGCGCCCGCTATTTCCACAAGGCGGCGGGCATCAACGGCCTGGCGCAGATCGCCAAAGACCTGGGCGGGCAAGCCAAGCCCAACGATCTGGCACAAATCGCGGTGCACTACGAGAACTCGGCGGTGCGTCGCCTGGGCTATCTGCTGGAGCGAGCGGGCCATGTGGCGCAGGCCGATGCGCTGAGGCCGTTTGTGCGCCAGGCCAAGACGGCCGCGCTGCTCGACCCATCGGTGAAGCCGCTGGTGGAGGGGCTCCCTGGTCTGCACGAGAAGGCGCCCGGCTGGCGCCTCATCCTCAACGAATCGGTAGAGGTCGATTTTTGATTCCGCAGGCCTATCTCCAAGCCTGGAGCGCGTCTGCGCCGTGGCCCGACTTTCCCCAGATCGAGCAGGATCTGATCATCTGCCGTGCCCTGTGCGATCTGTTCAACGCACCGGCGCTGCGCGGCAAGATTGCGTTTCGCGGCGGCACCGCGATCAACAAGCTGCTGTTCGCGCGGCCGCTGCGCTATTCCGAAGACATCGACCTCGTGCAAACGCAGCCGGAGCCGATCGGCGCTACCGTCGATGCGATCCGCGAGGCACTGGCATGGCTCGGGCCATGCAAGCGCGAGCAGGCGGGGCATTCGATGCACCTGGTGTTCCGCTTCGCGCCAGAAGCCGACCCGCAGTCGATGCTCAAGCTGAAGGTCGAGATCAATACACGCGAGCACGAGTCCCTGTTCGGCGTGCAGCCCTATCCCTTCACGGTGGAGAACGCCTGGTATCAGGGCCAGGCCGAGATCGCGTCCTTCGCAGCCGAAGAGTTGTTCGGGACCAAGCTACGCGCACTGCTGCAACGGCGCAAGAACCGCGACCTGTTTGATTTGGCCCAGGGCCTGGAGCAGTTGGCGTTTGATGTGGACAAGCTGGTTGCAAGTTTCGACCACTACCTCGCTCTGGAAGACAAAGCGATCACGCGTGCGATGGCCGAGCAGCGCATGCTGGAAAAGCTCACGCGCAATCTGACGGAAGACATCGCGCCGCTGCTGCCGGCGGGCATTCGTTTCGATGAGGCCGATGCACTGCGGGCGTTCGAACGCGTCTGGACCGAGCTGGTGGCACGGCTCAGGGGCGATTCGTGGAAGTCCACGGACAAGGTCGTTGCTGCATTGCGGGAGGAGGGTTGTCCGGCGCTACTCCGGCCAAGAGGGTAATGGGGTGTGGAATTTCTGTTCAGGCTTACAACCGTTTGGCAGCGAGTGCGGCCGATTGGAGTGGGCACAGGCAGTCATTCGCTGCGGGCGGCACTTAGCGCACGGTGCGTGGCAAAGGCTGCAGCGGTTGCTCGATCCGGCGTTCCATATTCAATGACCTTCATGGGTGTCTTTGCCAACCAAAGCGAATGCGCCAGGAGCGTTCGATCGGGGAAGTGGGTCAGCCCGACTTGGAGTTGAAACACCATGTCGTTAAGCGAACCCAAGATGCTCCGGCTAGCGGTCTTCCCTACGACCCAGTGCTGCATCGCGTGGCGCTCGGCGACTATGTCGTCTACTGGAACTCCAATGGACGCAAGCATTGGATCCAGGGTCTCGACGATTCGCTGAACAAGAGAACGACCGTCTTTTGCTGACACTACCACTGGCAACAGGGTTCGCTCGGCGACAGCCAACACGACCTGGGTCCGTCCGACACGAACCAGATTGGCATACCAATCGCCAAGTACCGTACTTGGCGAAGCGGTTTCGGCTACAGGGGCTGCATTGAGCCTATCCAGAAGCTTCTGAGTGCAGCGAAATGTGAACACAGCACGACGACAGAATTTGAGATTAGACGAGTATCAGGCCATGCACGGTCGCTTCCTGGCGCGAAGCAGTCCTACGAGTCGCTACCCGTTGAACGTCGGCTAACGGATACAGCTGTCGCTCGGACGGTCTGCCGTCAGTGGCGCTGACCAGCCTAAAGCAGCGTTCACGAACGGCCGGTCTGCAGCGGTAGCGGTCCTTCAAGTCAACTCTGCCGAATGACTGCATCACGGCACGCTGCGGACATTGGCGCGTGCCCCGCTGCTTTGCCGGTGTCAAACGTCACATGTGGGCTCAAGCGAACGGTTCCGGCTATAACGCTTTCAAGCACCACTAGTACGTCAACACGTAAATTACGGAACGTAATGGCGTCCCAGCTTTCGGTCGGCATCCTGTCGAGTGAACTTCCACTCGATTGTGCATCGCTGCGCGTTTCGATCGCGCTGCCAGGCAGCCACTT
>Ga0066256_1003495_pt1 | contig 15072 bp, 7 predicted proteins | sample ThiBio_1000_biof_FD_87107 | JGI IMG/M metagenome (GOLD analysis project Ga0066256, IMG submission 87107) | Wastewater bioreactor microbial communities from Cape Town, South Africa - Thiocy_expt_1000_biof (version 2) | ecosystem: Engineered > Bioreactor > Thiocyanate-remediating >...
CAGCGGCGGCAGCGGTGGATGTCGTAATGGGCAGGGTCGGCGGCGCCGTGGCAACGGTCGGGCTTGCAGGTGCCGCAGTTGTGGATGGCGGCAGCGGCGGCAGAGCCAGCGGCGATGTCACCGCCGCAACTGCCGCGGCCGCAGCCATGATGACCCTAGGCACCGGCGGCGGCGATACTCGTGGCGCTGGTCACGGCGGCGTTGTCGCTGCCTCTACGGGAGTTGATATGACGATCCCGACAGGTAGCTGCGCCGGCCCGATCCAAGTTGCTGCCGCCACCGCTGCTACTGCGGCGGTTGCCACTGGGCAGCAATGGCACCGCGCGCACTCACCGCGTGCACGCACCACCCGCACACGCAAGGCCTCCTACCCGTACCGCCGTTCGCGTGCTGGCCAGGTGTGATGATGTCATGCCACGACGCGGCACCCCCACCCAACGCCACCGCTACCCCACCAACGCTACTGTGAGTACCGAGCCCACTGCCACAATGTGTTTGTGCTGCGGTGCTGTATGATATATCGGTAGGTGCCTGACGGGATGGCCGTGGCACGAGAGAGGGAGAGAGTGAGGGAGAGGAGAGACGGCTTGTTCAGGCTGTATCCAGCTCCTGCGATTACACGCTATTTCTATTAGCACACAGCCCCTGACCACCAAACACGTAGGGTAGCCCCGCACCAAGGTCATGCGCGTTGCCCAAAAGTTGCGACACTGCAGCATAGCGGCGTCATTGTATGGCACCAAGGTGCTCCATGTGCCAGCATGCAGCATCATCATCCGGATACTGCCGTCCTACTCAGGCTGTCGTCCGCTAGGAAACAATAGGACAACTTTACGCCCACATTTCGCGCTCCACACAAATTGTTTCACCATTCTAGCAGTACCAACGCATACCCACGCGCATCTGAAGTGTCAGTGTGTTAGTGGTGTCGCACCGAGTCCAGCGTGAAGCGTGCTCGTGGCTGTGAAAGTAGAGCACTTTTACATGTCGGATGTCATGTCCACCAACGGTCAAAAACAGGCAGTAGAGAGGAGAGGGGAGGACACGTGTCTTTGACGTCGGTTGCTAACCACACCACGGCGCAATTTAAGGATTAAACGGTAGGGGAAATGGCACACTGGCGTTCATTTCCAGCTATTGGTATTTGTGGGACTGCACTTGTTGCTGCTGCCGACTGCCTCAAAGTTGGTCTATTTGGCCGCCGCCAACGGCTACCTACTACTACTACTACTACTATCATACTCCAGACGGTATTGATAGTTGGCTGCTGGGTAGGTGCCACTGCTGTAGCAGCTGCTCCTGGTGCTACTGCTGCTGGTGGTTGGTTTGCTGTTGCTTGATTGCTGCTTGGTAGCCACGGCTGGTTGGCACCAGCGACTCTCACAGCTGCTGCTGCTGCTGGTTGGGAGCTGCTGCTGTGAAGCTGCCACTGATTGATAGTTGTTGCTGCTGTTTAGGAGCTGCGGCGTAACGCCTGCTGGCTGATTTGGTGCTTAGTGCTCCGTAGCTGCTTCTGGTTGGTACCGAGCAACTGTGACTGCTGCTAACGTGGTCAGCAGCGCCGCCACAGCCGCCATGGCATTCGCGTCGTCGCGGGGCGGGCGGGCGCCCGTGCCCGTGCCACGGCGGCCGCCGCCCGGCATTGGCAGCGCTGGCGCGCGGCTGGGACCCGCTATGGAAGCCGCACTGGCGGATCTGGTCGGCACCGACGCCGCAGGAGTAGGAGCAGGAGCAGGGGCAGGCGCAAGCAGCACACCTGTTGGCGCCACCGGCGCGTCGCTGCGTACTGCCTCCGGCCCAGCTGCCACCGGCGGTGTCGGCGCGCGGTCACGTGCGGTGCCTCCCACTCGACCGCCACCGGGCCGATCTGCGCCCATCGCGCCAGCGGCGGCACCCCCGGCAGGCGCACCACCCGTGCCGCCCACCACGCCACGGGCGCCCACACCGCCGGCATCGGCAGCGGCAGCGTACACTGGTGGTCCCGCTGGCGCCGCGTCCGCTGCTGCCGCCGCGGCTGCTGCCGCCGACAGCAACGCCTGGCTGCCTGACTACTTTTCTGAGCTGGTGCATACTGCGCGCAGCGGGTGGCTGTCGCTGGGGGAGGCTAACGCGTTCCTGCAGCGCGGCGCGCAGGCAGCAGTGGATTTTATTTATGAGGCGGTGGGACCCGTGGGGCCGCCCGTGCGGCCGGAGCCTGGCTCCCTGTTTATTGTGGATGAGCGCCGGCTGCCAAATTGGCGCGACGACGGCTACCTGTACCTGCATGCACCGTCGTCGGCAGACGCGGGCATGCCGCCCATGGCGGCGTGGAGCCGTTTTGCCGCCGCCGCCGAGATGCCGCTGGAGTCGCACACGTTGTTGTTTACGCAGCCGCCCGCCACGCCGCTGGGGCTTCACCTACCGGCGCGCGAGCAGTTGGTGGTGCTGGAGTGCGGCAACGTGAGTGGCGTGGCGGACAGCCGCGCCGGCGCCGGCGCCGGTGGCGGGGACGTGGCAGCGCAGCCGCCGCGCCACCTGCAGCGCCGTGGCATCCGGCTACCGCGGGTGGATACCAGCTCCGCGGGCAGCCTGGGCACGTCAGCCGCAGCCCGCAACCTGGGCATGACGGCACCCGGCGCGGGCTACGTGTGGCTGGTGCAGTATTTTTGTGACGCCGCGCCGCCGGTGTACAATGCTAGTGGCCACGCCGTGGCGCCCGCACGCGCGGTACCGCCGCCACGCGTATCGGTGTCGCCACCGGCGGCGGCGTCGGTGGGTGCGCCGCAGTTGGACTCTGCTGCAGCCACCGCGCTGCTGGGCGCCAGCCTGCAGTCGACGTCACCCACGCCGCCGCCCTTGCCGCCCGCTTCCCCTGTCTCCCCCGAGCTGGCGCCGCCGCGTGCCGTACTGCGTGCACCAGCGCACGCCTCCCCCGCCTTTGGCGCCAGCGCCACGGCCGCAGCCGCGACCACTATCCCCGACTTTGCCGACCTGCTGGCGTCGCTGGATGCCACCGATGCGTTGGTTGCATCCATCCCGTCTGCCACCGGCCACCTGGCGCCGCCTCCCAACTTGCCTCCGCGTCCGCCAGCCCCTGCCGTTGCCGCGCCTGCGCCAGATGTGATTGCAGCAGCAACCAGCCGCCGCGCACAGCGGTCATCAACTGCCGAGATTGACGCTGTGTTGCAGAAGTTGTATGGTGCGCTGGAGAGTGACGAGGCTGGCGATCCGGTGGCGGCCGCTGCTGTTGCGACGCCAGCCGCCCCTCCGCCGGCAGCACCGGAGGTGGCAGTGTCGCCACCAAAGCCGCCGCCGGCGCTGGAGGTGCCGCCGCCACCAGGCGGAGGGGTGCTAGTGGCTGCATTGCTGGGTGCACCCGACGCCGCGCTGCCGCCGCCACAGAGCACGGCCGCTGCATCGTACCTGCACACTGGGCAGCGCGCAGATGATGATGATGAAGGGGGTTCCGCGCGTGGTGCAGGCACGTCAGTTGGGTTGCCAAGTGTCGGCAGCCCGCCGTCACCGCCATCGTTGGGTGCTGGCCTCCTGTTGTCGCCGTCACACCCCTACGAGCTTGGCGGCGTCGGTGGTGGCACCACATCACTGTCATCGGCCAGATCGGGTGGTGGCGTGGCGCTAGTAACGCCACCGCGCGGCATGGTGCCGCCGGCGCAGGCAGTTGTACCGGCGAGCGCTGTAGCGGATGCCCCAGCAGGTGGCGGCAGCTTCCTTTGGCATGATGGCACCAGCACCAGTGGCAGCGGCAGTGGTGATGGCGACGGTGTCGGCGGCGGCAGCGGGGCAGGGGCGGCGCATATTGTGTTGACAGCTGACCAGCGCGCGTACGCAGCCGCGCGCATGCATGAGCTGGAGGGCGACAGCAGTGGCGGCGGTGTGTCGGCGCGTGGCGCAGCTGCTGCGCAAACCCCAGCACCGCCGGCACCGGTGCCGATTGCACAGGATGCCACCCGCCCGCTGCGCGTTCGGTACCCCGAAGTGCGGCCACCGCCGTCGAGTGGCGCTAGCGCTAGTTATGGTAGTCGCAGCCCAACGCCGCCGTTGGACGCGCACCCACACCCCCTGCCGCCACCCATGCCGCCGCCCACCTCACCCCGCCCGCCTACCGCCACACTTGCGAGCGCGGCAGAGTGGGAGGGTAGTGGTGGGCGCGGTGGTGGCAGCCCACTGCGCCCCTCGCCATCCCCACCGCCGCGCTCCGCTTCCCCTGCCCGCCGCATTACGCCGCCGCTACCAGCCTCCTTGCGCAGCGAAGGGCTGCCGCCGCCGCCGAACACCGCTGCCTACGTCCCTGCACTGCTGTCGGTGCCGCCGCAGCCTGCGCCCACTGCGCCTGTACATGTTGCTCCTGCATATGTGGCTGCACCTGTGGCTGCACACGCGCCTGCTCCTGTGCCAGCCCCGGCTCCCGTGGCTGCGCCCGCGCCAGCTCCTGCGCCTGTGTTAGTGCGGGTACCCGTGGCTGCGCCCGCGCCCGCGCCGGCTGCTGCCCCTACGCCAGCTTCGGCGCCGGTAGCTGCACCCGCGCCCGCGCCGGTTCCTGCACCAGTGCCAGTGCGGGCACCCGCACCTGCGCCCGCGCCGGCTCCTGCACCTGTGCCCGTGCGGGCACCTGTGCCCGTGCGGGCACCTGCGCCCGCGCCAGCCCCCGCACCTGCGCCTGCGCCTGCGCCTGCTCCTGCACCAGCTCCTGCACCCGCGCCAGTGCCGCCGAGGAGCCGGTCAGTGACCCCGCCGCCGCCGCCACCGCCGCAGCGGTCGGCGGCGCTGCGGTCGGCGGCGGAGGTGCCGCCACCCGTGCCAGCGAGCGCGCTGCCCCTGCCACCCACGGCAACACCGCTGCCGCCGCAAACAACGGCGCCAGAGATGCATACTATGGGGACGGCGGTTGGGTACATCCCGCTGCGGCGGGACGTGCGCAGTGGCAGCGCCACGCCGGGGTCGGGGGCGTCGGGGATCTTGCGTACCGACGCGACGCCGCCACAACCTTTGAGTGTGCCGTTGCTGTTTACGACGGCGGGTGCTGCTGCCACCGCCAACGTGCCAGCCGCCGACATGGAGACGTTGCCGCACCCGGTCGCTGCCACCGCTGCTGCCACACGGCCAGCACTGCCGGTGTGGCCATCTGCCGAAGATGCTGCGACCGCGTCCAGCGCCGCCAGCCCGGATGACGACGAGGAGGGTGCTGGCCGTGGTTTCGCGCGCCAGCCGCAGCGGCCGGCGACTGTCGCGGCAGCGCGTCCAATGGCGCCGCCGCCTGGCCCGCAGGCTGGTGCACCACTCGCTGGCGCAACTGGACTACGCAGCGGCCCCAGTAGCCGTGGAGGCAGTGCATCGCGGCCAGAGGTGGCAGCGCCTGCGCGCGGGCCACCTGCCCGCGCGGCAGAGGCTCCAGACCGTACCGCTGCTGCGCATCGCGGCCGCTCGCACCCCACACAGTCACAGCACCGGAAGCCACGCGCCGCCAGCACCAGCGCCAGTGACAGTGCCAGTTCCTCGCCGTCAAGCCGCCGTCATCGCGGCCGGGCGTCACGCTCGCGCCACGCACGCAGCGGCGACCGCGATTACCGCCGCCGCCGCCGGTCTGCCTCGCCGTCCGTGTCGCGTAGCAGCGACTGGAGCGACAGCGGCAGCTACTCCGACAGCCGCAGCAGCCGCAGCAGCCGCAGCAGTAGTTATACGAGCAGTAGCAGCGGCGGCGGCGGGCGGCGGGAGCGACGACGCCGCGACGACCGGCGGGACCGGCGTGACCGGCGTGATGCAACGAGCGGCGGGCGGCGGTGGGAGCGGCGCGGCAGCGGGAGCATCGGCGGCGGTGGGCGCGCAAGTGTGGACAGCGGGGCAGGTGCTGCAGGCCTTGCCGAGCTGCTGGCGGTGCTGCAGCGGGATGGCGGCAGCGGCGGCGCGGTTGCTAAGCTGCGGCAGTTGCTGGGCATCCGCGATGGCGCGCCAGGCGGCGGCGGCGGCGGCGGCAGCGGCGGTAGTACGCCACTGCCACCGACCGGCGACGCCAACATGGCAGTCGTGCTGAATGCGGTGTTGGCTAGCCAGCGGTCGCAGCAGCAGCAGTCAGAGCACTTTACGACGCTGGCCATGAACACGTTGGCGACGCTGGCCAAAGGCATGTCGGCAGGCGCAAGCGCGCCGCCGCCCGCGCCGCCCGTGCATGTTGCACCCGTCGTGGCGCCGCCTGTCGCCCTGCCCGGCCGCATCTCCATTGGTGGCACCGCGGTGGCAATCGACCCGATGCTGCAGGCACAGGCAGCGTCGCTGTTGTCGCGTGGCGGCGGTGGCGGCGCCGCTGCGACGCGCATTAGCATGGGTGGCATTGCGTTGGGTGGCCGGCGGGCGTACGGTGGCGGCGTCGGCGGCGTCGGCGGCGGGGAGGCAGAATGGGTACGCCTGCGTCCCACACCCACACTGCGTGCGCCACCGCTGTATGAGCCGCCAGCAGCTGCCGCAGTGTATGGCCCTTACGCCCCGGCGCCGCCCATGGCACCCGCTGCTGCGCCCTTGCCACCCGCCGCCGCCCCAGAGGCCGGCAGCGGACCGTACGGCCCTTATGGCCCCTATGGCCCGCCGGCAGCAGAGCCGCGTGGCGCGCCATCCGCACCCGCGCCGCCAGTGCCTACCGCGCCAGGCACCCCGCCAGACAGCGAGGCTGCCGCGGCGGCCGCTTTCCGGGCGCGGTGGACGGCGTTGGCGGGCGGTGCTGGCTCCGCCGCCACCACCACCACCGCCAGCGTGTCGCCTGGCGGCGGTGGCGGGGGTGTGCACAGCACACCTCCAGCGTCACCACCACAGCCCGTGCCACCTGCTGCGGGTATCTATGGCCCCTACTCGGCAGCAACAGCGCCTATCTCGCCGCCTTTGCCAGCGGCTGCGGCTGCCGCAGCTGCAGCTGCTGCCGCTGCCGCGGCTGCTGCCGCTACTTCTCCGGCAGCAGCCGCCATGACTGCCCGCTCTCCCGCCAGTACGCACCCATCCCCACGCCGCGGCATGCTGGCGCGGTCCCCTGGTGGCGTGACGTCGCCGCTGCGGGCTGCCGGCTCACCCGCCGGCGCTGTTCTGACACCAGGCACGCACCGGCGCACCGCGCTGGCGGTGCTGGCGGGCGACCCAGAGTACGCCATGTTTGCGGCGCCGCGCGTTGCCGCTGCGCTCGCCGGCTGCGTGTCTGGCTGGCGCGTGCGGGCCCTGTTCCGCACCCGCCGCGTGCGCACGCTGGCGGCCGCCATCTTGGACACGCGCGTCACGCTGGACGGCCTGGACGCGTCGGACGCCACCTTTGCCGCCAGTCTGCGCACGCAGCTGGCGAGCCAGGTGGGCGAGCTGGCACAGGCGGTTGGGGGTGGCGGGTGGCACGCTGGCAGTGCGCTGGCAGCCGTGCTGCGGGCGCTGGTGAAGGGCCGACCACCAGGCGGCCGCCCGGCACCCGTCCTGCCGCGCGCCGTGCCATTTGCCAGCCTACGCAAGGGCGTGGTAGCGACGGGTGGGCCGGCTCAGAACTCTGCCACCACAGCCGCTGCGCGCAAGTCGCGCCTGAAGGGCGGCGCCATGGGCCGCGCCGTGCTTGAGCGCTACTCCAAGGTGCCACGCGCTGGTGCTGGTGCCGACGACGGTGGCGACGGTGGTGACGGTGGTGGGGCGGAGGAGGGTGGCGATACGCGTGAGGCGGCAGCAGCACCGGCACCGCCGACAAGCACCGCTGCTGCCATTGCCCGCCTCCGTGCCAAGCGTGCTTCAAGCGCGGCTGCAGGCGGTAGCGGCGGCGATGGCGACGATGGTGTGGCTGACACGGTTGTGACAACTCGCCGAGACGACCGTCCGACACGCGCAGCGGCGCCCAGTGGCGGCGGCGGCGGTGGTGGTGGTGGCGGCGGGGGCGGGAGCGGGCCCAGTAGTGCAGCTGTTGCGGCTGTGGTAGAGGAGCGGGATGACACGGCGGAACTGGGGGGCGGCCTACCGCCCGCTGCAACCTGGCGGCTGGTGGTAGTGGTAGTGAGCGCGCAAAACCTGCTGCCGCCTGCCGCCAGCGGCGTGCCGGCGGTGGGACCGGGCATGACATCGCGTGCTGACAGTGCGGCAGCGGCGGCTGCGGCGCCGCCGGAGGGGCGCGACTCATATGCCATGATTTACATTGACAAGGCGCCGGCGGGCGGCAGTGCGGCAGACAAGCCGGCGCGGTGTGTGAGCAAGAAGCTGCAGACGGCGGTGGCGGTGGGCACCCTTACACCCGTGTGGCGCAAGCGCCTTGTGTTCCCGCTGCCACCGCCGGTCGGCTGTGAGGGCCGGCCGCCGTCCACGTGGGCAGAGTTTGGCGTGCGGGTGGACGTCATGGACGGCGACCGGTTTGCACGTGACGCCGACTGCGGCACCGTGCGGCTGTCATTCGCCGGCATCCACGCCACGCCCGCCGCCCCGCCGCCGCGCTGGCTGCCCCTGCAGCCAAAGACGCCGGGCGAGCGCGTGCGCGGGCAGGTGTGTGTGCGCGCGCGCTTCATCCCGCCGGACCCGGAGCTGGAAGCGGCGGCACGCGCCGAGGCTGCTGCCGCCGCCGCTGCTACTGCGGCCTCAACAGCGTCGGCCGACGCTGCGGCTGCGGCAGAGTACGACGCACCCGCTGATGACGCGGTGCCGCCGCCACCTGCACACCGTGGGCGCGGCGCCGCCGCGGGCGCGCCACCTACTGCCCCACCCACGGCGCGCCATGCTGCCAAAGGCAGCGGCTACGGCCAGGCCGGCGGTGACGACGGCGCACCCGGCGGCAGCGGGAGCGGTGGTGGCGGTAGCGGAAAGTCGTTCCTGAAGCGGCGCAGCCAACAGGTGAGCGCCAAGCCGGTGGATTGGTCGCATGTGCGTGCCAAGACCGTGTCGCACGCGGAGGACCACCTGGTGCGCCACCCAGTCGGCGCCGCGCCGTCAGGTGGCGGCGGCGGCGGCGGCGGGGCGACGCGGGGGCGCGCCGATCTGGGTCAGGGGCGGTCCGTGGTCACCATGACCAAGCTGTCTGATTTCCTGCCAGCAGCGGGTGGCCGCGACGGCTGGAGCGGCTACCCGCGTGCCGCGGACGACGACGATGGCAGCGGTGATGACGGCGGCGGCATGCCTGACATGCACGAGGTACGGCGCGGGGTGCGGGACGCGGCGCCGCCGCCGCGTGGCGGCGGTGTGGCAGCACGGCGGCGCGATCTGGAGTCGTACACCGCGGCACCAGATGTGAGTGCGTATGACGCCCCCGCCGCACGCCGTGCCATGGCTGTCACCGGTGCCGCGCCCGTGCCGCCGCCCCCCACTGCGGCGCTTCACCGCTACATGAACGACATGGCGGGCGTGAATTCCATCCTGGCGGCGGCGGTGTCATCCACCGGCGCGCCGCTGGAGTCGCATCTGCCGCGTCCCCGCGCGCCCGCCGCAGCGCCGCCGCCTCCACCACCACCGGGCCTGCTGGAGGGCGACGACTTTGATGGCACCGCGCCATCCCGCCTGCCGGCGGCGGCCGCCACGCCGGCATGGAACCGGCGCAGCCGCGGCCCGTCAGCGCGCGCCTCCATGGATGCCAGCGCGGCTTATGACGCTTTCCCATCGGCGTTGCATGGTTCGGCACCGCCATCACCACCAGGGGAGGAGCGGTGGACGATAGCCATGCCGCCGGCGGCGGCAGCGTCCCGCGCGCCTACCACCACCCACGAGTTTGGCAGTCTTACACGTGCCGCACTAGCAGCCGCCACCTCCGGCGCACGCTTCCCGTAACCCTAATTGTCGTCACTCATTTGGCCACACCATACCATTTAAATATCGATAGTGGAATACATACGCGTGCCCATTAGAAGGCAAACGGGTCAATGACGCCCCCGCTAGACGCCGGCGGCGGTGCAGCTGGCTCTGCTCCGAATGACACCGCACCAAAGCCAAAGGCATCCCCACCGCCACCGCCAACAGCTGGCAGGGCAAATGGGTCCGGCGCTGCCGCGTCGCCTCCAAATCCAAATGGATCTGCTGCGGCGGCTGCGGTGACGGGCGCGGCAGGCAGCGCTGCCGCCACGCCGCCAAATGAGAACGGATAGTCACTCGCAACCGCCGGTGCCGGCGCAGGCGGCACCTCGTCACCAAATGCAAAAGGATCTGCGACCGGCGTGGGTGCGGGTGCAGGCTCAGATGCAGGTGCTGGTGCTGGTGCCGGTGCAGGCGCAGGCACCCCCGCCCGACTGCTGCCGCCGCCGGCAGCCAGGGGCGCAAATACGGATGCCAGCGCTGGCATGCGGCCACTGGTGACACCCGAGGGCGCGCGCGCCCGTGCAAGGCCGCCGTCACCGCTGCCCGAGGTGACATCAAAGTCCGGGCCGGGTGCAGCAGCTGAACTAGCACTCACGCCCGCGCCACTGACCGGCGCCGCGGCAGCAGGTGCGCTGCTGCTGCGGTCCATCAGCGGGGAGGGGACGTGTGCGGCCACAAACGGCTCGTCCCCAAATGCCGCCAGGTGCACCGGCGGCGCTGGGGACACGCCCAACGCGGCAGCCGTGGGTGGCATGGTGGGCGTGGTGGGCGGGCCGGCGGCCCAGGAATCAAAGTCCGCACTACCCGCTGCAGCGACGACGGCGGCGGGTGGTGCAGCCGATGTGGGCGCTGGCGCGGGTGCCGGCGCCGCGTCAAAATCAAAGTCAGAGGCAGCCAGCGTGACGCCAGCAGCGCCAGCGGGCGTGCCGCCAAACGACACGCGTGACGCCTCGACCGAGAATGGCGTGGCGGAGGCCGCCAGTAGGCCGCGCGCCGCCTTGCTGATGCCGGGCATGATGGTGGGCGAGTCAAAGCGCACATCAAAACCAGCACGGGCCGGCGGCGCACCGCCGCGCGCTGCACCGACGCCCGCGGCGCCGCCAGCAGCTGACGCAGAAGCAGAGGCTGCCGGCGCCGGCGCCGGTGCGGCGACGGTGACAGACAGCGGGCGGCGGCCGCTGGCAACCACCAGCGCGTCACGCAGGCGGCGCGGGCGGACGGGCAGCGACATGGAGCCGCCGGATGCCGCTGCCATGGTGGCGGGGTTGTTTGCCGCCGCGCGGTCGCGCGCAGCGCGGATGGCGGCGGTGACGGTGGGCGGCGTGGCCAGCAAGCCGGACAGGCGGACGCCGCACGCGGCGGCCAGCGTCTCCAGTACACGGGACCGTGCAGACGCCATGCACGGTGTCGCGACGCGGTGCACCTGCTCCCACGGCGCGTCTGCCGCGCGCGGCTGCTTGGCCACCTCACCGCCGGGCGGCGGCGGGCTGGGCGGTGGCGGCACCAGGTCGGCGGGGGTGGGCAGCCAGCCAGGCGGCAGGGCGGTGTCACCAAGCGCGTGGACCGCGACGGGCAGCGTGAGGGGGTACAGGAGGGGGAGAGTGGGCGTGGCGCCCATGGCAATAAGGGCAGGGCCCGCCGCCACGGCGCGCTCCGCCAGCCAGCGGCGCGGGTGGCAGAGAAGGAGGTAGACGCGCGCCGCCTGCTGCGCCACCAGCAGTGCGCCCTGCTTGGGTGGCATGGCCGCCAGCGGGTTGGGCGCAGAGGAGAGCGCGAGGCCAGGCACGGCGACGGGGCCAAAGATGCCGCGGCGCGCCTTTGCCAGCACGTTGGCGGCGGACACGGTGGCCACCTGCGACAGCGCCGCGCCCATCTCCTCCGCCACATAGCCAGCGCGCACGGCGAGGGAGCGCATGGGGTTAATGAGGAAGCGCAGGAGGGGCAGGTAGGCGATGGCAAGCGCCGCCACACGCGGCGAGCCGACGCGCAGCAGCGCGTACAGCAGGCCCAGCGCCTTGTACCCATGCTGCCAGTTGCGGTCAGTGCAGTCATTCAGCCGGTTCCACACCACGCCCATAACCACATTTATCAGCAGCGGGTCGTGCGTAGCGGCAGCCGCCAGGCGTACCACCTGCGCGGGGCTCTCCTCGGGCGCCAGCGTGGAGGAGGTGGCGGCGGAGAGGAGGCCGCGCAGTGCTGTAACCACCACCGCGGGCGACGGGTCTGGCAGGTGGTGCGGCAGCGTGGGTGGCCGGCCGGTGGCACACGCCGCCGCCGCCGCGTTGTATGCCACACCCGCCAGCGCGGTGGCCACAGTGTGGGCGCTGCCACCCACACCACCCTCCGCCGCCGACGCCGGCGGCACGGCATCCAGCACGGAGTCCATGAGGCGCGACAGGGTGGCATACACGGCGCGCGACACGTTGGCAACCGCCACCGGCGTGCCTGCCAGCGACGCCGCACCGCCTGCCGCGCCCCGGGTAAACGCACCACCGCCGCCGGCTCGGGGCCCGGGGGGCGGGGGGGGGCGTGCTCCCGCCACTGGAGCCGCCGCGGCCTACGCTGCCGCCGTAGCCCATGACGCCGAGGGAGGAGGTGGAAGCCGCCGCCGCCGCCGCGCCCGCCGCCGCCTCCGCCATTGCCAGGTCCACAATGTTGTACGTCACGCGGCCGCCCGCCTCCGTCACCACGCCGTTGGTGGCGCCGCCGCCCGGCGCGTGCCGCATGTGCAGGTCCACCGCAAAGCCCTGCAGCCACTGCGCATGCTGCGCCTCCGCCACCAGGCGCGCCACGGTGGCGTGGCGCACGCAGAAGCGCACAAACTCCTCCTTGGCAAACCGCAGGTCGGCGCCCGGCGGCGGCGGCGCCTCGCCCGGCCGGCGCGGCGCGGCAACACGCGCCGCCGCGTCGGCGTCGCGGTGCACAAAGTCGGCGGCGCGGCCAAACACGACAATGAGGAAGGCGAGGGTGGCGGCATACACTGCCGCCTCGTCAAACGCGCCCTCCCGCCGCTCGCGCTCGTACACCTTGCGGATGGCAGCTGCAAACTGGGCGCACGGGTCATCCGCGCCACCGCCGCCGCCGCCCGCCATCGCCATAAAAGCGGTCGTCATCTTGGAAAAAGCGAGACGCTGCGCCAGGCCGCCCTTGGCGGCGTCACGACGCACCCCGCCACCGCTGCCCACATCCATCCCCGCCGTCAGCTCTGGCGGCAGGGCGGCAAGGCGGCGCGCGGCGGCGGCGCGCCGCTTCCGGATGGCGTCCTCGTCGCCCGGCCGCGACACAAAGTCCTTCAGGTCGACGCCCAGGTTGGTCATACCGATCTCCTCTGCCAGCGAGCCATCCAGCTCCACCTCCGGGATGCCGCCCGCAATGGTGGTGCCGCCCGTCGGTTTCCGCGCCGCCGCCGCCGCCTCTGCCACGCCCGCCTCTGTGATGGCGGCCGCTGCCGACACGGCGGTCGGCGGGGCGCGTGCACTTGCTGCTGCTGCTGCCGCGGCGGCACTTGCCGCTGCCGCCGCATCCGGCACAAAGTGCCCCCACCCGGACGCGCCCGCCGCCGAATCGGGTGCTGGCGGTGCCGCCGCAGCAGCGGCTGCGCCAGCGCCGGCACCGGCATCCCACGCCCCAAAAAAGTCATCGCCGACAAAAGCGGCGCGCGTCGCGGCGGCGCGCGTCGCCTTCAGATGCGCGATGGCGTCCATGTTGGGCGGCTTGGCAAACATGCGCGCAATCTTGTCCTTGCCGCGCCGCCGCGACGCCAGGCGCCAGGCGGCAAACACGCGCCGCTGCTGCCGCGCGCGCACAAAGTCATCGTCGTACGCGTGCGTGCGGCCAACGGAGTGGAAGGGCGTCAGGAGGGAGTCGTCGCCGGGCGGCGGCATGGCGGCGCCGGTGCCCGGCTCCCCAGGAACCGCGGCTGCGGCGGCAGCGGCGGCGGCGCCGGCGGCGCCTGCCAGCACAAGGCCGGCGGCGGTGGGTGCGGCGGCACGCGGGCCAGAGAACGCCAGGTAGCCAGTGTTGGCGTTCGCGGGCGCCACGCCCTCCATGTCCACCAGCGGCAGCGCCGAGTTGAGGCAGGCGACGTAGCCCTCGTCCAGCGCCACCAGCACGATGTCGCCGATCTCGTACTCGTCGTTCAGCTGCGTGAACTGCGCCGGCGTGAGGCCGATGACGTACGGGTTGGGCGCGGTGCAGTAAGCGAGGAAGGAGGAGGCGAGGATGGGGATGAAGATGTTGCTCCACTCGGCGGGCTGCAGCAGCGCGAGGGCAGCGTGGACGCAGGCGGTGAGGGTGGAGGGCGACTGCGCCACAAACACGATGCGGCGCTCGCACAGCAGCGCGGTGTACAGCATGAGGAGGGCAGGCGCGTCAAGGCGGGTGAGGAGGGGCGTGAGGGGCACGTCAGCGAGCGGCAGGCCGTAGGCGGGCGGCAGGCGGAGGCGCTCCTTGGGCAGGCCCAGGGAGCCGGGCACGCGCTGCAGAATGAGCAGGGAGCGCAGCGGGATGGTGGCACCGGGCGCCGCGCTGTTGAACTTGAGCAGCGTGGATGCCAGCTGCTGCGCCACGGGGCCGCCGGCAAGGCGGCAGGCGTGCAGCAGCTGCAGGCACTGCGAAAAGAAGCGGTGGTACGGCCGCTCCGACAGGATGCAGATGGCCTGGTACGCCGGCGTGGCGGCGTCGGCGGCCGCCGCGGCGGCAGCAGGCGCCACATCCAGCCGCTCAGCCGCGCCGCCGGCACCCACGCGGTACCGCCGCACGAAGCCGTGCACGCGCGGCGCGTCGCGCGGCGTGAGTGTGAACACGAACTCCTCCGCCGCGTGCTCGTAGTGCAGCGGCATGCGCGCCAGGAACTCCAGGTCCGGGAAGCAGAACGACAGCACGAGGGCGGGCAGGCGCGCCGGGTCGCCGTGCGGCATGACAAGCGCAAACACGGGCGCCGGCACGCCCGCCGCCGCCGCCGCGGCGCCCGCCGCCGGGCTGGCTGCTGGTGTGCCGGGTGCCCTCATTGTGGGGGTGCCTACTGGCGGCGCTGCGGCGGCGGCGGTGGCGCTGCCAGGCCCGCGCATGGCCGGCAGCTCCACCACCACGATGGCGGAGAACAGGGGTGGCAGCGCCATGGCTGTTGGGGGGGGGGGGGGGGCAGCAAGGGCCCCCGGCCCGGGGGGGGTGGGGGCGGGGGGGCGGCGGCGGGAAAAACCCAAAGCGGGCGCGGTAAAGAACCCCAAGCAAAAAGGCCCAAGCCCACGCCCACAAGGAGCACCCCCCAACAGCACCCCAAAGGGCCAAACACCAAAC
>Ga0066256_1000958_pt4 | contig 15066 bp, 6 predicted proteins | sample ThiBio_1000_biof_FD_87107 | JGI IMG/M metagenome (GOLD analysis project Ga0066256, IMG submission 87107) | Wastewater bioreactor microbial communities from Cape Town, South Africa - Thiocy_expt_1000_biof (version 2) | ecosystem: Engineered > Bioreactor > Thiocyanate-remediating >...
TAGGGACCATAGACACCAACAGTCCAAGCATCCCGATAACGGGATGAAGTACCTGTTTTCCAGGCAATATTCAGGGCACGAACGGACTTACTCACATAATTTGGCGTTGGGGTTTGGCGTAGCATATCCAACACCAGGAAACTTGCTTCAGGACTGAGTAAACGCTTCTCACGCACGGGCATATTTTCATCCAAAATGCGTAATGGTTGCCATATCCCTTTATTGACTAGAAGTGCATACAAACTGACTAATTCGTGCATGGTCAATTCAGTACCGCCTAAACTGATTGCCAATCCGTAGTAGGACTCGGGGCGCAGACCTTGAACCTGGGCCTGCTCGAGCAAACCATATAAAGAAGGATGATGGAGCTGATTCGCCAAATAAATGGCAGGAATATTACGACTCAGCGCTAAAGCATCTTTTGCTTTAATCGGCCCCATGAAGTCATAATCAAAATTTTCCGGATTGTACCCATTGAAGCTTTGCGGAACATCTTTAAGCATGGTATTCGGATGAATCAGGCCCTGATCCAGGGCAAGTCCGTAAATAAACGGTTTAAGTGTAGAACCTGGTGAGCGCCTAATTTCAGTGCCATTGATTTGCCCACTTATGTGTGTATTAAAAAAATCAGCCGAACCAAGCATTGCCTTTACCTGCATGTCGCGGGTGTCAACCAACAGCACTGCGGCATTCTGGACACCATAGACCTGTTTACGCTGTAAATATAAACGCGTAACCCGCTCAATTAAGGTTTGCCAACGCGCATTAAGGCTAGTCTTTATGATATTACTTTCGACATTATGCTCCAGTACTGTTTGCACAAAATGAGGAGCTATATACGGGAGTTGCGTGGTTTTACGCATGACTAAAGGCAAACGAAACAGCCCTGCTTGGTCCTTATCCTGCGGGTGATAAACCAACCACCGTTGAAACAATAAATTACGAATACTCTGGACATCGCTTCGCTCAGGAAGACGTTTCCCAGGGTTTTGCGGAATGATGCTTAAGGTTAAACTTTGTGGGAGTGTTAATGCCTGTACCGGAATCCCAAAATACACTAAGGATGCAGCCCCTACTCCCTCAACATTGCCGCCATAAGGGGCTAAGTTAAGATAAGCCTCCAGAATTTGCTTTTTACTAAAATGCATCTCGATTTGCAGTGCTCGCAGTAGTTGCTGCAATTTGCCTTTAATGCTTTTTGTATGCAGCTTATAATGCAAGCGCGCAACCTGCATAGTAATCGTTGAGGCGCCCATACGTCGTGATTGAAGTACGTAGGTTTGCCAGATCGCTTTGACCGTAGCCCAGGGATTAATTCCCAAGTGATAAAAGAAATATTGATCTTCTTGAAGCAGTGTTGCCTCAACAAGTTCCTGAGGCATCATTGCGAACGGCGTATATAGGCGAAATTTCTCATCCGCACTCAGTGTTAATCGCAATAACTGCCCTTGTTCATCAAATACCGCACGTGAAAATGAGGTTTGTTCAAGCAATTTCGGTGGGGGAAGAAAAAATAATAGCAAATACCCGCTGACAAAAAGCGCGACACAGATTATGATGATGCGTGGTATTTTTCTCTTCATAGGCGTTATTATGCACGAAACGTACACTAATGTGCGCATGGGCGGAAAAATAAAATCCGAAGTTACGGAATGCTTCGCAGGTTAAGTCCGTTTAAAACCTATTTTACTATCAATCGAGACCTATAAAATGAGCAAACAAAGAGGCAAATTATTTTCCGCTGTATTTGGCCGATTACAATGGAACAGTCCCCCTTGGCTCTACGCTCTACGCCACTATAAACGGACATCACCAAAAATGTTTTGGGGCGCTGCACTTCTGTTTACAGGGTTATTTGCAGGAATCGCTTTTGGTATTCATTATTATCAACACCTACCTAAACCACAGTATACCCTGGCGCAAATTCAGATACCGGGTGCCACACCCCGTGAAGAACCGTATACACCCCAAAATTTGATCATCGATTTTGGCATTAAGGAAAATGGTTTTTTAAATAAATCCGTAGCCCCTTTGAATTTAGTGGGTAAAGAAATTACCGCAGGTGTCACCATGAGTCCAGACATTAAAGGGACATGGACTTGGAGCAGTGATAGTGAACTCACCTTCACTCCTGCTGTAGACTGGCCTGCTGGTCAAGAATATCGGGTGAATTTTAATCATGATTTTTTTGCACCACACGCCCAACTTGAATCCTATACACTAAAATTTAAAACGCTTGAATTCTTACCGGTCATTAAGGAGTTTAAACTTTATCAAAACCCTGATCGAGCCGATCAGCGAGAAGCGGTAGCAACCTTGGAATTTAATTATCCAGTGGATGCCGAGAGCCTGCAGCAAAAAACTTCTTTATCTTTTCAGGATCAACAGAAAAATCAATCAGGCAGTGGACAGCCACTGAGTTTCAAATACACCTTTAGCGAGGATAAACGCGAGGCTTACCTGCACTCAACAAATATCGAAATAAAAGACGTTGCACGTTTTCTAAATTTAAATATTCATGAGGGCGTCCTACCAGCACAGGGGCAGGGACATAAAAAAGCACTGCATGGCCAGATACTCATCCCAGACAGCAGTCAATTTTTTAAAGTAAGTGCTGTTGATGGGCGTATTGTGCGTAATCCACAAAATAAACCAGAACAAGTGATTACCATCGAAACCAGTGTGGGAATTAATGAGCAAGAGTTTAATCGTGGAGTACATCTTTATTTATTGCCACAGGACAAACCAGCCTCTGGGGTAAATCCAGTACAGAAAAATTATGATTGGAAATACCCTGGTGAAGTCACAGCACCAATACTTGCACTCGCAAAACCACTGCAAAAAGAACTTCTCCCCTCAGAGCAAAATTATGCCACATTGCATACATTAAAAATTAAAGCGCCTGCTCCCGGGTATATCCTGGTACAAATCGATAAAGGGATACAAAGCATCGGTAATTTTAAACTAGCCACAGAATTTCGTACTATCCTACCGATACCACAACTGCCTCAAGAGATTTCATTCTTACATCAAGGTTCGTTACTGGCTTTGGGGAATGAACAAAAGCTATCCGTGCTCGTGCGCGGCCTTACAGCGGTTAAATTTGATTTCGCACGGGTACTGCCTGAAAACGTAAATCAACTCATAACCCAAACCCAGGGTGATTTTAACGATCCACGATTCATTAATCCGAGTTTTAATCAACAAAATATTAGTGAAATTACCTCTGAGATTCGTGAATTTGACGCAGCCGATCCGGCAAAAGAACAATACACCGCCCTAGATTTTAATAAATATCTGACTCATGATCCCAATTCGTCAGGACCACAGGGTCTTTTCCTGTTACAGGCGACGGGTTGGGATAAGCAAAACAACAGCGCACTTGATGCACGAGCCAGCCGCTTAATTTTAATCACCGATATGGCCATGGTTGTTAAGCGCAATATTGATCAAAGTCAGACTGTTTATGTTGGCTCCATTACACAGGGTGCACCCGTGGCTCAAGCTAAAGTTACGGTTATTGGAAAAAATGGCTTACCTGTCGTGTCACAGGTAACCAATGATCAGGGTGAAGCTGCGTTTCCTGCCCTGAACGATTATATTGAAGATCAGGAACCCGTGGCCTTCCTGGCACAAAAAGGAGAGGATGTCTCGTTCATTCCCTTTAATAACAGTAATCGGCAATTGAATTTATCGAAATTTGATATAGACGGTGTGTATGCTGATGCCACACAAGGTGACACCCAGTTACGAGCCTATTTATTCTCTGACCGCGGAATCTACCGTCCTGGTGATAGTGTCCATTTGGGCATTATTGTGAAACAGGCCTATGCGCGCCCGCAACCCGCAGGACTTCCTTTACAATTATCCATAACCGATGCACGCGGCACAGTTATTGCCAACCCAAAAATTATACTCAACGACTCGGGGCTCATGGAATATACGTTTACAACGCAAGCCCATGCTCCCACCGGTCAATATACAGCCGACCTATACCTTACCAAAGAGGGCGAGGCGAATCATTACTTAGGTTCAACCAGCATTCGGATTGGAGAATTTTTACCCGATAGAATGCGTATTAGCAGCTCTATTTCGCCAAAACCCCCAACCTCGGGTTGGTCCTTACCCAATCAACTACAAGGTCAGGTGGCACTCTGGAATTTATACGGCGCTCCCGCAGTGAATCGTTTAACGAACGGAAAGATAATTCTTATTCCGCAAAAAGTGGCTTTTGACGAATATCCCGACTATATCTTTGCTGATCCTTTAAATGATCCGAAAAAAGGATTAAAAACCTTTACGGAAAATCTAGGTGAACAAAGAACCAATTCCGAAGGTAAGGCGGTTTTCCCATTTAATTTGGATAAATATGCGCAAGCAACGTATCAGCTTCGATTTATTACCGAAGGTTTTGAAGCAGATGGTGGGCGTAGCGTCACCAGCCAGACCGAAACCCTGGTAAGTCCTCTGCCCTACTTCATTGGTTATAAACCCGATGGCGACCTAGCCTTCATCAAGCAAAACGATAAACGCTCAGTGCATTATCTGGCGGTAGATCCTGAATTGCATCCGTTAGCCCTAGAAAAATTACACAGTCAACTGTTCGCATTACAGCCGGTGAATACTTTAATCAAAAAAAGTGATGGGACTTATCAATATCAAAGCATAATACAAACCAAGTTGCTGCAAACAGCCCCCTTTTCCTTAACAGCGCAAGGGGCACAATATGAATTGAATACAGCCAATATTGGCGATTATCAGTTAAATATTATCGATGAAAAAGGCACGGTCTTAAGTCAGCTAAAATATTCCGTTGCGGGTACAGGAGCGCAATCCCTAACCCGTAATGCCGAATTAAGCGTGAAGTTGGATAAGGCTGAATATAAGGCGGGTGAAACGGTACAGTTACATATTTCTGCCCCTTATACTGGTTCTGGCCTGATTACAATTGAACGAGACAAAGTGTACTACGCTCAATGGTTTAAGACGGATACCACTAGTTCTGTGCAATCCATCACAATTCCTGCGGACCTTCAGGGAAATGCCTATGTTAATGTAGCATTTATGCGTGATTGGAACTCACCCGAATTATTCATAAGCCCATTAAGCTACAGTGTTACTCCTTTTAAAATAAACAATCAAGCACATAATATTGCGGTTAATTTGCAAGTCCCCAAACTTACCCGTCCCGGTGAAACACTTAAAATTGGCTACAGTAGTGACAAGCCTGGCAAAATTATTGTATTTGCCGTGGATCAAGGAATATTGCAGGTTGCCCATTATTCTACTCCAAATCCTTTAGCCTATTTTTTCCAAAAATATGCTTTGCAGGTTTTAACACAGCAAACGGTAGATCAAATTATGCCTAAGTTTATTCAGGCACGGGAGCTCTCTGCTGTAGGCGGTGATGGTGCTGATGAGGCTCTAGCCTCACATCTAAATCCATTTAAGCGTAAAACCGATTTACCGGGAGTATTTTGGTCAGGAATACAGGATACCGATAGTACCGTCAGGGAATTGGATTATCCTATTCCGGATTATTTTAACGGCAGTATTCGGGTCATGGCTGTTGCTGTAGCAAACGATGCAGTCGGAGCTCAGGAACAAAGCGTCACTGTTCGCGGGGATTTTGTAATCAATCCTAATGTACCTACATTCGTAGCGCCAGGAGATGAGTTCACGGTGTCAGCTGCTATTGCCAATAATATTCCTAAATCAGGTGGTAAATTGCCGGTACAAATTACGATTACCCCATCGGCAGGCTTGGAAGTCATCGGTAAAACTCAAGACGATTTGTCCATAGCCGAAGGCCAAGAGCAAATTGCACATTTTCGTCTAAAGGCAGGCCAAAATTTAGGTCCCGTAACGCTTAATATCGAAGCCCAGTCTGGTGATAAAGTAGAAAGAATCAATTCAAGCTTAAGTATTCGTCCTGCATCACCACTCATCACTCGGGTAAATAGTGGTGTTTCTCAAGATAAACAGAGGACGCTTGAAGTTATGCAGAGCTTTTATCCAGAGCATCATCAAGTCAGCGCTTCTTTATCCACAAGTCCGTTAGTATTAGTGTTCGGTCTCCAAAGGTATCTGGATAATTATCCTTATGGATGTACTGAACAATTAACCAGTAAAGCCTTACCGCTACTGGCTATGAATAATCATACTGGTTTTGCAGTGGAGCAGGAGCAAGTCAAACAAAAAGTAACGCAGACCCTACAAATGTTATCACAAAGGCAGATGACTACAGGCGCCTTTAGTTATTGGCCCACAGTGGACGATAATCCAGCCAATCAGTTTGCCAGTTTATATGCGATGCACTTTATTACTGAGGCACGAGCTCAAGGATACTTGGTACCCGATGAACTTTTAAACAATGGTTTGGGATATCTGAAAAATGTTGCGGGTACGACCCCTACTTCTTTGGCTGATGCACGATTGGTTGCATACGCGATTTACTTGTTGACACGCAACGAAATTGTTACCACTAACTACATCACCCAAGTGCAAACCTGGCTGGACAAAAATAGTCCTAAAAAATGGCAAGAAGATTTAACCGCCGTTTATCTTGCAGGTGCTTATCAATTACTACAAAACAGTGATGAAGCCAATCGCCTCATTGCTGCCTATCGCCCATTAGTCTCTTTGGCGAATAGTAATGATTTCTTTAATCAAAATACAGCGGACGCACAATATCTTTACATTGTTGCCAAGCATTTTCCCAACATGCTCACTCAGGTCAGTAACAAGGTCTTACCCCATATGGTTGATGCCATGAATGAGGATGATATAAACACCGTGCTTTCAGGTTACATCAGCATGGCACTCGCAGCCTATCCTGAGCAGCAACTTGCAGCTGACGGCTTATCCATGACTAAAATTATGAATCAGGGGCAAGCGGTTCCTGTGCCAATCGCGGGGCACACAAGTTATCAACATACAGCACTTGAGGGAGATATTCAGAAGATTCAATTCGATAATCCTCAGAAACACCCCTTCTATTATCAATTATTGCAGTCTGGCTTTAATCAAATCCTGGCGAATAAATCAGTAAGTCAAGGATTGGAAGTGTTTCGTGAATATCGTAATGCTGCAGGTAAAGTCGTCCATTCCGCAAGGCTTGGTGAGGAGCTCGAAGTTCATATCCAACTGCGCAGTACTAAAAAAGATTATCTCAATAATATCGTCGTTGAAGATCTGCTACCCGGAGGTTTTGAACCCGTAGCTGATTCTATATTGAAAGGGAGTATGGATTTTGCCGATATGCGCGAAGACCGGGTTAATTTCTTTGGCACCGCCGAAGCGAGCACGAAGGAGTTAATTTATAAAATTAAAGCAACTAATGTCGGTAAATATACAGTGCCCGCTATTTCTGCGACATCCATGTATATACCCAGCATTCGTGCTCAGGGCGTGCATGAAGAGATTGAGATTCATTCATAAATATCAGCACCAACCCTGAAATCTTCAGGGTTGGTGCTATGGTACATTTCAGGCTCATAACAACTGCTCTCTAGACATAAACATTCATTCATTTATTGCCTTCAAACGAAATCTTCTGCGAAAGAAGGTATCCTGCATAAAAGAAATTCTGAATAAAGGACGAAAATTTTAAATTCTTTTGAAATTTAAGGTGGATTTTTTATGCGTAAGTACTTAAGGGAAATTCAAGTTTCCTGGGGGAGTCAATGTTGTCAAATTATTTTTCATTTAATTGACTTGATTTAAATCCAAATGATTATATAATACTCAATATATTTTATTAATTTTTAAAAAATTAAGGCCTATCATGCAAGCCCGCGCTGAAAAATCCCTACACCTTCTTGAATTCGAAAAACCCGAAATAATAACTCAACTAAACGCCAACAACCCTGATCGAACCAATTTAGATCTTCGTGATTTAGGTCAATACTGGTACACAACAAATACCCTAATAAAATTCCAAGTCCTTGCACAGGTCTTAATAAAAAATACAGTCCTCACCCGATTCAGCTTGGGGGGGGTTAAAATACACCCTAAAGCTGTTGAATACTTGGCAAATGTTTTATTAAAAAATAACACGCTCATTGAGTTAGACTGTTCCGACTGTGAATTTGACACAAAGGAGCTGCAACATCTGGCTCACTCTCTGCGAACGAATACTAGCCTAAATAAACTTAACTTATCAAACAATGATATTGAAAGTGCGGGCATATCGGTTCTTGCGGATATCCTAAAAAACAACACCGGCCTTACCGAGATTTTGATATATGAAAACAATAAAATCAACGACACAGACATGAAGGTCCTGATGGAGGCATTAAAAGACAATTACACCCTGTTAAATTTAGGAAGAGACGAAAAAACCAATCATTCACAGTACCATAAAGTAATTGGTCGCTTTTTGCACCGCAATAAGCTAATTGCCGATTGCTTAAAACCATTAACAGACAGTCTAATCTCAGGTGATTTGCTAACCGATGCCAAGGTCATCGAAGATTGTCTGCAAGCGCTTTCAAAAATATTGCCTCGGCTTCATAAATTACCTGAAAATAGCTATCCGCAAGAAGCTTATCGCGTACTTACCTATTTAAAACAGCAATCGGCGCCATCAGATAAAGATGGGCTTAAGGTATTACCCTATCTTTCACATCCGTTTAAACATCGTCCCTTTCAAATGCTTGTTGACCAAAAGTTAGTTATGCTATTAGTTACCGGAACGTTAAGCGATGACTTACAAGAATACAATGTAGCCCGTGAGGAGCGGTTATTAACCCTGGGTCTCCTACACGATAGTCTGCATAAATTGGAGATGAAAACTTTTGCGACCATGGCCTTGTTCAATCTTCTGCACCCAGACCAGGTGTATACCATGCAAGCGCACGAAGTTTTTGATACGCGTACGGTTTTATTGTCTGAACATGAATTACGACAATTAGTTCAAAGCGCATTAGCTACTCCATCAAAGAAAGGCGAAACTGTATTACTCGAACAGTTGTTGAATGCCCCACGAGATCTGGTAGGACTTCTAACCGCAGCTTGTAGTTCACCGGCATTCTTGAACACACTTAAAATTAAATACCCCCAAGCGCAAGCGGTGACCACCATTGCCCATTGCTTGTGGGCCAACCATAATCAAAGTCCCTTAACCCTCGCAATCCCTAACGAACCTCAGTGGCAACCTGATGCCGGTGTAGCCTTAGAATTAGAGTTAACAATTGAGCACTTTATAACCGAGCTGAAAGCTTCTTTAGCTTCGGCTTTGCGAGCGATTCCAGTGCCTGCACCTGATGACGAAAGTGATTTTGATTTAGATGAGCCAGTTTCACCAGTAACTTACACAGAATCGGAGCAAAAGTATTGCGATGATACAGTAGACGCACCAAACCATAACACCCTGATTAGAGAAGAAGTTGATCATGACAAGCTGGAGCCGCATGTATTGGGAAATAATTATGCACCACAACCCGAAACGCAGGCCCAGGAAAACGAGCTCCCCACTAATGAAGATCAAGCTTTAATTAAATTTCGTGAAGCGTATGCCAGAAAATTATCCGCTGATAAGCGAACGTTTTTTGGGTTCTTTCGTCGCTCAAATCTCAATATTGATAACCCTAATTTAGGGTTAAACGATATCTTCAGACATGCTTTACATGGTGGAAACCGTAGCCGCAGTGTCTTAATCCAATTGGGTTGGTTGGATAAGCAAGGAAATATTCAACCATCTATTCGGGCGCTGCTTCCTTCTAAAGATTCAGTTCAACAGGATTTGAGCTCAAAACAGCGTTAACTAAATCAAATACTTTGTCCTGAAACGCTTATTTTATACAATGGATTTAATGAAAGCCGAAGCAAAGGCTTTCATTAGCGTTGTTGAAGATCTATCCAGCTCAAATACTTTTGAACGCAGGAAAGCGGTATGTTCCTACTGAATAGATTTTATTTGATCATCAAGATAAAATTAAGACTCATCCGTCATGAGAGGGTTGACCCATGCGTTATTCAGATTTTATAGACCCTGACTTTTCGTTGATTTCTTTTTTTAAATTAAATCACAGCTATCGTGTCCGGACGAGCTCCAATTTTATCTATTTTAAACCTCAAGAGTCTCAATATATTAAAAACATTAATCGCAATTGGAAAGCACGTTTGAGCGTCCATGCAGAGGATTTACATCAGGCTTGGGATATTATTTTACCGCTACTGATTCAAAATAAAATTCCTTTTAAGGTAGGTCGCGAAGATTACTTTCATACTCAATCTGAGATTCGCAAACAACAATTGGCTGAAACGCAAAGTGAGTATGAAAAATTCCGCAAACTTGGGACCTACAGTACAGAATTTCTGTCAGATGAACTAACTTGTATCTCAACGGTAATACTGGCTTTATCCCTCAGCAATTCATGGCTTGTATGTAAATTTCAACAACTCCTAGCGCGCATCACTTTATTCTTTATCCAGCGGACTTTCAATCCGTACCAGCTAATAAACTATATTGATAAACTCTACAAAAATGCCATTGAGCTCTGGGAACAAAAGCTTGAGGGAAGCATGCGTTTCAAAACAGGCATGCAGTTTACCTTATACATTACCCCAGGCAGAGAACAAGAATGCCAAGCATTATTGGCAAGGATTGAACAGGCATTGATTGATGCTCAGATAAGAGCAGGTGATATTCATCCTACCGATCGTAAAATAGGTATTTACAGTTCAATCCGTCATCCTGGTCGCTGGTGGTACCATCCCGCGATTGGGTTAGAAACATATAACCCGGATAACGTCCAGGATCCCTTTGTCTTTTTGCAAACACTTCTGCATGATACGCCGCAGCAAGAACTAAAATTTGCGGATGAATACACACCCGAAGTTCTGCTTCGATTATTAAGAAATACCGACTTACTTTCTCCGGCCCAATTTAATACATTAGCAATCCATAAGAAAGTTCTCATCGATTACATTCAAACGCTATCTTCTGAAGAAAGAGCATCCGTGATAAAAGAGAGCCTGGATAAAGGGACCACCCTGGGCAAATTCTTTCGGGTTCAACGTGGATTATTTATGCCCAAAAACTCCCGAGGTACATTGAAAATGTTGCATGACATGGAGGCCAGGACAAACACCGTCTCTTCTGCAATTACTTAATAGATAGTTTGGGTCGACACCTTCTTAAAAAATCAGCTAACGTCCCTAAAACTTTTATATAGTGTCATCTCTAAAATAATGCAGTGACGATATCTAAATACAATCAATAATTCCCAAGCGAACTATCTCCTGGATTATTTTTTATACTTAAGTTCATCCTGTGCATCTGTCTTTATAGTCGTTAACAAGCCTTCTTCCAGAAAAACCTGAATCGATGAACTAATATCAAACACGCCAGACCCTGCAAGCCGTTTAGCCATGTACGACAAAAAATCTGCATTTTGATATACTCGATTTAAAAAATCAAAAAGAGCAGAGCTTAATGTCGAATAATTAATAATTGGTTTTTTAATATGAGACCGCATATGCGTCAAGCAGTTGTGAATATGCTCTAAATCATATGCGGGAAAAGAACTCCAATTTATGGTTAAAGCACGCGGGTATAAAAACCCTTGAATCAATTGCGCGGGCGCTAATTGATTTCTAGTTGTTAGCCAAAATAAATGATGTGAATGAATGTTCTGAATTCCAGCTTGACTGGTTAATTTTTCATTTTCTATGAGTTTAATAACCTCACCAAAGAAATAACGAAAATTAACTAAAGGTTGCCACATAGGACAGCTTATTTCCAAGTATGAAATTATTTCTGATACAGATTGACTTAAGCTCAGTAAAAGAAACTTCTGTTGCTTACGTCGAACACTCGTGCTTTTTCGCAATTCATGTTTCGTGGGGATTATCACATCGCCTACCCTGGGGGCATTACCGATTCTTTTCGGCCCCCTTGCCTGCAAGGCCAATATATTTTGCATCGGGAGGGCACGGATGTAATCCCCGTAATTTTGCCGCCCTTTGATTAGAGGTAAGAGAAAAAAAGCACTTAAATAAATTAAAAGTACAGTGGCTGGAGCGAGAAGAAATGCCAAAATAAAAAAAAGTAATTTGCGGGATGAGGATGTATTTGTTTGCCGAGCCTCTCGGAAACACATTTTAAACATACGAACTGAGTTCTTAGGCGATGCAATGTTATTGAACGAATCAGCGAAGCGATCCGCAATTAGTTTAAAGGATTTCCCCTCCTTATGTAATTGCTTTGCGGCATGTACCATGGGCGCAACAGCACCGCATAGACCGTAGAGAATTATTTGTTGACCTCGTTCCTGAAAAAAATGGGCAACAGCAAGGATGTCTTGACTCAGGTTCTCAACAGTTGTTGGCATGGTCTGAGTTCGCAAGGATTTATCGCGAGTCTTTAAAAAAAAGACATCCGCATTGAATAAATTATTATAAGCCGAGGCGTTTAAAAAAATATACGGGTGTTCCGGTACCATCTGGTTAAATAAGTAGAGAACAACAGAACCTTTTTTGTTTTTTTCTTTTTTAAATAAGTAACCATCTAATAACTCCCCCAACTCATTGGGAATAAATAAATGCTTTATTTGCATGTGATTATAATAATGAGGAAATAGTGCATGCACTTCTCGTGGACCAAAAACAATCTTCATAGCAAAGGACGCAAGTGTATTATGCAATGGTAAAAATTTTATCGGTAAATGAATTGAATACATTTTTAACAATGCCAATTCCTGTAAACATTGATTACAGGCAGCGCTAATTTCTGCAGACATTGACAAAGTTTTTTGTAGCTTAAAAAGCTCTCCCTGCCACAATGATTGTACCGTCTCAGGACTCTCTGAATAGAGCGGATAAAATTCATTAACATGGAACAACAATTTTTTCACAGAATTTTTAATGATAAGCGCAGTTTCAGGGTGGTTATTAGTCATCAGTCGCATTTGATTTTCGAGGAAGAGAATACAATGATACAAAACAATTAAAAGCGGATATTTGATAACATCAATTTCGTTCAATCTTAAAAATGAACCGAGAAGCCATGCCAAACTAAACCGGTACTGGTCCTCTTTAGTTCCTTGCTTTTGGTTCAGATTATTTAACAACCAGTTTCGTGCTTTAGGAGCATGTAAAGCACGAATTATATCTTCTTTTTTCGCCAACAAAATGAGTATTTCCGCAATAAAAAACGCAGGATAATTTTTTAAAAGATTGAAGTCAATGCGACTTGAATACGAAGCTTCCCATACGGAGTCTGTAGGTACATTATTCTTCTTCAATCGCTTTAGGGTGTATAACAAGCTGCAATACACGAGATTTACGCGCTTTAGTGATTTTTGCACTAAAATCTGGAAAATCAAGAAGCTCACCCTCTTTGGGAACGCGATTAAGACGATGCAAAAGAAGCCCATTGACCGTATTCAGTTCCTCCTCCTCCTCGTTCAAATGCAAATCATAATTTAATGCTTGCTCTAATGCATACAAAGTACAATTACCATGGGCCGTTATGGATCCATCCTTATTTACCGACCAATCAACCTCGGTGCGATGAAATTCATCCTTAATCCGCCCAATAAGTACTTGCAACAAATTATCGAGTGTAATAAATCCAAGTACCGTGTTACGCCCACTGTAGACTAAAGCGAAATGAGGTAATCCCTGGCGGAACTGTTGCAAAAGATCAAGTGCGGGCAAATTTTTAGGAACCTTTAATGCTGGTCTGATGATTGAACGTATCCCTTGCTCTCGTTCCTTATAACCCAAAGGAAACAAATCCTTCACATGATTAATTCGGATAATGTCATTGACCTCAGGATCATAAACCGGATAGCGGCTGTATCGGTGCGTAAAAATATGTTCGATTATTTCACGAGGCGGCTTTGAAATATCAATCTCAATCATTTCCTCGTTATGACGCATGACCTCAGTTACCTCAAGTTCAGCTAAATCGAGCGTATGTGCAATAATTTCCATTTCCTCTTTAGTCAATTCACCATGTAAATGACTGGCACCCAAAAGCAATTTTAACTCCTCTGCCGTGTACGAATGCTCTTTTGTTGCACTTTCATGCAAACCGCATAAATACAGTAAATAGTTAGAGCAGTTGTTCAGAAGCCAGATGGCCGGATACATAATCCAGTAAAAACCATAGAGTGGAATGGAAGTCCAAATTGAAATTTTTTCCGCTTGACGGATGGCTAAAGATTTAGGCATCAACTCGCCAACAACAATATGCAGGATTGAAATAACAGTAAATGCAGTAACAAAAGAAATTACGGTGATCAATTGTTCTGATTGGATATGAAATAGAGAAAGTAATTGCGTAATGATTCCAGCAAAAGCAGGCTCTCCAATCCACCCAAGTCCTAACGAAGCAATAGTAATCCCTAACTGACACACCGAAAGATAGGCATCTAAATTATTTTGCATATGCGAGAGTACTTTACCTTTCAGACCATACTGCGCTTTAATGGTTTCAACACGTGTTGGACGCAAGCGTACCATAGCAAATTCAGCAGCCACGAAAAATGCATTTAATAAAACAAGTGCCAATGCCGCGATAATAAAAAAAAGATGATTCAAAATGATTCCCGTTTAACTTTTATTCTTTATAGATGCATTCCAACCACAGTAACAGCAATTTCTCTACATCCCCTTTTTTCAGATGATGTTTGTTTTTTCGGTGCCATTGCTTCAATGACCCATTTTGCAAACACTGCAGCAGTTCAGGGTGTACATAACTACTCTTACAAATTGCCGGAGTATGCCCTAATAAGGTGGCGACCTCGACCAAAATCGAACGTAATTGCTTTAAAGTAACCTTTTTCGAGCCTACGAGTAAGAGCATACGTTTAAAATACTCGCGGGTGGCAATCCAGGTACGAAAATCTTTGGCGGTAAAATGATTGTCATCAATGGTATCCAAAAACTCATTAATGTCATTCGAAGTAATGACCGTAAGCTCTTGATTTTCGTTATAATACTTAAAAATCTCTCGCCCCGGTAATTTTTCGCACTCTTGCAATATCTTTAGAATATAAGGGTCCTCGATCGGTAGGTTCCAAGGATGTTTATTTTTACCTAAAAATTTAAGAT
>Ga0066256_1003502_pt1 | contig 15052 bp, 10 predicted proteins | sample ThiBio_1000_biof_FD_87107 | JGI IMG/M metagenome (GOLD analysis project Ga0066256, IMG submission 87107) | Wastewater bioreactor microbial communities from Cape Town, South Africa - Thiocy_expt_1000_biof (version 2) | ecosystem: Engineered > Bioreactor > Thiocyanate-remediating >...
TGCTGGGTCCGGGCCCCCGCGGGTCGCGGCGGCGGCGCCCGCAAGGCCGCGGCGTCCCCCGCCGGCGGCGGTTCGGCGGAGGGGGCCTCGGGGTCGGGCGCGGCCATGGCGGACACCTTGGCGAGCCGGGCCGAGGCTCCGCGGGCCAGCGCCGATGCAGCCCAGCCGGCAGCGGCCCCGCCGCGCAAGGGGGGCGCCTCCGCCGCGGGCGAGCCGGCGCCCGAGAGCCGGCCGGGCCTCGGGACCGAGTGGGGCGAGAGCCGCAGGTCGCGCGTCCACGACGTCACGTTCGTTCGTGACTCGAGCCGTCCGTTCGCGGTCGCCACGCTCCACTACAACGACCGTCGTGGCGTCGACGCGATGGCGAATCTCCATGCGCAGCGCGACACGCGCCGAGACGTCGCCGCCGGCGGCGGCGCGGTGTCGATCGCGATCAAGGACGCGAGCGGTGAGCCGCTCGAGGCGGTGCACGTCGGCGACCGCACGATGGTCGTCGGTCAGGCGGGACAGCGCTACTCGATCGTCCTCACGAACCACACGAGCCATCGCTTCGAGTCGGTCGTGACGGTCGACGGGCTCGACGTCATCAACGGCAAGCCCGGCACCACAGAGAGTCGCGGCTACGTCCTGCTCCCGTTTGCGACCCTCGAGATCGAAGGCTTCCGCCAGAGCACGAGCGCGGTCGCTGCATTCCGCTTCGCCTCGGTCGGCGAGTCCTACGCAGCCCAGACGGGCTCGGCCCGCAACGTGGGTGTCATCGGCGTCGCCCTCTTCGGCGAGCGCGGCGACTCCTTCGTCTCCCAGAGCGAGCTTCGCCTCCGTGACACGGCGAGCCCGTTCCCGGCGGACCCGCGTTTCGCGCAGCCTCCGCGCCGCTGAATGACCGAGCGTGACTCGAAAGCAAGCTCGGCCCATGCAGCTGGCCGCCCGCTCGAGCGGCGATCATCGGCGGAGTACGTTGCAGGGCGTCGTCCCCTCCGCCTTGCGCGGACACCGCGGAGACCTGCCATGCCCACGCTCGATCCTGATCTCCCGCGCAAGCGTGCCACCTTCCGCCAGCTGCATGCGCAGGGCTGCTTCGTGCTGCCGAACCCGTGGGACGTGGGTAGCGCCCGCTACCTGGAACGCCAGGGCTTCCAGGCGCTGGCGTCGACCAGTGCTGGTTGCGCGTGGAGCGAGGGCCGGCCCGATGGTGCAGTTTCGCTGGAGGCTACGCTCGAGCATCTGCGCCTGATGGCAGGCGCGACTGCGCTTCCGCTGAACGCGGATTTCGGCGATGGCTTCGGCGCGACGTCGCTGGAGGTGGCCGACGCGGTGCTGGCCGCGATCGATACCGGTATCGCGGCGCTGTCGATTGAAGATGCCAGCGGTGTGGCCGCGCAGCCGGTGCGTCCGCTGGAGCAGGCGCTGGCGCGGCTGCGTGCCGCCCGCGAGGCGATCGACCGCTCCGGTGAGGAGGTCCTGCTCGTCGCGCGGGCGGAGAACTTCTTCGTTGGCGTGCCGGACCTGGAGGACACGCTGGAGCGCCTGCGCGCGTTCGCCGCTGCCGGTGCCGATGTGCTGTATGCCCCCGGCATCAGCACCGTCGAGCAGATCAGCGCGGTGGTGGCCGCGGTCGCGCCCAAGCCGGTCAATCTGCTGGTGGGCGGGCCAGTGCCGTTCTCGCTGCAGCAGATCGCCGAGCTGGGTGTGCGTCGGGTCAGCCTGGGCGGCGCGCTGGCCCGTGCGGCGTGGGGTGGGTTGATGCGTGCGGCCGAACCGGTCCTGCGCGAAGGGCGCTTCGATGGCCTGCAGGATGCAGCATCGGGCGCGGCACTGAACGCGCTCTTCCGCTGAGTCAGCGTGCCTGCAGCCAAGTGCTCCGCACAGGCAGGGCCATATCGCTGGGCGGCCCGGGCCACCGGAGAGTGGACCCCTTGCGCTAGCGCTCGTCCATTGGAGGTTGACGTCCGGGGCCCGTTGTCGTCCTCTCCGGTCCGCGTGTCCAAGGAAGGCGACCTCCTGCCGAAGAAGACGTCGAGCACGGCGAAGCCGTCGGCCGGCAAATCGTCTTCGGGCAGCTCCGGCGCATCGTCGACGATGCGCCGGGTGATGCGGATCGTGCGGCTCATCGGGGTGCTCCTCGGCGGGCTCGTCACGCTCGTCGCGATGATGTCGCTGGTGGGGCTCGTCACCGACTCCTTCTGGGCGCGCTTGATCATCGCGCTGGTGGTCGTCGTCGGTTTCCCGGCGTTCGTCGCGGATCGTCTCCTCAAGCGAACGAGCCTCGGTGGAGGCCTGGCGATGGTCGGCGACGTCTTCGCGATCGTCCTCCTCGTGGTCGCCAACGTCCTCGTCGCGGTGGACTTTGCATCGAAGCCGCTCTTCGTGCGTGAGGGTGATCGCTACGCGAGGTCCGGTTCGCGGACGATGGCGCGGGTCGCCTACTTCCTCGGCGGCGTGAGCCCCGTGTCCCCGGACGAGAAGGGAACGGCCCCCGCCGCCTCAGCTACAGCGTCGGCTTCGGCGTCCGCATCGGGCGCCGCGTCCGCGTCGGGCGACGACGCCGCTGCGCCGGCTACGAGCGGAGACAGGTGACGAAGCGATGAAGCGCTACGCGACCTTCTTCATCATCGCGATCCTGACCATCGCACTCGTGTCCTCGCTCGTCTCGCGCGAGCGATCGAAGCACGAGGCGCCTGCGGAGGTCGCCGAGGTGAAAGAGGCGCCGGCCGCGGATGCGGGGGCCGAAGCAGGCGGCCTCGCTGCTGCCGACGACGCGGGCGTCGCGACCGCCACCCTGGAGGCGGGGGCGCCGAAGGACGACAAGCCGCTCCGCGTGACGGCGCTCGGCTGGGAGCTCGTCGCGGCCGGCGCGGCGCTCGCCCCGCCGGCGGGCGCTCCGCCGGGGACGTCTCCGACGATGGAGCTCGCGCCCGAGTCGTCGCTCGACGCGATCGAGGCACGCCTCGCGCGCGGTGGAGCCGATCCGCAGGGTGCCGACATCGCGGTGCTCCCGCTGCCGGCGTTCGTCGCGTCGTTCGAGCGGCTGCGAGCGCTGGAGCCGACCGTCTTCCTCGTCGTCGGATTCTCGCATGGGCGCGAGGAGGTCCGCGCGTCGGCAGGGGCCCTCCTCAAGGCGCCTCCTGCGGGAGACGAGGTCAAGCTCGTGGCGCTCGGCCCGACGACGATGACCGATGCGACGGCCCGCGCCGCGGGGAGCGAGTCGGCGACGTTGCTCGGCCTCTTCGCGCTCGATCTGCTGGGCGTGGCGCCGTCGCGGATCCAGATGGTCGCGCCGGGGACTCCGGAGGCGAAGGCTGCGTCGTTCGCCGCGCTGGTCAAGGGCGTGCCGGATGAGCGGCCGCGCGCGTTCTCCACGGCGGACGCCTCGCGCTTCGTTCCGATCGTGGCGGTCGCGCCGAAGGCGCTGCTCGAAAGCCGCGAGGTCACTGTTCGCGATTGGTCGAAGGCGTGGATCGAGGGCCTTTCCCGCGCGAAGAGCGATGTGCCCGGCATCGCGCGTCGTCTAGCCGCGAAGGAAGCGCTGCCGCTCGCGGCGAGCGTGGGCGGCGCGCCCGAGGCGCTCGTTCTCGTCGAACGGCTCGGCCAGATCGAGAACACCGGCCTCGATCAGCAGACGTCGCTCATCGGTCCGCTCGCGAAGGGCGCGGTCACGCTCGATAGCCTGACCCAGCGCACCTGGCAGCTCGCGCGTGGCGCCGGCATCACGGCGGTTGCTGCGCCGGCGCCGCTCCCGATCGACGCGCGGATCGTCTCGACGATCGCGCCGCCGCCGAAGGTGGCTCCGCGACCGAGCGAGGCGCCCGCGGATGGCGATGCGGGCGTCAGCTTCGGTCCGCTGCCCGCAGGGGCGGTCGCGCAGGTCGCCTACCGAGCCGTCGATGGCGATGCCGAGAAGGTCGCGAGCCAGATCGCGTTCCTCGCCGACGTCTTCGAGCGCGGGGTCTTCAAGATCACCGCGAAGGGCGGCGACAAAGCGGCACGTGCGATCGCCGCAGCCGCGCACGAGAAGGGCGTCGCCGTGGCGCGCCTTGCCGTGGCGCCGGGCGAGCCGCAGGGCGCGTTCGCCGTCGTCGACGTGCTCTCGCCGCCCTGATCGAAGCTCACTTCTGTGCGTCGAAGAACGCCCAGGTGATCTGCTTCGCCTGCGGCCAGAGACCGTGGCCGAGGCCGGGGATCTTGCATGCCGTCACGGGCCGAGCGCAGCCCTGATAGGACACGCAGCCCGTCGGAGACGAGGCCACGCTGCCCGAGCAGCGGTTCGTCTGGGTCCAGTGGTCGATGCTCTTCTGACCCTCGCTCGGTGCGACGGTGCCGTCCGAGAGGCCGTGCACGACGAGGCTTCCGACGGCGCCTCCCTTGCACGAGAGATGACCGCGCTCGTCGTATTCGCCCGCCATCTCGTACGGGCCACCGCCGGCATGTGAAGCGACGGCGCGGATGCGGTCGCCCCGGCGGCACCCGAGCTGATTGGCCATGTAGGCGCCGTTGCTGAACCCCGCCACGAAGACGCGATGGAGGTCGATGCAGTAGTTGCTCTGCGTGATCGCGAGAATGGCATCGAAGAGCGCGACGTCTGCATTCTTCGACGCCGGCGAGTCGAGGTCCCACCCTCCGCCCAGACCGTCGGGGTAGACGAAGATCGCTCGATCGCCCGCCGCGCCCTCGAGGTCGATCGCGCTCCGCGCCTTCGCGCCGTTGCCGCCGTGGCCGTGGAGGACGTAGACGAGAGGGTACGACGTGCCCGATGCGTAGGTCGCCGGCACCGCGAGGGTGTAGCTCCGGCTCTTCCCGAAGATCGGGACGACCTGCTTCGAGATGCCCGTCTTCGCGGCGGGCTTGTCGCATGCCGGCGAGCCGCCCGTTTCGATGGGCGCGGCAGCGCGCTCCGCGCTCGTCGGGGGCGCGCCCTCGACGGATGCCGGTGGCGGCGCTGCGCGCCTGCCGTCGTCGCAGCCGCCGAGGAGGATGCCGCCCACGGCACAGGCAACGAGACCGGCCGACGTCACGCGCGCTCTCATGCGCGACGGACGTTAGCCGGTCTTCGGTGTGTCGTCTTTACTTCACGAGCGAGAGGCGAGGGCCGACGCCAAACGCGGCCATGTGCCCGCTCTCCTCGGCGACGTAGACGTCGCAACGCTCGTCGACACGGAGGAGGTCCGGGATCGCGTCGCACGGGCCGATCTTGGCGAGATGAGCGCCGTCGCTCGGGCGGAACACGTGCACGTCGACGTGCGGGACGAAGAGCGCGCCCGAGCGGAGCACGGGCTCGAGGCGCCGGGGCACGTCGGACTCGACCGTGCCGCCGAAGGCGTGGCGATAGCGGACCGCACCCGTCTTGGCGTCGACACCGACGAGCTCACCCGTGGGCGTGTTGCCGACGAGCAGATCGTCGACCGCGAGCCACGACGTACCGACCGGCGCGACGGGCGTCTCGGTCTCGAACAGTTGGTCGCCGGTCTCGCGATGGAATCCTGCGAGGCGGAGCCCGCGTCGCGCTCGGACGGCCACGCAGACCGACGGCGAAGCGAGGAGGGGAGCACCTTCGACGCTGTTCGGGGCCGAGAGAAGGCGGGCGGACCACTTGCTCTCGCCGGAGAAGGGATCCACCGCGTGGAGCGCGGCGGCGCTGCTCGAGCCGCCGGCGATCGCGTAGAGCGCCTCGTGATCGACCGTCGGGGCCGCGACGAAGCGGAGCCGATCGCGCATCCGCCAGACGACGGCGCCCGTCTGGACGTCCACCGCCGTGAGCGCGCTGTCGCCCGAGGCGACATAGAGGAGCTTGCCTGCGCGCTTGAGGCGGAGCGCGCCGGAGCGGCCGCTCGCGGACCAGAGATAGCGCCAGCGTGCCTCGCCGCTCGTGAGATCGATCGCGACGAGGTGGCGCTCGCCCTCCGTCACGATGAGGAGGCGCGGGAGCCCGGCCGAGCTCACCACCGCGCCGGCGGAGGGGCCAGAGACACGCGGCGCGATCCACGTGCGGAGCGTGACGTCGCCCGTCGCGAAGTCGTGGAGCGCGATCGCGCCGTCGTTGCCGATGCGCGCGATGCCAGCCGGCGTCACGACGCTCGCCGCGCGAGGGGTGTTCTTGCGCCAGAGGAGGTCGCCGGTGGTGCGCTCGAGGCAGTAGGTCTCCGCTGCCGCGCCGATGATGAGGCGATCGCCGCACAGGAACGTCGCGCGAAGATCGATCCCCGGGACGAGCGCCTGCCAGCGCTGCGTGTAGCGGAGACGGGCCGCGGTCGAGAGAGGGGCGCACTCGTCGGCGGTGCGCGAGCGACGGCTCTCGGCGAACGCGCGGTACGACTCGGGGGCTGGGTTGATCCGCGAGTCCTGGCGGCGCACGTCGCGGAGCGCGTCGCTGGTGGCGCGGAGATCCCGGCGGAAGGCAGCGAGTCGAAGGTTGGACCCCTGGGCGCGGTCACGGCGAACGATCGCGCGGACGAGGGCGCGGCCGAAGGCGAGCGCGGACTCGACCACGTCGAAGAGCGACAGCTCCGGGAAGGTCGTGGTCCCACGCCGCGCACCGTCACGCGACGACGGCGGGGCGCTGTCGCTGCGCGGAACGAGCGTGAGCGTGGGGCGGGCGCCGTCGCCGGGAAGGCGGCCCGGCCCGAGCGTGAGCGCGGCGCGGGGCATGTCGTCGTCCGCGTTCGAGCGGAGCCCGAGCATGATGCCGCCGCCATCCATGCGCGTGAAGAACGGCTGACCTCGCTCCCAGGCGTCGAGCGCACGCCGCGACAGGTCGAGGAGGCGCTCCGCGAAGAGGAACGGGTACGCATCGCCGAGCTCTACCGAGCGCCCGCGGACCTCCGCACGCATGCGCCCGCGCACGAGCAGCGCGTGCAGGTCCGCGCGCTCGACGCCGGTCTCGGACGCGCTTCCCTCGGGGGTGCCCGCGCGCATCGCGAACTCGGCCGCGAACGAGATCGGGGCGTCGCGCTCGATGTCGACCGAGACGGGCTGGGCGAAGGAGGCGTCGTCGTCGAGGTCCTCGGGAGCAGGCTTCTCGCCGATGAGCGCGCTGCGGACCTCGACCAGCTCGCGGGCGACGGGCACGCGCGCGGCGTTGGTGTTGCGGGCGAGGGTCGCGTCGATCGCGTCGACGACGCTCGCGCACATCTCCGAGAAGACGACCGGGCGATCGTAGACGAGCACCGTGGGCTCGCTGCCGCCGCGGTAGACGCTCAAGGTCGCGCTCGAGCCCATGCGCTCGACGCAGAGCTCCCAGGCGTCGTCGTAGAAGCGCACGATCCGCTTGCCACGGGACGAAGGGATGAGCTCGGCGAGCGCGAACGCGAGGTCGCGGAGGACGCACGAGGCATGGCGCTCGGCGACCCGCGCGGTGACGTTCGCGCCCTGGATGAAGAGGTCGAGCACCTCGCTCGGTCGCGCGCGCATGCCGGAGCGCGGGGGAGGAGGAGGTTCACCAATCGGCTTCACCTCATCGGTCCACGTCATGGTGCGGTGCGGCTCGGGTTCGACGAAGATCTCGAAGCTGCGCATTTCTGGTTCTGTCTTGGCGGTCTTGAGCCGGAGCAGCGCGCAGTCGTTCCGCGCCACCCTCCGACCAGACGAATGGTAGAAAGACCGCCGATTCGTTCGTAGTTTTCGGCGCGGACTGCAGGAGAGTGGACAATGGCCCATGGCGCTTGGTACCGGCGCGCGCTCGCCGTCGCGGGCGGGGCGAGCGCACTCCTCCCGGCGCTCGCGATGTGGGGCTTCACGGTCGACGACGCACTGATCTCGCTGCGTTACGCGCGCAACCTCGTCACCGGAGCCGGGTACCGCTTCGACCTGCTCGGCCCGTCGACCGACGGCGTCACCCCGCTGCCGTGGGCGCCGCTGGTCGCCCCGCTCGCCGCCGGCGGTGACCTCGTCGCAGCCCTCGAGCGCGTGAAGGTGCTCGGCGTCGCCGCGTGGACCGTCGGCGGCGCCGTCCTCGGCTTCGCGCTCGCGAAGCGTGCTGGCGGCGAGCGCCGGGCGACCCTCCACGCGGCCTTCGCGCTCGCGATCGTGGCGCTGGCGTTCCCGATCGGCGCCTGGGCGGCGAGCGGGATGGAAACGGGCCTGGCGACGGCGCTCGCCACGTGCGCGGCCGCGTCTTTCGAGCGCCCTCGACGCGCGGCCGTCTTGGCAGGGCTTGCCGCGACGCTTCGACCCGAGCTCGTCGTCTGGGCCGTCGTCCTCGCAGGCGGGGCCGCCGTTGCCCGGAGGCCGACCCGCGAGGCGGGCTCTGCGCTCGCGCTCGACCTCGGCGCCGCCCGCGCCGTCGGGGGGGCGATCGCCCTCGCCGTGGGGCCGTTCGCTGCTTGCGCGCTCGTCCGGCTCGCCGTCTGGGGTCGAGCTGCGCCGCTAGCGCTGCTAGCGAAGCCGAGCGATGCCGCGCACGGGATCACCTATGCGGTCGCGGCGACCCTCGTCGTGCTCACGCCGGTCCTCGTGCTCGCACCGCTCGCGCTCGCGCGCGCGTCGGCGCTCGCGAAGACGCTCGCGATCGCGGCGGCGGTGCACGTCGTGGTCGTGATCGCCGTCGGCGGCGATTGGATGCCGTACGCCCGTTTGATGATCCCGATCGCGCCGTCGCTCGCGCTCGTGTTCGTCGATGTCGGCCGCGTTGCGCGGACGTGGTCGACCGCCACGCGTGGGATCCTCGCCCTCGCGATCGGGCTCGTGGTCGGCGTTCGCGCGGCGCCCGCCGGCCGTCACGTCCACGAGGCGCGGAAGGATCTCGTCGCTCGGGCGGTACCGGCGCTCGCCGGGGCGAAGGTCGTCGCGGCGCTCGACATCGGCTGGGTCGGCGCCTCGACCGGTGCGCGCATCGTCGATCTCGCGGGGCTCACGGATGCGACCATCGCCGTCCTCCCGGGCGGGCACACGTCGAAGACGGTCGATCTCGGGATGCTGCTCGATCGGGACGTCGACACCGTGGTCCTCTACGGCGAGCCGCGGATCGTGGAGCAGCGCTTGCTCCGCTCCGCGCTCTTCGCAGAGAAGTTCGAACGCTACGAGACGATCGCGTTCGGACCCGAAACGAACGGGCGCCGCCAGCGCTATGACCTCTATCGCCGCCGCGCGAGCGCTCCTTGACGTCTCGTCCCGACTACGACCGCTGACGCCTCGGCCTCTGGCCCTGTCGTGGCTGCCGCTTGGTGCCGCCGGTGAGGCCGAGCACGAGCAGCGCCGCGAGGAAGCCGGCGAGGCCGAACGCGAGCGCTTGCACGGGGCGGAGCCCGTGGAGCTCGGCTTGCCCCGTTCCCCACGCCACCCAGCCGATCCCGCCGAGGAATGCCGCGACGACGAGCGCCTTGATGACGGTGCCGAGGCGGTAAACGAGCCACGTCGGGAGCACCCCGACGAGGCCGAGCACGATCGGGAAGACCGCATCGGTCCGTTCGCCGAGGCCCGGCAGCGGCCTCCCGTGCAGGGCGAGCTCGCGTGCGCCGAGCGTCGATGCGTAGGCCGCGCCGAGTCCGGCGACCGCGAAGAGGAGCGCATACCCGAACGCGCCGAGCCCGATCGCTGCGCGTGACGGGCCGGAGTCCTTCGCAGGAGCCTCGTTCCGCGGTCGGGCAGCCTCGGTCGCGGCGGCGCGCGCCGCCTTCGTGTCGGGGGTCGTCGCTCTGCGCTGCCGCTCGCGGCGCGCGGCGGCATCGCCGCTCTCCGTCGTGCTCGTGGAGGCCGAGGCGACAGCGCGCCCGTCGGCCTTCTCGAGCGAATCGAGGAACGTCGGACGATCCGTCGCCGACTCGTCTCTCATTCGGAGGCCGTAGCCGTGGGCCCGCGCGCGCTGGAGCAAGCGTGCCTCGTCGTCGCCGGAGACGGCGCCGCTCTCGACGAGCGCGAGGAGGTAGCGCACGCATCCGAGCGCAGCGAGCGCCCGCGTGTGCTCCTCGGAGCCAGGTTCGGCCTCGACGAGCGCGCCGCGCGCGGCGTTGCGGTACCAGACGTCGGCCTTCTCCGGATCGGCCTTGTAGTGGATCCCGAGCTCGTAGAGGTTCCCGAGGTAGACCTTCGCGGGGACGCTGCCTCGCTCTGCCGCTCCCCGGAGGCGTGTCGTGCCCTCCTTCAGATCCTGCGCGCCGATCCCGCCGCTCATGCTGAAGAGCGCAACGGCATACTCCGCGTCGGCGCTCCCGAGCTCCGCGGCCGCGCGGTAGGCGTCGAGGCAGCGCTGCATGTCGCGGCCGCCGGGCACGCTTCCGCTCCGGTAGGCCCGTGCGAGCACGAGCAGTCCATCCACGTCGCCACGCATCCGCAGCGCGTCGAGGTCGAGCGCGTCGGCGGAGAGCGTCTCGGCGCCGTCCGCTGTCTCGTGATCGCTCCCTCGAGCGGGCGATGCGTTCGCCTCAGGCATCGCCGGCGACTTCCACGCGCTTCAGCACCTCGACGAGGCGCTGGGTACGTGACGCGTCTTCCATCAGGCTCGGTCGCGTGCCGCCGCTCTTCACGTAGAAGTCGGGGAGGCTCTGCGACCAGACCGAGTAATAGCGGTTGCCCGCGAACACGATCGAGACGCCGTTGCCCGGCTGCGCCGTGGTGCTGGGCTCGTCGTCGAAATCGACGTTGCTCCAGTCGACCGCCTCCACGCTCTCGGCGCTGTCCTCCGCGTAGCTGAGGCGCACGGGCGACTCGGGGGTCCGGCGCTTCGCGGGCGTCAGCAGCGCCAGCATCGCGTCGGAGATCTTCACTCGCAGGATCGTGGCGACGAGCGCTGCGTCGACCTGCGTGCGCGCGAAGTAGGGGAAGACCGCCTGGCCGAGGACAGGCAGGATCAGCTTCGATGTGCAGACCTCGCGCACGAAGCTCTCGGCGTGTGCTTGCGGGATCGCGAGCTCGCTCGCGCGGAGGCGCTCGGCCGCGAGCTTCGACCACCACTTGAGCACGTGGACGAGGACCTTCTTCCCCTTGTCGCTCGCCTTGATGCTCATCGGCATGACGACGTCGAGGACCTTGCGCACCTCGGCTTCGACGTCGTCTTCCGGCGCGACGACGAGATCGACGAACTCGCCGAAGACCGCGCCGGAGCAGCGGCGGCTCATCTCCGCGCCCATCGCTTCGACGAGCTGCTTCGCGTCCTCGATTCGACGCGCGCGGGCCTCGGCCTCGTCGCGTGAGGGCGTGAGCGACTTCAGCACGCTGAGGAGCTCGGAGCGGATGGCGCGCGCCTCGTGGGCGAGCTCCTTGCCCTTGATGTCCTCGCTCAGCTTCACGGTCAGATTGCCGGATACGCCCCAGCCCTCATAGCGCGACCGCGGGTCGCCCTTCGTCGCGACGAGCGGCGAACCAGTGGCGACTGGCCCCAGGAATGGGCCGGCACTTTGCTGATAAGTGGCGTAGTTGCAGAACCGCCCGCAAATGAAGCGGCTATCGAAGGGAACGCCTGTAGCCGCTGCAACCGCCGGACTCGGATTGTTGGCGTAGAGCAGCACTTCAGCGCCCTGATTGCGGACATCCTTGATGTAGTCGGCGGAAATGGTGAGGTCTACGGCATCGCTCGGGGCAAAGCGCAGGATACCGCGCAAGGCACGGTAGCCGACATCGCCATGCGTATCGTTAACGCAACTGGACCCGCTTTGCACGACCGGCAAGCCACCGAACGGATTGGCGCAGGCGAAATTGATGTTCTTCACATAGCCGTCCTGATCGGCATACGCCCCCGACAAGCGCAAGAACAGGGTGTCGGTGAGCTTGACGTCGGCGCCAGCGCGCAGATTGATACGGTTGCGGCTGCCATAGGTCGCCTGGACGAAACCCGAGCCGTCGCCGGTCGGCTTGCGCGACACGAACTTGATGGCCCCGCCTTCCGAGTTACGGCCGGTCAACGTACCCTGCGGCCCACGCAGGATCTCGACGCGCTCGACGTCCATGAGGTCGAAATTGGCGCCGGTGAGGCGCGGATAATAGACATCGTCAATGTAGAGCCCAACACCAGGCTCCAGCGCAGGGTTGAAATCGCCCTGCCCCAGACCGCGAATGCTGGCGGAAATCGACGGACCGAAGGCAGCGGTTGCGGGCAGGAGCTGCACGTTCGGTGCCTGCTTGACCACATCCGACAAGTTCGTCTGGCTGCGCTGCTCCATCAACGCCGCGTTGACGGCTGTAATGGCAATCGGCGTGTCCTGAAGGCGCTGCTCGCGAAACTGCGCGGTCACGATAATGTCGCCGACCGCATTATCTGCGGCATCAGCCTGTCCCTGAGGCGCAGCCTGTTGCGCGAGCGACGGCTGGGCAAAGCCAAGCGCGACCACCGAGACCGAAGCTGCGCACAGCAGTTTTTGAACGGACAAATTCCGGAACCCCATCATTACACCCTCTCCTGAACATCATGGTTCTACCCGGCAACATGTCCGCTCTTCTGAGGCGCAGATCATCCTGTCAGGCCTGACGAGATATGCCGACAAAATCGGACATAAGCAACGTCCAGAAACAGATCGGCAAAGTTGAGCGTAATTTTGTTTCGGCAGCTGTGGTAGCAACGCATCAATCGGAATGCGGGCAGCGACCCATGCCGACATCGACCGCCGACGCCTGATGACCACGCCTTTGCCCTCCACGCAGGAGGGAAAGGACGACTTTGCGTGACGGGCATGAGCACTCGACAAGACCCGAGCCCATGTGCGGACGGGCCGAACCGGACGGCCCGCCCATCAAGATCAGCCGAGGCGACCCTTCTTGACCATCATCGGCGTGAAATTCTCGACCATGAAGGCCTTGCCGAGCACCGGATGAGCAAAGCTCATCGGCACTTCATACCGATAGGGCCAGGTCTGGCGCACTTCCTTCTCGGGCAGGATGCGGTCCGGCCCGTCAGGATTTTCGGGATAGCAGACCACCGCCGGCTGGAGGTGCGCGACCGTATGCGCCCAGCCGGTCTCATAGTCGCCCTGCCATTGCATCATGTAGTCGAGGCGCTTGATCTTCCAGACGCCATCTTCCTTGACATAGTCATTTTCGTAGATGCCCGACTCCCAGAATTGCTGCGGCACCTCGGCCGGCTTGTCCTGCAGCACATCGTCGTGCCAGCCACCGGCGAGAATGCCGCGGAACCGCCCCTTCGCCGTCTGGCCGTCGGGCGCGATCGTGATGACGTCCTGCAGCTGGAAATGATCGAGCAGCAGACCGTGAATCGGTCCGCGCTTGCCGCCAGTGAACAGATTCTGGAACCACGTTCCATAGAGGCGCATAACGCCTTCATATCCAACATATTCGCCGGAAAGGAACACGACGACGCCGTCCTTGGCGAAGAGGCCTGCAACCTCTTCCGGACGGTTGTAGTCGATATAATAGCCATAGGCCCACTGGAGACGCCGGATCGCGTTGATGTCCTCCAGCTCCTGCACCTGTTTTTCCAGCCTGGCCAGGCGCGTTTCCACCTCAGACATTCTCGACTCCTCTCTCCTGATTTGTAAGGATGGCTAACAAAGCAAAGACACCGAAGCGAGAGGAAAAAGTCATCATGGCTGCAAGGGACTGGACCGGGAAAGTCGCCTTCATCACGGGCGCGGGTACCGGTATCGGCTTCGGCATCGCGCGCGCGTTCAGCAATGCTGGGATGCGCCTTGCCCTCTCCTACCGCAATGAGGATCAGCGCGCACGCTGCACCGCCTGGTTCGAGGAACGCGGCCGAGAGGCGCCCTTGTGGATCAAGCTCGACGTCACCGACCGAGCAGCTTTTGCGGCGGCGGCAGACACGGTCGTCGACCATTTCGGTGCCTGCCATGTGCTGGTGAACAATGCCGGCGTCAGCGTCTTCGGCCCCACGGATGAAGCAAGCTATGCCGACTATGACTGGATCATGGGTGTCAATTTCGGCGGTGTGGTGAACGGCCTCGTCTCCTTCCTGCCGAAAATCAAGGCGAGCGGCGCGGGCGGCCATGTCGTCAATGTCGCCAGCATGGCGGCCTATCTCTCCGGCCCGCAGGCGGGGATCTACACGGCCAGCAAGTTCGCCGTGCGCGGCCTCACGGAATCGCTGCGCTACAATCTGGTGCCTTATGGCATCGGCGTGTCGCTGGTCTGCCCGGCGCTGGTGGCGACCGATGCGGGCTTGAGCGCGCTCAAGCGCCCCGAGCGGTTCGAGGGCAGCGGCTTCGCACCCGTCGACGAGGCGGAACTGCGCAAGTTCGCGACCGCCTTCCGGAACGGCATGGACCCGCTGGAAGCCGGCGAGAAAATCCTGCGCGGCATGAGCGAAAATCGCGGCTTGATCTTCACGCACCCGGAATTTGCCGAGGACTTCAAGGATATCTACGAGACCAGCCTTGCCGCGCTACCGGACGAGGTTGCGCCACCCGAGCGACTGGAAGTCGAGCGAATGCGCCGCGCCGCCAACAAGGCGGCCCTTGAAGGCGCAAAGATTTCGATCAACGATCTGACCTGATCGACATAAGGTTTGCGACCGCCCGGCCACCAGCACACAACTGACGTCAAGGAGAGATACCCATGTTCAAGCGCGTGATCGCCCTCACCGGGGCCATGCTGGCCAGCACCGCCGGCGCCCAGACCACGACCGGTCAGGCGCCGGTCATGCCCAATGCCGATCAGCGCTGTGCCGCCATGGCCGCCGGCGCGTTCGGCAAGACCGTGCAGATCACGAGCGCCACGCATGTAGCCGCCTCTGCCGGCCAGCCGGCGAGCGCAGTCGAGCCCGCCTCCGGCCCTCTGCCCGCCCATTGCCGCGTCGAGGGGATCATCAACGAGCGCAAGGGGGCCGGCGGCAAGACCTATGGCATCGGGTTCGCCATTGCCTTGCCGGATGCCTGGAACGGCCGTTTTCTGCTTCAAGGCGGCGGCGGCCTCAATGGCAGCGTCCGCCCGCCCATCGGCCCGGTCGCCGCAGGCAGCCAGCCGGCACTGTCGCGCGGCTTCGCCGTCATCAGCCATGACAGCGGCCATCAGGGCGCCGTGTTCGACAACAGCTTCATGGCCGATCAGCGCGCAAGCCTCGATTTTTCGGAAACAGCCGTGCTCACCGTGGCGATGCTCGGCAAGGAGATCACCACGGCTTATTATGGCCAGGCCATTCGTCATAGCTACATGACCGGTT
>Ga0066256_1003503_pt1 | contig 15048 bp, 20 predicted proteins | sample ThiBio_1000_biof_FD_87107 | JGI IMG/M metagenome (GOLD analysis project Ga0066256, IMG submission 87107) | Wastewater bioreactor microbial communities from Cape Town, South Africa - Thiocy_expt_1000_biof (version 2) | ecosystem: Engineered > Bioreactor > Thiocyanate-remediating >...
GGGGCCGCGGCGTGCCCCCCGCCTCCCGGCTGGCGGGGGGGGGCGAAGTCGTTGGGGGCGACGTCGGCATGCGGCGGCGTGGCCTGCGGGCCAGGCTGCGGCTGGTCCGGATGCGGCTCGCGCTTGGCGACCGGTGGCCGCGGCACCAGATCCAAACGCCGGCCCGCGACCGCGACCGCCCCGGCGGCCGGCACAACAAGGGCGCCCGCCCCAAGGAACGGGGCGCCGGGGAAATAATCGGGTGCACCTTTCTCGGCGCGGGTGAAGAAGCTGAACAACTGCGTGGCGAGCAGCGGCCCGAGGATGGCGGCCAGTGAGTTGGTGGCGTTGATGGCGCCCTGCAACTCGCCCTGGGCATCGTCGGGCACCTGCCGCGACATCAGCGAATTGATGGCCGGGCCGGCCAGACCGGCGAGCGACCCGAAGACCAGGAAGCCGTAGAGCGGCAGTTCGGAGTGAATGAAGGCAGTGCCAGTGAACGCAACGGCGGCAGCCAACATGCCGAGCAGCACCGTCGACCACTCGCCGATCCGCTTGGTGACGGGGCCGATCAGCAGCGCCTGGCTGAGCGCGAAGCCGACGCCGAAGGCGCCGAGCGCGATGCCGATCTTGGCGGAGGAGAAATCCAGCACCTCGATGGTGAAGAAGTTCCACACGGACGGGAACGACTGGCTCGCCAGAACGAAGAGACCGAGTGCCGCGAGCAGCCAGAGCACCACCGGGTTCCGCGCAAGGCTGAGCAGCACGCCGAACGGGTTGGCCCGGCGAATGTCGAACGGCCGTCGCTTGTCGCGGCCGAGGCTTTCGGGAAGCACGAAGAAGCCGAACAGCAGGTTGGCGCCAGCCAGCGTGGCCGCGGCGTAGAACGGCCAGCGGGGCCCGATTTCGCCCAGCAGACCACCGAGCACCGGGCCGAAGATGAAGCCCAGCCCGATGGCGGCGCCGATCAGTCCGAACCGGTGCGCGCGCTGCTCGCGTGGGGTGATGTCGGCGATGTAGGCCGTTGCTGTCGCCACCGAGGCACCCGAGATGCCGGCAATGGTGTGGCCGACGAACAGGAAGGCGATCGAGGTCGCAAAACCCATGATCGTGTAGTCGATGGTCAGACCCGCCAGCGCGATCAGGATGATGGGGCGGCGGCCGAAGCGATCGGAAAGGTTGCCGAGCGCCGGGCCGAACAGGAACTGCATCAGCGAATAGGCAAAGACGAGATAGCCCCCGAGCACGGCAGCTTCAGCGACGGTCCCGCCGGTCAGTTCACCGATCAGCGCCGGCAGGACAGGCAGGATGATGCCATAGCCCAGCATGTCGAGGAATATCGTGATGAGAACGCAGATGAGGGTCAGCTTGGAGGTGGAAGCAACAGGCATGCGGGCTCGTCAGCGCCTTTCCGAGGTTGCGCGAGTTGACACAGGCCGGGCGGCCAAGGCAAGCGGCGGGCCGTTCACAGCTGCGGTCGATCCGGCCGGGGCGGAGCGGCTACCGCGGACTCGGGCGCGGCGTCGTAGCCGTAGAGCCAGTCCAGCCGGCGCAGATGGCCGTCGGCGCCCTGCAGGGCGATCACCGCGTCGCGCCCCAGAGTGAAGGGCCACTCCATGTGGAAGGCAAAGCCATTCGATGCCGAGAGCTTCCGCACGCGTTCGACGCGCGACCGGCGCAGCGCAGCGTAGCGGGCGAAGGCAGATCCGGCTTCGGGCTCGGTCATGAGCAGCGGCGCAAGGATGGCGGCATCCTCGATGGCCATGGCCGCGCCCTGTGCCTGATGCGGCAGCATGGCATGAACGGCATCCCCGAGGAGGCCGATGGCACCATCGTGCCACACATCGGTCTCGACGGTACACATTGGCCAGTAGCCCCAGGCGCCTTCGGCGGCGGCCATGATGGCGTCGAATTGCGGGCTGCGCAGCATCGCCCATGGCAGCTTCGGCGCCTTGGGCGGGTTCGTGCCGAGGGCCGAACTCTCCTTCTCGTGGGCGAACAGGGCAACGTTGACCTGCTTGCGCTGAGGCAAGGGATAGCAGACGGCATGATAGCCGGGCGCCATCAGCACGGTGACATTGTCCAGCGAGATCACGGCGCTCAGCGAGTCGATCGGCAGGGTCGCGCGCCAGGCGATGGAACCACTGTAGCTCGAGGGCGGTCCGCCCAGTACTTTCGTCCGGGGGGTGGAATTGACGCCGTCGGCGCCCACAAACGCGAAGCCGGCGGCGCTGCGCGCCGACCCGCTGCTTTCATCCGCGACCACCGAGATGCCGCGGCTGTGCGTGGCGACGTCGAAGGCACGGACACCGAACAGGATGTCGATGTTGGCGAAGCGCTTGCAGGCGCGATAGAGGATTTCGGCGAGATCGGCCCGGTGCATGACCGCGTAGGGGGCGCCAAAGCGTTCGTTCACCGCCTGGCCGAGCCGGAGGGTCGTCAGCGGCCGCTGGCCGCGAAACGCATAGACGTCGATCCCCCGTGGTTCGAAAGCCTGCTGCTGCAACTGGCGATCGAGTCCGAGCTGGTTGAGGATGCGGCGGGCATTGGGGCTGATCTGGAGCCCGGTGCCGAGTTCAGGCATTGCCTTTGCCCGCTCCAGCACGACGACGGTCGCTCCGAACTTTGCCAGCCCGAGGGCAAGGGTCAGGCCGCCTATCCCGGCCCCGGCCACGTAAATGGTACGGCCGCTGCCCGGACGCTCCGTCATGCCGTGACCGGCGCAGGCCGCCTCGACCAGGCCAGCAGCATCACCCAGAGAAAGCCGACCAGCAGGCAGATGCGCTGCAAGGCGCCGGCGTAGGGCTCGAAGGTCGGACCGTGCTGGAAACCGATGCTGGCGGCGGCGAAGAAGCCGGCAAAGGCGAGCAGCGACAGGGCGGTGTAGGTGAGCCACCCGGTCTTCTGGTCGCGGAAGAAATGCCAGCCGAAAAACACCATCGCTAGGCCGATACCGGCGAAGAACAGCATCGACGCCATGCCGTGAAGTAACCCCACGACGCTGGAGCTATCGGCCGGCGACCCGACCGGATAGCCACCTATGGGATCGGTGGGAAAGATGCCGGCCCCGATCAGCCCCAATGCCGCGAGGCCGATGGAGGCGGCACCCAGCGTCGAGCCATGGACGGCGCGCGATTGCCACAGGGCCAGGGCGAAGGCCGCCAAGAGGCCACCGGTGACGAGAAAGGTCAGGATCTGCAGCCAGCCGCCATCGCCGAGCGACAGCGCGCTGACGGGATGGCGCAACGGGTCATAACCCGAGCGGTTGGCGCCCAGCACCATGAACATGATGGCAAAGAGCGGTCCGGCGATCGCCCCGCAGAGGCTACGCCGCCTCGGACTGGTAGATCGCAGACAGCGGCTCGGAGGTGCCGGGGGCAAGGCTCGGATCGAACACGTAGAGTGTCGAGCAATAGGCGCAGACGATCTCGTTGTCCTTGCCCATGTCGAGGTAAATGTGCGGATGGTCGAACGGCGGCAGGGCGCCGATGCACATGAATTCCTTCGAACCGACGCTGATCCGGCCGATCCCCTGGGTGTTGTGGAAGTGCGGGGTGCTCGCGTGGGCCATTGGAGTGATCCGTCAAATCGATGTGGAACGGCGCGGAACATAGCGGAGGGGTCTGGCGAATGGAAGGCACGCCGCGTCGCACGGGCGGGCTTGCGGCAGGCGCGGAACTGACCTAGCAGGGCGTCGATTGTCGCCGACCATGGAGCTGTCGTGCCCACCTTTCCCAACAGCGGCATTCCGATTGCTTACGAGGTGCACGGCGAAGGATTACCGATCCTGTGCATCCACGGCTTCGGTTCGTCCGGCAAGGTGAACTGGATCGATACCGGCTGGGTCGAGACGCTCACGCAGGCCGGCTACCAGCCCATCACCTATGACAACCGGGGTCACGGAAACTCGCGCAAGGCCTATGACAGCCAGCTCTATTACGCCCACGAGATGGCGGAAGACGCGCGGGGGCTGCTCGATCACCTCGGGATCGGGCGTTGCCCGGTGCTGGGCTACTCGATGGGCGCGCGGATCGCGGCGTTCCTCGCGTTGCGTCACCCGGAGCGGGTGACCTGCGCCATCTGGGGCGGCATGGGCCTGAACCTGATCAGTGGGCTCGATGATTCCGAAGCGATCATCGAGGGGCTGACCGCAGACTCGCTGGAGCAAGTGAAGGGCAGGGGGGCCCGTCGTCGCAGGGTGCGTGGTCTCCGCCGCGGCACCCGGCGGGGGGGCGGGGGGCCGGGCCTTTTCTGCCCGTGTGCGGGGCGGGGCGGGGGGGGGGGCGGAGGGGGGGGGCGCGCCCGAGCCGCTGGCGGCCATGTTGCCGCAGGGTGAAGCGTTCATCATCCCGCGCCGTGACCACATGCGCGCCACGGGCGACAAGGAATTCAAGCGCAAAGCGCTCGAATTTCTCGCGGTGCATCGCTGACGGAACGCCTCGAGGGGTCCTGGCGCGTCAGCCGAAAATGAACCAATCCACCCGCGAGGGCTTGGTTAGAATTGCAGTCCGGCATATATCGGCGCTCTGCGATGGAGAGCCTAATGAATATCGTTGCCAAGCAAAGCGCTTCTCTCTCGGCTATCGATCCCGTCTGGGAAGCGGTGGTGGCGGGGGCGCGAAAGGTGGCCAGCGAAGAGCCAGCGCTTGGGCATCTGCTTTATACCAGCGTCCTCAATCACGGACGGGTCGAAGACGCGCTGGCGCATCGCATCGCCGAGCGGCTGGCCCATTCGGGCGTTTCGGCGGACACCCGCCGGCAGGCACTCGCGGGTGCGCTCGAACTCCCGCCCGAGATAGCGCCGGGAGCGCGCGCGGCTCTGTCGGCGGCGCTCGGACGTGATCCGGCCTGCCACAAGGCGGTCGACGCCTTCCTCTATTTCAAGGGCTTCCAAGCCATCCAGACGCACCGCTTCGCGAGTGCGCTGTGGCACGGCGGCCGCAAGGATTTCGCGCTCTATCTGCAAAGCCGGAGCAGCCAGGTCTTTCAGGTCGACATCAATCCCGCCGCCCGCATCGGTCGGGGGATCATGCTCGACCATGCGACCGGGTTCGTGGTCGGCGAGACCGCCGCCATCGGCGACAATGTTTCGATCCTGCAAGGCGTCACGCTCGGCGGGACGGGCAAGTCCGAGGAGGATCGGCATCCCAAGATCGGCAACGGCGTGCTGATCGGCGCGGGCGCCATTGTTCTGGGGAATATCCGGGTTGGCGAGTGCGCACGGATTGGCGCCGGTTCGGTCGTGGTCAAGGAAGTGCCGCCCCGGGTGACCGTTGCCGGCGTGCCGGCAAAGATCATCGGGCAGGCCGAGCATCCGCATCCGGCTTCCACCATGGACCACCTGGGCCTGACGGCCGACCTCAGCGGCTGACGCTCCGCTTCTTTGCGTCCGCCACCAGAGGAAAAAGCCGGCGCCGGGATTGCCCGCAGGCCCGAACTGCCTATGGTGGCGATCCCGTCAAACACGCGAGGACTGGTTTGTGAACCACCCCGAGATCATCAAGCTCCAGAAATTCCTGCAGCAGAAGTTCGGCAATCGCAGCATCGATGTGCGGCCGCGGAACAAGCAGGAGGATAGCGTCGAGGTCTATCTCGGCGAGGAGTTCCTCGGGCTGATCTACGTTGATGACGAAGACGGCGACCGCTCCTACAATTTCCAGATGGCGATCCTCGACGTCGATCTCGAAGAGATCAACTAGCGCCGAACACGCCGATCCGGCTCAGCAGCCCGCGCACCTGCGGATCGAACTCGCGCCAGTTGTCGAGCACATCGGCGTCGAAGGCGTAGATCGCCGCGATCCCCGGCGCGAGGTGAACGGCCCGCAGGCAGCGGCTCGGCGCTTCGGCTCGCACCGGGGTGCCGCACTTTGCAACGAACGGATCGACGCTCAGGGCGTCGTACCAGACGGCTTCGCCGCGATAGCCCTCTGCGGGTTTCAGTGGTTTGCCGACAAGCCCGGGCGGCCCATCGAGCTGGGCTGCATCGAACATGTGCAGGTAGACGCCGTCGAGCAGGTGCGAACTGGGCCGCACGCTGCTGCGCGGCAGGAGCGTGACCTCTATGTCCCGCTGCGCGCCCTCCGGGCCCAGCGGCAGCACGAAGTGCAGGTCGACCTGCTTGGCAAACCCCTCGACGCGCTGCTCGTCATAGCGCAACCATGAGAGCGGAATTTCAAGAGCGCGCCCGCCAATGGTGCGGGTGAGCGTGGTGCTGTCATCGCCGCGATGACCTGACGTGGCATGAGCCCGGCTGAGCGCGTCGATTCCGTAGGCTACCCCGAGCCCGATGAACGCCATCACCAGCACGATCACGCCGAGGTTGAACCCGATATTGCGAGAATGAACCGGACTTTCGGGGACGGCCGGAGCGGACACGACGCGAATTAACCAGCTTTGTTGACGGGAGGTGACAGCCGATAGGGCCCCTCATATGCTTAATGAAGAGTTAACACGGGGCAACAAGTGGTGCTCCGCGGCATGGGCGTTGGCGATGGCATCTCAATTCTTGCTGGCTGGATTCATCATGTCCGTGGGCATCGCCGTCGCGGCGGCAGGAACCTACCTGTACCAGTGGCGTGCCGGCGAACAGGCCATGCTGCGCTACGATGGCAAGACGATGCTGCACATGTTCGGGCATCTGCTGGTAAGCTTCTTCTGCGGCCCGTTCATCATGTTGCAGATGGGGTGGGCTCAGGACCGCGATGGCACGCTGTCCGTCAGTTCAGCCGTCGTGTCGGCCTTTGTGGCCTTCGGCTGGGCCTTCATAACCGGCCTGATGATCATGGGTGCTTACGTCAGCCTGACCTGACGCCGGCTGCAGTCGGGCTGGGGCTACTGCGTCGAGGCGACGGTCGTCACCGGGCGCGTGTCGTCGATCAGCACCCACTCACCTGCATTTGCCTGCGACTGCCGCTTGACGAACTGGTAGGGCGTGTCGCTCCAGAGCTTCACCGCGCCATCCTGGTTGTCGAGCACCAGATCCCCACGGTCCGTGCGAACCAGCAGCACTGCGTGACCTGCGCCGCTCCGTTCGCGCACCACCGTCATCAGCAGAGTGCTCGGTTCCCAGCCGGCATTCACCAGCGCCCGACGTTTGGCGAGCGCGATATCCTCGCAGTCGCCGTAGCCGTCGGGATACGTCCAGAACTCCTTGACCTGGTAGAGTTCCTCGTCGGTGACCGGAACGATCTCGTCGTTCAAGCGTGCATTGGTGGCAACCAGCTGGTCCCAACGATCGTCGGTCAGCTGCATCGTTTCGATGGGGTGGTCGTAGGCGCCGCACTCGTCGGGATGCGTCTTGCAGAACTGCGCGTGGCCGATGGGAATGGTCGTGGTGCCGATGGTGGGCGCGAAAGCGACGTTGGTCAGCTCGAACGCGGACGCGGGAACGGCCGAACCTGCCAGCATGATCGCGACAAGCGCGATCCGGGATAAACGATTCGTGAAGACATTCCCGTAACCCCCTGACGGAGTTACTGTTGCGAAAAGCGACCCTGGCCCGGCGCGTAGCTCCAGGACACAGAATAGGCGCAATTCGGCGGACGCGTTAAGACACGACCGGCCGGAAGGTTCCATTGTCGGACAGATTTTCCGATGGGTGTGACGGAAAGACGACGGTCGGCGGTTCAGTTGAGCCGCAGGTTCTGCTGAACCACCGTCAGCATCTCCTGTGCCGACGAGAATTCCACCGCGACGCCATCCTGGAAATGCCGCACGACGCGGGCCCGCATGCGGCCCAGGGTCACCGGCGTCCCCATCGCCGGACGGACTGCCAATTCGACTGCGGCGCCCGACAGCGAGATGTCGATGATCTTGCAATTGTAGCGCCGGCCGTCATCGAGCACGACGGTGGAATGCCGATTATCGGGAACGACGCGCTCGTGGCGCCGGTCCTCGGGTAGGTTCAGAACCGTCTTGTTGGCAAGCCAGGTCAGCTGCGCCGCCATCTTGTCGCGTTTGCGGGGCGAGGCGACGACCTCCATGACGAAACCGCCATCGACCGTAGACGTGATGCCACCTTCCACCCGCCCCAGATCATCCAGGTAGGCGATCACACGTTCGCCGACATTGCCGGCAACCGGCGCGACGATCATCGCGTCGCCCGGCGACATCTCAAGTACCTGGCAGGGAAACTCGCGGCGATCGGCGAGCATGTAGCGTCCGAGCAGCGACACCTTCACCCGCTGGAACCGTGGCAGCTGCGCGTAGCTGCGTGCCGAGCGGGCCATGCGCTGGGGCGCGATTTCGTCGGTGAGCATCGGTGCCGAATCCGGAGCGTACAGTGTCGCAAACGAGATTAGGCAGGTTTGGTTAACCGAAGGTGAGAGGGTGCCGTTCACATCGCGAAAAATGCAGACGAATCAGTGGCGACCGCCATCGATCACGGCGAGGTGAGCATAGCGTCGCGCGGCGCGGCCATAGACGGTCGCCGCCATGGGAAGTGGAGCCATGCTGGGCGCGGCGGCGATGACGTCGCGGGGGAAGCGGGTTTCGACGTCACGGGCCATGTCCTCGGTCACGGCGTCATCCGGCCAGATCAGCCGGAGTCCGGTGATCCGCTGCTCCATGATCGGCTGGACACCGAACCAGTAGGGCTCTTCGATGGCGGTCATGGCGCCGAGCAGACGGGTCGAAGTGGTGCCGTTGTGCCGAATCGGCAGCAGCATCGTCTCGACGCTGAGCTTGGTATGGACGGCCGTCGTGCCCTGGAAGGTGACGAGGGCGACCGCATGATCCTCGGTCACTGCGCGGACGAGCGTGTCCATCGCGTCGCGATCGCGCACATGCCAGAGGCGGCTGAACGACCGCCCCTTCAACTCGCGCGCATAGGCGGCGCAGAGATGCGAGCCGGCGAGCCGGAAATCGAACTCGTTCCGGTCGTTGAGCTCGAGAATGAAGGTATGGGCGAGGGCGCCGCGAATGCGCGTCGGGTCGATGTCTCGGCGATCAGGTGCGCTGCGCGAACCGCGAAGCGTGTTCCAATAGTCATAGAGCGTTTTTGTGCTCGACTTCTGCATAGCGACCCTGTCTCAAATTCCGGCCAGCGCCCCCCGAGTAGGATCGCCCCGCCGCCCGCGAACCCTTACAGGCGGGCGCGCCAAAATCGCCCTTAATCATTCCTTAAGGTTAATGCCGCGGCTTGAATGTGGATAAGTCAGCGAATTGGGCTAAAAGGCCCGGAAACCGGGGCCTTTCCGTGAGCGACGAGCAAAAACCACAGCAAAATCAACCTGCCGCGGCGCGCGAGCCGATCTTCAACCTGCCACCGGTGGTGATGTGGCTGTGCGGGCTGATCATTGCCGTGCACCTGGCGACGTTGATTCTCGACCCCATCGGACTGCGCCAGTTAACACTGTGGCTGGGCTTCACGCCGTTGCGTTTCCTCGTCGGGATGACCGATCCCGTCGAATGGGTGCCGCTCCTGTGGACGCCGTTTACCCATGCCTTCCTCCATGCGGGGTGGGAGCACCTGCTGCTCAATGTGGCGTGGCTCGCCATCTTCGGCACGCCTGTGGCGCGCCGCTACGGCAGCCGGGCGACGCTGGTGCTGTTCCTCGTGAGCTGCGCGGCCGGTGCGGCGGCCTTCACACTGACCTCCCTCAATGACGGCACCTTCCTGATCGGCGCGTCGGGCGGTGTTGCCGGGCTGACCGGTGCGGCGGTGCGCTTCATTTTCCAGCCGGTGGTCTTCGGGCGAGACGAGGAGACCGGCGAGCCGGTCGCACTGGGACGCCGACTCGCCAGCCTGCGCGATATCTGGGCGACCCCGCGGGCGCGCTGGTTCAGCCTCATCTGGCTGGCGCTCAATGCCGCCGTGCCGCTGCTCGGGCAGGCCGTTGGCGATGGCGGCCTCGCCATTGCCTGGCAGGCTCACATCGGCGGTTTCCTGTGCGGCATGCTGATGGTGGGCCTGTTCGAACGCCGGGAGCGAGCCGAATGAGCGACATCGAGGCGCGGGTGGAGGCTCTCGAAATCCTCACGGCCCACCAGGAGCGGACGATAGAGGAACTCAACGAGGTCATTTCCGAGCAGTGGAAGCAGCTGGACGCGCTGAAGCGCCAGCTGGGACGCCTCGACGATCAGTTGCGCGAGGTCGAGGCAGGGATGCCGGCAGCTCCGATCCAGCGCCCGCCGCACTACTGACCGTAGACATCCTTGGGGTCGAACAGGCGCGGAACGCCCGCGTCCTCCAGCACGCCATCGCGCGTGACGCGGCGATAGAAGCAGGAGCGGCGCCCGGTGTGGCACGCAGCACCGCGACCGGTCTGCCGAACCCGGATCACCATCGCGTCCTGGTCGCAATCGGTCAGGATCTCGACGACCTGCTGCACCTCGCCTGAGGTCTCGCCCTTCTTCCAGAGCTTGCGGCGTGACCGTGAATAATAGTGGACGTCGCCCGTCTCGATGGTGAGCCGAAGAGCTTCGGCATTCATGTGGCCCAGCATGAGCACTTCGCCCGAGGCGGCGTCGACCGCGACGGCGGTAACGAGCCCGTGGGCATCGAAGCGCGGCGCCAGAATGGGCCCCTCTTCGAGGTCGGCGTGATCGAGGCTGTCGGCGGGGGTGAAGGTGATGCTCATGTCGCGGCTTGTACTCCGGCGCCCCCTGCCGCACCAGACCGCCGGTGGGTGGCCACTGTCCCTTGCGGCCTCACCCACAAGGCCCATATTCTGAGTAGAGCAAGAGGGTGAGCACGCCGCGTGAGCAATTCCGACCGACGAAAAGCCCTGACGCCCGGCGAGTCTGACGCGAGCGCCGATGTCGCCGCGTTCATCGCCAAGGTGAGTGCGATCGGCACGCCAAAGGCGGTGGGCGAACAGGGACGGCTGTTGTTCGCGCTCGATGCCACCATGAGCCGCCAGCCGACGTGGGACATGGCGTGCAGGCTGCAGGCCGAGATGTTCGCTGCCGTCGTCGATCAGCCCCTCCTCGTGCAACTGCTGTACTTTCGCGGCATCAACGAATGCCGTGCCTCCAAATGGGTCAGCAATGCCAATAGTCTTGCGAGCCTCATGAGCGGCATCCAGGTGCGAGGCGGCAACACCCAGATCGGCAAGGTCTTCAGCCACGCTCGCGCCGAGCATTCGCGTCAGAAAGTGAATGCGCTGGTCTATGTCGGCGATGCCATGGAGGAGGGCGTCGATGCCCTTGCCCAGAAGGCGGGCGAGCTCGGCCTGCTCGGCTGCCCGATTTTCATCTTCCACGAGGGCGGCGAGCCGAATGCCGAGCGCGCCTTCCGCGAATTCGCCCGCGTCAGCAAGGGCGCCTATGCGCGCTTCGATGCGAACGCGCCGAAGGAGTTGGCGGCGCTGCTGCGGGCCGTTGCGGCCTATGCCGCGGGCGGGCGATCCGCGCTGCGGCTCCAGCAAAGCCCGTCGGCCAGGCTGCTGCTCGAGCAGTTGGGCTGATGCAGTACGTTCTTCTCGGTGGCGCGCCTCTCCTTGGCCAACAGATCTTCTTTCAGTTCATGCGCAAGACCCGTGCGAGCCAGCTGGCGCGCGCCGCGCGCTGGGTGGTGGGTGGGGCATTGGCGCTGCTGAGCGTATTCCTGCTCCTGCGGGGGCAGGCCGGTATCGCGACCCTCACCGGCCCCGTCGCCTTCATGATCCTTCGCTATGGTCGCGTCGGCAGCTTCTCGTTCGAAAGCACCACGGTCAGCGACGACAACGAATCCACCGTCAAGAGCCGCTTCATCTGGATGAAGCTCGACCACGACACCGGGACGACCGAGGGCAGGGTGGTCGCGGGGGCCTTCAAGGGCCGCGCTCTCATGAGCCTTGACGAGGCCGAGACACGTGGCCTGCTGGCCGAGATTGGCGGCGATCCTGATAGCCTTGCGCTGCTGGAGACCTGGCTGGATCGCAACCGCGACGGCTGGCGTGAGTACTTCGCGAGCCATCGAAGCGAGCCGCCGCCGGGGAGCGCAGCGCCCGAAGACCTGGACGCGGAGGCCTATGACATTCTCGGAATTCACCCCGGCGCAAGCGACGACGAAATCCGTTCCGCGCACCGCCGGCTGATCCTCGGGGCGCATCCTGACCAGGGCGGCTCCGCCTATCTCGCCGCCCGGATCAATGCCGCAAAGGACCGTCTGCTGCGCAAGTCGGCGAAATGACCGCTCAGCGCTTGCCGATGAGCGCGTAGAAGCGGTCCTGCTCGGCCTTTTCTTCGGCGAAGACGCCGGTGAACCGCTGCGTCACCGTGGTCGCGCCGTGGGCGCGGACACCGCGCATCGACATGCACATGTGCTCGGCTTCGAGCATCAAAGCGGCCCCACGCGGGTTGAGGTGCTCGTTGATGGCATCGATGATCTGCGCCGTAAGCGCCTCCTGTACCTGCAGGCGACGGGCAAAGACCTCCACCAGTCGTGCCAGCTTCGACAGACCGACGACACCGTCATGCGGCAGGTAGGCGATATGAGCCTTGCCGATGAACGGCACCATGTGATGCTCGCAATGCGACGAGAACGGGATGTCCTTGACCACGACGATGTCGTCATAGCCCCCGACTTCCCTGAACGTCCGCGCGAGAATGCTGCCGGGGTCCTGGTGGTACCCGGCGAAGAACTCGCCGAACGCCCGGGTGACGCGCCGCGGCGTATCGAGCAGCCCCTCACGCCCCGGATCGTCGCCGGCCCAGGCAATCAGCGTCCGGACGGCGGCTTCCGCTTCTTCCTGCGTTGGCCGTGCCGGGTCTGCAGCTTGGTGGGGGCGTGGCGGCTGCTTGACGGAAGCGTCCATGGCAAAAAATCCTCGTTACGGGAGATGAGACGTCATCCGACGTCCAAAAGTTTCCGCGGCCCCGCAAGTTTCAGCGGGCCTAGCTTTCGGAGCAGTCGCGATTATATCTGGGCAGCCGAGCCGCGCTCAAGAAACAGATTTGTGTCGATCATGGACCTCAGCGATCTCTATTCCGAAAAAATCCTGGAGATCGCAGCGAACCAGCCGGTTCCCGGGCGGCTGCAGAACCCGGGAGCCTCGGCGCGACGGGTCAGCCGCGTCTGCGGTTCGACCATCGAGGTCGATGTCTCGCTGACAGATGGCCGCATTTCCGCGTATGGGCACGACGTTTCCGCCTGCGCGCTCGGGCAGACCTCCGCCGCGATTGTGGCGACCCGCGCCGTGGGATCGACGCCCGATGAGATCAGGGATGTACGCGCCCGGATGTACGGTATGCTGAAGGCCAGCGGGGCGCCACCGGACGGCCGCTGGGACGATCTGAAGTATCTGGAGCCGGTGCGCGACTACCGGCCGCGGCACACCTCGACGCTTCTGGTTTTCGACGCACTGGTCGATGCCCTTGATGCCGTGGAGGGTCGCGAGACGCCGGTGCCCGATCCGGCCTCCGGTACCTCGTGAAGTCGCGGCTGGCATCGACCTTCTGGTCGATCGTCGACTGGCCGTTCAAGGCTGTGTCCTACGTCCTGATCCAGGGCTACCGCTATTCGCGCTCGATGTTCATGGGACGCAATTGCCGACCCGCGCCGACATGCTCCGAGGTTAGGCGCGACGCCATCTGGACGCACGGCTTCCGCCCGGGCGGCTGGATGGGCCCTGCCCGCACCCACCGGTGCCGCCCTGGGGGACCGCACGGCTTCGACCCCGTTCCCGAAACGCCGCCCGCGAACGCTCGTTGGTACACACCTTGGCGCTACGGACGCTGGACCTAGCCGTCCTACTGGCCCGCCGAGATTCGCCGCTCGTGCGCGACTCGGCCGAGGATTTCCCCGATCGGATCGATTTGCTGGCCGGGTAGCAGCGCAAAGTGCTCCTCACCCGGACCGATGAACCGAAAGGTATTGACGCAGTTGCCGTCAATCTGACGCGATCCGCGGAACACCTGTTCTGGCGAGAAATCGTCCGGAAGCAGGGCCGCCACGCCGTTCGATACGCATACGCCCGGAAGGCCGCGCGTTGCTTCAAGGGTCTTCTGCGCGAGTTCGTTGGGGTCGACCCCAAGCCCGACCAGTGCATCGACCGTGAAGGGTTCGTAGTTGGCGATCGTGCGCATCTGCGGAATCCTCGTCACCGCCAGGAAGACCGGCATCGAGACCGCGATCGTAGCTGCCAGCAGGATGATCGCCTCCGATTTCCGGAGTTTGCCCTCTTCGGCCCGCCGGGCTGTGACGATGAAGTGACCTACCCATATCACCAGTAGGATCATCACATAATAGAGCGGGAACTTCGCGAGATCGTCTCGGACGGCGAGAACGTGTGCCGTGATGAGGGGAGAGATCAGGACGGGGGTGACGAGATAGCGCCAGGAATAAAAGGCGAGGGCGAGCGTCACGGCGACAGTGAAGAATGGGCGGGGCGTTGTCAGCAGATACACGACGCGGTTCATCACCAGCGTCGGCGTCACGTGGTCCCAGTTGTTTCCCGAAAAATTGGCGGAGAAGGTCGGATAGCCGGGAAAGTAGGCCGACTTGATCCAGAACATCGCTACAGCGGTAACGCCGAACACAGCAGCCGCCCTCAGTTCCCACGATCCGAGAATCGCGCGCCATTCCTTCCAGCCATCGCCGCGCATGACCCGCAGCAAAACCAGAAAGAGCAGGGCGAATAGCCCACCATCCTCGCGCACCAGGGTGGCGACGCCGAAGGCGACGAGCGCAGCCAGCGTTTTGCCCCGCTGTGCCAGGGCGACACCAAGCGTGCAGAAGGCGAGTGTCGCCATCTCGAAGTGCGGAAAACCAGCGATCTCCAGCACCAGATCGCTGGCGAGGGCAAGCACGACGGACCCTGAAAACAGCCAGCGACGCGCCGGTGATTGCGAGCGGAGCACGATGGCGAACAGGCTGGCCGCGAATACCGAGAAGGTCAGGGCCTGGTGGAATGCGAATCGCATTACGCGGTGTATCGTCCCGGCGCCCGCTACGCGCGCCACAGCGACCAGCTGCGCCACAGCGATGCGCGGGTGGTGTCGGCGGTGTTCTATCTCAACGCTGGCTGGCGTGACAGCGACGGCGGTGCGCTGCGCCTCTACCTGCCCGAGGGCGGCACGCGCGACATCTACCCGCATGCCGGCACGCTGTTGCTGTTCCTGTCGGCGCGGTTCGAGCACGAGGTG
>Ga0066256_1002771_pt1 | contig 15036 bp, 16 predicted proteins | sample ThiBio_1000_biof_FD_87107 | JGI IMG/M metagenome (GOLD analysis project Ga0066256, IMG submission 87107) | Wastewater bioreactor microbial communities from Cape Town, South Africa - Thiocy_expt_1000_biof (version 2) | ecosystem: Engineered > Bioreactor > Thiocyanate-remediating >...
AACGGCAGGAAGGGATCCGTCGGGCCGGCGCCGAAGCCACCACCGGCATCACCAGATATCCCGCCGAAAGCCGGGGCGAGGTCGTGTTCGCCGAGGTGCCCGCCAGCGGCAAGGCCCTGGCCGCGGGCGGCGAGGCCGCCGTGGTGGAAAGCGTCAAGGCGGCCAGCGACATTTACGCGCCGGTGTCCGGCACGGTCAGCGCCGGCAACGGCGCGCTGGAAAAGGAACCGTCCAAGGTCAATGACGATCCGGAAGGCGAAGGCTGGTTCTTCAAGCTCACGGGCGTGGACAAGGACGAGTTCGGCAAGCTGATGGACGCCGCCGCCTATGCCAAGTTCGTGGAGAGCCTGTAGGATGCGCTATCTGCCGCTGACCCCCGACGACCGCCGCGCCATGCTGGCGCGGATCGGCGCGCCGGATATGGACGCGCTGTTCCGCGACGTGCCCCGGTCGGCGCATGTCTCGCTGGCCGCCTTCGATCTGCCCGACACCCAGGGCGAGATGGAAGTGGAGCGCGCGCTGGCGCAGATGGCGGCGAAGAACACCGCCGCCGGGGCCGCCCCATTCTTCTGCGGTGCGGGCGCCTACAAGCACCATGTGCCCAGCGCGGTGGATCACCTGATCCAGCGCTCGGAATTCCTCACCAGCTACACGCCCTACCAGCCGGAAATCGCCCAGGGCACGCTGCAATATCTGTTCGAGTTCCAGACCCAGGTGGCGCTGCTGACCGGCATGGAGGTGGCCAACGCCTCGCTCTATGACGGTTCCACCGCCACCGCCGAAGCGGTGCTGATGGCCCAGCGCGTCACCAAACGCGGCAAGGCGATCCTGTCGGGCGGCCTGCATCCCCATTATGCCGAGACGGTGGAGACGGTGGCGGGCCTGTTCGGCCCCATCGCCCGCATCCCGGTCGCGCCGGGCAAGGCCGAGGACATCATCGCTCTGATCGACGAGGATACCGCCTGTGTGGTGGTGCAGTCGCCGGATGTGTTCGGCCTGATCCGCGACCTGCGGCCCATCGCCGAGGCGGCTCATGCCAAGGGCGCGCTGCTGATCGCGGTGGTGACGGAAATCGTATCGCTGGGTCTGTTGGAGCCGCCCGGCGCGCAGGGCGCGGATATTGTGGCGGCGGAAGGCCAGTCCATCGGCAACGGTTTGAATTTCGGCGGGCCTTATGTGGGCCTGTTCGCCACCCGCGAGAAATTCCTGCGCCAGATGCCGGGCCGCTTGTGCGGCGAGACGGTGGATGCCGAAGGGCGGCGCGGCTTTGTGCTGACCCTGTCCACCCGCGAGCAGCATATCCGCCGCGAAAAGGCGACCAGCAACATCTGCACCAATTCGGGCCTTTGCACCCTGGCTTTCACCATCCATCTGTCGCTGCTGGGCGAGGACGGCCTGACGCGCCTGGCGCGGCTCAACCATGCCAAGGCCAGTGCGCTGGCCGACCGGTTGGCGGCCCTGCCGGGTGTGGAACTGGTGACGGAGGCCTTCTTCAACGAATTCACCGTCAGGCTGCCCGTGCCCGCCGCGCCGCTGGTGGAGGCGCTGGCGGCCAGGGGCGTGATCGCGGGCGTGCCCGCCGCGCGCCTGCTGCCGCGCGACAAGGCTTGCGAGAATCTGCTGATCCTGGCGGCCACCGAAACCAATAGCGATGACGATTTCGCGGCGCTGACCGCCGCGCTGAAGGGAGCATTGGCGTGAGCCGGAGCGACCAAAAAGGAATCCTGCGATGAGCATGAACAATCAGGGCCGCCCCACCGGCACGGGCGAGGCAGCCCCTGGAAATTCAACCATTGGCGGTATCGCCACCATCTCCGGCGACCGTGGATTGGACCATGAAGAGGCGCTGATCTTCGAGCTGGGCCATGGCGCGACCGGCGTGGATCTGCCCGATGTCCAGATCGCGGAGCGGCGGCTGGGCGGGATGCGCCGCATGGGCGAGATCGGCCTGCCGGGCCTCAGCGAGCCGGAGGTGGTGCGCCATTATGTGCGGCTGTCGCGCAAGAATTACGCGATCGACAGCGGGCTCTATCCGCTGGGCTCCTGCACCATGAAGCACAATCCGCGCCTGAACGAGAAGATGGCGCGGCTGCCCGGTTTCGGCGACCTGCATCCGCTGGCCCCCGCATCCACCACCCAGGGCGCGCTGGAATTGATCGCGGCGCTGATGACCTGGCTGACCCGCCTGACCGGGATGCCCGCCGTCGCCATGTCGCCCAAGGCGGGCGCGCATGGCGAATTGTGCGGGTTGCTGGCGATCCGCGCCGCCATCCAAGCGCGGGGCGAGAACCGCAAGCGCGTCCTGGTCCCGGAATCGGCGCATGGCACCAATCCCGCCACCGCCGCCTTTGCCGGTTTCACGGTGGACGAGGTGCCGGCGCTGCCCAATGGCCGGGTGGATTCCGCCGCGCTGAAGGCCAAGCTGGGGCCGGATGTGGCGGCGATCATGCTGACCAACCCCAATACCTGCGGTCTGTTCGAGAATGAGATCGTGGACATCGCCAAGGCGGTGCATGACGCGGGCGGCTATTTCTATTGCGACGGCGCCAACTTCAACGCCATCGCGGGCCGGGTGCGCCCCGGCGACCTGGGCGTGGACGCCATGCACATCAACCTGCACAAGACCTTTTCCACGCCGCATGGCGGCGGCGGGCCGGGCGCGGGGCCGGTGGTGCTGTCGGAACGGCTGGCGGCCTATGCCCCGGTGCCGCTGCTGGTGGCCGACAGGAATGGCCTGCGCCTGGTCGAGGACGCCGCCGATGCGCCGCAGGGGGCCAGGCCTTTCGGCCGCATGTGCGCTTTCCACGGCCAGATGGGCATGTTCGTCCGCGCTCTGACCTACATGCTGTCCCATGGCCGCGACGGCGTGCGCCAGGCCTCCGAAGATGCGGTGCTGTCGGCCAATTATATCCTGGCCTCGCTCAAGGATGTGATGACCGCGCCCTTTGGCGACGGTCCGTGTATGCATGAGGCGCTGTTCGACGACAGCTTCCTGGAGGGCAGCGGCGTCACCACCCTGGATTTCGCCAAGGCGATGATCGACGAAGGCTATCATCCCATGACCATGTACTTCCCGCTGGTGGTGCATGGCGCGATGCTGATCGAGCCGACCGAGAGCGAATCCAAATACGCGCTCGACCGCTTCATCCATGTGCTGCGCGCGCTGGCGGAAGAGGCCAGGGCCGGACGGACCGAACGCTTCGCGGGCGCGCCCCGTCTGGCGCCGCGCCGCCGCCTGGATGAGACGGCGGCCGCGCGCAGGCCGGTGCTGCGTTGGAAAAAGCCGGACGCATTGCGGGAAGCGGCGGAGTAGCGCCGCACCTATTTACAGGTGCGGATCGTCAGGCCCGGCGGCAGCCGGGTCTTGGCGTCGCTGCAGGCGACGTCGAGTTGCGCCTGGGTCAGCCCCTTGGCCTTGCGCAGGTCCGTGCCCAGGAAGGAGGTGACGGAGGTCTTGGCCCCCGTCAGGTCGGCGCCGTCCATCTTCGCGCTGGCCATGTTGGCGGCGCTGAGATCGGTGCCCCGGAAGCTGACATTGGTGAAGTTGGCGAAGGACATGCACATCAGCGTGGCGTTGGCGCCGTCGAACCGCGCGCCGGTCAGGTTCTTTTCCTTGACGCAGGTGTTGGCCAGGTCCGCGCCGCGCAGGTCGCAGCCCACGCAATCCACGATGCCGCCATGCAGCCTGGCCACGGCGGCCGGATCGGCGGCGTGCGCGGGCGAGGCCGCCAATGTCGTCATCAGCGTGGCCGGCAATGCGGAAAACAGGACGGCAAAAAAGGCGCGGCGCATGGGCCAAGGTTGACCCTGAAGGGTTACCATCCGGTTGATGAATGAATCCGGAACCTTGAGACCCCGGGAACCTCTACAGGGAAGGGGCGTTGGCTGGGTGATGCAGGCCGGGATGCCCAACGATAACTCCATGCAAGCCGCCCGTTTGCGGGCGCTGGCGGCGCGCCTGCGCAAGGACGCGGCGCAAACCGCCATGCCGGAGTTCCGCCGCAAGATGCAGGCCACCGCCTCGGAACTTGAGGAGGCCGCGGTGGACATGGAAACCCGCGCTATCCGCGACAGGGACGATCGCGCCCGCCATTAGGCTTCGTGGAACCGGAAACGGTCGCGGATATGGGTGTTGAAATACGCCCCCAGCGAATCCGAGAAGATCAGCCCGTCGTAAAGCTCCTGCGGCACGTTTTCATAGACATAGGTACGGCCCGAGGCGCGGAAGGTCGCGGTCAGGGTTCGCGTGGCGGCATCATACCGGACCGCTGTCAGGACACTGGACTGGACGAAGGGCATCCGGCGGAAACGAAAAAGGTCGCGGATCGCTCCGCGCCCTTTCAAGCCGTTTTATGACAGGATTCACGAACAGCCGCTGGTCGCGCCGCAGGTGTTGCATTTCATGCAGGTGCCGTTGCGCACCAGGGTGAAGTTGCCGCAGGCGCCGCAACTGTCGCCTTCAAAGCCTTTCAGCCGCGCTTCCGCCGCCCGCGCCGCGCGGGTTTCGCGCACCGCCGCCCGGCCGCCGCCCAGCGCCATTTCCAGGTGCGCCACCTGGGCACTGACGGTGCCGATGGTGGCCTCGACGCTGGCGCGGATTTCCGACAGGTCCAGCGGTTCCAGCTCGTCATGGGCGCTGTCATTGTCGGCCTCGAAGGCGGTGAAATGCTCATGCGCGTCCTCGGCCAGCATCCGGGGCTGGGCGCCGCCCTTGACCAGCGACATCTGGGGGGCGCGGCCCCGCAGATAGCCGGTGGATGCGACCTTGGCGATGGCGACCTCGGCGGGCGCACCGCCCCGGCCCAGATCCTCGTCCTGTGCGGGCAGCACATGCGCCAGGTCGGTGCGGCCCAGATAGGAGACGCCCAGCTCGCGGAAGATATAGTCCAGCACGCTGGTGGCGTTCTTGATGGAATCGTTGCCGATCACCAGGCCCGCCGGTTCGAAGCGGGTGAAGGTGAAAGCCTCCACGAATTCCTCCAGCGGCACGCCATATTGCAGGCCGACCGAGATGGCGATGGCGAAATTGTTCATCAGGCTGCGGAAGGCGGCGCCTTCCTTGTGCATGTCGATGAAGATTTCGCCCAGGCGGCCGTCCTCATACTCGCCGGTATGCAGATAGACCTTGTGGCCGCCCACCACGGCTTTCTGGGTATAGCTCTTGCGGCGGTGGGGCAGCTTTTCGCGCTCATGGCTGCGGACCTTTTCGATCACCCGCTCGACGATCCGCTCGGTGACGACCTTCTGCTGCACGGGCCCTTGCGGGGTTCCCGCGCGGCCGTCGGCGGCCATCTCGTCTTCGTCCTCGTCAGCGAAGGCGAACACCTGGCTGGCCAGCGGCTGGGACAGCTTGGAGCCGTCGCGATAGAGCGCATTGGCCTTCAGGCCCAGCTTCCAGCTCAGCAGATAGGCCTCGCCGCAGTCCTTCACCGCGGCGCCGCCCGCCATGTTGATGGTCTTGGAGATGGCGCCGGAAATGAAAGGCTGCACCGCCGCCATCATGCGGATATGCGCTTCCACCGACAAGGCGCGCTTGCCGGTGCGGCCGCAGGGGTTGGCGCAGTCGAACACCGGCAGATGCTGTTCCTTGAGATAGGGCGCGCCTTCCAGGGTCATCGCGCCGCAGACATGCAGGTTGGCGGCGTCGATATCGGCCTTGGAGAAGCCCAGCGCCTTGAGCATGTCGAAATCCGGCGCGTCCATCGCGGCGGCGTCCAGCTTCAGCACCTCGGTGCAGAACTGCGTACCCAGCGTGTATTTGTTGAACACGAAGCGGATATCGAAGGCCGCTTCCAGCGCCGCCTCGACCTGGCCGATCTGCTCGTCGGTGAAACCCTTGCCCCGCAGCGCGTCGTAATTGATGCGGCCCTTGTAATCCTCCAGTGTGCCATGGCCCACGGCATGGGCCACGATGGCGTCGATCTCGGCCTGGCCATAGCCCAGATTGGCCAGCGCCTCGGGCACGCAGCGGTTGATGATCTTGAAATAGCCGCCGCCCGCCAGGGTCTTGAACTTGACCAACGCGAAATCCGGCTCGACGCCCGTGGTGTCGCAATCCATCACCAGGCCGATGGTGCCGGTGGGCGCGATCACCGTGGCCTGGGCGTTGCGGAAGCCATGCTCCTTGCCCAGCTTGAGGGCGTTGTCCCAGGCGCGCCTGGCGGCTTCGGCCAGGTCGTTGTCATTGATCGCCTTGAGGTCCAGCGGCACGGGCAGGGTGGCGAGCTTTTCATAGCCCTTTTCCTCGCCATGCGCGGCGCGGCGATGGTTGCGGATCACCCGCAGCATCGCGTCCTTGTTGGCGGCATATTCGGGGAACGACCCCAGTTCGCCCGCCATCTCGGCGCTGGCGGCGTAGGAAGCGCCGGTCATCAGCGCGGCGATGGCGCCCGCGATGGCGCGGCCCTCGCGGCTGTCATAAGGCACGCCCGCGCTCATCAGCAGGCCGCCGATATTGGCGAAGCCCGGGCCCAGAGTGCGATAGTCATAGGACAGCTGCGCGATTTCCTTGCTGGGGAACTGGGCCATCAGCACCGAGATTTCCAGCACCATCGTCCACAGCCGCACGGCATGTTCGAAACCTTCAACATCGAAGGTCTTGACCCCGTCACCTTTGCGGAAGGCCATCAGGTTCAGCGAGGCCAGGTTGCAGGCGGTGTCGTCCAGGAACATGTATTCGCTGCACGGATTGGAGGCGCGGATTTCGCCGCCCGCCGGGCAGGTGTGCCAGTCATTGATGCTGGTGTGGAACTGGATGCCGGGATCGGCGCAGGCCCAGGCGGCATAGGAAATCTTGTCCCACAAGGCGCGGGCCTTGACGGTGCGCGCGATCTTGCCGTTGCCGCGATTGTTCAGGTGCCAGTCGCCGTCCTCCAGCACCGCCTTGAGGAACTCGTCGGTGACGCGGACCGAATTGTTGGAATTCTGTCCGGCGACCGAGCTGTAGGCCTCGCTGTCCCAGTCGGTGTCATAGGTGCGGAAGTCGATGTCGGTGAAGCCCTGGCGCGCGAAGCTGATGACGCGCTCCACCAGGCTGTCGGGGATCATGCTCTTGCGCGCGGCGCGGATTTCGCGGCGCAGGGCAGGGTTCTTCTGCGGGTCGTAGCAGTCGCCGCCCGATCCCGCGCAGTTGACGCAGGCCCGCAGCACCGCCTTGAGGTGTTTCTCCGCCAGCTTGGAACCGGCCACCAGGGCGGCGACCTTCTGTTCCTCGATCACCTTCCAGTCGATAAAATCCTCGATATCGGGATGGTCGATATCCACGATCACCATCTTGGCGGCGCGGCGCGTGGTGCCGCCCGACTTGATGGCGCCGGCGGCGCGGTCGCCGATCTTCAGGAAGCTCATCAGGCCCGACGAGCGGCCGCCGCCCGACAGCTTTTCGTCGGCCCCGCGCAGGGGCGAGAAATTGGTGCCGGTGCCGGAGCCGTATTTGAACAGGCGCGCCTCGCGCGTCCACAGATCCATGATGCCGCCGTCATTCACCAGGTCGTCCTTGACGCTCTGGATGAAGCAGGCATGGGGCTGGGGATGTTCATAGGCGCTGGTGGACTTGGTCAGCCGCCCGCTCTTGTGATCGACATAATAGTGGCCCTGGCCGGGGCCATCGATGCCATAGGCCCAGTGCAGGCCGGTGTTGAACCATTGCGGCGAATTGGGCGCGCATTTCTGCGCCGCCAGCATGTGGCACATCTCGTCATAGAAGGCCTGGGCATCGCTTTCGGCGTCGAAATAGCCGCCCTTCCAGCCCCAATAGGTCCAGGTGCCCGCCAGCCGGTCGAACACCTGCTTGGCCGACTTTTCGCCGGTGGTTTCCTTGCTGTCCTTGGCGGCGGACTGCTTGCGCCAGAGGAATTCGGGCACCCCGTCCTCGGCCACCGGCTTGAGGGTCCTGGGCACGCCCGCCTTGCGGAAATACTTCTGGGCCAGCACGTCGCTGGCGACCTGACTCCAGCTTTCCGGCACCTCGATGTCGGACTGGCTGAAGACGATGGAACCGTCCGGGTCGCGGATTTCGCTGCTGGCGGCGCGGAAGGCGATACCCTCGTAAGGCGAATGCCCCTCAACCGTGAAGTGACGGCGAATACGCATGGCGATACCCCGGAAATTGGTGTTGGAACGGCCCCATCCCCATCCATCGGCCGCCATTTCGGGACAATTTTCCGGCCGCGAGCACAGGTCTTCGCGGGGGACAATTTCGCCAGATATGGTGGTCACGGGTGGTGACTGGCCCAAACTATGGGCCTGTGGGCCTGGCGGCGGCAAGTGGGAATAATACGGAGCGCGGGTTCATCCACCGTATCTGGCACCGCATCCGGCACCGCATCCGGCACCGCATCCGGCAGGCTGGAACCAGGCAGGCCGGGTTCCGGCCCGGCGGGCGGGATATTCGGACCTTTCGCCCATATTTCCACAGGACGGCGCGGGTCTTTGGAGGTTTTGGGGATAAGTGAAAAAGCCACCCCGCCAGGGGTCCGGCGCGCCCGCAATATTGGCGCAAACCCCGCCCAAGCCCTATAGTCCGGGCGAATCCGCGAGCCCCGCCCGTATGCCGTTCTTCAAAATGATCTTTTCCTGGTGGAATTCCGCGACCTGGGGAACCTGGCTGACCACCTGGCTGTCGGGCAGCCCGGTGGGCACGGACGATTTCGGCAACCGCTATTACCAGAACAAGGACGGCTCGCGCCGCTGGGTGATTTACAACGGCACCGTCGAGGCCAGCCGCGTGCCGCCCGACTGGCATGGCTGGCTGCATCATACCTATGCCGAGCCGCCGACCCGTGCCCCGCTCAAGGCCAAGGGCTTCGAGGCGCCGCATCAGCCCAATCTCACCGGCACCGAGGGCGCCTACAAGCCCGGCGGCAGCCTGGCCAAGGGCGGCGTCCGTCCGCCCGCCACCGGCGACTACCAGGCCTGGAAGCCGGAATAATCCTTCATGAGCAGCAGAGTCATGCAGCAGCAGAGCAATATTGCTGAAACCATCATCGGCGCCATCGTGGTCGCGGTGGCGATCGCCTTCCTGGCCTTCACCTATATGCGCACCGGCAGCGGCAGCCTGTCGGGTTATGAGATCAACGCCCGCCTGCCCAAGGTGGACGGGCTGGGGGTGGGCACCGATGTGCGGCTGGCGGGGGTCAAGATCGGTTCCGTCACCGACCTGGTGCTGGACCCCAAGACCTATCTGGTCACGGTGCATATGAATGTGCGCAGCGACATCCAGATTCCCGCCGATTCCTCGGTGCTGGTGACCTCGTCGGGCATCCTGGGCTCGTCGTATCTGTCGATCACGCCCGGCGGCGACGACAAGATGATGGCGGCGGGCGATTTCTTTGAAAGCGCCCAGGGCTCGGTGGACGTGATGGGTCTGGTGGGCCGCTTCATGGGCGGCGATACCGGCTCCAAGCCCGCGCCAAAGCCGCAGCCGCCGCTGGGCGATGGTCCGTGAGGGCGCGGTGAGGATTCTGACGCCGGCATGCGCCGGGCTCGCCCTGGCGGCGCTCGCGGTCGCCGCCTACGCGCAGAGCGCCACGGTTCCTATCGCGCCGCCACCCCCGTCTGACAGTTCCCCGCCGTCGATTCCCGCGCCGCCGCCGCTGGACGGGGAGGCGCCGCCCGCCATCCCGGTCGCGCCGCAGGGCGGCACCGTTCTGCAGATGCGCGGGCTGGACAAGATCACCGGCCGGCCCACCAACGTCACCGCGCCGATCGGCAAGCCGGTGCGGTTCGCCACCCTGACCATCACGGCGCGCTTCTGCTATTCGACGCCGCCCAGCGAGACGCCGGAAACGGCGGCCTTCGTGCAGGTGGAGGATCACCGTCCAGATCAACCGGCGCGGAAGATTTTTTCCGGCTGGATGTATGCCTCCAGTCCGGGGCTGAACGGGGTGGAACATCCCCTCTATGACGTCTGGGTCTTGAGCTGCAACAACGCTCCGCCCTCGGCGGTGGCCGCCGCCAGTTCCGCGCCCGCGCCCGCCAAGGTGAAGGCGCCCGATTCCTCGGACAGGGAAGGCGTGGCCGCCTTGCCCGAAGGCGCGGGCCAATAGACCGCTACCTGTCGCGCGCCTAGAAGAACGGCCAGATCGCGTCCTGGCTGAGGGCGTCGTTCAGTTTCAGCAGATACTGTTCGCGCGGGATTTCCACCGCCCCGAAGCGCGCCAGGTGGCCGGTGATGAACTGGGTGTCGAGCAGGACGAAGCCGCCGCGCTTGAGGCCGTCCACCAGCGCCGCCAGCGCCACCTTGCTGGCGTCGGTGCGGCGGCTGAACATGCTTTCGCCGAAAAAGGCTGCGCCCAGCCGCACGCCGTACAGCCCGCCCACCAGTTCGCCCTCCTGCCAGGTCTCCAGGGAGTGGGCATGGCCGCCCGCGTGAAGCGCGGTGTACAGGCGCAGGATTTCGTCGTTGATCCAACTTTCCTCGCGGCCCGGCGCGGGCGCGGCGCAGGCCCGCATCACATCGGTGAAACACCGGTCGGCGGTGACGGTGAAACGGCCCGACCGGATGGTGCGGGCCAGGCGGCGCGGGACATGAAAACTGTCCAGCGGGATGACGCCGCGCTGGTCCGGCGACACCCAGTACAGGGTGGGATCGTCGCGCTTTTCGGCCATGGGAAACAGGCCGTCGGCATAGGCGCGCAGCAGGAGTTCGGGGGTGAGCCGGGGACCGTGCATGGCGAAAGAATAGCCCGCGGCGGTATCACCGTCGCGGGCTATTTGTTTCCCCCCTCTGTCGCAGCTCAGTCTGCTCCGCAGACATTTCGCTGCGACGTCTCCCCCCGCAATGGGCGCTTCGCGCTGCGGGGGGAGGTGATCGCGTGCGTTGCTACTTTTTATTGATCGAGAAGGCGCCGGGACCGGCCGCCGCCAGATAGAGGAACAGGAAGCAGAACAGGATCGCCGCATCGCCGCCGTTCTGGACGGGGAACATGCTGTTCTTCGCATGGACCAGCCAATAGGCGAAGGCCATGGTGCCGGACGCCAGGAAGGCGGCGGGACGGCTGAAGAAACCCAGGACGATCAGAACGCCGGTGACGATTTCGATCATGCCCGAAATGCCGCTCAATGAGGCCAGTGGCGGGTGCATGTTGCCCGGCGGGAAATTGAGAAACTTGGTGGTGCCATGCTCCAGGAACAGCAGGCCCGCGACGATGCGGGTGATGCCCAAAATCTGATATGAAAACTTGTCCAGAAAACCCATGTGAACGTCCCCTCCACTTTGGTGCAAGGCGCAAACCTTACCGGGGAACGCGGCGGCAGGCTATGACGATTGCGTCTTCTTCAGGTCTTGCTGCAACGCGGTAACGCCTTCCGGCGGCAGCAGCATCTGGGCGTCATAGCCGGGATTGAGGACCGCGCCATAGCCGGGCGGCAGGCGCAGGAAGAAATGCCGTCCCGTCATTCGCAGCGCATATGCGGCCATGTCGCGCGGCTGGCGTCCGGTGGCGGTAAAGGCCGCCACGAAGGAGATGCCGTCCTGCTCCAGCAGCACCGGACGAAAGCCGCTGCCCTCCGGATCGGCCTTCCGCGTGCTGGGAACGAAAAGATCGGCCGCGGCCATTTCCAGCATGACCGCATCACCGGAAACATCGCCGGTCCGCGCCGCCAGGATGCGCCGCTCGATGGCGTTTTCCGGCGCGAACTCCAGCAAGGTCGCCAATGACCCAGCCTCAATGACCGAGACTGGCCAGGTATTTTTCCAGCCAGTGGATCGAATAATCGCCGTTGATGATGTCCGGCTCGCGCACCAGCTGCTGGAACAGGGGGATGGTGGTTTCGATGCCGCCCACCACCAGTTCGTCCAGGGCGCGGCGCAGGCGCAACAGGCACTCGTTGCGGTTCTTGGCGTGGACGATCAGCTTGCCCGCCAGGCTGTCGTAATAGGGCGGGATGCGATAGCCGGAATAGATCGCCGAATCGAAGCGCACGCCCAGGCCGCCGGGGGTGTGGAAATGGTCGATGGTGCCGGGCGAGGGGCGGAAGGTGAAGGGGTTTTCCGCGTTGATGCGGCATTCGATGGCGTGGCCCTCGAACACGATATCGCTCTGGCGGAAGGCCAGCGGCGCGCCCGCCGCGATGCGGATCTGCTCGCGCACGATGTCGATGCCGGTGATGGCTTCGGTGACCGGATGCTCCACCTGCAGGCGGGGGTTCATCTCGATGAAATAGAAACGGCCGTCCTCGTAGAGGAATTCGATGGTGCCCGCGCCCAGATAGCCCAGCTTGGAGAGCGCCTTGGTGCAGATGCCGCCGATCTCGTCGCGCTCCTGGGCGTTGAGGGCGGGGCTGCCCGCTTCCTCCCAGACCTTCTGGTGGCGGCGCTGCAGCGAGCAGTCGCGCTCGCCCAGATGCACCACATTGCCGTGGCTGTCGGCCAGGATCTGGATTTCGATGTGGCGTGGCTTCTGGAGATATTTCTCCATATAGACGGTGTCGTTGCCGAAGGCCGCCTTGGCCTCGGCGCGGGCGGTGGACAAGGCGAACATCAGATCGCCCGGGGCCGCGGCCACCTTCATGCCGCGTCCGCCGCCGCCCGCCGTCGCCTTGATCAGCACCGGATAGCCGATTTCCTCGGCCAGGCGGGGCGCGTCGGCGTCCGAAACCTCGCCGTCCGAGCCCGGAACGGTGGGGATGCCCAGTTCCTTCACCGTCTGCTTGGCGGTGATCTTGTCGCCCATCATGCGGATATGCTCCGCCGTGGGGCCGATGAAGGTCAGGCCATGCTCGGCGATGATGTCGGCGAACTTGGCGTTCTCCGACAGGAAGCCGTATCCGGGATGGATGGCTTCCGCGCCGGTGATCTCGCAGGCGGCGATGATGGCGGGAATGTTCAGATAGGATTGTGCCGCGGCGGGCGGGCCGACGCAGACGCTCTCATCGGCCAGGCGCACATGCATCGCATCGCTGTCCGCCGTGGAATGGATGGCCACGGTGGAGATGCCCATCTCCTTGCAGGCGCGGATGACGCGGAGGGCGATTTCGCCGCGATTGGCGATGAGAACCTTTTCGAACATCAGGCGATGACGCAGAGGGTCTGGCCGAACTCGACGGGGTCCGCATCGGAAACGCTGATTTCCTTCACGGTGCCGCCCCTGGGCGCGGTGATGGCGTTCATGGTCTTCATCGCTTCCACGATGAACAGCGTGTCGCCTTCCTTGACCGTCTTGCCGACGCTGATGAAGGCCGGCTTGCCCGGTTCGGGCGCCAGGTAAACCGTGCCGACCATGGGCGAGGGCACCGCGCCGGCGGCCGGACCGCTGGAAGCGCCGGGGGACGACGGCGCGGCGGCGGCCCGCGCCGGCGCGGGCGCCACGGGCGCGGGGGCCGCGACCGGCGGGGGGGCGCCGCCGCCGCCCGCCGAACGGCTGACGCGGATGCGCGCGCCGTTATGCTCGATCTCGATCTCGGTCAGGCCGGTTTCCTTGAGCAGCTTGGCCAGCTCGCGCACCGCGCCCGCGTCGATGCCGGGCTTGCCCGCGACGGTGGCTGTCTTGGGGGCGGGGGGCTTAGATGCGGAGGACTTGGGTGCGGGGGGCTTGGGCGCGCGCGCTTTCGTGGCGGCCTTCACCGGCTTTGCCGCCGCCTTGGCGGGCTTCTTCTTCTTGCTGCTCATTTCGATACCTTCAGGATTTCGTCAGGATGTCGGCGATGGCGTCCACGGCGCGCAGATAACCCTGCGCGCCTAGGCCCATCACGATGCCGGTCGCGCCCTTGGAGACATAGGACAGGTGGCGATAGGGTTCGCGCCGGTGGATGTTGGACAGATGCACCTCGATCACGGGAACCGTCAGGGTCTGGATGGTGTCCAGGATGGCGATGGAGGTGTGGCCATAGCCCGCCGGATTGATGATGACGGCGCTGCCGTTGGTGCGCGCTTCCTGCAGCGTGTCCACGATCTCGCCTTCATGGTTGGACTGGCGGAAGACCACCGACAAGCCGTGGCGGGCGGCCTGCGCCACGCACATCTTCTCGATCTGGGGCAGGGTGGTGCGGCCATAGACCTCCGGCTCGCGCTGGCCCAGCAGGTTGAGGTTGGGGCCGTTGACGATGTAGATCGGTAAGGTCTTGGATTGTTTTGACTTTTTTGCCATAGACTTTCCGTGGGCGGGAGCGATTCAAGCCTTATAATCACTCTGTACCGATACGGAAATGCTTAAGGTAGCGCCTATGTCCCAGACCCTTCCCCCAAACCATTCCCCGGCCGCTTCGCAGCCCCGCCCGCAGGCGTTCACGGTGATCCTGAACGGCGAAACGCGGACGCTGGACCGGCCCATGCATCTGGCCGACCTGCTGCGAAGCCTGGGACTGGAACCGGCCAAGATCGCGGTGGAGCGCAATCTGGAGATCGTGCCGCGCTCGACCTATGAACGGGTGCAGGTGGCCGACGGCGACCGGCTGGAGATCGTGCATTTCATCGGCGGCGGCAATGCGCCCGTCGCCGCGCCGCTCCAGCGGCAGGACAAGCCGTTCGTCATCGCGGGGCGCGGTTTCACCTCGCGTCTGATCATCGGCACCGGCAAGTACAAGTCGTATGAGGAGAATGCGCGGGCGCTGGAAGCCAGCGGGGCCGAGATCGTCACCGTGGCGGTGCGCCGGGTGAACCTGACCGATCCCAGCCAGCCCATGCTGGTGGATTTCATCGACCCCAAGAAGGTGGTGTTCCTGCCCAACACCGCCGGTTGTTTCACGGGTGAGGAAGCGGTCCGCACCCTGCGCCTGGCGCGCGAGGCGGGCGGCTGGTCGCTGGTCAAGCTGGAGGTGCTGGGCGAGAAGAAGCTGCTCTATCCCGACATGATCGAGACGCTGCGCGCCACCGAGATGCTGGCCAGGGACGGCTTCCAGGTGATGGTCTATTGCAGCGACGATCCCTTGATGGCCAAGCGGCTGGAGGATTGCGGCGCGGTGGCGATCATGCCGCTGGCCTCGCCCATCGGGTCGGGCATGGGCATCACCGCCACCGTGAACCTGCGGATGATCATCGCGGACAGCAAGGTTCCGGTGATCGTGGATGCGGGCATCGGAACCGCCCCGGATGCGGCG
>Ga0066256_1003504_pt1 | contig 15036 bp, 15 predicted proteins | sample ThiBio_1000_biof_FD_87107 | JGI IMG/M metagenome (GOLD analysis project Ga0066256, IMG submission 87107) | Wastewater bioreactor microbial communities from Cape Town, South Africa - Thiocy_expt_1000_biof (version 2) | ecosystem: Engineered > Bioreactor > Thiocyanate-remediating >...
GGGATCGGCACGATGAAATCGCCCTGCGCGAGCACCCAGGCCAGCGCCAGCTGCGCCGGGGCGACGCCCTTTTCCGCCGCCATTTCCTCAAGGAGGCGACCAGCGCGAGATTGGCGTCGAAATTCTCCGCGGCAAAGCGCGGCAGCGAGCGGCGAAAATCGTCGTCGGCAAGGCCGTCCAGCTTCTTCAGCGCGCCGGTGAGCACACCGCGGCCGAGCGGGCTGAACGGCACGAAGCCGATGGCGAGCTCCCGGCAGGTTTCGAGAACGCCGTTTTCCTCGGGATCGCGGGTCCACAGCGAATACTCGCTCTGCACGGCGGCGATCGGGTGCACGGCATGGGCCCTGCGGATCGTCTCGGCGCCGGCTTCCGACAGGCCGAGCGCCTTCACCTTGCCCGCGCGCACCAGCTCCGCCATGGCGCCCACCGTCTCCTCGATCGGCACGGCAGGATCGACGCGGTGCTGGTAGTAGAGGTCGATCACCTCGACCCCGAGCCGCTTTAGCGACGCCTCGGCGACGGCCCTGACGTTTTCCGGCCGGCTGTCCGTGCCGGTGATCATCTCGGCGGAGGGCTTCGCGTCGTCGATGCGGAAGCCGAATTTCGTGGCGATCACCACCTTGTCGCGCACCGGCTTCAGCGCCTTGCCGACGAGGATCTCGTTGCGGTAGGGGCCGTAGACCTCGGCCGTGTCGAACAGGGTGACGCCGAGATCGACGGCGCGGTGTAATGTCCTGATCGCCGCGGCCTCGTCGCCCGAAGGGCCATAGGCATGGCTCATGCCCATGCAGCCGAGGCCGAGGGCGGAGACGTCGAGGCTGCCGAGTTGTCTGTGTTTCATGGCGAAATCCTTTCTGAAGGCCGGGGCGACGGGCGTGCCGGCCGGCGGCCGCTTCGCCGTCATCCCCGGCAAGGAACACACTAGGATATTGCGCTACGCCTGAAAATTGCTGCAAAAGCCAACGGCTTGTTCTATTTGTTCGAACAATGAACCGCACCCAGCTCTCCCAACTCGCCGTGCTCGCCGTCGTCGCGGAGACGCGTTCCTTCCGCAAGGCCGCCGCCGAACTCGCCATCGCGCCGTCCGCCGTCAGCCATGCCGTCTCGGCGCTGGAGGCGAGCCTCGGCGTGCGGCTCCTTGCCCGCACCACCCGCTCCGTCGCGCCGACGGAGGAAGGCCGGCTGCTGCTCGACACGCTCGCCCCCGCGCTGTCCGACATCGGCAATGTCATGGAAACGCTTTCCGACCGGCAGGGCCGGCCCGCCGGGCCGCTGAGGGTCACCATGCCGCTGATCGCGGCGGAGGACATCGTGATGCCGCGGCTCGGCGCCTTCCTTCTCGCCTATCCCGACATAGAGCTGGAGCTTCGGACCGACGACCGCTTCGAGGACATCGTCGAGAAGGGCTTCGATGCGGGCGTGCGGCTCGGCGAACACCTGGAGGCGGACATGGTCGCGGTCCGCGTCAGCGGTCCCTGGCGGGGCCTCATCGTCGGCGCGCCCGCCTATTTCGAAAAGCACCCCAAGCCGCTCCAGCCGCGCGACCTCATGCAGCACCGCTGCATCCGCCGCCGCTTTTCCAGCGGTCGCCTCTATCGCTGGGAGCTGGAAAGGGACGGGCGCCAGGTGACCGTGGACGTCGACGGGCCGCTCATCGTCTCGGACCAGCGGCTGATGCGGGCGGCGGCGATGGATGGCGCGGGCCTCGCCTACATCTTCGACCAGCGCGTCGAGGAGGACATCGCGGCGGGCCGGCTCGTCCCGGTGCTGGAGGACTGGTGCCCGCCCTTCGACGGCTTTTCGATCTACTATCCCACGCGCCGGCAGATGCGCCCGGCGCTGCGCGCCTTCGTGGATTTCTTCCGTTACCGCGGTCAGGTCTGAAGCCGGTAGCGGATGTGCCCGTCGGTCTCGACATAGCTGTCGTAGAGTTTTCTCGCCCGCTCGTTGTCGTGGCTGGTGTGCCAGTAGATGCCGCGCCAGCCGTGGCGCTTCGAAATGGCGACCAGGTCGTCGATCAGCGCCCGCCCGACGCCCCTGCCGCGCGTCGCATCGTCGACGAAGAGGTCTTCGAGATAGCCTTCCGGCGCGATGCCCCAAGTGGAATCGTGATAGTGGTGGATGGCAAAGCCCAGCACCCTGCCATCCTCCTCGGCAACGCGCATCGAGACGCGCGAACCGGGATCGAGCACGCGCGCCCAGGTGAAGGCCGTCACCTCCTCCGGCACCTCGGTCTCGTAGAAGGCGAGGTAGCCGGCCCAGAGCGTCCTCCAGGCCGCCTCGTCGCCTTCGACCGCATCGCGGATGACGAGGGCCACCGTCATGCCCCCGCTCTGTCGAGCAGCGCCATCTGCCCCGCGGAGAGCGACAGGCCGGCGGCCTTCGTCAGGCTCTCAAGCTGGCCAAGGCTCGTGGCGCTGGCGATCGGCGCGGTGACGGCGGGCTTGGCCATCAGCCAGGCGAGCGCGATTTCGGCCTGTGTCGCGCCGGTGTCGGCGGCTACCGTGTCGAGCGCGGCGAGAATGCGCCGGCCCTTGTCGTCGGGATAGGGCACGACGCCCTCGCCGCGGGGTCTGCCCTCCCTGTCCGCCTTCCTGCGGGACTTTGCCGTGAGGGAGCCCGAGGCGGGGCCGGGATAGGGGGTGACGGCCAGATCCTCCCTGCGGCAGAGATCGGCGAGCGCGCCCTCGAAGCTGCCGCGGTCATAGAGGTTGTATTCCGGCTGGAGCACGGCGTAGCGCGGCAGCCCCGCCTTGTCGGCGGCCTCGAAGGAGGCCTGCAACTGGCCCGCATCGAGGTTCGAGGCGCCGAAGGCGCGCACCTTGCCGGCCTTCACGAGGCCGGCATGGGCTTCCAGCGTCTCCTCGTAAGGCGTGTCGGCGTCCGGCCAATGGGAGAGATAGAGATCGATATGGTCGGTCTGCAGCCGCTTCAGGGAGGCCTCGACGGCCTCGACGATCCACGATTTGCGCAGGTCGCGCCGGCCCTGGCCCATGTCGGAGCCGACCTTGGTGACGATCACCACCTTGTCGCGGGCAATGGCGGAGCGCTTCAGCCACTTGCCGATGATCGTCTCGGACTCGCCGCCCTCGTTGCCCGGCACCCAGCGGGAATAGACGTCCGCCGTGTCGATGGCGTTGAAGCCGGCGCCGGTGAAGGCGTCGAGCAGGTCGAAGGAGGTCTTCTCGTCGGCCGTCCAGCCGAAGACATTGCCGCCGAAGACGAGAGGAGCGATCGAAAGGCCGGTCTTGCCGAGAGAGCGAAACTGCATGGGGTCCTCCAAGGGGTTCGTGCTGAAAAGGGTTTTCGCACCATAGGACGCGGCCCGGCTCTTTGCACGCGGTTCCCTTGGTTTTTTGCGGCGCCGTCGCTTGCGAGGGACGTACCTCGGGACTAGTCTTTCCGCGCAATCAGGGAGAGATCATCATGCTGCGTTTCGGAATCCTGTCGACGGCCAAGATCGGCCGCGAGCTTGTCGTGCCGGCCATCCAGGACGCCGAGAACTGTGTCGTCACCGCCGTTGCCAGCCGCGATCATGCCAAGGCCCGCGCCATGGCGGACCGCTTCTCCGCCCCGCACGCCTTCGGCTCCTACGAGGAGATGCTCGCCTCCGATACGATCGACGCGGTCTACATTCCGCTGCCAACCTCCCAGCATGTCGAATGGTCGATCAAGGCGGCGGATGCCGGCAAGCATGTGCTCTGCGAGAAGCCGATCGCGCTGAATGCCGGGGAGATCGCCGCGCTGATCACGGCGCGCGACCGCAACAAGGTGCTGATCTCCGAGGCCTACATGGTGACCTACAGCCCCGTGTGGCGGAAGGTGCGCGCGCTCCTTGCCGAGGGCGCGATCGGCAGGCTGCGCCATGTGCAGGGCGCCTTCACCTATTTCAACCGCGACCCCGGCAACATGCGCAACGTCCCGGAACTCGGCGGCGGCGGGCTGCCTGACATCGGCGTCTACCCGACGATCACCACGCGCTTTTCCACCGGCAAGGAGCCGGTCCGCGTGCAGGCCAACACCGACCGCGACCCGGAGTTCGGCACCGACATCTATTCGAGCGTGCGCGCCGATTTCGGCGATTTCGTACTGTCCTTCTACATCTCCACCCAGCTCGCCCAGCGGCAGATCATGGTGTTCCACGGCGACAAGGGCTTCATCGAGGTGAAGTCGCCTTTCAATGCCGACCGCTACGGCGTGGAGGAGGTCGAGCTCACCAGCCAGAACCACGGCGAGAGCCAGATCTTCCGGTTCCAGGACGCCCGGCAGTACCGGCGCGAGGTCGAGGCCTTCAGCCGGGCCGCGCGCGGCGAGAAGGAGGAGGTCGTGACGCTGGAAAGCTCGGTGAACAACCAGAAGGTCATCGACGCCATCTATCGCGCGAGCGAGAAGGACGGCTGGGAGGCGGTGTGACGCCTGCCGCGCCGGTACCTGCCGCGTGCATCCTCGGGTCAAGCCCGAGGATGGCGATGGGGAGGCGTGGTTTCGAATCCTGGCCGGCGGCGCGGCACGCGGTACCGGTAAATCGATCGCCAAACATTTCTTTTCGCATCATCCTCGAACATCGGCGCCGATCCGCTTGTAGAAGAGCGTCGTCGCGCAGAAGCGCCCGTCCGGATAGAGCGCATAGTCGGGAATGACCCCGGCGCGCTGCCAGCCGAGGCGTTCGTAGACCGTTTCGGCGGGGTGGCCGGTTGCGGCGGCCCGAAACACCTGCGGCGTGCCGTGCCTGTCCTCCTCCGCATCGGCCGCCGTCAACACCGCCCCGGGTACGCCCCCCGCCCACTCCCACTCCAGAGCGACAGGCCTTTTCCCCTACCCCCGCTTCGACTGAGACCGCTACTGGTGGCGGGCGAGCGCGACCGCGGCCTCGCTACGGCCGCCGCGCTCGGCGGCAAAGAGCAGCGTCGCCCCCTCCCCGACCGAAGCCGCGACGCCGTCCCAGAAGGGCACCGCATCGGCCGGCCCATAGGGCGCCATGAAGCCGACGGAAGCGCCGCCCGTCACGCAGTCGGCCAGCACGTCCGCAAGTTCGCCGATACGGGCGCGCGCCCCGGCCTCATCGAGCAGCTTGATGTCGCCCATGCCATCCTCTTCCATCAGGAACGGCCGCGGTCGAGAACCACGGCATAATGCGCCGGCTCGTCGCCGGGATTTTCGAAGACATGGCCCTCGGTGATGCTCGTGTAGAGGCAGTCGCCGGGCCGGAGATCGTGCACGGTTCCGCCGACCGTCATGCGCAGCGCGCCGGAGAACAGCCAGACATGTTGCGTCATGCCGGCCCTGGCCGTTTCGGGCGGATAGGCGATGCGGGCGCCGGCGGGGAACTCCACCTCGATCACCTCGACGCGCGAGGCGGTGTCGGGCGCCGAGACGGCGCGGCGCTGGTAGCCGGTTTCCGGATCGCGCCAGACGGGCTGCGCCGCGCGCCGCAACAGCGGATCGCCCTTGCCGCCGGAAAAGGCGAAGAAGGCCGACAGCGTCAGGTCCAGCGCCGCGCAGAGGCGGGAGAGCAGTTGCGCGGTCGGACTGGCCTCCCCCCGCTCGATGCGCGAGATCATCGCCCGGCTGACGCCCGAGGCACCGGCGAGATCGTCGAGCGTCTGGTTGCGCGCCGTCCTGAGCAGCCTCAACTGCTCGCCGATGGCGCTTTCCAGGGGATCCGCTTCGTTTTCCATTATCGTGGAATATCCATCTCTCATAGTAGAGTCAACCGGCATGACCTCATCCCAAAATAATTCCCGGCCATGCCGCTCCGGCGACAATGCGACATCGGGGAAATCGATATGGTGGCGCCGAGGCAGGTGGAGGGGCAGGCACATGAGGGATGAGACGCAGCGGGCATCGTCGCTCTTTTCCATCACGGCCATCGTCGTCTCGATGACCTTCGTCGCCATCGGCAACGGCATCATGCTCGCCTGTGTGCCCTTTGTGCTTTCGCGCGCCGACGCCCCGTCTTGGACGCCCGGCGCGGCCGTCACGGCCATCGCCTTCGGCGGGCTGATCGGCTGCGTCATCGCCGGGCCGGTCATCCGCCGCGTCGGCCATGCGCGCGCCTTCTCCTGCTCGCTGGCGCTCGTCATCATCGCCGCCTTCCTCGTCGCGCTCGGCGTGCACCCGATCGTCTGGGTGCTGGCGCGCGGCATCTACGGCATCGCCGGCAACTGCAACTTCATCATCGCCCAGAGCTGGCTGAACCACGCGGCCGACAACCGCTGGCGCGGCAAGGCGATGTCCTTCTTCTACATGGCCTATGTGCTGGGGCTCGGCGTCGGCGCCTGGATCTTCGGCCGCATGCCGGCCGACGGCAACCTCGCCCCGCTCGTCACCATCTTCGTGACCACCGTCGCGCTCCTGCCGATCGGCCTCACCCGCCTGCCGACGCCGCCGGCGCCCGCGAGCGTCAGCCTCGACTTTTCCATGGCCTGGCGCAATTCGCCGGTCGCCCTCATCGGCATCCTCGCCTCGGGCGGGCTCTCGATGGTCGTGCAGGGCTTCACGCCGATCTACGCCGCCACCAACAATGTCGGGCAGGCCGACGTGGCGCTCCTGATGTTCGTCATGCAGTTCGGCCTGATCTTCGTGCAGTATCCGCTCGGCACGCTCTCCGACCGGATCGACCGGCGCGTCGTGCTGGTCATCACCTGCCTGCTGATAACGGGCGCGGCCATCGCCGCGCTCTTCGTTTCCTTCTCCGCCTTCGCCGTGCTGATGATCGTCTTCGCGCTGTGGGCCGGCGCGGTCGAAAGCGTCTATTCCATCGCCAACGCCCATGCCAACGACCGCACGGATCCGGAGGATTTCGTGCCGCTGGCCTCGACGCTGCTTGTCGCCTGGTCGACCTCGGCGACCCTCGTTCCGCTCGGCGTGACGGCGCTGACGCCCGTCTTCGGGCCGCAGACCTTCATCTATGCCGCGATGGGCGTCGCGCTCGCCTATACCGCCTTCGTCGCCCACCGGCTGAGGCTGCGCGAGACCGTGCCGCCCGGCGCGCGGGAAACCTTCGAGCTGCTGAGCGCGCAGGTGCCCAATGCCGGTGCGCTGGTGGAAGGCGAGAAAGCCCCGGAATAGCGGCGCTTGCGGCGAAGAAACTCTTCATTTACCGCTTTGCGGGAATCTGCGCCGCTGCTATATGGCGCGCATGAGCACCAACAATTCGACGCCCCTCGACCATATCCGCAATTTCTCGATCGTCGCCCATATCGACCACGGCAAGTCGACGCTGGCCGACCGGCTGATCCAGTCGACCGGCGGCCTGGCCGACCGCGAGATGTCGGAACAGGTCCTCGACAACATGGACATCGAGCGCGAGCGCGGCATCACCATCAAGGCCCAGACCGTGCGCCTGCACTACAAGGCGAACGACGGCGAGACCTATGTGCTGAACCTCATCGACACGCCCGGCCATGTCGACTTCGCCTACGAGGTCTCGCGCTCGCTGTCGGCCTGCGAGGGCTCGCTGCTGGTGGTCGACGCCAGCCAGGGCGTGGAAGCCCAGACGCTCGCCAACGTCTACCAGGCGATCGACAACAACCACGAGCTCGTTACCGTCCTCAACAAGATCGACCTTCCCGCAGCCGAGCCCGACCGCATCAGGGAGCAGATCGAGGAGGTGATCGGCATCGATGCCTCCGACGCCGTGCTGATCTCGGCCAAGACGGGCCTCGGCATTCCCGACGTGCTGGAAGCCATTGTCAAGCGCCTGCCCGCGCCGAAGAGCGAGGGCGGCGAGAAGGCGCCGCTGAAGGCGCTGCTGGTCGATAGCTGGTACGACACCTATCTCGGCGTCATGGTTCTCGTGCGCGTCATCGAGGGCCGGCTCTCCAAGGGCCAGACCGTGCGCATGATGGGCACGGACGCGAAATACACCGTCGAGCGCGTCGGCGTGCTGACGCCGAAGATGGTGGCGATGGACAGCCTCGGCCCGGGCGAGATCGGCTTCATCACCGCCTCGATCAAGGAAGTGGCCGATACCCGCGTCGGCGACACGATCACCGAGGACAAGCGCCCGACGGCAAAGGCCCTGCCGGGCTTCAAGCCGGCCCAGCCGGTCGTCTTCTGCGGCCTCTTCCCGGTCGATGCCGCCGATTTCGAGGACCTGCGCTCGGCCATGGGCAAGCTGCGCCTCAACGACGCCTCGTTCTCCTTCGAAATGGAAAGCTCGGCCGCCCTCGGCTTCGGCTTCCGCTGCGGCTTCCTCGGCCTCCTGCATCTGGAAATCATCCAGGAGCGCCTGGAGCGCGAATTCGACCTCGACCTGATCGCGACCGCGCCGTCGGTCGTCTACAAGCTCTTCATGACCGACGGCACGGAGCGCGAGCTGCACAACCCGGCCGACATGCCCGACGTCGTGAAGATCGCGGAAATCCACGAGCCCTGGATCCGCGCGACGATCCTGACGCCGGACGATTATCTCGGCGGCATCCTGAAGCTCTGCCAGGACCGGCGCGGCATCCAGGTGGAACTCACCTATGTCGGCACACGCGCCATGCTGACCTACGACCTGCCGCTCAACGAAGTCGTCTTCGACTTCTACGACCGCCTGAAGTCGATTTCCAAGGGCTATGCCTCCTTCGACTACCAGATCACCGACCACAAGGAAGGGCATCTCGTAAAAATGTCGATCCTGGTGAACGGCGAGCCGGTCGATGCGCTCTCCATGATGGTGCACCGCATGGCCGCCGAAAAGCGCGGCCGCGACATGTGCGAGAAGCTCAAGGAGCTGATCCCCAAGCACATGTTCAAGATCCCGATCCAGGCCGCCATCGGCGGCAACGTGATCGCCCGCGAGACGATCTCGGCGCTGCGCAAGGACGTGACCGCCAAGTGCTACGGGGGCGACGCCACCCGCAAGCGCAAGCTGCTCGACAAGCAGAAGGCCGGCAAGAAGCGCATGCGCCAGTTCGGCAAGGTCGAAATCCCGCAGGAAGCCTTCATCGCGGCGCTCAAGATGGGCGACGAATAGGGGTACGTCCCTGTTGCAGTTGACGAAGGCCGTGGAGCGATCCGCGGCCTTTTTGCTTCAAGGGCCGAATACCTCTCATCCGTCATGCTCGGGCCTGTCCCGAGCATCTGCAACGGTTCAACTTTCGGCGCGTTGGCAGATCCTCGGCACAAGGCCGAGGATGACGGCAGCGGTCGCGCAGGGTCATCAAAACAAAAAGACCGCGGATCGCTCCGCGGCCTTTTCATATCCGTGATGCGGCCCGCTTACTGGCCGACCGACGAGACCATGACGGCATCGCCGTTCTCGATCGAGACCCAGCGGCCGGCGTGGAAGGAGGCCTGGCGCTTCAGGTAGCGGTAGGGCGTCTCGGTCCACAGCTTCACGTCGTTGTTGAGATTGTCGAGGACGTAGTCGCCCTCGGTCGTGCGCAGCGTCAGAACGGCATGGCCCTCGCCGTCCGGCTTGCGCACGACGGTGATCAGGAGGTCGCCGGCGGCAAAGCCCTTCTCCATCAGCGTCCGGCGCTTCAGCAGCACGAAATCCTCGCAGTCGCCGGCGCCGTCCGGATAGGCCCAGACCTCGTCCTTGCCGTAGATTTCCTTGTCGGTCATCGGCGTGACGTCATGGTTGATGCGCGCATTGACCTGGCGCACCACCGACCAGCCGAACGCCGTTACCTTTGCGGGTGCGGTGCGCGCGCCGGGGCGGCATTCGGACTTGTGGGTCTGACAGAATTCGTAGTGTCCGATCGGCTGCGAGGTCACGCCGCCCGTCTTCATGGAGAGCGCCGATGCCGGTGCCGTGAAAGCCGAGGAAGAAGAAACGAGGAGAGCGAGAACCGCCGCAGCCCCAGCCTTCGCACCAATCATTCGTGCCATGAAACGTCCCCTAATCGTTAACAAAGAGTTAACGGTGAGAGGGCCGTCTCGTCAATCATCAGAATTCGCGATGCTACATTATGGTTAAAATGTGCTCCGGCGGCCACGCCGGCCTCATTGCCCGCGGGCGAAGGCCTCCGCCGCCTCGAGGATCTTGGCGATGTCCTGCGGCCGCGAGAGCCGGTGATCGCCGTCGCGGATCATCGTCAGCACCACGTCGTCGCCGGAAAGATGCTCCATCAGGCGCACGGCGTGCGCATAGGGCACGTCCGGGTCGGCCATGCCTTGCAGGATATGCACCGGGCAGCCGGTCTCGATGACGCCGTCGAGCACGCGGTTCTGCCGTCCGTCCTCGATGAGCTTCAGCGTATAGATGTTCGGTTCGGGGCCATAGGGCGTCGGCTCCTCGAACCGGCCGCGCTCGGCAAGGGCCGTGCGTTCGGCCTCCGTCAGGTTCGGCTCGATCAGCTCCGAGGTGAAGTCCGGCGCGGGGGCGATGAGGACGAGGCCGGCGACCTCGATGTCCTTGCGCGCGGCAAGCGCGGCGACGGCGCGCAGCGCGATCCAGCCACCCATGGAGGAACCGACGAGCACGAGGCGGCGCGAGTCGAGAACGTTTGCCGCGTGGTCGATGACGGCGAGCGCCTCTTCCAGCCAGCGCGAGATCGTGCCGTCGGTGAAGGCGCCGCCCGAGGCGCCGTGGCCGGAATAGTCGAACCGCACGCAGGCCGTGCCGAGGCGGGCGGCGAGGCCGGCGAGCTCTACCGCCTTGGTGCCCGACATGTCGGAGCGGTAGCCGCCGAGCCAGACGAAGTGGGCGAGCGCATTGCCGGGAGCAGGCGGCTGGAGCGCCAGCGCGATCCGCCGCGCTTCGCCACCCTCGCCCACCTCGATGAAATCCGCCGCAGTGCCGTTGCCGTCCGTGGTCGTCATACCTATCTCCCGCGTAGCGCCCGGGCACGAAACCCGCCTGCCGCCCGTCCTTGCCGTGAGCTAGACCAGATTCGCGCGCGCAAGGACAGGTGGTGATTTTTTCCACGCGACATGCTATTGACTTCGCAAGCGTGATCAACACATTGCCGACAAACGCCGCATTTCCGGCAAAACGGCCCGATCGTCGCGCAGATTCAGACCAGTCGAAACAGTTCGAGGAGAACACGACCATTCGCAGACCCTTCAAAGCGGAAGCCCCCGTCAAAGACGGCCCGCGTTCCAACAAGGAAATCCGGATCCCTCGCATCCAGCTCATCGACGCCGAAGGCACCAACCACGGCATCGTTCCCACCGATCAGGCGCTCCGCATGGCTGAAGAAGCCGGCCTCGATCTCGTGGAGATTTCACCGAACTCCGAACCGCCCGTCTGCAAGATTCTTGACCTCGGCAAGCTGAAATACGCCAACCAGAAGAAGGCGGCCGAGGCGCGCAAGAAGCAGAAGATCGTCGAGATCAAGGAAATCAAGATGCGTCCGAACATCGACACCCATGACTATGAGGTGAAGATGAAGGCGATGAACCGGTTCTTCGACGAGGGCGACAAGGTCAAGGTGACCCTGAAGTTCCGCGGCCGCGAGATGGCCCACCAGGAACTCGGCATGAAGCTGCTCCAGCAGGTCAAGGAAGACACCGTGGCCATCGCCAAGGTCGAGGCCGAGCCGAAGCTCGAAGGCCGCCAGATGATGATGGTGCTCGCCCCGCGGTGAGCGCCGTGCCTGGCGATCCTGCGCCAAACGGATAAAGCCGCCTTCCGGGGCGGCTTTTCCATTTTCGGCCGGAATGCATGCGTTTGGCGGAATCCGGTTGCGCTTTTCGAGGACTTCGGTTACAAGCCGCCGTCCGAACGGTCCGGCAGGGCATGCCGTGGCCGTTCTTTACGCTGGAGACGCGCCTCGTCAGCCGTCTCGAATTCAACAAGAATGGAGTAGCAAAATGCCCAAGATGAAGACGAAGTCGTCTGCCAAGAAGCGGTTCAAGATCACCGCGACCGGCAAGGTCGTCGCTGCCGCTGCCGGCAAGCGCCACGGCATGATCAAGCGTACCAACAAGTTCATTCGCGACGCCCGCGGCACCATGGTGCTGGCCGAGCCCGATGGCAAGAAGGTCATCAAGAACTACCTGCCGAACGGTCTCTGAGACTTCTCGCGCAATTGATACGTTTAAGGAGATCATGACATGGCACGTGTAAAACGCGGCGTTACTTCCCACGCCAAGCACAAGAAGACGCTGAAGGCAGCCAAGGGCTTCTACGGCCGCCGCAAGAACACCATCCGCGCCGCCAAGGCAGCGGTTGATCGTTCCAAGCAGTTCGCCTACCGCGACCGCAAGGTCAACAAGCGCAACTTCCGCGCTCTGTGGATCCAGCGCATCAACGCTGCCGTCCGCGAGCACGGCCTGACCTATGGCCGTTTCATCGACGGCCTCAACAAGGCTGGCATCGAAGTCGACCGCAAGGTGCTTTCGGACATGGCGATCCATGAGACCGCAGCTTTCGGCGCGCTCGTCGCAGCCGCCAAGAAGGCTCTGGAATACCTCAAGGACGCCGGCACGAAGAACGAGTTTGAGACCGCCGTCAACTAACCGGCGCCCACAACAAATCTTCGCTTCGTTGTGAAACCCGCGCCGGGGAACCGGTGCGGGTTTTTGTTTGATTTCGGAACCAGGACCCATGGACGGCAGGCCGACCCAGATCGACACCATCCCGGATGCGACCGCCAAGGATATCGAGCCGCTTCTCGTTGTCCTCGCCCGCGGCGCGCACCGCGTCGAGCGCGTGGAGATGTCCTTCGGCGCCGTCTGGATCAAGCGCTACGGCACGGAGCCGCCGATCGTCTGGACCCGGGCGCAGAACGTCTTCGCCCGCCTGCTCGGCCAGCCTTTCCTGCGCGCCTCGCCCCGGCTCGGCCGCGAGGCGATGATCGAGCGGGAGGTGCGGCGCATCGCGGTTTTCCGCGAACAGGGCGTCCCGGTGCCGCGCGTCCTCTACCAGTCGCAGGGTGCCGTGGTGCTTTCCGATGCAGGCGAGACCGTGAACGGACGGCTTGCACGGCTCCGGAAGGACGACCCGGCCACGCACGATGCGCTGCTCGTCACCTGCGCTGCCGATCTCGGCGCCCTCCACGCGAAGGGCCTCTGCCACGGACGGCCGCATCCGCGGGATTTCTTCCTTGCCGGCAGCCGTATCGGCTTCATGGATTTCGAGGAGGAGCCGGAGGCCGCCATGCCGCTTCCCACCGCGCAGGCGCGCGACGTGCTGCTCCTCTTCCTCCAGCTCGTCGACCGCGCCGCCTTCGGCGAAGAAACCGCCGGGAGGGCCTATGCGGCCTGGCGCGCCGCCGCACCCGTTGCCGCCGAGACGGAGCTGAAGGCGATGCTCCGGTTCCTCGGCAAGTTTTTGTGGCTCACCCGATTGATCGGGCGCGTGCACATGAGTAGTGATCTGCGACGCTTCCTCGCCGCAACCCGCTATCTCTCCGGGGCTCTTCTGCCTCCCCGCCCGGCCGACGCAAGCAAAGCAGGTAAAGATGACTGAACTCGATACTTTGGAACAGCAACTCCTTTCCGACGTTGCGTCGGCCTCCGACGAGGCGGCGATCGAAGCCGTGCGCGTCGGCGCGCTCGGCAAGAAGGGCTCCGTCTCGGAACTTTTGAAGACGCTCGGCACCATGTCGCCGGAAGAGCGCCAGACGCGCGGCGCGGCGATCAACGCGCTGAAGACGCGCGTCACCGACGCCATCACCGAGCGCAAGAGCGCGCTGCGCGACGCCGCCATCGAGGCCCGCCTTGCCGCCGAGACCGTGGATGTCAGCCTGCCGGTGCGCTCCTCGCCCGCCGAGCGCGGCCGCATCCACCCGATCAGCCAGATCGTCGACGAGATCACCGCGATCTTCGGCGACATGGGCTTCTCGATTGCCGAAGGCCCCGACGTCGAGACGGACTACTACAACTTCACGGCGCTGAACTTCCCCGAGGGCCACCCGGCCCGCGAGATGCACGACACTTTCTTCTTCCCCGCCGACGAGAACGGCGCGCGCAAGGTGCTGCGCACGCATACCTCGCCCGTGCAGGTGCGCACCATGGAGGCGCAGAAGCCGCCGATCCGCATCATCATTCCCGGCAAGACCTACCGGCAGGACTCGGACGCGACGCACTCGCCGATGTTCCACCAGGTCGAGGGCCTCGTGGTCGACAGGAAGGCCAATGTCGCCAACATGCGATGGGTGCTGGAAGAATTCTGCAAGGCCTTCTTCGAGGTGGACAGCGTCACCATGCGCTTCCGCCCGTCCTTCTTCCCCTTCACCGAGCCGTCCTTCGAGGTCGACATCCAGTGCGACCGCTCGTCGGGCCCGATCGTCAAGTTCGGCGAGGGCACGGACTGGATGGAAATCCTCGGCTGCGGCATGGTCCATCCGAACGTGCTGCGCGCCGGCGGTCTCGACCCGGACGAATACCAGGGCTTTGCCTGGGGCATGGGCCTCGACCGCATCGCCATGCTGAAATACGGCATGCCCGACCTGCGCGACTTCTTCAACGCCGACGTCCGCTGGCTCAGCCACTACGGCTTCCGCCCGCTCGACATGCCGACCCTGTTCGGCGGCCTCAGCGCGTAACCGGCATCCAAGGAGATATTTGTCATGAAATTCACGCTCTCCTGGCTGAAGGATCATCTCGACACCGACGCCTCGCTGGAGGAAATCTGCGCGAAGCTGACGGCGATCGGCCTCGAAGTGGAAGATGTCGACGACAAGGCGGCCTTCAGGCCCTTCGTCATCGCCAAGGTCGTCTCGGCCGAACAGCATCCGAACGCCGACAAGCTGCGCGTGCTGATGGTCGATACCGGCAAGGGCGAGCCGATCCAGGTCGTCTGCGGCGCGCCGAATGCACGCACCGGCCTTGTCGGCGCGTTTGCCGCACCCGGCACCTATGTGCCCGGCATCGACGTGACGCTCGCCGTCGGCACCATCCGCGGCGTCGAGAGCCGCGGCATGATGTGCTCGGAGAAGGAACTGGAAATCTCCGACAACCACGACGGCATCATCGATCTGCCGGCCGATGCGCCCGTGGGTACGAGCTATGCCGCCTATGCCGGCCTCGACGATCCGGTCATCGAGATCAACCTGACGCCGAACCGTCCGGACTGCACGAGCATCTACGGCATCGCCCGCGATCTCGCCGCCTCCGGCCTCGGCACGCTGAAGCCCCCGAAGGCACCCTCCT
>Ga0066256_1002178_pt2 | contig 15033 bp, 13 predicted proteins | sample ThiBio_1000_biof_FD_87107 | JGI IMG/M metagenome (GOLD analysis project Ga0066256, IMG submission 87107) | Wastewater bioreactor microbial communities from Cape Town, South Africa - Thiocy_expt_1000_biof (version 2) | ecosystem: Engineered > Bioreactor > Thiocyanate-remediating >...
TGACGCGCTCGGCGATGAAGTGGCTGGCGCCGTGCTTGGCGGAGCCTTGGGCCTTCACGCGAGCTTCAGGGCTGCGAGCCATCAGAACGCCCCCGTGTAATAGGCCAGCCACCAGGCCACGACGGTGGCCACGATGGTGAAGGCGATCTCGGCGACGGCGATGGCGTCGGCCAGCTTCGGCTGGAAGCCGTAGCCGACATCGTAGGTCAGGTGCCGCACGCCGTGGGCGAGGTGGTAGAAGATCGCCAGGGTCAGGCCGAACAGGGCGATCTTGCCGAGGAAGCCGGCCATCAGGGCGCGGAAGATGTCGTAGGCCTCGGGGCCGCACGCCAGCGACAGGGCGCCGCCGGCCAGGATCAGCGCGCCGAAATACAGGGCGCAGCCGGACACCCGGTGCAGGATCGACGAGGCCATGGTGATGTGCCAGCGCCAGATCGTCGTATGTGGCGACGTCGGCCGGTCTTCCGGTCCTCGCGGACGCGGTCCGCTCGTAGCTTCACTCATGGGTGCGACAATGTCCCCACACTTGCCCCGGATATAGCGCGGCCGGTTTTAGTCCTGAGGGGCCGAGTGTCAACGCGGCCTTGTGCATTGCAGCGGAGTTGAGAACCGTTCGCACACAAAGGGATGCGTTCAGCCGCCCGCCAGGCCAGCTCGCGCACCGCTGCGTTGGCGATGGTCAACTTGGCGAAGCTCCAGCCGCCGCCGGCCTTTTCGATCTCCTCCACCGCCGCCTTGGCCGCCGACGCGACCTCCGGCTTGAGCGCGGCCCAGGATTTGACGGCTTCGCGGGCGTGCTCAGCGGTGTCGCCGCCCTGCGGCCCGGCGGCGAACTTCACGATCGCCCCGGTGATCTGGGCCTGCTCGGCGAGTAGATCCTCGATCAGGCGGCGCACGGCCAGGCGCTCGAAGCTGTCGCCTGGCGCGAAGGCGCCGGCAGCGGCGCGCAGCCGGTCGATGGCGAAAGCGGCGCCGACCTGGTGGTAGAGCCGCGCCACATTCTCCAGCGGCCAGCTCGATCCGGCCGCCAGATCCACGAGATCGGCGGTGACGGTCAGGGGCTGCAGGGCCGCGACGACCTGGGCGAGGTCGTCCGGCGCCCCGGCCTTGACGAAGGCCTTGGCGCGCTTGGCGACCGCCTCCCTCTCCGCGCCGCTGAGGATGCCCGGCGTTAGGGGCTTCAGCTGGGCGATGGCCGGCCCGTAGGCGTCGACCAGGCCCCTGATCGAAACCCCGCCGCGACCGCTCGCCTTGGCCCGCCGCGCCAGCCAATAGGTCTGACCGCGCAGGGCGGTGGAGAGGGCGCCGTACAGCGCCAACTGAGCGGCCGCCGGCGCCTTGCCGTCCAGCGCATTCACCCGCGCCCAGAGGTCATCGATCCCGAGCACCGTCCGCGCCGCCTCGAAGCCGGCGACCAGGGCGTCGGTGGTGCAGCCCGCCGCCGCGCGCAGCCGCCCGGGGAAGGTCGGGCCGCAGAGGTTCACCATCCGGTTGCCGACCACCATGGTGACGATCTCGCGCCGCAGCCGGTGGCGCTTCATCTCGTCCTCGAACCGGCCGAGGCCGTCCGGGAAGTAGGCCTTCAGCGTCGCCTCGAGCCAGGGATCGTCTGGCGCCGCCCCGGCGACGATCTCGTCCTTCAGGTCGAGCTTGCCGTAGGCCAGCAACACGGCGAGCTCCGGCCGGGTCAGCGCCTGACCGGCCTGGGTCCGCTCGGTCATGGCCACCAGATTGGGCAGGCCCTCGACGGCGCGATCCAGACGACCGCGCTGCTCCAGATCGGCCATGAAGCCGGCGTAGGCGTCCATCGCCCCGACGCCGTCCGCCTGCATCAGCGAAAGGGCCAGGGTCTGGTCGTAGTTGTGGGCCAGCACGTGGGCGGCCACGTCGTCGGTCATCGAGGCCAACAGCACATCGCGCTCTTCGCGCGTCATGCCCCCGGCCCGCTCCACCTGGCCGACCAGGATCTTGATGTTCACCTCGTGATCGGAGGTGTCGACGCCGGCCGAATTGTCGATGGCGTCGGTGTTCAGACGTCCCCCAGCTTGCGCGTACTCGATGCGCCCGGCCTGGGTCATGCCGAGGTTGGCGCCCTCGCCGACCACCTTCACCCGCAGCTCCGCCCCGTCGATACGGATGGCGTCATTGGCCTTGTCGCCCGCCTGGGCGTGGCTCTCGCGGCTGGCCTTCACGTAGTTTCCGATACCGCCGAAGTAGAGCAGCTCGGCCCGCGCCTTGAGGATGGCGGTCATCACCGTGAACGGGTCGGGCGCCTCCACCTTGATATCGAGCAGGGCCCGCGCCTCGGCGCTCAGCGGGATGGCCTTCAGGCTGCGCGGATAGACGCCGCCGCCGGCCGAGATCAGGCTCTTGTCGTAGTCGCCCCACGAGGAGCGCGGCAGGGCGAACAGCCGTGCCCGCTCCTTGAACGACACCGCCGCATCGGGATCGGGGTCGATGAAGATGTGGCGGTGGTCGAAGGCGGCCACGAGGCGGGTCTGCTCCGAAAGCAGCATGCCGTTGCCAAACACGTCGCCCGACATGTCGCCGACGCCGACGACGGTAAAGGGCGACGTCTGGATGTCGCGGTTCATCTCGCGGAAATGCCGCTTCACCGCTTCCCAGGCGCCCTTGGCGGTGATGCCCATCTTCTTGTGGTCGTAGCCGGCGGAACCGCCACTGGCAAAGGCGTCGTCCAGCCAGAAGCCGTGGCTCTCGCTGATGGCGTTGGCGGTGTCGGAGAACGTCGCCGTGCCCTTGTCGGCGGCGACGACGAAATAGGGATCGTCCTGATCGCGCCGGACAACGCCCGCCGGAGGGATCACCCCTTCGAGACCGATATTGTCGGTGATCGACAGCAGGCTCGAAACGAAATTCTTGTAGGCGGAGGTGCCCGCCTCGAACACGGCGTCGCGGCTGCCGCCCACAGGCAGGCGCTTGGGGAAGAAACCGCCCTTGGCCCCTACCGGCACGATGACGGCATTCTTGACCTGCTGCGCCTTGACCAGGCCGAGCACCTCGGTGCGGTAGTCCTGCGCGCGATCCGACCAGCGCAGGCCGCCGCGCGCCACCGGGCCGAAGCGCAGATGCACGCCCTCGACCTCGGAACCATAGACGAAAATCTCGCGCCATGGCCGGGGCTCCGGCAAGCCCTCGACGGCGCGAGAATCGAGCTTGATCGCGAGCGACTGGCCCTTTTCCCTGGTGTCGGCGACGAAATGGTTGGTGCGCAGCGAGGCCTCGATCAGATTGAGGTAGCGCCGAATGATGGTGTCGTCGTCGATATTGGGAACTTCTTCCAGCGCATCCCTGATCTTGGCCTTGAGGTGCTTCGCCGCGACCGCGCCTTCCGTCTCCGCTTCAGGTCCGAGGCGCGCAACGAAGAGGGCGTGCAGGCCACGCGCGATCTCGGGGTAGCGGTTGAGCGCGGCGGCAATGAAATCCTGGCTCTGCGGAATGCCGGCCTGCTGCAGGTAGCGGCCATAGGCCCTCAATATGGTGATCTCGCTCGACCACAGGCCGGCCGTCTGCGCGAGACCGTTATAGCCGTCATTGTCGACGTCGCCGCGCCAAACCGACAGGAAGGCATCCTCGAACAACGAACCGCCGTCACCGAGGTCGATCGGCTTGCCGTAGCGATTCTCGAGCTCCATGTCGTGGATGAAGACCATGCCCGTCTCGGCATCGCCGACCTCGAAGGTGCGCTCGCTGATCACCCGGAAGCCGATGTTTTCCAGCACGGGCACGCGCCGCGACAGCGCCACAGGGCTGCCGTGATGGTAAATCTTGAGTGCCGCCTGATCGGGCTTCTGCTCCGCATGCCGGTAGTAGTCGATGGCGATGGGATTTTGGGCATTGATCCGTGCGATGCGGCCGGCATCCACCAGCGCCACGGCAGGCGAGAAGCTGTCGCGATAGCTTTCTGAGAACCGCGCGGCGATGGCGGTGAGCGTTGGATCGGCGCCGCTCTCCGCAGCGGTCTCGCGAAGCGCGTCCTCCCAGGTCCGCACGATATCGCGGATCGCCGCCTCGATTGCCGCCTGCTCGATCTTCGGCGTCTTGCCGCCGGAACGGCCGATGATGAAATGGACACGCGCCAGCCCGCCCTCCGGGAACGCCGGATAGTAGGCCGAGAGCCGGCCGTCGAACACGGTCTTGAGGTAAGTGCCGACCTTCTCGCGCACAACGCTGTCGTAGCGGTCGCGCGGCACGAAGACGAGGACCGAGACGAAACGGTCGAACTGGTCGACGCGTACCAGGGCGCGGACCCGCGGCCGCTCGATCAGGCCCAATATCGCCTCGGCATGCTTGCGCAGGATCGGCACCGGCACCTGGAACAGTTCGTCGCGCGGATAGCTTTCCAGCACATTGATCAGCGCCTTGCCGGAATGATCGCCCGGATTGAAGCCGGATTTGGCGATGACGGTCTCGGCCTTCGAGCGCAGATAAGGAATCTTCATCACCGAGCGCGTGTAGGCGGTCGAGGTGAACAGGCCAACGATGCGGAGCTCGCCAGCCAATGTCCCCTTGGGCGTGTAGGTCTTGATGCCGATGTAGTCGAGATAGGCGCGCCGATGCACGGCCGACTTGGCGTTGGCCTTGGTGACGATCAGCGGCTCCGGCCCGTGCAGGAAAGCTCGGATCTCCGGCGTTGTGGTGACGGCCTCGGTGCCGCGTCGCAGCACCAGCACGTCCGGGTCCTTGAGGATGCCGAGGCCAGGTTTGTCGGCCCTTTCCAGCGTGCCGCTCTTTTCGCCGCCCGTATACTTGAACTCGCGCATGCCGAGGAAAGTGAAATTGTCGTCGCGCAACCATTCGAGAAAGGCTATCGCCTCGGTGACATGGGCCTTGTCGAGCGGGACCGGCGCATAGCGGAACTCTGAAATCGCCTGATCGAGGCGCGCCAGCATGGGCTTCCAGTCGCTGACGGCGTCCCGGACCTGATCGAGAAGCTTCTTCAGGCGCTGGGCAAGGCCATGAGCCACTTCCGGAGAAAGCCGGGCGATGTGGACATGAACGACGCTGAGCCGGTCCAGCCCATGGTCACCCTTGACGGACCCGGTATCGCCGAGAATCTCCTCGACGCCACCCTTGCCATGCCTGACCAGGACGACCGGGTGCGTGACCAGCAGCGGCTCGCCGGCGCTCTCGGTGATCTCGCCGAGGATCGAATCGAACAGGAACGGCATGTTGTCGTTGACGACGGTGATGACGCTGACCGGCCGTCCCTGGCGAACGACGCCGGAATCAACGTCAATGGCGACGACGCAGTCGCCCTTCTTGTGCCTGGCCACCGCTTGCCAGGCGAGGTCGGCGGCGCGCTGCAGATCGCCGGCATCATAGGCCGCGATGTCTTCGGCGGGGGCCCTTGCCAGCAGATAGTCAGCGAGAGCGCCTGGCTTCGCGACCTCCCCTGGCTGGCTCTTTTTCGGGCGGCTCGCGGATTTCAGGCTGGCCATGACGCAGTTTCCCTCCCGTCACATGCTTTTGTGGCTATGGTAGCAGATGACCGCCTTTTGGCGACAAAGGTTTGACGGCTCGACAAGAAATATCGAGGTTCGGCAAACCGAACCCCGCAAGGAGACGACAGATGACCGATAAGATCACCGCGCTCGACCTGGTCGCGGGGCAGCTCAGCGACGCCACGAAGGCCTATTTCGCCAAATGCGAAGAAAAGCTCGGTCTCGTCCCCAACGTGCTCCTGGCCTATGCTTTCGACGAGAAGAAGCTGCGCGCGTTCACCGACATGTACAACGACCTGATGTTGGGCGAGTCGGGCCTGTCGAAGCTGGAGCGCGAGATGATCGCGGTCGCGGTCTCCTCCATCAATCACTGCTACTACTGCCTGACCGCGCATGGGGCAGCCGTTCGCCAGCTCTCCGGCGATCCGTCGCTCGGCGAGATGATGGTGATGAACTTCCGCGCCGCCGACCTTTCCCCGCGCCAGGCGGCAATGCTCGAATTCGCGGTCAAACTGACGGAAGAACCAGCCAGGATCGTCGAAGCCGACCGGGCCGCCTTGCGGGCAGCGGGCTTCAGCGACCGCGACATCTGGGACATTGCCTCGACAGCGGCGTTCTTCAACATGTCAAACCGGGTGGCGGCGGCCGTCGACATGCGCCCGAACGAAGCCTACCACGCCATGGCGCGCCGGAAGGCATGACCCCGCCGGGGCGAGGCGCCGCCGACGTCGGACCGCTCACTCCTCCGTCGGCATGTGCAGGTACATCGACTGGATGCCGACGCGTCCCGGCCCGGTGAAGCGATTGACGACGAAGTTCACGTTGGCGCCGAAAAAGCCGCTCGACAGCCGGTCGATCCTCGTTTCCATCCGCACCGAGGCGTCCTTGAACAGCCAGCCACCCGGCTCGATATCGATCGTCTCGCCCGCGGCCAGGCGTTTCTCGAAGACGTTGCCGTAGCCGTGCAGCCAGACGATGCCGTCGCCTGAATCCCCGCGAAAGCGGTCGATGAAGAAGCCGCTCTGGCCAAACAGCATGGTCGCCAGCCCGCGCACGCGTTCGAAAGTGTAGTCGACGCTCGCCGTCGCGGCGAGGAACTGGTGCTCGCGTACCTGGATCTCCTCGCCGCGCCGAAGGTGGATCGGCACGATGTGGCCCGGCCCGTCGCGGCTGAAGGCGATGATGCCCTGCCCCGACGCCTCGGTCACGAATATCTGCATGCCCGCCATCATGCGCTTCAGCGCGCCCTTCAGCGACTTCAAGCCGATGGTGACGGTGGAATTCTTCCACAGCAGGATGTGGTGCTCGAAATAGACGGGCATCCGTGAGACGTCGACCGACAGAACAGGAACGAGTTCACCCGCGACATGATAGGTGACGCCGCCGAAGGTCTCGTCCGACACCTCGCTCGGCATCAATTCCGGCAATCCTGGCATGGCTCCCCCCAAGCTTCGCCTGCGCGCCAGCGCCCACCGGTCGCGCGGATGCCGGCAACCTTCGTGCCGAGGCATGGCGGCCGTCAAACGAAATTGAGCCTTCCTCCGCGCTGCTCGCGCGAAGGTGATCGGGGAATGCCCGCGTCAGCCGGCCAGGTTGCGGGAGTAGATCAGAGTCGGCGCCCCTGTGCCGGAATGCTCGCCTGTCTCGCCCGAGGGTACGAAGCCGTTCGCCGTGTAGAACGCGATGGCGCGAGCGTTCCTTTCCTCCACTTCGAGGCGGATGGCGCTGGCTTCCGGGAAGCTCTCGATAACCTCGTCGAGAAGCATGCCGCCGATACCCCTGCCTTGCAGCGGAGGCAGGACATAGAGTTGGCGCAGCACGATCGACCGACCACCGTCGATCGCCTCGGCGAACGCCACGCCGCCGATCCGCTTGCCATCATCGGCGATGAGGAATTCGCTGTTCGGCCGGCTCAGCCTCGGCCTCAGCGCTTCGATCGAATGCCACTCGTCGGTGATCTCGGTAACGCGCTCCTCGCCGTAGATCGGGTCGTAGGTCGCATGCCAGGTCTCGACCAGAAGCGTCCGGATGGCCCCAAGGTCACGCTCGCTGGCGGTGCGCACGAACACGAGCGCTAGCCCTCGATGCCGAGTTTCGCCTTGACGAGGTCGTTGACCGCCTGCGGGTTGGCTTTGCCGCCGGTCGCCTTCATCACCTGGCCCACGAACCACCCGGCCATGGTTGGCTTCGCCCGCGCCTGCTCGGCCTTGTCCGGGTTGGCGGCGATGACGTCCTCGACGGCCTTTTCGATCGCGCCGGTGTCGGTGACCTGCTTCATGCCGCGGCTTTCGACGAGCTCGCGCGGATCGCCACCTTCGTTCCAGACGATCTCGAACAGATCCTTGGCGATCTTGCCGGAAATGGTGCCGTCCTTGATCAGGTCGATGACCGCGCCGAGCTGTGCGGGCGAAACAGGCGCGCTTTCAATATCCTTGCCGGCCTTGTTCAGCGCGCCGAGCAGGTCGTTGATGACCCAGTTGGCGGCGAGTTTGCCGTCGCGGCCGGCAGCCACCTTCTCGAAATAGTCGGCAATCGCCTTTTCCGACACCAGGATAGACGCGTCGTAGGTCGAAAGGCCGAGCGCCGAGATCAGACGCGTCTTCTTGTCGCCCGGCAGTTCGGGCAGGTCCTTTACCAGCGCATCGACATAGGCCTGGTCGAACTCCAGCGGCAGAAGATCGGGATCGGGGAAATAGCGGTAGTCGTGCGCTTCTTCCTTGGAGCGCATCGAGCGCGTCTCACCCTTGTTGGGATCGAACAGCCGCGTCTCCTGCTCGATCTGCCCGCCGTCCTCCAGGATGGCGATCTGGCGGCGCGCCTCGTAATCGATGGCCTGGCCGATGAAACGGATCGAGTTGACGTTCTTGATTTCGCAACGCGTGCCGAATGCCCCGCCGGGACGCCGAACCGACACGTTGACGTCGGCGCGCATGGAACCTTCGTCCATGTTGCCGTCGCAAGTGCCGAGATAACGCACGATCGTGCGCAGCTTGGTGACATAGGCCTTGGCTTCGTCGGCCGAGCGCATGTCCGGCTTGGAGACGATCTCCATCAGCGCCACGCCCGAGCGGTTGAGATCGACATAGGACATGGTCGGGTGCTGGTCGTGCATCGACTTGCCGGCGTCCTGCTCGAGATGCAGGCGCTCGATGCCGACTTCGATGTCCTCGAACTCGCCCTGGCGGTCGGGCCCGACCGAAATGATGATCTTGCCCTCTCCGACGATCGGCTGCTTGAACTGCGAGATCTGATAGCCCTGCGGCAGGTCCGGATAGAAATAGTTCTTCCGGTCGAAAACCGACTTGTGATTGATCTGGGCTCTCAGGCCGAGGCCGGTGCGGATCGCCTGCTTGACGCATTCCTCGTTGATGACGGGCAGCATGCCGGGCATGGCGGCATCGACCAGGCTGACATTGGCGTTGGGCGCGGCGCCGAAGGATGTCGAGGCGCCGGAGAACAGCTTGGCCTCGGACGTCACCTGCGCGTGCACTTCAAGGCCGATGATGATTTCCCAATCGCCGGTGGCGCCGGGGACCAGGCGTTTTGCGTCGGGCGTGCGGGTGTCGATGATGCTCATAGGGGCCTGCAGTTCGCGAAACGTGAATTCCACGTCAAAAGTGAAAGTCATTCGCTAGTGCAAACCGCCCCACGAGACAAGCACAAAGCCTCGCTGGTCTTTTCCAACGCCCTCGCCTATATCGCATCCATTCCAATGGAGAGTGGATGTCCACTTACGCTCAGTCCCGGTGAAGCCCTGACCTCCTGACGGAGGCAGGGCAGCAAAACCTCGAACCACCGTGCCGCGTCCTCGCGGCGGCGGTTTTTGTTGTTTTTCCGGGAATCTCTCCAGATGGATATTTCGCGCATCGAACAGCGCATCCTGCACCTGCTCGCGCAAGGCGGGCGCATCGAAATCGAAAAGGATGAGCGCAACAAGATTGCCTCGATACAGTGCCTGACCCGCGACGGCTGGCGCTATCCTGGCGTCGACCTCGACCTGTTTCGCAAGTTGAAGCGGAAGAAGGCCGTGTCGTCTTCAGCCGGCGGCCCTTACCGCATCACGCGGCGCGGGCTCGAACTCGTCCGCGCCGAGCTCGATAACAGGTAGAAGATAAGGGCCGCCGGCTCGCTCGGGACCGGCGGCCTCTCCGTCCGCTTCACGCGGTGGCAATATAGGCCCTGATTTCCTCCGCCTCGCGCTCGACGTCCTCGATGCGGCGCTTGACCACATCGCCGATCGACACGATGCCGTCGAGCAGGCCGTCCTTCTCCACCGGAAGGTGGCGGAAACGGCCGCGGGTCATGATCTCCATGACCTCGTTGACCGTATGGTTTTCGTTGCAGATCTTCACCTTGGGGGTCATCGCCGACCTGACCGCGATGTCGAGCGCGCCGGCCCCTTCCTTGGCGAGCACCCTCACGATATCGCGCTCGGAGAGAATGCCGACGATCTTGCGGTCACCATTGGTGATGACCAGCGCACCGATCTTGTGTTCCGTCAGGATACGGATGGCCTCGCTCAGCTTTTCGTTCGGGCCGAGCGTCAAAACGTCATGGCCTTTTGCCTCGAGAATTGCCTTAACCGTCATGGCGTCCTCCTCTGTATTGCCCGGCGACTGCTTGCCGGCGCTCACCTATCGCGCATGACTGCGGAAATCTCCGCCAACTCCCTGAAAAATCATGCACAAACCCAGGTCCAGCGGCATCGGCACACCCCCGAGACGGGCAACCGGTGCCACGGACGACATGGTGCGCCGGGAACGACCTTATTTCAAGTGCGCAAGCCTGGCGTCAGGCTGTCGGCGCCGCGGGCCGGCGATCGAACAGGCGGAGCCCGAAGAAGCCGGCGAGAAAGCCGCCAATATGCGCCTCCCAGGCGATCTGCCCGCCAATTCCGGGCGCCAGGCCGACATAGCCCGTGACGAGGTTGATGATCATCCACAAGGCCAGGAAGTACATTACGTTGCGCGAGCGCAGAACATCCGAGAGCGAGAGCGGCGCGCCGGCGAACGCCGCCCGGCCGGACGAACGGTCGATGTTGAAGCCGAAGCGCGTCGCGGCGGCCATCATGCCGGAAATCGCGCCGGACGCGCCGACCAAGGGCGCCTGGCCGAGCGGATGGATGACCCAGAACAGCCCCGCGGAAGCCAGACTGGTCACGGCGAAGAACAGCGCAAAGCGCAAGGTACCCATCCGGTTGGCGAGCGGAGAGCCGAACGCCGCCAGCCACAGCATGTTGATGCCGAGGTGCGCGAAGCCGCCATGCAGGAATGCGTAGGTAAACGGGCTGGAGAATGCGTAGAAATCGAGATCGTACTGGCCGGAATAGCGAATTGGCACGAAAGCCGCGCGGACCAGCAGGGCCATGTCCTGGTCATCCGTCAGCACATAGACGCGAATGAGATGAACGAACACGCAGATGCCGATAACAGCCAACACCGCCGGCGGAAGGTTGAACACAGGTTCGCTGCGCGGCGCGGGCGCACTCTCGGCGTGTTCGATTTCGGACGGAGTTACCGGTTCACTCATCTACGCCTGTGCCCGTTCAGATTTTCGGCTTCGCTAATATCTTACCCGCTCGCTCGGGAATGGGAATTGGCAAGCCGCATCGGCATACACTTTCCGCATGCCATAGCACACCCGTGCGTCACGCCGGCGCTTGCCGTTACAGATATAGGGAATCCACGCGGCTCTTTCGAAGTGCCACATCGGCACGCCGATCATGCGGATCGTCGCCGGACGCAACCGCCAAATCTCGGCAAACGAATCATTAACGGGCGAATCGGACGGCAAAAAAGAAGCCGTCCAAGGTTTCCCTTGAACGGCCGGTCGAGCCCCCTGCTCCCCTGAGTCTTTGACTGAAAGTGCTGTGGCCATCGCGAAATGGCCGCTTTCTGGAGTGGTTCTGGTGTGCCACGGGCCAGCCTCGCGTGCAACGTATACCCTTTGTTAACCTTAACGACCCCCACCCGTGAACAAGTGTTAACGACGCTGGCACGCGTCATGCTCCGCAACGCATGTAAGTCATCGGAGAGCGCCCTTCTGTTCCCCGATGGGACATCAGACGACAGATTGCGCGGAGCAGCATTGCAATGAACCAAACCGGATCGATCACGCTGTTCCAATATTGGAACCGGCTGCGTGATGGGCGCCCGGCACCGAAACGTTCGGAGGTCGAGCCCGCCGACATCATTATCCTGGAACGGGATACGCGCGGTGAAGCTGTGTTCCGCCTCGCCGGCACCAGACTTTGCGCCATCTATGGGCGCGAGCTGAAGGGCTTTTCGTTTCCCTCGCTGTGGCGGGAGAAGGATCAACGCCTTGTGTCGCGGCTCGTTCATGGCGTTTTCGAGCAGAAATCGGTCCTGCTCCTCACCTATGAGGGCATAAGTCGCCACCAGCGTTCCAACAACTTCGAACTGCTGGTCCTGCCGCTGGACGGCGGCATGGAGAGCCAGCGCTGCATCGGCGCCATCAGCACGGCGGAAAAGCCGTTCTGGCTCGGCGCGGATCCGATTGTCGACGCGCTGATCGACACGGTTCAGGTCGTCGATCCCGACAGGGAGCCGGCCTCCTTGCAAAGCCGTCCGGCGATCAGCGTTCCCTCGCTGGCGCCCACGGAGATCGAGGCGCCGGAACCGCTCCCGACGCTTGGCCACGCACGCCGTATCCGACACCTGGTGGTGTTCGACGGAGGCAAGGAAGAATAACCCCAACTTCTAAACTTCCAACGGTCCGCTTTCCCCTTTGTTAACCTGCATTGTTGTAGTTGTTCGAGGAGATTCCTCGCGGCGTAGCGCAGGAATGCCAAGCGGGGTGTAGGCAGTCATGAGGTCAGCGGCGATCGATTACGCGCCGTACCAGGCTGAAAGGCGTAACTTTCAGCGCGTCCGTGTGAAAATCTACGGACGTTTCATGCTTGAGGACCGCACCGAGCACCCCTGCCAGGTGGTGGACATGTCGCCCGGCAATGTCGCGCTTCGCACCGAACGCGTTGGCACGCCCGGCGAAAAGGTTATCGCCTATATCGACCACATCGGCCGCATCGAAGGTGTCGTGACCCGCACCTTGCAGGACGGCTTCGCCATGACGGTGATTGCGTCCGACCGCAAGAAGGAAAAGCTTGCCGCGCAGTTGACGTGGCTCGCCAACAAGCACGAGCTGGACTTGCCGGAAGATCGCCGTCACGAACGCGTGGCCCCGCGCAATCCGACCAGCGTGCTGCAACTGACCGATGGGCGGCAGTATCAGTGCCGTATCATCGACCTGTCGCTTTCGGGCGCTGCCATCGAGATCGACGTCAAGCCGGCCATCGGCGTCCAGGTCATGCTTGGAACCATGCGCGGCCAGGTGGTGCGCCATTTCGAGGATGGCGTCGCCATCGAGTTTGCCGTCATCCAGCGGCCTGAAACGCTCGATTCGGAATTCAACACGCCGCGTGCCTGAGCACGCTGTTTCGAGACATCCCCATCATTTCCACCGCGACCAGTCGGCTGCCCTCCGCCGCTGACAGCCGAGGCTGCCGTTCGTTGCAATTTTCCGGAGCCTCGCTACGGGTTGGCGACCTCGACGCCGCGCACAGTTAATGCGCAGTAAAAACAGCACCGACACGACCCGTTGGCGGGCATCAACAGTCCAGCGTTTCAAAGGTTAAAAATTTTAGATTTATTCTATTGGCGTTTTACTCAAAAACGACTTCGTCGCTTTGCGTCAAATAAATCGGGCTGTGTCACAGTCTCCTTAAACGGGGAGACTAGAACAATGAATGCAATGAAGGGCAAGATGTTGCTGGTCGCGGCAATAGCGCTGCAGTTCTTCGCTCTTGGCATTGCCCAGGCCAGCGGCCCGGTGTTCATGCACACCGGCGGGCGCACGACGCAGCCGGTCGGCCATTACGAATTCTGTCAGCGCATTCCGGCGGAATGTAACCAGCGGACGCCGAAGGGCGCGCCGATCGAATTGACCCGCAAGCTGTGGGCGACGATCGTCAACGTCAACAACTCGGTCAACACGCGCATCAAGCCGCGCACAGATCTCGAGAACTATGGCGTCGAGGAATATTGGGCCTATCCGGACAATGGCTATGGCGACTGCGAGGACTATGCCCTGGAGAAGCGCCGTGAGCTGATGGCCGCCGGCGTCCCGGCCGGCGACCTGCTGATGACTGTCGCTCGCCAGCCGAACGGCGACGGCCACGCTGTCCTGACGGTGCGCACCAGCCTCGGCGAGTTCATCCTCGACAATCTCGAACCCAAGGTCCTGTCCTGGATCGACACCGACTACACCTATCTCAAGCGGCAATCGGATACGAATTCCGGTGTCTGGATCACGATCAACGACGGCCGCGCCGACGCGGTCGCCAGCGTCCGCTGACAAGCGACGGAAAACCCGGTCGAGTCCCCACCCTCCCCGTCCCCAAACGACCGGGTCAAGGAGCCGGCCCCATCCCCGGGCCGGCTCCGCCTTTTTGGCGATAGAAGAGATGAACCGGCGAAGGCTGCGGCCGGCGCGTATCGAACCGCTGCCAAAGGAGCCGACAGGACAAACCTATCGCGTCTTGTCGGGTCCCCGGGTGGGGCTTCGCTTTCAGCCAGCCCCTGTCCGAATAGCGCCGCTAGGCCTTCCGTAAGCCGGCCTTGAAACGCTTGCCATTGGCAACGTAATGCGCGGCCGAGGCACGCAGCCTCGCCACGGCGGCATCGTCGAGCGTCCTGATCACCTTGGCCGGAGATCCGACGATCAGCGAATTGTCGGGAAACTCCTTGCCCTCGGTGACGAGGGCGCCGGCGCCAACCAGCGAATTCCTTCCGATCCTGACGCCGTTGAGCACGATCGCGCCCATGCCGATCAGGCTGTTGTCGCCGATCGTGCAGCCATGCAGCAGCGCGCGATGGCCGATGGTGCACCCCTCCCCGATCGTCAGCGGAAAGCCGGGGTCCGTGTGCATGATGGTGTGCTCCTGCACATTGGTGTCGGCGCCGATGACGATCGGCTCGTTGTCGCCACGAATGACGACACCGAACCAGAAGCCGGCATTGCGGCCGACGCTGATATTGCCGATCAGCGTGGCGTCGGGCGCCACCCAATTGCTGTCCGCATCCTCAAAGGTCGGTGCCTTTCCGTCGATCGCATAGGCCGGCATATCGTCGTCTCCAAATCGTCTGGCGCCGCACCGCGGCTCATGCCCCCCCCCGGGATCGCGACTACCCGGGCTTGGCGAAGCCCGTGTCATGGTCGGTATCAAGGGGCCAACCGCAACTACGTGATTCCGATGGAAGTTTGAATTTCACTTTCGCGGGCATCGCGACGCTTCGAGGTCATCAGCCCGTTGTCGCCCAAGCCGCCGCGGCAAGCAGGACACGGCCAAGCGCGAGCAGCCAAACCAGGGCGGTGCAGCCGCATGACAGAAGCGCCAGCGTCGAGATACGCCCCTCCCGCCTTGCGTCCAACGCATCATTGGCAAGCATATAAGGGCCGGCGCAAGCGGTTGCGGCCAACGAGCGGACAAGGCGTGACGATGACACGTAGGGTTCCGCGAAGGCGATTTTGCGCCCCCAAACCAGTTCCATCG
>Ga0066256_1003507_pt1 | contig 15022 bp, 2 predicted proteins | sample ThiBio_1000_biof_FD_87107 | JGI IMG/M metagenome (GOLD analysis project Ga0066256, IMG submission 87107) | Wastewater bioreactor microbial communities from Cape Town, South Africa - Thiocy_expt_1000_biof (version 2) | ecosystem: Engineered > Bioreactor > Thiocyanate-remediating >...
CACCCTCGCCGCCGCAGCCGTGACAGGGGTGCCGCTACTCTAGGACCCTAATGTTGCTGTGATAAACAGTCAGCTGTTGTATCGATAACAGTGTGCCCTCCCGCTCCTTGTGATCGCGCGTGCGCTGTCCATTCCGACTATTAGGTTCCTCGATGATAATAAACACGGTCAATACATTTTAACTGTCTCACTTCCTGGTACCCACGGCCAAGGAAGTTTATAAAGTTAGCCAACGGCGCTGGTCTTGCACACAGGGCAGGTGGCGCGCTGTGGCAGCCACGCGTCAATGCAGGTGGCATGAAAGCGGTGGAGGCAGGGCAGGAGGCGGAGCTGGTCGCCAGATGTGAAGGGCTCCAGGCAGATGGCACACTCTGCGGGTGGCGCATCGGGCGCCGGCGCGGACGCTGACGGCGGGCCAGTGGGTGACGCTGGGCGAGAAGGCGGCGGCGGTGGTGCCCATGCAAAGGTGGGCAAGCGTGCAATGTCGCGCGAGCTGGCACCCTGCGCCGCGTTGCCACTGCCATCCAACGCCAGCAGCGCGTCGTAGTCCTCCGGCCGGAAGTCGCCATCCCGCATGAGCAGCTGTAGGTGCGACATAGGCAGCGCAATGACGCGCATGCCATCCATGGCGGCGTCCGCGCCGCCGCGCGTGCCACCGCGGCCGCCGCCATGCCGCCTGCGAGACCGCCCTCGCCGCGGCAGTGGGGCCGCAGCAAGCTCAAAGGTGTCGTCGGTGCCGCCGCCGCGGCGGCATGCGGCGATGGCACGAAACAACAACACAAGACAGAGGAGGGTGGCGCCAACCAGCAGCAAGGCGACGGTTGGCGTGGCAGCGGTGGGATACTGCGCCATGCGTGCCACCAGGACGGTGGTGGCTGTCACTAGCGCGATGCCACCCAGACCCGCCGCCGCCAGCGCCAACCGCCGGCGCAACGGCCACGCCTCACCACCACCATCCGCAGGACTAATAATGATCCGACTGCTCCTACTACTGCTGCCGCCCTCGCCATACTCCTCATCGTCATCGCCTATCACAATGGCAACCGCCATCAGCTCTTCCGCGTCATGCGGCTCGGTCGGCAGCGCCAGCGCGGCGGCGGCGGCGGCAGTCGCGCGTTGGGAGCGATGTGCCGTCGCCACGGTCCCACTACTCAGTCGCTCCCCTCGCCTGCTGCTGTTGCTGGCCGCTGCTTCCGACGATGCCGCCGCTGCGTCCGAAGATGCCGCCGTTGATGCCGGCAGACGAGGTGGGTTCGTCAACAGCCGCGCGCCCTCCTCATCCGTGTCAGCCCCGCTGCCTGCCGCCATCGGCGCCGCCATTCCCCCTGCCGTACAGCAGCAGCACTTGCTGCTACTGGTATGGGGCCCCGGGGTAATAACTTGATGAGGGGTGGTGCTCAGAACACACACCCTACGCGTACGCGTTCTGGAAGGCAAGAGATGAGGGGGGGAGGAGGTGACGATCAAACAATTATTAAAAAAATAATACAGGAATGTATCAATTACAATGTCGCTCCCGTGTTCATCCGTATGAATAATTCCCATCGCCAAATTGCTGGCGTCGTGCGACGGTGGCATTATGTGCATGTCGTGAGATACACTGCTGTCATCGGCACCTCCTTCTTCTGCCCCTTTCCTGCCCCTTCCTCCTTCTTCCTTCTCGTCGTCAGTAGTACTAGTAGTGCTGCACACATAGGGAGTCGAGTTGAAGTCTAGCACATTCACACCACCATCGGCGCCTCTGCCTCCGCCTCCACGTCACCATCACTCGTCGTTGCCGGCGGCGCAGCCGGTGGGGGCGCGACCGACTCGTTGCGCACGTACGCCTCGTGCACGCGCTCGTCAAACGCGGCGGCCGCGGGGTTGCGCGCGGGCGCGGCGGGGCCCAGCATGTCATCCAGCGCGGCGCCGCGGTCTGGCGGCGGGCGGCGCCAGGCAGGGAAGGCGGGCGGCGCGCGCTTGAATGGCGAGCCATACACGCGCGCCTGGTACTCGCGCGCCTCCGTCAGCCGGCTGCGTGTGTGCTCCGCCACCTCCACCGCGTGCGCCCGTTGTGCCGCATCCTCCGCCACCGCGCGGTCGTGGTACATTTGCGTGGCAGACCGCCCCGCCGTGGGTGCCGCCGCTGGCGAGCTGCTGCCGCCACCGCCACCGGTGCCGGCACCGCCGCCAGGTGACGGCAGCACCAGGGCACGATGCCCGCCACGCCCGCCTGTCGTCGCGCCACCAGCCTGCCCATGCGCAGACGCCGGGGTGGGACGCTCTGCGGGGCGGGTGGGCGTGGTGGCTGACAGACCCGCCGGCGTGCCACCGCGGCCAGGCGCGGTGCCACCATGCAGTCTGCGGCCACCGCCGGCGCGTCGCACGGGCGCGCCACCACCGCGCATCTCCTCGCCGTCGCCACCATCGTCGGCGGGTGGCGGTAGCTGGTGCAGCACAAGCGTCTCCCGCCCGCCCGCCGCGGCGTGCAACCCCAGCGTGATGGCCAGCGACGGCGCGGCGCCGGAGGGTGACATGAGCGGGTTCAGCCCGCTGCGGCCAGCCACACCTGTCACACCCTCCCCGCCCCCGCCACCACCGCCGCCGCCGCCGCCACTCTTCACCATGACGTGCGTTTGCACCTGTGCCCGCCGCATCCACTTGGCGCGCGCACGGGTGCCGCCGATCGCCAGCCCCGCACTGCTGTCCTCGGCCATCGCCGCTGAGTCCGCGTACGCGTACCCGGCGCGCTCCAGCATGGCCTCCATCACCAACGTGGAGACACCATGGCGGCCACCCCGCAGTGTCTCGCCTGTCGCCCCCGCTGCCGCAGCTGCTGCTGCCGGCGCGGCGCCGTGCATCGACGTCACCGAGCGGCGGCCGGTGCGCATGCCGCCGCTCCGGCTGGTGGCCCCCCGCATCGACGGCGACACGCCCGCCACCACCTTAAACTCGTACTCCACCGCCGTCACCTCATCTGTCTCCTTCAGCTCGCAGCGCGACATGCGAAGGCCAGGCGGCACGGCTGCCAGGCCGCTGCCGCCGCTGCTGATGCCGCGCCCCCGCCCGTCCTCGTCGCCGCCCGGTAGCACGCCCACCGGCGCGCCGGACGCCGCCATTACAAACTCGGGGAAGGACGGCAGGGGCAGGGCGTCAATGTCGGTGAGGAAGAGGCCCGCGCTGTCGCTGCCGGTGTACTCTGCCAGGTTGGCGGGCAGGGGGAGGGAGCCAGGCGAGGTGATGGCCCACAGCATGCGCCGGATGGCGGCGCGCTCCGGCGCCGTGTCCAGGAAGTCGCCGCGGTGCGACATGGCGGCGGCAACCAGGTACGCCTGCCGTGGCGGCGCGGACCCCGTGCCCGCCACCATGCCCACAATGTCAGGGTACGTGTCGCTCGACAGCTCGTCCGCCACGCCGCCGCCGGCGCCCGTGGGGAGCGTCACCACGCCGCCCGCCAGCTCCACCCGTGGGTACGGCCCCAGCGCCGCGTCGTTCATGTGCGCGTCGGGCTGCAGCACGTAGGGGAACACCAGCTCCAGTTCTGGCACCAGCGGCGGCGCCGCCAGCGTCGACGCGCTGCCGCTGTCACTCATGCCCGCCACCACACCCGGCCGGCCGCCGCCTCCGCCGCCAGGGATCCGGCGCGCTGACCCCAGTGCCGCTGGCGAATCCGTCATGCTGCGGGCGCTCGGCAGCCGTGCTAGTGGCTTGCCACCCTCCACGCTGAATGACTCCCGCGCAGCACCAAGGCCGGGTGCCGGGGGTGCGGCCACCCCCACCGCCGACGCCGCCGTTGCAGCTGCTGCCGCCGCCGCTGCCGCTGCCGCCGCCGCAATTGCATTGTCGTCCTCCTCCTCCAGCGGCGCCTCGCCGTAGTCCCATGCCACACCCGCCAGCGTGCCCGCCTCATCCACAGCGCCCGCAATCGTGTTGCCGTCACCCCGGCTACCGCTGCCGCCGCCGCCGCCGCCTGGCACACTGCCAGCTGCACCGCCGCCTGGCGCCCCACCGCCTGGCGCCCCGCCCGCGCCACCACCGCCACCCCCGGCACCACCTCCACCAGCACGCGGCGACCCGTTGGCGCCGGCGGATGCCACCGCTGGCGGGTACGGCAGCAACGGCACCGCCAACAGCCGCACGTGCGCCAGCGGGTTAGCGCCAGCGCTGCCACTGGCAGCGCGCTTATCGTCGCCTGCCGCAATGGCCGTGAAGCGATTCACGATGGAGCTGGCGGCTGCCCCCTGGCCGCCGCCACCGCCGCCGCCGTCGCCAGCGCCGCCGCCCGCTTCCTCATGAACGCGCCCCACACCACCACTGCGCCGCCTGCCGCGGGGTGGCGACGCCGTCGCGGCGTCACCACCCGCGCCGCCCGCCGCCGTGCCCGGCTCCATGGGCACGTGCTGGATCTTGGGCCACACGGCGCCGGCGCTCTGCGCGTCGCCCTCCGCTCCGTCGCCCTCCTCGGCGCCGTCAGACCCGCCAGCGGGGATGCCAGTTAGCGATTCGGTGGAGCCCCGCGGGGCGCCTTCCGCGCCGCCGGCAGGCGACGGGTTGGCGCCCGAGGGCAGCAGCAGGCGCACCAGCGATGGTGGCAGCGCCAGTGCCACGTCAGCGGCCGCTTCCCGCGCCGCCGCCGCCGCGTCGTTTGCGGCGTCCGTCATCAGCGACGCTGCCGTCGCCACCGCGGTGGCGGCAGCAGAGTGCGACCGCCAGTGCGGGTCGTCATTCACGTCCGACGGCACGAGCGCCACCAGGCGGCGGGACAGCTTCAGCGCGGTGGCGATGGCTGCTGCTGAGTTGGCACGGTAGCCTGCCGCCGGCTCACCAACGCTGGCTCCAGCGCTGCCACCCTCTGCCGCCCCCCGGCTGGCATCGCTGCCGCCAGCTGCAGGCCGCTCCCCGCCCCCCGCGTCTCCGCTCCGCAGCGCTGCCGCCACCAGTGTGGGAGACGCCGGGCTGGAGGCTGGCGCCGTGGAGGTAGCCCAGGCGGAAGGCGTGCCGCTGGCACCGCCACCGCCACTGCCGACGCCGACGCCAGTGAGGAAGGAGGCAGCATTGGCGGCATTGCCACCCAGCCGCGCCACGGGCGCCAGCAGCGGGTCGTCGTGCGCCGCGTCGGGGCCAAACATGGCCGCTGCCGCCGCGTCACGCCGCATCTCATTCGCGCTCTCCGCGCTGTTGCCCATCATGGCAATCAACGCAGACACGGCGCCGGTGGACACCATGTTCACAGAGTCGTCTTCTGCCGCGTCGCCGCCGCCGCCGCCGCCGCCACCCGTCATGGGCCCCGTCATGGCGTTAGACAGCCGGCGTGCCGCCAGATTGCCTGTGCTGGCCGCCGTGCCCGGCCCCGCCGCCACCAGCGCGCCACGCCCCGCGGTGGGGCCGTCGCGGTCCTCAATGGCCAGCTCGCACAGCGAGCGCAGGCAGGCGGTGCGCAGGTCTGGCGGGCACAGCGGCGACTCTGACACGGAGATGAGCGCCAGCGCGCCGCCGCACGCCACCACTGCGGCGTGGTGCGCGGGGTCGCGTGCCAGGTTGCACAGCGTGCGCGCAACGTCCACCAGCAGCACAAACCCCGTGGCTGCCACGCGTACCGCCTCGCCGTCATCCACACCCACCACCGGCGCCTCACCCACGCCCTCCCGCTCGCCGGCGTCACCCCGCGCCGCCAACGCTTCCGCTGCCGCCGTTGCCACCGCGCCGTACCGCACCTCCATCAGTGCTTGCGCGCCGGCACGCAGGCTGTGCGCTGACACCGGCCGCGAGGGCGACATCGTGCCGGCGGCAGCTGCAGCGGCGGCGCCCGTGCTGGCGGCAGCAGCGGTGGCAGCGGCAGCGGCAGTGGGAGGCGGCGGTCCACCCAGCCGCACTGGCAGCGGCGTCAACTGGTGGCCGGGGTAGCGCAACGGCAGGAGGACGAGGAGCGAGTCGTCCAGCAGCACGCGGCCAGCGTCGGCGTCGGTGGTCACGCGGCGCAGGTCCGGCGTGCGTAGACCGTCAAGCGGCTGCTGGGGCGGTGGTGGGGACGTTGGTACCCCACCAGCCGCTGTCGGGGCCGCCGTCGTCGCCGCCGCCCCTGCCGCTGGTGCTGCCGCAGCCCCGCCGCCTACCGTCAGCGCCGCCACGCGGTCTGCCAGCGCCGCCGCCACCGTGGCAGCGTTCTCAGCGGGGTTGCCGCTGGTGGCGCGGTCTGCCGCCGCCATCAACGCCACCACGTGCGACAGCAGGGAGCGGCACTCGGGCGCCAGCAGCGCCTCGCGCGCCTCTGCGCTGGCTGACATGTTACGCAGCAGCACGCCTGCGCGCAGGCGCACGAGGGCGGGCAGGCGGGACGCGACGCCCAACGGGCCAGGCGCAGCCGGCGGCGCAGGCGCAGGTGCAGGCGCACGCGGCGGCCGCCCGCTTGGGCTGCTGGCGGTGCCGGTCGCACTGGCCCCGCCGCCCGGCGGCTCAGCAGACGTCATGATGCGTGCGTCGCCGCACGTCAGCACCGACGTCAGCACCTTCAGCACACCAGCCTTCAGCAGCGCGGCGTGGCAGGTGCGGTGTGCTGACAGCTGCGCCAGCGTCGTTAACCCGTTGTCCACAAACGCCACCAGCACGTCCACCTCACGCAGCACCGGCGCCGCAGCCGAGCTGCCTGCGTTAGCAGCGGCGGCAGCGGCACCGCCCGTCGTGTCACGGCGGCTGGTAAATGACAACACATGGCGCAAGCCGGTGGGCGCGGGCGCGTCGCCGTCACCCCCCTCCGCGCCACCGCCAGAGCCACCCGCCGCCTGCAGCGCCTGCGCCATGCCCAGGCGGCCGTACGGCCACGCCAGCACCAGCTGGCCGTGCGCGTTAAGCAGCACGTCGGCGGCGGCGAGGGCAGCGAGGCGGCGGCACGCCAGCAGCAGCGCCTTGGTGAGGCTGCGCACCGACTTGTCGCTTGCCAGCGCGCGGCGCGCCGCCTTGGAGCCACACACCAGGTTGGCAACCGCTGCGGCGGCCAAGAAGGCGGTGCGGGCGCCCAGTGACACGCCGCTGGCGCGCGGCGCGCCGTCCCCGTCAGCCAGCAGCGGGTCCAGCGTGTCCTCGCCCTCGTCGTCATCCACCGTGACGGGCACCGCCGCGCCCTCCACCCGCATGTCGTCCTTAATGCGCAGCGTCATGCGCAGGAGGGCGGGCAGGGCGCCGTCGCGGATGAGGGCGGCGTGGGCGGCGGGCAGGCAGGACATGAAATGGAGGGAGGCGGCGGCAGCGAACGCGTCACGCAGCGGCGGCACCGCGCTCTCCCGCGTCACCACCGCCATACCGGGGATGGCAATCGCCGCCAGCTCCGTGTCCGTGTCCTCGTCGTACCCGTCCACCGCGCCGTCGTCAATGCCCTCTACCCCCGCGCGCCGCACCTGCGTGCCCAGCGACGCCAGCACCCGGATGGCGCCCGCGGCAAGCAGCCGCTCCCGGTACGCCGCCTCGCAGCCCCACAGCAGGCTGGCTACGCCCAGCGCGCACAGCCGCCGCGTGTGCCGGCTCTCGTTGTTCACGTCGCACCCCACCGCAATGAACACGCCCCCCGCGCCGCCCGCCGCCACACGGTTGCGCACGCGCACGCGCGGCGAGCACGCCATGTTGAACAACCCCAGCGCGCAAGACGGCCGCAGCTTGGCAATGCCCTTGGCGTCGGTAGCGTAGCCGGCGGCGGCGGGCGAGGTGGCGGGCGGCAGGGAGGCAGTTGAAGCGGTTGGCAGCAGTGCGCCGCCACCACTTTCATCACCGCCGCCGTCGCCGCCGCCACTGCCCTCCGTCACCTGCACGCCAGACAGCAGCACCAGCGCCTCCACCGCGCCCTGCGCCACCAGCTTGGTGAGGTGCCCCTGTTCACGCGACCGGCTGGACACCGCCGCCAGCACGCCGGCAAACAGGGCGCCCACCACCGAGTCCGCCTTCCCTGCCGCCGCGCGCGACTTGGCCAGCTCCACCGCCAGGCTCCGCTTGCCGGGGCCGGGCGCGGTGGCGGCAATCGCCTCATCCTCGTCAATCACCGACTGCAGCTGCGACAGCAGCACCGCCGCCTGCTCCTCCTCCGCCGCCTCCTCTGGCAGCGTGGCGCCGCCGGCGGGCGGTGCCGCAGCCTGTGACGCGGCGTGTTGCCGGCGCAGCACGGTGATGACCGACCGCAGGCCGCCCTCGCGCACCAGCGCGTCCTGTGTCGCCGTCTCGGATGCCAGGCGGTACATGGCAATGGCGCACGCGCGCTGCACCGCCACGTGTGGCGACAGCGACAGCTTGGCCAGCGCCCACACGATGCTGCCGGTGGTGGTGGCCGCCAGCGCCGGCAGCCGCGTGTCGGGCGCCGCCAGCAGGTTGTGCACCGCCTCAATGCACAGCGCCTGCGTGTCAGGGTGCTGCGACCGGATGAGCGCAATGACGAGGAGGGCACGGATGGCACCCGCCTGGATGAGCAGCGCCTCCGCGCCCACCAGGCGCGACAGGTTGTAGATGGCGCCCGCGCACTCGCGCCGCACACCCTCCACGTTGGAGCTGGACAGCGCAACCAGAGTAGACACGGCGCCTGGGACGCTGGTGCTGCCACCGGCAGAGCCGCCTCCGTTGCTACGTGGCGCTGCCACCACCCCGCCGCCATCCGCCGACGGCGGCACACGCAACCGCGCGGGCGGGCTACTGAGTGCCACGACCCCACTGCCACCGCCGCCGCCGCCGGAACCGCCACCGCCGCTAGAACCGCCCGTCGGCGTGCTGCCAGGCGGGTCAGGCTCAATCATCATGCGCGCGATGGTGGTGTTGCCGGAAAACGCGTGCAGCGCCTCCGACACGCGCAGGCGGATGGGGTCGTCGTCAGCCGCAAACTGCGCCAGCGCGATGAGCGCCTGCAGGATGCCCTCGCGGCGCACTACGGTGGGGTCAATCTTGATGGTGGCCAGCGCGGTGCCGCGCTCCTCCGGCGCGGACAGCGACGTCACCGACGACGCCGGCTGCAGCCCGGCATCGGGGGAGTTGGATACCACGCCGTCGGAGGCGGCAAAGCTGGTAAGCGTGTCGGCGTCCGCCGCTAGGTTGCACAAGCCCAGCGCGCACTGCGCGCGCGCCTGCGCCGCCAGCGCCTCCAGGCGCGCCTGCTCTACTACCAGCCCGCGCGCCACGCCCGGCAGCGACGTCACGCCCTCACCGGCCAAACTTGGGAGCGCCACGGAGGTGGGCGGCGGGGCGGCGGGCCGCTCTGTCGCCACACTGCGCCTGCGTGCAGCCTTGGGCGACGACAGGGCACCCGGCTCGCCGCCGGGGGCCACCGGCGTGCCGGGGGTGGCAGCCGTGAAGTCGAACGCAGACGGCGAGCCGGCCTTGTTGATGGCAGGCGTGAATCCGCCCGCCGCGGCTGCCGCAGCTGCAGCGGCAGCCGCCGCGCCGGCGGACGCCGCCGTCGTGGTAGGCGCAAACACCGACGCGGGCGGCTCCGTCCGCGCCCACTCGCCGCCAGCACGCGCGGCAGCCGCCTGGCGCACGGCATCGTAGTGGCGCGCGCGCAAGTGGTACAGCGAGAGGGCACGGGCGGCAGACAGGGCCGACAGGGGTGCGCCGCCAGCGATGGGGACGAGCAGCGGCAGCACTCCGGAGGCGACAAGGGCGCGCCGCGTGCTGCGGTGGCCAGACACGTTGGTGAGCACCGTCACAATGTCCGCCACGGCGCTCAGCGGCAGCAGTGGCGGCATGGGGTACGACATTGCCAGCGACTGCCGGCGGTCGCGCCGACCGACGCCCGCCTCCCCGCCGCCACCTCCACCGCCGTCTGTTGCAACCACCCCCGTTGGCATGCCGGCGTCGCTGGCCGTCGCCACTCCCGACCCAAACCCCGTCAGTGGGCCAACGGACGCTGCCAGCAGCGTAGCCTCGGCGCGGCGCGCCGCCAGCAGCGGCACGAGGATGGGGATGGCGCCCGAGTCAATGGTTGCCAGCCGCACGTCCTTCGGCAGCGCGGCCTGCGGCGTAGAGGCATCGTCGTCGGCAGGCCGCGCGGGGGCGGCGCCACCCTCAATGCCGGTCAAGTTGCGCAGCACCGCCAGCGCAAACGACACGGCGCGGAAGGAGTCGGCATGCAGCGTGGGGCAGGCGCCGCCGTCCGCCAGCACGCCCGTGGACATGGGCGTGGAGAGGTGGAGCGCGGCGGCGGGCAGGGCGGCAGAGGTTGCCGGCGTTTGCGCCTTCTTCAGCGCCGCCAGGTGCAACTGCAGGAGGCCCAGCAGATAGCGCAGGGCAGGGAGACCAGGTGGCGGGCGTGCAGCGCCAGCGCCTGCGCCGCCCGCGCCACCATCCTCCCCAGGCCCCGCCCCCGCCCCTGCCGCCGCACCTTCGCTTGCGCCTGCGCCCTCGCTCGCGCCCTCATCAGCGTCGTCCATGCTGCACCCCAGCATATCCCACACCGACACCGCCAGCGCGATGGGTGCGGGCGGCTCGTCCACGCCGCCTGTTGGCACCGGCTCGCCACCTCGCCCGCCGCGCGTCAGTAGCTCGTGGATGGCGGCAGCCGCCGGCGACGTGGGCTCCGGGTTGATGATGCGCGACTCAAACACGCGCAGGCGGCGTGACGCAAAGGTGAGGCGCGCGGCATTGGCGGCAACGACGTCGTCGCCGCCGCCGGGTGCCAGCGGCGCGCCCAGGTACCGTGCACCAAACTCGGCGCCGGGCGGCAACCCTGCAGGCGCGGCGCCCGCCAGCACGGGGTACGAGCGTGCGTCGGCGGGCACGGCGGGTGCCAGGACGAGGCGCTCGGCAATGGAGCGGTGGCAGGAGGCGTTGTACAGCGCCAGGAGGGCAAGGGGCATGAGCTTGCCAATGTCTGCTGGTGGCGCCAGGCGGGCGGACGCCGCCGCCGCCGCCAGCGCTGCAGCGGTGGCGGTGGGCGGCAGCACGCCACTCTGGCTGGTACTTGCTACAGCGGGCGAGCCCCCCAACAGCGTGTTGGCCTGCACGCGCCCCGCGGTGTGCACAAAGTGCAGCAGGCACACGGCGGCGCCGTCAAGTGCGGCATACTCCGCCGTGGCGGGCGCCTGGAAGGCGTACGCCAGCGAGTGCAGAGCGGAGCGCGCAAGGCGCGGGTCGGCAATGCCGGCGGTGACAAGCATGGCAGCCGCCGCGCCCGCTGCACCCTGTTGCGCCGCCACGTGCCCGCGTGGGTGCGTCAGCATGCGGAAGATGGCGGCTGCCACGCGGCGCAGGACGCGGATGCCCTCCATTGGGAATGCAATGCCGGGCACGTCCCCGCCGTCCCGCTTGCTGCCACCAGTGCCGCCGCCGCCGCCGCCACCGCCGCCGCCCGGTGTTGGCGGCACGGCAGCCACCACCACTGAGCCGGCGCTGCTGGCGCGCAGCCCGCCGCCAGGCGTGGACGCGGATGTCAACGACGCCGGTGGCGCCATGGTGGCATTGCGCTGCAGCGCTGCGGCGTCGTCCTCCTCGTCCAGGTCCCGCGCCGGCATGGAACGTGCCGCCGCCGCCGCCACCCGGGTGGCGGCGGCATTCAGCACCGTGTGCAGCAGCATCTCCACGCCCTCCGCCAGCGCGGCGCAGCCCAGGCCGCGCATGACGCGCACGATGCCTTGCCGCGACGCCGTCATGCGCACAAGCGCGAGGAGGCAGCGGCGCACCGCCCATGAGCGGTACTCAGGCGACACGATGAGGGTGGACAGCGACAGCTCGTCAGCGTCGTCGTCGCCGCCGCCGTCGCCTGCCGCAGACGCCGCAACTGTGGATGCCGCCTCCCGCGCCAGGTGCTCCCGGTACAGCGCGCGCACGGCAGAGCGGATGAGGAGGACGCCGCCGTCGCTGGTGACGCGCAGGATGTGGCTGTGGATGCGTGTCACCGGCTCCAGGATCTGCGCCGCCACCACCACGCGCAGCGCGGCGGACATCCAGTTCCAGTGCGCCGCCAGCGCGCTGACGCCGCCACCATCCACAATGGCGGTCACGCCCGCGCCGCCGGGCGCGGCGGCAATGTTTGCCAGCGCTCGCACGATGCAGGCCAGCGCGTAGGCGTCGGCGGAGATGAGGAGGTCCAAGTCCACCAGCGCGTGCAAGGTGGGCGGCAGGGTGGGTGGCGGCACCCCTGCTGCCGTCTCTGCGCCCGCCGCCGGCGCGCGCGCAGTCAACGGCGGCAGCGCCACCGCGCTGTACGCGCGGCACATGGGCGGCAGGAGGGTGAGCAGCGCCTCCACGCCGCGCTCCGTCGCCAGCATGCGGGTGTGCCGGCGGTCGGTGGACAGGTTGTGCAGCGTGGTGGCAACGAGGCAGCGCATGGAGGCGCGGTCAATGATGTCTGCCCACGCCGCGGGGTGTGATGCCGGCGGCGGCGACGACAACGCACCCTCCCCCGTCGTCCCCTTGCCCGCCTCCCCCGGCGGCGCACCACTACCGGCGGCCACATCCGCAATGCCGGGCGCCAGGCGGCGCGCCAGGTCAGCCAGCGCGTGAATAACGGAGGGCGCCAGTACAAAGTAGCGCGGGTCGCGACCGTCTTCGTCACCCTCACCCTCACCCTCGCCGCCGGCGGGCTTATCACCCACCACGCCCGCCACGCCCGCCGGCGCAGCAGATGCCGACGATGGTCCTGCCACGGTTGCTGCCTCGGCTGTGGTGGTAGCACTGGTGCCGGTAGTAGGCACACTGCCGCCGCCACGTGCCGCCGCCGCCACTAACCCCATCTCGGCGCTCAGGCGCGCGGCATTCAGTGTGGGCTGGATGCATGACAGGTTGGCCAGCGCGACGGCGCAGTCCATCTTGGTGGCAAAGCTGTCGCTGTCCACCAGCACCTGCACCAGCGCCGGGTGTGCACCCTCTGCCATGATGTGCAGTCGGTTGCCCGCCTTGCGCGACAGCTCCCGCAGCGCCTGCGCGCACTGCTGCCGCAGTGACCGCTGCAGGGTGGCTGTGTCCACACCGTCGACACCGCCGGCGCCGCCGGCGCCGGTGACAGCGAAAGCAGCGGGGGTGCCACCCACATCGTCACGGCTGTCGTCAGGCGAGGCAGCGGCGGCACCCGTCATGGCGCCACCGGCGCGCTGCAGCGGGCGCGCCCGTGATGCGCCGCCGTGCGCCATCACCTCACGTGCAATCTCCAGCGTGCGCACGTCGTCCGCGTCATCCACGCCCGCCAACCCCAGCTCGCCGTCGCGGCGTGGCAGCTCAAACGCGCCGCTGGCGCCACCAGACGCCGGCGCGCCGCTGGGCGCCGACGACATGGATGCCGCCAGGTGCGTCACCGAGCCGCCCAGCGCGATCTGCAGTGCGGACACAACGCGCGCGGACGGCCCGTTGCCACCCTCCGCTGCAAAGCGGTCCACAGCGGCGCTGCTGTCGCCGCCGCTGCCGCCACCGCCCACAGGGATCGTCACCACACTGACGCCTGGCGGCAGGAGGTGCTGGTCAATCAGTGCCGCCAGTGCCGCCGCGTTGTCTGCCTCGTCGTCCGCATCGCTGCCCACCGACTCGCCATCCTCCCCCTCGTCGCCGAAGCTGGCATCGCGGTCCACCACGCCACCGCGCGGCAGGTCGAGCGGGATGGTAATGACGCGCCGCCCTGACAGGCCGCCGTCGTGCTTGCCATGATGGTGGCCGCCGCCGCCACCGCCGCCGCCCACAGCGCCGCCCTTGCTGCGGCGCATGAGGGTGCCGGTCAGGGGAGCAGACCCCTTGTTGGCGCCAGCACGCGGGGTGGATGCCAGGGAGCCGGCGCTGTCGTAGCCGCTGTCGTCGTCTGCCGGAGGTGGCGCGCTGCGCAGTGACGCAGCCGCCGCTGTGTCACCCGCCGCACCTGCTGCAGGCGTCCCCGCGCCTTCCGCCGTGCGCGCCGCTGCCACCGCCTCATTCACTGCCAGCACCGCCTGCAGCACGTCGGGCGCCAGGCCGCCGGTGTTGGTGGAGTACGCGTCAGGTACCAGCTTGATGCTGCCGCGGCGTGCCGCCTTGGAGATGTTGGCAGGCAGCGGGACGGCGTCAGGCAGCGGCGGCACGGGTGCGCCGCCGGCGCCGGCACCACGGTTGTGGGTTGACAGCGTCTCAGCTGCCGCCGCCGCCGCCAGCGCCGTCGACTGGTGCTCCTTGATGCGCGCCAGGATGGTGGTCATGCGGCGCCGCAGCCGCGCGTCCCGCTTCCGCCGCCGCGTCTCACGCCGGTCCTCCCGCGCCACCGCTGCTGCCGCGTCGTACAGCAGCTGCGTGGTGGAGTCCAGGCCGGCGTACACGCGGCCGTCTGCCGCGGCGGCAGCGGCAGCGGCGGCGTGCAGGTGCGACGCAGAGCCCAGCAGGCTGGACGGCAGTGAGGGCGTCGACTCGCCGGCAGCCAGCGGCGCGCGTGCAATAGTTTGCCACGCCTGCGTGCGCGCAAACGGCACGCCGCCGTCCATCAACGTGGCACCAGCCCGGCCGCGGTGGCCCACCGTGGCACCCATACTGCCGCCACGGCGCCCGCTGCCACCACCGACACCGCCACGGTGGCGGGGTGGTGATGGGTCCATCCCGCGTAAGTCGCCACCACCACCACCGCCGCCGCCACCGCTGCCGCCACCACCGACGCCGCCAGGCGCAATGGGCGGCAACGTGGAACCAGGCGGCGGCACACCCGCACCGCCGGCAGGCGCGCCGCCGCTGCCGCTGCCACCACCAGGAGCTGGTGGAGGTGCCACCGGTGTGCCGGGGGAGTAGAACTCGGATAGGAAGTTGGACATGCGGCGGTTGGCTGCCATCTTGGGTGGGATCAACACGCCGGGCGCCACCTCCAGCATGCCCTCCGTGCCGCCCCCACCGCCGCCGCCGCCGCCTGGTGCCGCACCACGGCCAGGGCGGCGACCGGACGAGCTGCTGCTGGATGCCGAGCCAGGTGGCTGCGGGGCAGCCGGCAGCGGTGCAGCACTCCCAGCGCCACTCCCGCCACTACCACTGCCGCTGCCACCAGCAGGCGCGCCGCTTGCAGAACCGGCAGCAGCAGCCGCTGGTGCACTGCTGCTGCCGCCAGCGCTGCCAGCCGGCGCTGCTGGGGCGCCGGCACTGG
>Ga0066256_1003508_pt1 | contig 15017 bp, 7 predicted proteins | sample ThiBio_1000_biof_FD_87107 | JGI IMG/M metagenome (GOLD analysis project Ga0066256, IMG submission 87107) | Wastewater bioreactor microbial communities from Cape Town, South Africa - Thiocy_expt_1000_biof (version 2) | ecosystem: Engineered > Bioreactor > Thiocyanate-remediating >...
CAGCGCCGCCGTGTCCCAGGAGGGTGTGTAGGAGAGCAGCAGAGGTGGCGGCGATGGAGTGCTGCAGGCCGCCCAGTAGGAGCGACCGCAACGCGTCGTCGCCGCTATCCACAGCGTCGGCGGGCTCCATATTGCACACAAACACCCGGCGTGGGGGGCACCACGCGGGCGTGGCGGTAGTAAAAATTGGGCGTGTGGTGCGCGCGTGAATTTATGTTGGTACAAAGGCGTATCAAGAGGAGAGGAGAGAGAGAGGAGAGAAGAGGAGAGGAGAGGAGAGAAGGAGAGGAAGAAGCTGGTGGCGCGCTGCCGACGTATAGTAGCACATCAGCGCTCGGCGCGCTGGTTGGTGGCAACTTGGTGCTGCAGTTCTGTGGCCCGGTGGCATCGACGGGGTGCTGCAACACAGCTACTCCTGCGAGTCTGCGTGGCAATTCAAACGTTGGAACCGTCGCCATCGGCCGCGTGCGCAGTGCGGCAGTCGCGACAGCGCCGAAGCAAGCGGCCGTGCAGGCAGGAGCCGATGCAGTCTCGACAGTCGTAGCGCACGCGGCCGTGCTCACAGATGCTGGCCCCACCACACTCCTTGCAGAGATAGCGCCTCCGGCCATGCTTGCAGGTGCGCCGAACTCTGCGTTCACCTGGCTTGCCCCCGGCGTCAGAGTCCGCCGGCGTCGCTCCTGCTGGTACAAGCTGCACATGTTGCGCCACCCGACGGCGCTTCACGCCCGACACAGCGGGTGCACCTTCGGCAGCTGCTGCCGCACCATTCGGCGACGGCGGTGGAGGCGGTGGCGGCACGCCCACGGCAGCCGCTGCCGCAGCAAGCAGCGACGGCGGCGGGGGCGGTGGAGGCGATAACTGTGCGCCTGCGGCAGCCACTGCCGCGCCAGACGGCGACGGCAGTGAAGGCGGTAAAGGAGCATCAGCAACTACCCCTGCCACCGCAACTGCCGCGGTACCACCACCCGCGAGCGGACCAACCGGCGCCGCCTCTCCCGCCCAGCGACGCAACATCCCAAACGCCGCTGCTGCACTGGCTGCCCACGCCGGCATCGGCGCCACCCCCGTAGGTGTCAGCAGTAACGATGACGACATTGCAACGCCCAGGAGGAGCAAGTAGGACCTGGCCGGCTGGCTACTCGGCCGTGCCTGTGGGCGACGTCGACCAGCCTGCGCTGTTCCGGTCCGTGTCGAGTGCTGCCGCCGGCGGTGGCGGGGGTGGCGCCGGTCGCAGCGCCCGCGGCGCCGCGCGCAGCAGGAGCTTCGAGGGCGCGGCAACAGCCCCGGTGAGAGACTCCCGACGCCCCAGTTCCCAGCTGGTGGTACTGGCTGAATCAGAGCCGTCGTGACCTGAATCCAGATTCTGGCGGCCAGATTCTGTTCCGTGACGTGATTGTGTCGGCCCCGGCCACGGAGCCAGGAACTGGGTCTACCGGTACCAACGCCGTCAGGTGGTGTGGCAGCAATGATGACCAGCGTCGTGAGAGCATACCCAGGCAGCTCCACCATCCACCCTGTGTACTCACCAAATTGCGACTGTGCGACGCGGTCGTGCCGCGGCGCGTGAGTCCCGACCCTCAACCCTTTGACCGATGATTCCATGCCATGTCATCAGTACCAGTAGGCGGCAAGAGAGGCGGCAAGAGGCGGCAAGAGAGGCGGCAAGGTCCGAGTCTCCGGGTGTCGCTTGCCAACACGCACCGCACAATACCACGTAAATGCCAGGCGCACGCGCGCGGCGCGCCAATATAGCTGGGCGTTGTGGCTGGTATGAGTGGTAGATAGGTGCACGTGTGTTCTGGTGTGTTAAAGAAACTGCCTCTGTGCATGACCTGCCGCAGTACTGGTATTGTGTACTACCGTCGTACTTACGCCATCATCATCGTCCGCCTCGTCTTCCTTCTCCTCCTCGGGGCCATCATCCTCGTTTGCCTCGTCGTCCTTCTCCTCCTCGGGGGCGTCATCCTCGTTTGCCTCGTCGTCTTTCTCTTCCTCGGGGGCGTCATCATCGTCGTCCGCCTCGTCTTCCTTCTCCTCGGGGGTGTCGGGTTCCTCCTCAGAGGTGTCGGTTGCCTCGTCCGCCTCCTCATTGTCATCCTCTTTGGGAGTGTCCGCTCCTTCCTCCTCCTCCTCTTCCTCGAGGATGTTGGCTTCCTCCTCCTCCTCCTCGGCGGCTTCCTCCTCGTCCTCCTCGGGGGTGGCGGCTTCTTCCTCCTTTTCATTGGCAGCGGCGCCTGGCGAGGCGCGGTGGGCAGCGAGTGCGGCGGCGGCATTTGGTCTGCTGCGGCGCTGGGCAGCCGAGGCACCAGACACTGGTACACGCTCACTGGGGGGTGGTGCTGCGGTAGGTGCGCCGCGGGTGGTACATTCAATAGCGGTGGGGGAACGCGACGAAGAGGCAGCGGCTGCACCGAGTGGCATGGACCTTGTAGTGGTTGAATGGGAAGGTGCCGCTGCTGCGGCTGCGGCTCCCACTGTTGCTGTTGAGGCGGCTGCGAGCACTGGTAGCGGCGCAGTGTCGGGCGTGAAGCGCCGACGCGGAGGTGCCTACACCACGTCTGCTGCTACAAAGGAGCCACCTGAGGAGATTGCTGTTGAGGACGGGCGTGAAGGCGCCGCTGCGCCTGCCAGCGCCAGCAGTAGTTCAGCTGCGCGGGGAAGTTGTGGCAAACGCAAGTGCGAGCATGGCCGCCAGCGAAGCAAGTGCAAAGATTGCGGCGGAAGCGAGATCTGCACGCATGGTCGCAGGCGTTACAACTGCAAGGAGTGCGGCGGGGCCGGCATATGCGAGCATGGCCGGAAACGGCATGGTTGCAAGGAGTGCGGCGGCAGCAGCATCTGTGCACATGACCGCGTGCGCAGCCACTGCAAGGAGTGCGGCGGGGGCGGCCTCCGCGAGCATGGTCGCCGGCGCCACCGCGGCCAGGCGGGCGGGGGGGGCAGGCAATGCGGGCAATGCCGCCGCCCGCGCCGTGGCCAAGGGGGAGGAGGAGGCCCGCGCGGCCGCCGGTCCCGACGTTGCAATGAGTGTCGCGGTGCCGGTGGCGCCGGGGAGAGTTGAACGACCTGCCTGTCGGCATTGTAGACACGGTAGGGACTTCAAAAAAAGCAAGTTTAAAGGGGCAACTACGGCGTAAGCCCTGGCCCAGGTCAACATGAAGGTTTCCAAGGCCGCCCCATGCCACCTCCGAGCAGTTGTCGGTGGCAGACAGCAGATGGGGGCGGCCTGGATATGAATGCACAGTCACCGCGCCAACACCATAGGTGTAGGGCGGCAGTGACCGCGGAACACCATCATTGTATGCAGGCACCCGAGCCGCTGGCGGCTCCAGCAGAGTCGTCAGCAGCGCGGTGCATGCAGGGGCGTCACAGGTGGCAGGCGAGGTCTGAGGTGGCAGCACCCTGAGGCTACCGGTAGCCGTCAGGGGCCAGCACAGGGTGCGGCGCGGGGGTATGCCATGTGACAGGACCCGGGGTGTACTTGCAGGTGGGAGGTGGGTAGATGGTGGTGTGTAGGTCATTAGTGGCCACGTCCGCGGCCCCCGCCGCGCCCACGTCCGCGTCCACACCCACGAAGGCCGCCACGCCCACGGCCGCGGGTGGATTGGCCTGCCGCGCCCGTTGCCACAGTCATTACGACCACATCGCTGTCGGTGCCTGCGCCATCGTCGTCATCGGCGTCTCTGACAAGGCCTTTTGGCTTTGCACGAGCAGCCACGCCAGCGCCGCCTGCAGCGCCGCCGCTGCCACTCGCGTCTCTACCGGGTGCGCCACGCACCATCCCACCCCTTCGAGCTACCTTGATTCCCAATCCAAATGGTTCAGAGCGTTTTACGTCCTCCTTGGTCCTGCCGCGCCTGACGCCATTGCTGCTGCTGCTACTGCTGCTGCCGTCGCCACAGTCGCCACTGTCATCGCTGCCATCGCCGTCGCCATCGTCGTCGCTACCGTCGTCATCATTGCCGCTGCCGTCGCTGGAGTAAATGGATGCTGTGTCTACCGAGACGGCATCGGACGCCGCCGCCGCCGTCGCCGCTGCCGCCGCCATTGGCGGCACGTTCCAGAGCCGGACGATGCCTCGCTCAGCCGTGGCAGCGAGCCGGCCGTCGGGGAGTACAGCCAGCGCAGTCACGCTGCACATGTAGCGTCGCAGCACGGCGGTGCACGTACCGGTACCGCACGACACCGCCCACAGGCGGATGCTGCCGTCGTCAGAGCCGCTGGCCAGGCGGCCGTCCGGCACGCGTGCCAGCGACACCACTGCCCTGCGGTGCCCACGCAACACCGCGTTGCATTTCGACCAGTGAAAGTCCCACACTCGCACACATTTGTCGTCGCTGCCGGTAGCCAGTTTGTCATCGGGCAGCGCTAGGAGCGTGTTGACGGCAGCGGTGTGCCCCGACAGAATGCGCGGCGGCCTCGTGGCCTTGGCTTCTGCAGCTGGCCACACCTCCACCATGGACTTGGCCATGCCAAGTGCCAGACTGCCGTCCGGCATCGCCGCTCCGGACGTCACAGTTCCGTCCTCTGGGGTTAGCCCCTTGCCCAGCACCGCACCGCTTGTGGCGTCCATAAACACCACACGCTTGCTGCCAACAACAGCAATGGCGCCGCTGGGCATGACGGTGAGGGCTACGACCGCAAAGTCCTTCATCTCCCGCTTCTTGAGCACGTGGCCAGCAGCGTCCCAGAGTATGATCCCACTCTGTTTCTCCATCCAGCTGTAGGTATTGGGAGTGTGTGCAGCAGTAATCCCGCCACCCGGAAGTCCGATCAACAGCGTCGCCTTGAAGCCAGCGTCGCGGGTGGCGGACACGGTGTTCGCCGCCACATCGCACACCGCCATGCTGCTATTGCCCCCATAGCTGACAGCCAGCTTGCCATCTGCTAGCACCGCCAGGCAGTCAACGTCGCCGCCTGCACAGCTCAGCTTTGTGCTGACGCCACGGTACCAGGCACGGCGGACCGGCGTGGTTGTCACCTCCTGGTCACTGGCTTCCGCGCCTCCCTCGTCGCCGACAGCTGGGCGCGTGTCGCATCGGCGCAGCGGACCCACACTCAGAACGGCTTTTTCCACGAATGCAACGCGGCTGTCGGGCAGCAGTAGCACTTGGGGGTCGCTTGCCGCCATGGGACTCATAAGGTGGCGGCTAAAGGCGACTGCCACGCGGCGGCCGCTGCGCGTGTCCCACCACCGCACATACCCGCCCGCCGCGCTGGCAAGCGTGCCATCCGGCATGGCCTGCAGTGCCAACACTGCGTCATAGTGCCCACGCAGCACGGCGACACAGGCGCGACTACCACTTGGCCCCCACACGCGAATGGTGGCATCGCGGGAGCCACTTGCAAGCCGTCCGTCTGCCAGCGCCGCCAGGCACGTGATGCCGCCAGTGTGGCCGCGCAGCCCAGATACGTGGTCGCCCGTGGACAAGTCCCAGACACACACCGTCATGTCGGCGCCGCCGGTAGCAAACTCGTGGGGTGGCAACGCCACGACCGCAGACACATTTTTTGTGTGTCCGTAGAAGTCGGTCAGCCTCGACGCGACGCCGGGGTTGGTGTTGAAGGTGCGCCCAACGTGGGAGCTGCCCGCCAGCGCAATCACGCCGTCACCCACCACGGCCACTGCAGCCACCGTCACATCATCGATGCCGTCAATGGTGCCCAGACATGACTTGTACCGCAGGGGCGTGTGCGCCAGGTCCCACACCGTTACATGGATGTCAGTGTTGTCTTTGCCGTAGCGTTGCCAATCACGGACGGTCTGCACCAGCGCCAGGCGGTTGGACGGCAGTTCACACAGCTGAGCGGAGGTTGCGTCCGCAACCAGGTCACGGCAGATGGTGAGGCAGCAGCCGGTGGTCATGTCCCACACCCGGACCGAGTCGTCGGTGGACACGGTTGCCACGCGTCCACCAGTCATTGCCGTCATCGCTACCACCTTGCCCTCGTGGCCACGCAAGCTGCCCCACGCGTCTGCCCGCAGCGTAGGCTCGCCGGTGGCCGCGGGAACGGGCACCACATCAGCTTTGCACCATTCGTCACGGGTTGTGGATTCGCTGCTGTCCTCCTCCTCCTCATCCTTCTCGCTGCTGCCATCGTCCTCCTCTTCATCGTCCTCCTCCTCCTCCTCTGAATCACTACTGTTGTCAACAGGCGACTTGGCCGTGTCCCCACGCCCGCCATGCGGGGTGTCGCCGGGCGTGCCGTCGGCAACGTCATCGTCCGCAAAGCCTGCACCAAACGCACTCAGCCACGCCTCTTCAGGTGGGATGGCCGCGGCCAAGGCAGACGGGGTCGCGGGCCACACGCGTATGGTCTTGTTGGAGGAGCCGCTGACAAGCAGGTCTCCCGGTAGCGCTACCAGTGCCGTGATGGCGTTTGTGCGGCCGGAGAGCACGGCAGTGCACATACCACTGGCGGGCTCCCACACCCGGATCGTCTTGTCGGTGGAGCCGCTGGCAAACCGGCCATCTGGCAGCACAGTCAACGCCCTGACGGCCGCGCCGTGTTTGTGCAACACCCTTTTGAACCTGCCGGTGGTTGCCTCCCAGAGACGGACAGTGCCGCTGTCGTCGCCGCTGGCAATGGCGCCGGTCGGCAGCGTGACCAAGGCGCGCACGCAGCTGGTATGGCCGGTCAGCACGGCGGTGCAGGTTGGCACGTCGGTGGCTACATCCCACATGCGCACCGTGCAGTCTGCGCCGCCAGTCACGAGGCCGCGGCTCGGGTGGGTGACCATGGCACACACAGCACCGTCGTGCCCCTCCAGCGCACCGATCAGGGTGCCGGTGGGCAACTCCATTACCTGCGGGCCGCCTGAGCGCCAGCCGACAGCGAGTCGGCCGCGCGGCAACGCGGCCAACGCATGGACGGCGCGGGCACACAACACAATGGCACGACGGGCGGGCGGCGAGACGGCGACGTCCCACACCGTGACAGCGCCAGTGTAGCCACGCTGCGTGGGCTTCTCATGCCCAATCGCCAGGCCGCCGTCTGTCAGTACCGCCATGCACCTGGGCGCGCCCCGCAAGCCGTCCTCCACCGTGTCAGTGACCTTCCACCGCGTGTTCCACACCCGCAGCGTCTCATCGTTGGAGCCGCTGACAAACCTGCCGTCCGGCAGCACCGCCAGTGCGCCCACGCCCTGGCTGTGTCCGCGCAGCTCGCTGGGCACCGCCCGCGATGAGCCACCCACACCGCCACGGCCGCCACCACGGGGGCGGCGCCGGGGAGGTGCGACACCGCCACCGTCACCCGCCCCGCCGGCAGCGTCAATATCGGCGTCGGTGTCATCGGCGTCGTCTGCGTCGTCGGTGCCATTATCATCGTCGGTGCCACCGCCATCACCTGCACCAGCACGCACCCGGTCACCGGCGGCGCTTGCTGTGCGGCCCACCTTTGCCGTCACCATGGTCTCCGCACTGGTGGCAGGTGGCCGCTTAGTGCCCGCGCCGGACGGCGCCACTGCCGCCGCTGCCGCCGCTGCTGCTGCCTGCTCGGTTGCCGCACCGCCGGCGGGCCGCCCAGCGCCTTTCTTCAACACCGTCACCGCCGCCGCCTTTTCCTTGACGCGCGCCATTTTAGCGCGTGCCGCTTCCATCGCTGCGCTTGCGCTGGTGCCACCGGCGCCACTGCTGCCGCCGCCCCCTGCAGCCGCCATGATGATGTGTGGGCGCCGTCCAGGTGCAGGTACCGGTACCGGTACCAGTATTGTGTGCTCGACCCTTGAAGCGTCGTGTGGTGCGCCCGATCAGCGCAATCCGGTGAGTTGATGTTGTGAGTTGAAACCACGAAGACCAGCGTCAGGGGTCAGATGGCTGCTGCACAGGCCGTGTGGGCATGTGGATGTGGGCATGTGGGCATGCCCTGCAACCGTGTCGACAGGTACCGGTAGCGCGCGAACCTGGCGGGCAAACAGTGCCAAACACAGAAATTAGGCGTCTGCACCACGCATGCACTTAAACAACCACGCGTCTGCGCTGCAAATTGCATGTACCAGGCGTGCGTTGTGTTGCGGCCAGTGACAGCGTCGTGCCGCCGTGGTGCTGCCACAGTTGGCCGTATTTCTGTTGTTTTCGACGGCCGCTGACTCGGACCCGTGGCAAGCGCGGGCAACTCAGCGGCCTCTGAGTCCGCTGACAGTCGCTGGTCGCTGACTGGGCCAGTGACTTGGCGGGCCGCGTGGGGTCGGAGCCACCACGCCCCCGCGACGGCGGCACACGCTTGCTTTAAATAATCGCTGACGGGACAGCAGGTCACAAATAATGACACAATAGCACAAAAGTCACAATGGCAAACAGCCTTGAAGCAGGGCACAACCGTGCTACGCCAACGCGCGCTCCAGGCGGCGCATGATGGCGTCTGCCGCGCGCTCCAAGTCGCTGTCCGGGCTCACGCTGCTGGGCGGTGCTGCCGCTGCCCCTGCCGCTCCGGCGTATTGTGCCAGGGCGACGCCCCACGCGCCAGGCGCCGCTACCGGTGGCGCCGGCGGCGGCGGCGGCGGCGGTGCAAAGTCTAGTGGGGCCATTGCAGGTGGCGGCGGCGCTGCCCCCGGAGTCTGCGCTGCCAGCGCTGCGAGGACGGCGGCAGTGAGGGAGGCGGGTGGCGGTCCGATGGGTGAGGGCGGGCGAGCACCAGTGGCACCCGCTGCTGGCGCCGGGATTTGCAGCGCTGCTGGTGGCGGCGCAGGCGCAGTGCGGGCGGGGCGGCGCAACGCGGCGGCTGTAGCAGCGGCCGCCGCACCGTCTGCAGCAGCCAAATACGACGCCATGGGAGGCGCCGATGCGGACAGGCGCTCGGCGGCATTGTATAGCGCAGCGTACGCCGGCCCCGTCGCGTCCTCGTTCGACGCCCGCAGCCGCTCCAGGCGGTCACGCAGGCGTAGGATATCGGGTGGGATGGGCGCCAGCAGCGCATTGAGGTCGGTCAGCGGCGTGTCAAATGACGGCGGCGGCGAGCGGGTCGGTGGGGTGTGCGATGGCGGCGGCCGCCGCGATGGCGATGGCGGCCGCTCGTACGCGTCCCGCGACGGTGTGGGCGGCCGGGCGCCAAAAGAGGCGGTGGCGGATGTGTCAACTGGGGCGGCAGGCAACGGGGGGGGGCCCGCCGGGGGGGGGGGGCCCCCGGGGGGAGGAGCCCCCGGCGCCGGGAGAGGGGGGGGCGGGGGGGTGGGGGGCGCGCGGGGGGGCCCCCCCCGGGCCAGCACACGCAGCGAATCATCCACGGACGCATCCATTACCTCCGATCCAATGCTGCCGCGCCGGCCACCAGACGCAATGGAACCGCGCCGCGGCGGCGGCGGCGGCGGCGTTGGGGGAGCGGCGGCGTCTGCAATGGTGGCCAGGTGACCACGCGCATCAAAGCGCAGCACCCACCGGCCGCCGCCACCACCGCCCGCCGGCGGTGCCAGCACCCTGTCGCCCTCTGCCTTCGTTGCCTCCGCGACGACGCCAGCCATCGCAGGCGCTGCCGTTGTTCCCCGGCGTGCCAACGCCGCGGCGGCAGCGGCAGAGCGTGGTACGGCGGCAGCGGCGGCACGCAGGCGGCGCGCTGCCACGGCAGCTGTGGCACCCGCAGCAAGCATGGCAAAGGCGCGCCCTGCGTGTGACATGCCGGGGCCCTTCTCTGGCGACGTGGACCGCTGGCGCAGCGCACGTAGCGCGGCACCCTCCGCCTCCATGCGGCCAGCGGGTGTAGCCACCCCGCCGCTGCCGCCGCCGCCGTCACGCCGACCGCGTCCACGGGTGGTGCCGCCACTGCTGCTCCCGCCACTGGCGCCCCGAGACGGAGGCAGCAAGGCGGGGTAGCGCGACCGTGCGTCCGCCAGCAGCGTGCCATACACAGCGCCGCCTCCACCACCCGGTCGCACAGGGCCTGATCGCGCCAGCTCCCGCTCGTACTCATCAATCAACAAATCTGCCTCCTGCACTGGCTGACGTGGCCGGGCAGCACGCGGCGGCGGCGACATGGGCGGCGGCAGCGGGCCAGAAGCGGCGGCAGCGGTAGTGGCGGCAGCGGCGGCGGCCGGCGGGGCGCCTGACGAGCTGCTCGTTCGTGGCATGCCTGTCAGCGTGATCTGCAACCTGCGATGCGCGCTGCTAACGCGACGTAGCATGTCCCGCCCATCCACAGGCGGTACGTACGGCTCTGCCGGCGGCAGTGCGGATGCTACGGATGCCACGTCAGACAGCCTGCCGTCGTCGCTGCCGCCGCCACCGCCAAACGACTCTTCCCGCAACACGCTGCCTTGCAGCACGCGCGTGGCACGTCGGCGGCCGGACGCCGGTGGCGGCGGCGGCAGGTCAAGCAATGTGGCGGAGGGTGCCCGGCTGTCGTCGGGCGGTGTCGGTGCTGGTACGTCCGCCGCCGCCGCCTCAATGTCGGCGTCCACCGGCCCACGGCGAGTCTGTGCCAGCCAGCTTGGCATGTGCGCCCGGCTGCTAGCCGAACCAGCAGCTGACGGCGGCGGCGCGGACGGCTCGGGCGGCGCAGCGGCCTGCTGCGCCAGCAATTGCCGCAGCGCCTCGTCACGGTCTCCTGCTGACCGACCACTGCGCGGTGTGTCAGATACGCCAATCGCATCCCCGCCGCCGCCGCCATCATCATCATCCTCCCCTAGTTTGGGCAGCGCAAACCCATACCGCGCGTCTCCTCCACCACCACCAGGCTTGCCCGCAGGCGCGGCGCCGCCGCCCCCGCCTCCAAACGATGGTCGCAGTGAGATGGAAAACCGGGGCTTGGACACGGAGGCGGCCGCGCTGCGGCCGGTGGGTGACGGTGGTACGGTGGGACCCTTCCCCGCGGCGGTGGCGGATGGTGCAGTGACAGGAACCGTAGGGGGCCGGTTGCGGGTGGGTGTCGGCGGTGTCGGTGGCGCAGGAGCGAATGCAGGGCGCACCACAACGCGCGCGGGAGGAGGTGCGGCTGCGGGTGCACGCGCAATCGGTGCAGGGGCCCGCGGGCGTGGCTCATCTGGCGGCGCCGCTGGGCGGCCAGGGCACAGCGCACCCAGCGCGTCCGCCCATGCAAGCGCGTTTAACCCCAATGCCGGACCGGCGGCACTGTCCGGCGCCGCAGGCAGAATGATGCCAGCCAGCGTGCTCCAACGGGATAGTGGCACGCGGGCGGCAGGTGTGGTGGGTGCCGGTGCGCCCGCCGCTGCTGCCAGCGCGTCGGCATACACCGCCGCAACTGGCACGCGGGGCGGTGGCAGGATGGCAAGCGCTGCCTTGCGCGGGTCCTCCGGCACGGCAGCGGCGGCGGCAACCAGCAGCGCGGCGGACGCCACTGGCGGCGTGACGCCGGTGGCAGCTTCCACGCGCAGCAGCAGCGGGAGGGCGAGGACGTGGCGGCGCGGGAAGGTGCGCAGCACTGTGAGCGCCTCGTCGCGCGTGGTGGCGGCAGCCAGGTCGTCACGCACGGCAGCCACCAGCGTCACTGCCGCTGCCAGCCAGCCAGCCCACCCTGCCACCGCCAGGCGCGCCAGCAGCCAGCGGCGGAGGGAGGGCGTGGTAGCTGGGATGCTGCCCAGTAGGCCGCTGGCCACCCATGGCACGCCAAAGGCGGCGACTGGGAGGCCCAGGGCGCGCAGCGCGCGGTGCGCGGTGGGCACGCAGGACTGTAGCAGGGCATCCAGCGCAAGGCACAGGGCGGCGGGCGACAGCGTCACCAGTGGGTACGGGCTGCCGCCGCCCGCCGGCGGGCTCATGGCGTGCGTGCCCGGCAGCAGCGCGGCATCCATGGAGGCGCCGCCGGCGGAGCGGTCAGTGACGCGGCGCGCTGCTGGTGTGCGCAGGAGGAGACGCGCCGCTGTGGCCGCGGCAGCATACACCTCGGCGGCAGGCGCGTCGGCGTCGTGCGACGTGCTGCCCACCCCGCTGGCATCCAGCGTTAGAGTAACGTCCGGTGCCGCACCGGAGCCCGCCGTCAACGGCAGGATGACCGGCAGCGATACCGCCAGCGCTGCCACTGCGGCACCTGCATACGCCAGCACCGCCACGGTCCCCATCCCAGGCAGCGCGCCAGCAACGCCGGCAGCGCAAGCTCGTCGATCCAGCGTCGCCGCTGCCGGTGACGCCAGCAGCGGCCGCAGCCAGCCGACGCCGCTGCGCGCATCAGGAGCTGCACCTGCAATCACGGTTGCCACGCTGCGCGGCGGCGGCGCCGTCAGCGCGTCATGCCAGCCCATCACCTGCGCCACGTCGTCGGCGTGCATGCCGCCCGCCGCCGCGCCCGCCACCGCGGCGTCATCGTCCAAGTATACACCTGCTGCCAGCAGGGGCGGCAGCGACACACGCAGCGCAGGCACCGCGCGTGCCAGCAGCAGCGGGAAGGCGTCGCCGTCCAGCAGGCGCAGCGACTGCGCGACGGGCGCAGGCGCGCCCTCGCTCGGCACCGGTGCAATCGCCGCGACGGCAGTGGACGACAGCGCATCCAGGCAGGTGGCCGACAGTGCTAGCAGGTCAGGCAAGCTGAGGTACGGCGCCACCGCCGCCACGATGTCGGGCGGCAGGCCGCCGCTGCCGCCGCCGCCCGCCATGGTGTCTCGGCCGTCGGCGTCGGGTGCGCGAACTACGGTAGCAGGCACGACACCGTGGCGTATGGATATGCCCCACAAGTAGAGTAGTCAGTATCACGTGGGAGCTGGTCAGGTGTCGGCGTCGTTGGCGCAGTCAGGGGTGGCCAATTTCAGTAGGCGGCAAGAGGGCAGCAGGGTGGTGACTACCAGCCACGTCACGGGGTCGGCGTCACGAAGGAGACCACCACGCGGGCTGCCACTGCGGTAAACAATGATCCGTAACTAGTACTGCTGGGATTGTGTAGGTTTGGCACCGGAGACAACCGTGGGGACACGGCGTGTCGCCGAGTATTCCAGTAGGCGCGCAGAGAGATGGCGGCGTTGCGTCAGATACGGCGTTCAGCCAGCGTTCACACGATCCAGAGCACGACACAGGGAGTACGTGCAGAAACCACTATCTTATATGAAGGACAGTACCCCTGCCAAGTGGCGGGCGCGTGGATAGCCTTGTTAGTGATATCGGTAGCTGGCAATTTCAGTAGGTGCGCAGAGAGATGGCGCGATTGTGTCGCCACACGGGGTCGGGTGCCGGGCGACCGAACGGCGTCACAAACTGCAAAACCCGCGTGGATCCCAACCCATCATACATACAGCAATGTACTGCGCCGTGCAATCAACACGGGGGTACCGCCGTTCGTGATGGCGGAGTCCAGGAATAGCAGTAGGCGGGCAGAGAAAACCTGCCGCTGCGCCGTGTCCGCATATCGGGTACCGGGTGTACCAACGGCGTGGTTTATCACAAAACACGCGCGGCTACCGACGGCAAATACAGGTAGTAGTGATCCTGCAAAATAAATATTGCGGGCGACGCGGCGTTCGTGAGTGCGGTCGCCGGGAATTTGGGTAGGCGGCGAGAGAGAATGGCGTCGACAACGGCTGGCAGCGACGCGGCACTGAAAATCCAAAATGGGGGAATATATGTGGGTGATTGTTGTGGATATACACACAATGTTTAGTAGGAAGTGGGTTGCCAGAAGCGCGGCGTGCAATACTGGTGGGATGGGGTTCACCGAGCGGCCGGAAGTTGTGCGGCCGTAGCGCACATTGATGTCCATGATGTCCACACGTTGCACGTCAAGGTCTTCGGTGTCGGTGCTGTTTCCTGCGTGCTGGCAATGCGACCTGTACTGTAGGTGGCCCCACGCCAACGCGTGCATGTGTGCTGTACACGCTGGCAGCGCAGCACCGTCACCGTGCCGGCTTGGCTCTGTGGCTGTTCAAATCAGCAGGCAGCGCACCCGGTGGCGGCCGCGGCCAGTGCCAACAACCATCATGCAATACCGGTAGCAGGGCGCCGCGGCACACGACGCGGAGGGGCTGTACAGTATCAAATACAACGGGGCGTGCGGTACACGGCACGCCGGCGGTGGGTCAACACAGCCCGATACCAGTGGTTCCGGTATGAATGGTGACGTGCACGACACTGTGCATGCATGTGGTGAATCAAACAGCTTACACGCTGGTGGCGACGCCCGCCACCGCCGCCGCCTTGTCGCCCGCCGGGCCCGCCTCCACACCTGGCTCCGGCGCCGCAGTCGCGGTAGTAGCGGTGGCTGCCACGCGCGGGCCGCGGCAATTGATGCGGTTGCGCACCAAGAACAGCGCCGTGACAACCGCCACCGCCACCAGGCCCAGTGCCAGGGCCGCCGCAAACATATCCGGGCCGTCGTCGCCGCCCGACGCCGCTGGCGGCGGCACGCTGCTGCTGTCGTCAGCATACAGCAAGTCCCCGCGGCGCGACGACGAGCCCGAGCTGACGTTGGCCGCCGCCTCCCCCGAGCTCTGCACAGTGCCCACCGTGAGGGCATAGGGGGGGGCGTTGGCGAATCCGCGCGTCACGGCCTCCACCGCCACATCATTGGTCGTGTTGCCGGCGTAGCTCGGCGGCGGCAGCGACGACGTGTCCAGCAGCACCGACACCACGGCGCGCGTGGCGTTGGGCGTGCACACCAGGCCCCACAGGCCGCCCGCGGTGGAGGGCGGGCGCGGACCGCCGTACTGCGGCCGCGGGTCCAGCTCCACGGCGGTGCAGTCGGGCAGCCACAGCAGCAGCCGTGACACGGCGTCGGCGGGCACGCCGACGATGCCGGTGAACAGGCCGACGAGGGTGCCGCGGAAGCTGGTGACGGTGGCCACGATGGTGAGAGCAGGCATGCCGGCAGGGACGGTGAGCCCAAGCTGGAACACGACGGAAGCCAACAGGTTGACGGCGGGCGGGGTTGGCAAGACGGAGGTGCTGGGCGTGGGCGTGCCCGACGGCGTGCTGGCTGTGGCCGGTGAGTTGGAGGCGGCGGCAGCCGGTGAGTTGGAGGCAGCGGCAGCAGGCGAGGTGGAGGCGGTGGCGGGCGGTGAGGTGGAGGCGGGGGGGGTCGGGGGGATAGAGGGGGGGGGGGGGGGGGGGGGGGGGGGGGCGGGGGGGGCGCGGGGTGTGTGC
>Ga0066256_1003509_pt1 | contig 15013 bp, 7 predicted proteins | sample ThiBio_1000_biof_FD_87107 | JGI IMG/M metagenome (GOLD analysis project Ga0066256, IMG submission 87107) | Wastewater bioreactor microbial communities from Cape Town, South Africa - Thiocy_expt_1000_biof (version 2) | ecosystem: Engineered > Bioreactor > Thiocyanate-remediating >...
ACGCTTGACCCGGCGCTGCAGGGGTTCGCCCGCAAGGCACTGATGGACGGCCTGATCGCCTACGACCAGAACGAGGGTTTCCGCGGGCCGGTGGCCAGCGTCGACGTTTCGGCCGACTGGGGGCCCGCCGTCCATGAGGTCAAGCCGCTGAGTGATGTGCCGGAGTGGACGCTGGCCGTGGTCCTAGACGTCGGCAACAACCAGGCGACCATCGGGCTGCGACCCGGCAGCGACGTGCAGGGCAAGCCCACGGCCGATCGAATCACCGCCATCCTCGCCGGACCTGATATCAAGTGGGTCAGCAAGAAGCTGCAGGACGTGCTGAAAATCGGGGACGTCGTCTACGTCTCGCCGGTTGCCGGCAAGGACGGCCACTTTACCCTGCAGCAGGTTCCCGAACTCGAGGGCGCCATCGTCGCGATGGATCCGCGCACCGGTCGCGTGCTGGCGATGGTCGGCGGCTTCTCATTCGCGGAATCCGAGTTCAACCGGGCGACGCAGGCGCTGCGGCAGCCCGGCTCGTCGTTCAAGCCGATCGTCTATTCCGCCGCGCTGGACAATGGCTATACGCCGGCGCCGGTGGGGCTCGACGCTCCCCTCGAAATCGTCAACGGCGATGGGTCGGTGTGGCGCCCCGAGAACTACGCGCAGCAGTTCTATGGGCCGCAGACGCTACGGCGTGGCATCGAGCGCAGCCGGAACGTGATGACCGTCCGGCTCGCCAAGGACATCGGGATGCCGCTGGTGGCCGAATATGCGCGCATGTTCGGCATCTACGACAAGATGCCGGCGCTGCTGGCGATGTCGCTCGGCGCCGGCGAAACGACCGACATGCGGATGACTGCCGCCTATGCCACGATCGCCAATGGCGGACGGCGGATCACGCCCACGTTGATCGACCGTATCCAGGATCGCTACGGCCACACCGTCTATCGGCACGATGAGCGGCTGTGCGACGGCTGTGCCGCCGACACATGGGCGCACCAGGCGGAGCCGCTGATCATCGACAACCGCGAGCAGGTGCTCGATCCGATGACGGCCTACCAGATCACGACGATGATGGAAGGCGTGGTGCAGCGCGGCACAGGCACCGCCGCCAAGCGTCTCGGCCGTCCCGTTGCCGGCAAGACGGGGACATCGAACGACTACAAGGATGCTTGGTTCATCGGGTTCACTCCGGAACTCGCAGTAGGCGTCTATGTCGGGTTCGACCGGCCGCGCAACATGGGCCGGCAGGCCACTGGTGGTGAACTCGCGGTGCCGATCTTCGCCGAGTTCATGGCCAACGCGCTGAAGGGACAGCCGCCGACGCCGTTCAATATGCCCGGCGGCATGGCCCAGGTGTGGATCGACGCGGCGACGGGCGTGAAGGCCATGGGTGGCGAGGCCGCCATCTATGAGGCGTTCAAGCCGGGAACGGGCCCGAACCTGATCACCTCGGTCATCGGCGTCGATTCGAACGCCTTCAACGCGATCCAGAGCGGTGCGAACAGCGAGCAGGGCTTTGGCACCGAAGTGAACCAGGGCCGCGGCGGGCTGTTCTGAGCGCCTTGATCGTCCTTTATCCCGATCCGCGCCTGGGCCAGGCCGCAAGCCCGAGGTCGGTCGACCCGTCGTTGATCGCCATCGGCGACAGGTTGCGCCGCGCGGCCGAAGAAGCGCAGGCCTATGGCTTGGCCGCGGTTCATATCGGTGCCGTTGGACCGGTTGTGGTCGTCAGCGTCGCAACGGATCGGCTCGAGCGGGACTATCGCCTGCTCTACAACCCGGAGGTTGTGGCGGTCGCCGACGAACTTGCCGCGGGCGTCGAGGGCTCGGTCTCGCTCCCCGGTGTCGAGGTCGATGTCGTTCGTCCGGTGTGGGCACAAGTCCGCTTCGATGACGAAGCTGGTGGCCGTCAGGAGCTCCGTCTGGAAGGCTTTGCGGCGCGGGTGGCGCAGCACGAGATCGACCAGATGAACGGGGTTTTCTTTCTGGAGCGGGTCTCGCGGCTGAAACGCGAGATGGCGCTGAAGCGCTTCAGGAAGCTGTCGGCGGGTTGATCGTCAGGGCCTGGTCCTCTACATGGGCCGGCAGACACAAGGACGAATCCATGCGTGCCGAGACTGAAAAGACAATCGCCGAAATCGAGCAGGTCATAAGCCTGCTGAGGAGGCATCTTTGACTGGGATACTGCTGAAGCGCGGCTAGACGATCTCAACGCGCGCACTGAATCCCCCGATTTCTGGAACGATCCGGACAAAGCCCGGGCGCTGATGCGCCAACGGGACGAACTCGATGTTGCCGTGAAGGCCGTGAAGGCATTCGAGGCGGGCATCCGTGACAATCGCGAACTCATCGAGATGGGCGAGGCCGAAGGCGACGCCACCGTCGTCAAGGACGCCGAGGGCGCCATCGATGATCTTCTCGACCAGGCGCGCAAGGCCCAGGTCGAAACGCTGCTGTCGGGCGAGGCGGACGCCAACGATTGCTATCTCGAGATCCATGCCGGTACGGGCGGGACCGAAAGCCAGGATTGGGCGAACATGCTGTTGCGCATGTACACCCGCTGGGCGGAGCGACGGAAGTTCAAGGTCGAGACGATGGAGATGCATGACGGCGAAGAAGCCGGCATCAAATCCGCGACTATCAAGATTACCGGCCACAATGCCTATGGCTGGATGAAGACCGAGAGCGGCGTGCACCGGCTGGTCCGCATCTCGCCCTACGACAGCGCGGCGCGGCGGCATACCAGCTTCTCGTCAGCCTGGGTCTATCCGGTGGTCGACGATACGATCGCCATCGAGATCAATGAGGCCGACCTAAAGGTGGACACCTATCGCTCGTCGGGCGCGGGCGGCCAGCACGTCAACACCACCGACTCGGCGATCCGCATCACCCACGTGCCGACTGGCATCGTGGTTGCCTGCCAGCAGGAACGCAGCCAGCACAAGAACCGCGCCACGGCGATGGGGATGCTCAAGGCGCGGCTCTACGAGGCCGAGTTGCAGAAGCGCGAGGAAGCGGCCAACGCCGAGGCTGCGTCAAAGACCGAGATCGGCTGGGGCCACCAGATTCGCAGCTACGTGCTGCAGCCCTACCAGATGGTCAAGGACCTGCGGACCGAGGTCGAGACCTCGAACACAGCCGCGGTGCTCGATGGCGATCTCGATCCATTCATGGAAGCTTCGCTTGCGGCGCGGCTGGACCGGGGGACCGGCGAGCGGGCTGGTTGACGGAATGCAGACCGGGCGGCGCCTGCCTCCCGGTCACCTCGTCATGATTGGCGTCCACCTACGGTTGCGACTGCGGCCGCATAGGTGATTCCACCGCCGAAGGCGACGAGGCCCAGGCGGTCGCCCGGCGCGCGCGTTGGAAGTGCATCCTGCAATGCGATGGGGATGGTCGACGACGACGCATTCCCGAGGTTGCGGATGACCGAATGGGCAGGCCGGCCGGAGCGGCGGGCGATGGCATCGATGATGCGCTGGTTGGCTTGGTGCGGCACCATGAGATCGATGTCGTTGAGCGTGATGCCCTCGGCAGAACAGGCCGCGATCATCGTGTCCGACATGGCGCGCACGGCATCGGCAAACACTTCGCGGCCGTTCATCCGGATGTAGCCTTCGCCGACACGAGGAACGCTCAGCAGTTCGCCAGCTTCGGGCGAGCCCGAAATCTTGGGGCGGGCAAAGGTGAACAACGGCGCCGGGTCAGTCTCGGCGGTGGTCACGAGGCTTGCCGTTGCTGCGTCGGCAAAAAGGACCGCCGTGTTGAAGTCGTTCTGGTCGAGCAGCGGGGACAGCACTTCAGAGGTCACTACCATCACACGGGCGCGTGGATTGCTGGCGATGAAATCGCGCGCTTGGGCGAGGGCGTAGAGGTAGCCCGAGCAGGCGGCGTTGATGTCATAGGCCGGCAGGCGTGCCCGCCCACCCTTTGCATGCGCATCCGCGCCCCGGCAGGCCAGCGAGGGAGTGATGATGTCCGGGGTGCCGGTAGCGGCTATGACGAGGTCGATGTCCTCGATGGCCAGCTTCTGTTCGGCAAGTAGCCGTCCGGCGGCCTCGACGGCCAGCGTCAGCACCGTCTCGCCCGGGGCGGCCCAGCGGCGGCTCTCGATCCCGGTCAACTTGACGATGTCGCCGGCGTCGCGCGTGTGCCAGTTGCCGCGCAGGTCGGTATTGGCGATCTTGCGGCTTCCCGTAACGGACGCGATACCCGACACGCCCACGGGTAGCGCGACGCTCGTTTCGACGCTGGCCGAAGGCATCGCAACGGCCCGTCGCCACAACCTCACGTTGTCGATCCGCTCGGCGGTCGCGGCGCGTCGTTCCGATGGCGCGCTGGCATCCGACTCGACGAAGAGCAGCGGGGCGCCGACGAGCACCTTCTGCTTCGGCTCGACCGCTACGGCCACGGTCTTGCCGTTGACGGTCGCCTGCACATCGACGGCGGCCTTGGTGGCCTCCACGACGGCGACGAGGTCGCCGGTACGAATGATGTCGCCGGGTTTCACGAGGATTTCGACGATTTCGACTTCGTCGTCCGCGGGGCCGGAGCCGATGGCGGCGATGGCGATGGGGCCGCTGGTCTCGCTCGGTGCCTCCCATTCGGCATCGTAGCCGAGCATGTCGGCCGCGGTTTCGACGATGCTGCGGTAGGAGGGAAGAGCGGCCAGCTGGGCCTCGAAATGGAAGGGGACGTAGCTGTCATCGCGTGCCACGCGCCGGGCCGCGATGGGGATACCGGCTCGCTCCATCACCGTTGCCAGCACTTCGGCGCCGAAGCCCGCCGTCCGGTTGTCCTCATGGACCACCAGCAGCCGCTTGGTGCGGCGGGCGCTGCGGAGCACTGCGTCCTCATCCCAGGGCGAAATCGAGCGCAGGTCGATCACTTCGACCGAGCAGCCCTGTGCGGCCAGGGTCTCAGCAGCCATGAGGCTCTGAGAGATCGGATTGCCGTAGGTGACGAGCGTCAGGTCGTTGCCGGCGACGAGAGTGCGGGAGCGGCCGGGCAGCACGAACTGCTCTGCCGTGTCCGTCGAGGTCCGGCGGTCCGACAGGTTCAGCGCGCTCTTGGGATAGAGGAAGATCGTCGGGCGGGGTGAGGCGAAGGCGGCATTGAGCAGGCCAGCCGCGTCCGCAGCCGAGGACGGCATCACCACGTCGACGCCCGGCGTATGCGCCATAACAGCTGGGGGGGTCGGGGCGGGGAGGGGGCCCAGGCCGGGCTTGTAGCCGCCACAGGAAACCATCAGCACGACCGGACATTGCCAGTCACCCTTGGTCCGCCAGTACATCGAGCCGAGCTCTGAGATGATCTGGTTGAACGCCAGCGGGATAAAATCGGCGAACTGCAGGAAAGCCACCGGGCGCTGGCCGGCCAATGCGCGGCCAATGGCCGTGCCGACGATGGTGGATTCAGTCAGCGGCGCGTTGCGGACACGGCCCGGAAAGCTGGTGGAGAGATTGCGGGTGACGCCAAACACGTCGCCCTTGGGATCCTCGATGTCCTGGCCGAGCAGGTTGATCCGGCGGTCGCGCGCCAGATGGTCGCGCAGCACTGCATTGAGTGCCTCGCGCATGGTGAGGCTGGGCGCCTTGGGATCGCCGCGATACTCGCGGCGCGCCGCGAATTCTGCGGGGTAGGGCGCCTTCGCCTCACCGGCGGTCTCGGGCGCCGGTTCGCGCCGGGCTTCTGCAGCGGCGGCAGCGACTTCGGCGATCAGGGCCGTTTCGAGCTGGGCCAGTGCGCCATCGCCCATCTGGGACTCGCGCAGCGCCTGCCGGATTGCCTCGAGCGGGTCGTGCGCACGCCCGGCCGCGATATCCTCAGGCGAGCGGTAGGCGTCCTGATCGTCGGCGTTGGTGTGGTCGCTCAGCCGCTCGAGATCGAGCACCAGCAGCGAGGGCCCGCGCGTTGCGCGGGTGGCGGTGACAGCCATCTCGAAGGCGCCGCGGGTTGCCGCGAGATCGGAACCGCTGACCCGGGTGATGGGCAGGCCAAGCAACTCTTTGGCGGGGCCGCTGGGCAGATCGAACGAAGTCTGGCCCGGCGTGCGGGTCGAAATCGCGTAGCGGTTGTCCTCGATAAGGAAGACGACCGGCGCGTGGCTGCGCATCGCTTCGGCAACGGCTTCGAGGAACTCGCCCTGCTGGGTGGTGCCGTCACCCACGCAGCAGAGGACGACCGGGGCATCCGGATGGTCCTTCACCGCCTGGGCAGTGCCGACCGCCTGCAAGGCGTTGTTGCCGACCGGGCCGACCATGGAAAGGACGTTGAGCTCGCGTACCTGCAGGTGCGCGCTCATCTGCCGTCCGGCGGAGTGGGATGGGCCGCTGGCGAGAGAGGAGCGGAAGAACTCGACGATCGGCATGCCGCGGGCGACCAGCAGCGCCTTGTCGCGATAGTGGAGGTGGAGCCAGTCGTGCGGGCCGAGGTAGTCGGCCACCAGTGCCGTCGACTCGTGGCCGGCGCCCGAGACGTGAAAATGCGCGAGGCCCTGTTTGACCAGGGCCTGTTCGACGCGATCAACTTCGCGGGCGACAAACATCGCCCGGTGCAACCGAAGCATCGTGGGGATGTCGGAGGCCATCAGCATGGTGGCGGACCGTATCCCCCTCGATCAAAGAAAACCAGAATAGTTTCGCAGTGTTGCCGGCCGTTTCGACGAATTTGCGGCAATGTGTCGGCGCTGCATCGCGACCAACTTGGTCGGCGCCACGTATTTGTGCTGAACGAACTCAGGCGTTCGCGCCGGCGAGGAAACGCGTCAGACGCTTGCCCGCCGCCAGATAGCGGGTGGGGTCGAGGGGAGCGTCCTTGCGGCGAACCTCGAAGTGGAGATGCGGTCCCGTCGAGCGGCCCGTGGACCCGACGCGCGCGATGGGTGTACCCGGCGACACGCTCTGGCCCTGCTTGGCAATGAAGGCAGACAGGTGCGCATAGCGCGTGATCAGGCCGTTCTGGTGCTCGATCTCGACGACGTTGCCGTAGCCAGAGCGCTGGCCGACGAACACGACCTTGCCAGCCCCTGCTGCCAGCACGGTGGTGCCTGTGGGCGCGGGGAAATCGACGCCGGCGTGGAAGGCCTTGCCCTTCGTGAAGGGGTCCTTGCGGTTGCCGTAGCCCGAGCTCATGCGAATGCCGGTGGCGATCGGGCGATGAACGGGTGCCGCATCGGCAACGCCGCGGACGGCCTTGAACCGGGTCAGCGCGGCGACGACGGAATTGGCTTCGTCGACGATGGTCGCGGCCTCCGGGCCGTCTTCGGCGGGTAGCCAGGGGCCGCCCATTGCCTCGGAGTCCGGCAGGCGTGGACGGATGCCGATCGTTTCCAGTTCGGCGACGATTTCGTCGGTTGCTGCGTTGGCGCCGGCCGAAATCGAGGCGAGGGCCATCCGGCTCTCGGTCATCATGCCCTGGAGGGCCGCGGCCGCGGCCTCGACCTGGCTGGCGGCGTCGCCTACGCCCTTGGTGAGCGCGCCGGTGAAGATCGGCTCGTCATCTTCGTCGGCAAGCGGGATTTCGGCCGTTTCGATCCCTAGTTCGGCGGCTTTCTCAGCCAGCTGGCGGACGTACTGATGCTGCTCGATGAGCACTTCCTGCTGCTGGGTCAGTTCCTGAAGCTGCAGGTTGAGGTCGCCCGCCTGCGCGTACTGGCGCGAGTGGAGGCGGTCTACTTCCATCCGCAGTTGCGCGATGCGGTCCTCGTAGGCCGAGAACACAACCTCGTTCTGGCCGCTCATCAGGCGGGAAATATCGGGAGCCATCAGGAAGCCGACGAGTGTCAGCGTGTTGGTACCGAGCAGGGCGGCAAAGGCGCCGTAGAACAGGGCAGGTCGAATACCGGCGGGACGCTGGGGCCGGCTGCCAAAGACCTTGGCCGGGCCGCTCGGTGGGGTAGATTGCGGACGCACACCAGTACTCCGGAACGCAACTGAACTCCGGGCAATCATGGTCCGTTAAGGTTAACAATCGCCAAAGTGCCAGGTGCCGCAAGCGTCAGGCGGCGCCGGCGACCAGCTTTTTCACCGCCTCCAGCGCGGTGGCGGCGTGGCCCTTGATGCGGGTGACCTTCCAGAGGCCGGCAATCTTGCCCTTGCCATCGACGAGGACCGTGGTGCGGATGACGCCATCATAGGCGTGGCCAAACATCTTCTTCGGCCCCCAGGCGCCATAGCGCTTGATGGTCTTCAGTTCGGGATCGGCCGCAAGAGGGACGGCAAGGTGGTGCTTGTCTCGAAACCTGCAGTGCTTCTCGACAGTATCCGGAGATACTCCCAGCACGCGCGCGCCAAGCGCCTCGAACTCCGGCAGCAGCCGTGAGAACTCGATGTTCTCGATGGTGCAGCCCTCGGTGTCGTCCTCAGGATAAAAGAAGATGACGACGGGCGATCCCGACTGCTCGGAGAGACGGAAGGGAATGTCACGGTCGGTTTCGAGGGCAAGTTCGGGGGCTTTCCTGCCAACAGCAAGAGGGGCCATGGATGGACTCCGGTGGGGACAATTCCCATGAGCGCAAGGGAATAGAGGGTTTTGGCGCCATATTTGAGCCGGTATCATTGGCCAATAGCGTCTGGGCCCCGGCTGATTCTAGGATAGGGCGCTAAGCCGGGTTCTCTCAAGTCGGATCGATAGTTGAAGCCAACCCCTCCACCTGGTGCGACCGTCCGCAGGCGATCGACGTTGGGCCTGCTCGGACGGGTGACAGCCTGGCTGGTGGGGGTGCCTGCAGCCATCGCTTTCGTTCTGTACGCCGTCCTGCTGATCACGCCGATCCCGCTGCCGTTCGTCAGCCAGCACCTGCGCAACCTCGTTTCCGGTGCGCTGCCCGAGGGGGCACAGGTCGAACTGGGCGATATGGCGCTGGCGCTCGAAGGCTACGTCTGGCCTGTAATCCAGTTCCGTCCCGTGACCTACACGTCGGCAGTGAGTGGCGCTCGGGTCAGCATGGATGCGCTGGAGATCGGCTTCTCGCCGGTTCGGGCGCTGTGGGGCCAGCCCGGCGCGACGGTCACCATCGTCGGTGCACACCTGCAGGTCACGCAGGATCTGTTCGGGCCGCGGCTGGTGAGTTTCGATGTGGTGCCCGATCCGGCGGGCGGCCCGCCGACCGTCCAGATCAAGGAAGGCCGTGACGCCTTCCCGGAGGTGGGTCTGTCGGCCGAAGGCGTGGAATTGCGGGGCGAGGTGCCGCCCTCGGCGATGACCATGCGGTCGGACAACGACTGGCTGGTGTACAACCTCGAGGGGGCTGAGCAGGGGATCGCCGCGATCGTGGAGCAGGCGAACATGGGCCGCTTCTCGCGGCTCATCATCCGCGACGCCAGCCTCGACATGAACGACTCCCTCTACGGCGTTTTCCGCACGTTCAACGCCATAAATGTCGATATCTCGCCGAAGCCGGATGGCCGGGCAGCCGAAGGCAAGTTTTCAGCGGATTTCGGCGGCACGGTCATGAACGGCATCCTGGAGCGGGTACTGCAGGACGATGGATCGGCACGGCTCAAGGCGTCGATCACCAACCTCGACCTGGCTTCGTTTGCGCCGATGATCAACGACGCCGAGTCAGCGACTGCCGTGGTTGGTGCCAGCGCAGTTTCCATCGACGTGGGCTTCAACGGCGGCAAGATTACCGACGGTGTGTTTCATGTCGACATGACGGGCACCGACCTTCGCCTCGGCGAGGAATACCTGCCGATCGCGACCAGCATCATGGAGGTTCGCTGGGCGCCCGATATCGGCCAGTTCAGCATCGGCGAGACGCAGATTTCCGTCGGCGCCAGCACCGGCTGGGTGCAGGGCGTCGCCAAGATGGGCATGGATGAGCAGTATGGCCCGACCGTCAGCATGTCGATGCAGGCCCGCGACGTCTCGATTGTGAACGAGCTGGGCGCGCCGGAGCAACCGTTCTCGAAGATCGCCTTCACCGGGTGGCAGGCGCCGCTCTACGGCGCCATGGGCATCGACCAGTTCCAGGCCCAGAAGGAGGACGGCGCGCAGCTCGCGGCCACCGGTCGGATCGACATGCTGCGCAGCGGCATCGGCTTTGACCTGACAATCGCCGGCGACGGGATCAGCGCCGACGACCTCAAGCGTCTGTGGCCGGACTCGATCTCGAGCGATGCGCGCAGCTGGTTTGTCCGCAACGTCGTCGGCGGCAAGCTGAAGACCTCCTCGATGCGGTTCAACTTCCCGATCGGCAGCCTGCCGCCTGCGGGCCAGGAACCAGCCGGCCCACCGCCGCCCGACGCAATTGCCATCGATCTGGTGGGCGAAGGGGTGAAGATCATTCCCGTCGACGGCATGTCGCCGCTCGAAATCCAGGGCGAAACACGGTTCCAGATGCATGGGTCGAGCCTGACCCTGTCGGCCGACGGCGCCAGCATCACCAACGATGGCGGCAGCATTGCCGTCGCCAACGTCGGTTTCACGATGGGCAGCGACTCGCCCGAGGAGAGCATCTTCGAGATTTCCGGCGACGTATCGGGCAGCATCCCCGCGCTGGTGGCGCTCGCCAAGCAGCACCAGCCGGACCTGCTGAAATCCGAGGACCTGCCGATCGACCTGGAGACGCTTGCCGGTTCGCTGTCGCTGTCCCTGGTTTCGACGACGACGCTGGGGCCGAACAACGAACCCAAGAGTACGGACTACGCGGTCAACGGCGTGATCCAGGATTTCGGCTCCACCGCGCCGCTTGAGGGCAGGACCATCGGCAACGGCCAGCTCTCGTTCGTCGCCTCGCAGGAGGGCTTCCGGGTCGCCGGGCAGGCGGAGGTCGACGGCCTGCCGGCCGATCTCGTTATCGAAGGCAAGATCGAAGAGGACGCGCCGCCGCCGACAATCCTTCTCAGCGCTGAACTCAACGCTTCGGATCTCAAGAAGTTTGGCTTCGACGCCGGCGAGTTTCTCGATGGCAAGGTGAAGTTCGTGGCGCGGCCGATGGCGAACAAGAGCCTGCAGATCGCCGTCGACGTCACTGACGCGACGATCAACATCAAGGACCTGGGCATCAGCAAGGCCAAGGGGGTCGCCGGGACGATCAAGGCGGCAGTGCTGCAGAAGGGCAATGTCACCGACGTCAGCCAGGTGGATGTGTCGTTCGGCGATGTCCGGCTGCAGGGCGGCATTGTCATCGACAGCAAGGCCGGCCTGGAATCTGCGGAGTTCACTGCATTCGCCCTTAGCCCCGGTGACCGGGCCCGGATTTCGCTGGCGCCGATCAAGGGGGGCTACAAAGTCGTCATCCGCGGCGAGCAGCTCGATCTCAAGCCGATGCTGGAGCGGTTCTTCAGCATCAAGCCGGGCTCGGGGGCGACCGGCGGGCCGCAGGCGACGTCCTTCGGCGACACAGCCATCGTCCTCGATGTCGAGCTCAGCCGGGCATTGGGCTTCTACAAGACCACGGCTTTCAACGTTGACCTCGATCTGTCGCTGCGCGGGGCCGACCTACAGCGCGTCAGTCTGCAGACCAGCTTTGGCAACGATTCCTCGATCTCGGTCACCACCAACCAGACCGATACCGGCAAGGTGATGTCGGTGGCGTTCAACGATCTCGGATCGCTGCTGCGGCTGCTCAACATCTATCCCAATGTGCAGGGCGGCAACGGCACGCTGACGATGCAGACGGTTTCAGCGCAGAAGGCGGACTACGGCAAGTTCATCCTGAAGAATTTCGCCATCGTCGACGAGGCGAATCTGGCGGCGTTCCTCGAAGGCAGCCGGCAGCGCCGTGGCGGCAACAACATGGAGTTCCGGTCGGGCGAACTGGACTTCATCCGGCGCTCGGACCGCGTGGAAGTCGTCGATGCCGTGCTGGCCGGCGACGAGATCGGCGGAACGGCGCGCGGGGTCATCTACACCAAGGATGGGCAGTACGACCTGTCCGGCACCCTCGTGCCCCCGCTGGCGGGTCGTGAGGGAGAGGGTCTGTTCGGCGTCACCTTCGCCATCCGCGGCCCGCTGGACAAGCCGGATTTCAAGGTGAATCCGCTGTCGGCGCTGGCGCCGGGGGCGTTCCGGCGGATGTTCGAGTACCGGTCGCGCGAGATACCGCGCGTCGAGTAGACAGTACAAACGTACCACCCGGGCCGGACATTTCCCTGCACCGTTAGGGTTAACCCTTTATTATACTTGGGTTATGCGCTTTGCCTCAGCGGCCGTGGCGCATAGGGTCAATGCAACAGCGGGAAGCGAGCCAGTAATCGGCAGTTCCGCTAACGATCCCTACGGTTCATCTCAGGTCCGCCGCAACTCCTGGGTCCGTAGGGCGGCTGGTCCGGCAGTGGACAGAGTGGCCTCTTCTACATGCCACTTCGGACCAGCCACTCTTTTATACGGGGGCTAGGCAACAGACCCACGCAGGCAACTGCGTGGGTCTGTTGTTTGCGGCAGTGCTGAAATAAAACGGCCCCGCCGAAGCGGGGCCTGAAAGCAGAGCGCCGATCGGCAGCCTTACTTGATCTTGGCTTCCTTGAACGCAACATGCTTGCGCACGACCGGATCGTACTTGTTGAAGCTGAGCTTCTCGGTCTGGGTGCGCGAATTCTTCTTGGTGACGTAGTAGAAGCCGGTGTCAGCAGTCGACACGAGCTTGATCTTGATCGAAGCGGCTTTTGCCATGGTGGTGTCCTTGAGAATCCGGACACACAGGGTCCGAAGAAATTTGCGCGCAAACTACGGATTTGAGTCCGAAAGTCAAGGCGAAGTCAGCTTTGGTCAGGCCTCGTCGGGCAGGGCGGGATCGCGATGCTTCGGATCGAAGCCATGCATCCGGTTTGCCCATTGCAGAGCGACCACGAAGCCCTTGATCGAGGGCAGCGTCACGAGGGGCAGGATGAGTGCGGCCGGGACCATCGTCACCACGTACCAGATCGGTGCGATTGCGTATTCCATCTCCAGGTGCAGCATCAGGCCGACGATTATGTGGCCGACGATGACGATGGAGATGTACGGGGGCAGGTCGTCGGCCTTGTGGTGGAAGAATTCCTCGCCGCAGGCCGGGCAGCGGTCGTTCACCTTGAGGTAGGCCCGGAACAGCTTGCCTTCGCCGCATTTGGGGCAGCGGCAGCGCGCGCCGTTGATCAGGGCGGGCAGCAACTCGCGCTTGTCGGCGGTCGCATCGGGGGTGATCTGAACGGTCATTTGCGGCGCTTCCTCGGCGGGGGCGCGCCCCCCTTCGTGGGCCCGGGGGTTTGTGCGCCCCGCCCCCGCCCCTCGGGATGGGGGGCGGGGACGCGGGGGCCTTAGGGAGGGCGGTCTCAACACAGCGGCCCGGCCCCCGGGGCGCCGTCGCGGGGGGGATGAAGCCATCGGCGCCGGTTTCTGCCAGCCGGAGGAGGATGCCAGACCTAGCCGCCCCGGAAATGCGGCCGGTGAAGGTCGAGCCGATCTGTTCGGCGAGGAAGTAGGCGAGCAGCCGGTCGGAGGTCTCGCGCTCGGCGAGCATGGCGCGGCGCTCGGTCGACGATATGTGCTGGGCGATGCCATCGAGCCGGCCGATCTCCTGCTCGGTGAGGCCATCGTCGCCCAGCTTCAGGGCCGTGATCAGGGCGCGATGGACGATGAGATCGGCATAGCGGCGGATCGGCGAGGTGAAGTGGGCGTAACGATCGAGGTTGAGACCGAAATGCCCGTAGTTGGCGGGGGAATATTCGGCCTGTGCCTGGCTGCGCAGCACCATCTCGCTGACCTGGTCGATCTTGCCTTCCGCCTTAGCCCTCGCAAGCGTGCGGTTGAAATCGGCGAGCTTGACCGCATCCTGCCGGCTGAACGGCATGTCGAGCGAGGACAGGAAGTCGCGAAGCGCCTGCAGCTTCTCCGGCGATGGCGAGTCATGGACGCGGTAGATCAGGGGCGACTGCTGCTGCTCCAGAGTCTCGGCCGCCGCGACATTGGCGGCGATCATCATCTCCTCGATCAACCGGTGGGCCTCGAGGCGCTCGGGCACGCGGATGTCGGCAACCATGCCGGTCTTGTCGAGGATGATCTTGCGCTCGGGGATATTGAGATCGAGCGGGCCGCGGCGATCGCGCGCCTTTGCCATGGTCTCGTAGGCCGCCCAGATCGGCTTGAGGATCGACTCGAGGATCGGCCCGGTCTTGTCATCGGGCTGGCCGTCGATGGCGGCCTGGGCCTGCTGATAGCTGAGCTTGGCCGCCGAGCGGAAGATCACCCGATGGAAGCTGTGAGAGGTCTTTCGGCCATCCGGGCCGATCACCATGCGGACGGCCAGTGACGCCTTGTTGGCGCCTTCCTTGAGGGAGCCCAGTTCGTTGGAAATGCGCTCGGGCAGCATGGGGACGACCCGATCCGGGAAGTAGACCGAATTGCCGCGCAGATAGGCCTCGCGGTCGAGGGCGCTGCCAGGACGGACATAGGCCGCGACGTCCGCGATGGCGACGTAGACGATGTGGCCGCCCGGAACTTTCGGGTCGGGTTCGGCATAGACCGCATCGTCGTGGTCCTTGGCATCGGCCGGATCGATGGTGATCAGCGGGATTGTCCGCCAGTCCTCGCGTCCCTTGAGGCCAATCTCGGTTTCCTCCTCGGCTTCCTTCAGCACGGATGCAGGGAAGCGATAGGGGATGTCGAGGTTGTGGATGGCGATCATCGAGACCGCCCCCTCGGATTTCGGGTTGCCGATGACAGCTGTCACCCTGGCACGGGGAATCATCAGCCGGCCGGAGAGCTTGACCTCCACCTCGACGAGGTCGCCATCGCGTGCCTCGCCCAAGTCGCCGCCGGCGATCCGCATCTCCTTCTGCTTGCGATCGACGGGGATCAGCCGGGCGCCATCCTCATCGAGGCGCACGATGCCGATCTGTCCGCGCCGCGGCTTATCGAGAATCTTCATGGCGCGCGCGGTGTAGACCGGCACGGCGCCGTCGCCGGCTTCGATGCGCGCGAGGATGCGATCGCCTGGGCCGGGAACCACGGTTGCGGCCCTCGGCTGAATCACGGCGACCCGCGGCGGATCCCCTTCCTCGGCATTCCACGATGCGGGGTAGGCGTGGAGATCGTCGGGCGT
>Ga0066256_1003510_pt1 | contig 15013 bp, 2 predicted proteins | sample ThiBio_1000_biof_FD_87107 | JGI IMG/M metagenome (GOLD analysis project Ga0066256, IMG submission 87107) | Wastewater bioreactor microbial communities from Cape Town, South Africa - Thiocy_expt_1000_biof (version 2) | ecosystem: Engineered > Bioreactor > Thiocyanate-remediating >...
CCCCCCCCCACACACCCCGCAGGCTCCCTGCTGAGCATCTTGGCGGTGCAGGACGTGTACGACACGGTGCGGCCGCTACTGGTGCGGGAAAAGATTCTGGGTGAGAAGGACGACGCGCGCGTGGTGCGGCCCGACCTGCTGAAGGCGCTGGCGCGCAAGTGGAACCTGCACAAGGAGCCCAACTTTTGGCGCGAGAATGACACGCCGCTGAAGCTGGCGGTGGCGCTGGTGGAGCACGAGGAGAAGATCGCGCAGTACCGGCGCATGCACTCGCCGGCGGGCCTGTCAGCCACCGCCCTGGCGGCCGCCACCTCGTCGTCGACCGCCGCAGATTCCGGTGCTGGCGGGGGCATTGAGGCGGGGGGAGAAGTTACGGGGGGGGCCCCCCCGGGGGAGCCGCGGGGGGGGGGGGGGGGGGCCGCGGGGGGGGGGGGGGGGGGGGGGGGGGGGGGGGGGGGGGGGCGGGGGGGGGGGCGGGGGGGGGGGCGGCCGGGGGGGGCGCCGCCCCGCCCGGGGGGGGCGCGGGGCGGCCGCGCGACAGCTTCAAGCCGTACAAGGGCGACCTGTTCTCGCAGCGCGGTGACTACAGCAAGGCGCTCGTGTACCTCAGCCGCATGCCGGCGGGCGGCGACGGCGACGACCCCGTGTTCACGCGCACCGGCAACACGTTTGGCTTCCGCCGCCGCCGCCGTGCCAGCACGGATGCCGCCGACAACTTGATGGCGGGCATCGAGGAGGACTGGAAGGCGATTGGCGGCCGCAAGGACGGCAAGCTCCTGGCACACCTGGGCAGCAGCGCCAGCAGCGTCATCAGCTCGGCCGCCGGCGGCGGCGGTGGTGGTGGTGGTGGCGGCGGCGGCGGGGGCGGTGGTAGTGGTGGCAGCGTGTTGGGCGGCGACGCGGCACGGCATGGCGGTGACGGCGCCGGCGGCCGCGCCCGGGCCGGTGTGCAGCTTGGAAGTACCAACGTGTTTGGGCGCGGGGGCGACGGTGGTGACGACGCCGCGGGGGTAGACATTGCCACCCTGCTCAGTCGCGCATCTGTCGCCGGCTCTGGCTCCGCTGCCGCCGCCATCCTGCATGGCGCCTCGCGCTCCTCCTCCCGCGCCGGCTCCGTCACGTTTGCTGCCAGCGGCGGCAGCGTCGTGGGAGGTGGCGGTGGCGGTGGCGGCGGGCGGAGTGTGGCAGGGCGCAGTGTGGCGGGCGTACCCGCTGCCTCTATTGCCGTCATGCTGAAGACGGAGGCGCTGCTGAGTGGACCAGACGAAGAGATGGAGACCGGCCGTACGCGCAGCGCAGGCAGCATGGGGGACGGCGGGCTGGCCGGCGTGGTAGTCGGCACCGCTGGCACTGCCGCCGGCGTCGGCGGGGATGGCGACGGCAGCGGTGGTGGCGTTGTGATGGGTGGCGGACTGCGCCCCGGCGCGCTGCTGGATGCCGAGACGGTGGAGGCGGGGCTGAGCCGCGGCGCACACGCCACCACTGACTTCACGCTGCAGATGCTGGAGACGGCCACCGGGCAGCGGCTTGGCGGCGGGGACGGCGACATGCTGGAGCCGCCGCCCGCCGTCAAGCTGTCGTTGCGCCAGCAGTGCGCGCTGGCACTGCGCGAGATGTCGCGTGACCCCGCCGCCCGGCCCGCCATCGTGTCGCAGGGCGGCTTCCGCGCGCTGCTGCAGGTGCTGCTGGAGAGCGAGGCGGGCGCCGCCGCTGAGGCGGAGTACCTGTCAGAGTACCAGGCTGCGGTGGCTGCACGCGAGGAGTCGGTGGCTGGCGACGCCCCCGGTGCCGCTTCCGCGGCAGCCGCCAGTATCAGTGCCGGCGCCAGCGTCAGTGCCGGTGCCGGTGCCGGTGCGCCGGCCGGTACGCTGCCGCTGCCGTCGCCGGGCTCCATGCGCGGCAGCCCTGGCCTGGCGGCAGCCATGGTGGACCCCGGCGCGGCGGTGGCGGACGCCGCGTTTGCGACTGCCACCGGCACGACGACGCAACCCATGACGGACACCGTCATGAACTGCATCATGGCCATCTGCAACCTGTCCACCGTGCCGCCGCCCGACCTGCGCCACGCCTTTGACGTGTCGATGGGCGACGACTGCAGCAGTGGCGTGCCGCGCCACGCGGCGGTGACGGGCGTGGAGTCTGGCCTCATCTCCGCGCTTACCAACCTGGCGCCGTCCGTGAACGGCGCTGCGCGGTGCACCATCCTCACCGCGCTTTACAACTTCTCCACCAACCGCTACCTGCGGGAGCAGCTGGTGGATGAGGGCGCGGTGGCTGGTGCGCTGGCGCTCATGACGCCGGAGCTGGTGCACATGAAGGGCATGCTGGCGGTGCCGCTGAGCGGCGCCGATGTGGCAGAGGAGCGCTCCACCATGGCGCGCAAAGCGACGGCGCTGACGCGCGGCGCGTCCATGGCGGGCAGTGGCGCGGCGGCGGGTGGTGGTGGTGGGGGCAGCGCCGATAGCGAGCATTACTCCAGCGACGAGGACGGCGAGGGTGGCGGCGGCGCAGATGGCAGCGCCAACTCGGTGGACGTGGAGCGCGACGAGGACGCGGTGTCAGTGGATGACGTGACAGACGCCATTGCGGCGGTGAACACGCTGCAGGCGCGCAGCAACCCTGCCGGCCGCCACGTGCGCGCGCGCGTGCAGCAGCTGCTGCGCCGCCTGCTGCGCCTGGCGCGCTCCAAGGCTGCCGCGGCAGGTGACGTGACGACAGCGGCGGTGGAGGCGATGCTGACGCCCGACACCGCGTCCGACGCGCGGCTGGCGCTGGAGGATGCCTACTGCCTCGACGTCGGCCTGCACCTGCTGTGCAACCTGTCCGGCTTCCCTGCCGGTGCAGAGTCGCTGCTGCGCATGAACGCCATCAACACGCTGTCGTCAGAGTGGCAGTGGCTGTCGCACACGCAGCGGTGCCAGGTGTCGGCACACGTGCTGTACAACGCGACGCGCACCAAGCTGACGGCGCGCGCGGCGGCGGACGGCAATGCCGTCTCCATGCTGTGCGCTACCATCCAGGACGTGCTGCGCGTCACCGCGCCGCAGCCCGCCATCTCCGCCACGCACGACTTTGTGCTGCGCCGCTCCGTCCTCGCGCTCTGCCGCATGACGCTCAACCCGCAGGCGTGCGAGCACCTGCTGTGGGGCGACGGCGCGCGCGTCCTCGCCGCCGCCGTCATGTTCCTAGGCACCAAGCGCGTGCTGCCGGATGCGGAGGTGGTGACGGCGGTGGACGCAGCGGCGGCGGCCGCCGCAGGGCCCGCCGCCTTCGATGGCGCGCCCGAGATACTGGCCACACGTGCGCGCAGCCGGCGGCCGTCTGCCTCGCGCGACGCACTGGAGGGCGTGGTGGACCTGTATGACGTGGCGGTGGGGGACGTGGGCGCCGGCGTGGGTTATCACCCGGGCGAGCGCCTGTACGAGACGCTGCTGCAGGCGGACGCCGCTGGTGGTGGCGCCGGCGCCGGCGCGGCAGACAAGCCGGGGCGCGCAGACACCCTGCCCGCCACGCGCTACCCCACCGTCCTCATCCACCGCAAGGTGGCGGCCGCGCTGTGCCGGCTGGCGTGGGGCGAACCACCCTCCACTGTGATGCTGGCAGGCGGCATGAGTGGCGGCGGCGGCGGCGGCGGGCGTGGGGGGGGGGGTGGCGGTGGGGGGGGCGGAGGCGGCGGCGGAGGCGGAGGCGAGGGCCAGGGAGCGCCGGCGGCCAGCGCCGGGTCAGCGCAGTCGGCGGCTGGGGCAGGCGGGTGGGGGCGGCCGCCGTCACTGGCAGTGGCGGCGGCGGCAGCAGGGGGTGGCAATGGAAGCGGCAGTGGGGGAGGCAGCAGTGGGGACGGCACCAACGGCGCGCCGGCCGCGCCGTCAGATGGCGCGGCACGGCAGCAGGCGGCGGCGGCGGACACGCTACCGTTTGAGGCGGCGCTGCAGCTGGACCGCGACCGTGAGCGCTCCAAGCGTGTGACCACGCTGGTCAGCCAGCGGTACGTCCTGCCCGCACTCTACCGCCTCCTCTTCTCGCCCGACGCCGCCACCCGCAAGGTCTCCGGCACGGCGCTGTGCACCGTGGCGCGCGTGCCCGCCGCCGCGGCGCGCGTGATCTCGTCGGGCGGCCTGAGCGCGTTGGTGCTGGCGGTGCACCTGGCAAGCATGGTGCCTGACGGCACGGCTGCCGCGCCTTCATCCTGGGCGGTGGGCGCGCCCGCCGCAGCCATCCCGCCGGCGCAGGCAGCGGGCCTGGCATCGTTTGGCGACGAGCACCACCTGCTTGCCATGACGCTGTACAACCTGTCGTGCCATCCCAACCTGCGCCGCATGCTGCTGAAGCTGCGCGCCACGGATGTGACACGCGACCCGCTGGCGGCCGCCCATGGGACGCGGGGCGGTAAGGCAGGCGGCAGCGATGCTGCCGGCGTGTCATCTAGCACCGCCTCCGCCGCCGGCACCACGCCCCGCACCACCGGCCTGGACCTGGACGACGCTGGCATTGGGATTGTGGACGACTCGGACGACGAGCTAGAGCTGGATGTGCCCATGACGGCACGCGGCAGCGGTGCCGGCGGTGCCGGTGCCGGCGGTGCTGCTGGCGGCGGTGCTGGCGGTGCCGATGCTGGTGGAGGTGGCACTTCAAGCGGCGGCGGTGGTGGTACCGCGCCGTCGCCGACGCCGCGCCTGCAAGCCGTTTGGATGTCGCGCCTGGTGTCGTGCAGCCACCCGGCGGCGGTGGCACAGCTGCGGTCGTGGGAGGCGGGCGCACTGCTGGCGGTGGCGCTGCGGCCACAGGCGGCGGCAGGCGGCGAGGGGGAGGGTGCTCCCGCGCTGCCCTGGACGGGGCCAAACGACACCGCCTGCCTGCAGATGGATGCCAACGTGCGGCGCGCCGTGCTGGCGGCGGCAGCGGTGAGCCGCGGCGTGGCGGCAGAGGCGGATGATCTGACGCGGCTGGTGACGGCGGCGCGGGGCGACGTGCGGCCCACGCCGCAGTCAGACGCGTCGCCGCGGCTGGGCGATGCGGAGGACGCTGCCACCGACCTGCCCGTTGTGCACTCGCTGCTGGCGCTCATGGCGCGGGCGGCGCGCCTCGTGCTGGCAGCGACGCCCGAGGAGGCGGCGGGCGACTCGCGCGTCAATGTCCTCATGTCACCCACCGGCACCGCCGCCGTGCCGGGTGCCGCGTTCTCGTTCAATGGTGCCGCTGCCGGCGGCGGTGGTGGCGGTGGCGGCGGGCGGGGTGCGCGTCGTGGGCGGTCGGCTGCCACCGACGGTGCCGTGGTGCTGCCGGTGTCCACGCCCGCCTTTGTGGACGCCTGCTCCTCGCTGTCATTCTCGCTGGCCACCCTACGCAACTTGAGCGCAGAGGTGGGCTACCAGAGCCGGCTGCTCGTTGCGGGCGTTGTGCCGCTGCTGATGACGGTGCTGACGCCGGCAAAGCTGCCGGCGGGGCGCCGCGGCACCTGGTGCCCCTTCCCGCTCCCCTGCATCGGCGACGCGGTGCACATCCTGGCCAACCTGTCCATTGACCTGGTATCGCGGCAGGTGATGCTGCAGTCGGGCCTGCTGCCTGCCCTCCTGCCTATTGCCTCCTCCACCGCCACCTCCATCCTGGCGCAGGCGCTGGGCGCCAGCGTGGCGCAAGCCAAGCTGGACTACGTGCGCGCGCGGGACGTGGACGCGCGGCGCGTGGAGGACGCGCGCCGCGCTGCTGCCATGGCGGCCGCATTGAATGCGCGTGTAGGCGCCAACGGCGCGGCGCCGACCGCAGATGCCAGCCGGCCGGAGCTGGCGCGCTACCGGCCGGAGGCACACCGTGACATGTCCGGCGCCGGCGCCGATGGGCCACCGCTCAGCCTGACCCTCCCTCGCCGTGCGACGTCCGCACCACCCGCCGCGTCAGACGACACTGCCGCCGCGCCTGCGTCACCGATACCCGCGCCGCTCGCCGCCGCTCCAACAGACAGTGGCAGTGGCGGTGGCGGTGGGGGCGGTGGCGTTGCCGACGGCTCTGCGTCGCCAGCTGTGTCATCGCCGGTCGTGGGCCCGGGCGGCGAGTCCAAGAAGGGGGTGTCGTTGATGGACCGCAAGCGCCGGCGCATGAGTGTGTCGGTGGGTGGTGCAGATGACGGCGCGGCGGGCAGCGAAAGCGCTGTTGGTGGTGGCGCTGGTGGATTTGGTGTGGGTGGTGCCGGCGGCGGCGGTGGTGCCGTGGTTGGCAGCGCGACGGCGGAGGCGCTGGCGGAGGCGGAGGCGTCGCCGGGCGTCATTCTGCGCATTGCGGAGCTGGGGGTGGCGGCAAGTGAGGCGCGGAAGCAGTGCGCCCTGGCGCTGTCAGCCATGGCCATGGCAGGCGCAGCGCGGTTTGCGGACCGCCTGCTGGAGCTGGGCGTGCTGCAGGCGCTGGTGTCGCTGTGCTACTTTGGGCGAGAGGGCGACCCCATCCGCGACCGCATCACGGCGGCGCTGCAGGCCCTAGCGTCAGAGGAGCACCTGGCGGTGGAGATGATCAAGCACGACGCCATCACGGCGCTCGTGTCGCTGTGCGGCTCCACCAGCGAAAAGGTGCGGCGGCAGTGCGTGGGCGCGCTGGCCAACCTGTCGCGCGTGCGCGGGTACGAGGTGCAGATGGCGGCGGCGGGCGTGGTGCCGGCGCTCATGGTCATTGCGCTGCTGCGCTCCAATGACCCCGTCACGCAGGCGCGCTGCGTGTTCACGGTGCACAACCTGCTGACGGAGCCGGCGTGCCGCATGCGCATCCTGGGGCAGGGCTTTGTGTGGGCGCTGCAGAAGCTGGCGCTGTCCCGCGATGTGCCCACGCAGCGCGCCGTCGCCGTGTGCGTCTTCCGCCTGGCATCCGACCCGGCATCGCAGGGCCTGCTAGTGCGCCAGGGCGGCCTGCGCTCCGTTATCTCCGTGCTGCACAAGGCGTACGGCATCCGCAACGTGCCGTCCACGGCGGGCGGCGCCGGCGGTGGTGGCGGCGGCTCGGGCGGCGGCGCCGGCAGTGGGACCGGCGGGAGTGGAGGTGACGGCGCGTCAGAAGCCATCATTATCAATGCGCTGCGGGAGGCGGCGGCTGCAGATGCAGAGAGCAAGGTGGGCATGACGGGTGTCAACACCGCGCCGCTGCTGCTGCGTGACGCGTCATCGGCGTCCACTGCCGGCGGCGGTCCAGCAGGTGGCGGCTGCGACCCGGTGGTGGCATCCTACTTTGCAGGCGTGCTGGCGGCGGTGTCACGCGTGAAGGGCAACGAGGCGGTGCTGATTGCCGAGGGCGCTGTGGAGGCGCTGGTGGTGTTGTGCTCTGCGTCGCAGGGCGCCTCGTCGGCGGATGCCGCGCCCACGCCCACGCCCGCACCGGCGCCTGCGCCCGCGTCCGCGACTGAGGGTGACTCTGCGCGCACGCCGCCGCAGGCTGGCACCAGCGGCGTGGAGGCGCCCGAGACGGGTGATATCAGCAAGCTGCGGCCGTCGTGCGCGCTGGGCCTGTACAACATGTCGTGCGCCGTCACGGTGCGGCTGCGTGACCGCGTCATCGCGGGCGGCGCGCCCGGCGTGTTTGTGCAGCTGGCGGGGTCGTCGCGGGAGACGCTGGCCACGCGCCGCTTGTGCGTGCTGGGGCTGGCAAACCTGATTTGGGGCGACGGTGCGGGGCCAGAGCCACTGTACTATGCTCACCCACCGGTGGTGGGGGAGGACGGCATTGCGCGGCCGGTGGACTTGGGTGGGGCACCAGGCGGCATAGGCGGCGGGCGGGGTGGCGGGGGCGGGGGCATCGGCGGGGGCAGTGGCGGCGGCGGCCCGGGCGGTGGCGGCCTTGGTATGGCGCCTACCGGCCGGGAGGGTGCTGTTGCAGCGCACCGGGCAGCAGTGATTGCCAGCGGCATGGTGCCCGCCCTGCTGGCGTACGCGCGTGATGGCGAGGCGTCGGACTGGTACGTGGCGGCCGCCTGCCTTCACCACCTCTCCTGCTACTACGACTGCCACGCCGCCTTTGTGGCGGAGGGCGGCACCAGCGTGCTGGTGGCATTCCTGGACCGCGTCATGCGGTACGGTGCGCGCGCCGTGATCAGCGCCGCATCCACCACGCTAGCGGGCACCGGCAGCGGTGGCGCGGGGTTGACCGCCGGCACGCCCATTGCAGAGGTGGCTGCCAGCCGGCTGGAGCTGGATGCCGCCATGCTGGCAGCCGCGGCGCTGGCCAACCTGGTGACGCACCCCATTACGGCAGAGAAGGCGCTGTTTTGCCTTGCTACCACACCCCTGCCGGGTGCCGCCGCTGCCGCTACCGCTGCGCCGGCGGCGGCAGCGCCCACGCCAGTGGCCACCGCGCGCAGCGAGGAAGGTAGCGGCGTCGGCGGCGGCAGCAGCCTGCCGACCCTGCCGTTGGTGCGCGACGGCCTGGCCGCGGTGGCGGAGGCGGTGAAGACGGCATGCACCTCGCTGTCGGAGCTGGTGTACCAGTGCCTGCTGTGGCAGCGCGACCGGGCACGCGGCGCCACGGTTGCCGCGGTGCGCCCCCGCGGCGCTAGTGGTGGCGTGGCGTTGTTGGCTGCCGTAGGCACGCCGGCGTCACCCACCACTGCCGCGGCGTTTGGTGGCGCGGCGCTGCCCGCTGCCGTGTTTGGCAGCCCGGACGACGATGCCGCCATTGCGCCCGTGCTGGCGGACGCGGAGCGGCTGGCCATGCTGGTTGACAGCGCGGTGGCGGTGCTGGCGGCGGTGGTGCATGCGCCCGCCGTGTCGCTGGCGGTGGGGCGGCCCACCCGCACGGGCACGGGGGCGGGCCCGCGGGGGGGGGGGCGGGCGCCCCCCTCCCCCCCCCCCCCCCCCCCCGCACGCCCGGGGCAGAGACTGATCAAAAAACAAACGAGAATCGTCTGGCCTAATCAGAAAAATGCAAAAGAAAGCATATTTCACGCCCGCGAAGAGAGAAGGGAAGGAAATACGAGAAGGCCCCACTCCCTCCCCGTGCGCAGCTTCCGGGTGGGCGGCGAGGCCGGCGCCGGCGTGGCTGGCGTGCCCGCCGACTCCCCCAAGTCGCCCACCGCCGTGGTGGGCGGCGTGGCGGGCTCCTTTTTTGGTGCCAACTCCACGTCGCCAGGCAGCGTCGCGGGTGCTGGCGCCGGTGTTGGTACCGCCGCCGGCAGCGGCGCCAGCTTTGCGTTGGTGCCGCTGGTGCCCACCGCGGTGAGCGCGGTCCTGTGCGCGCCGCTGCCGCGCCGCACAGTGGCGGCTGCCACCACAACGATGGCGGCACTGGTGGCGGTGGGTGCTGGGCGTACCGCGCTGCGGCGTGCGTTGCGCGCCGAGCGCGGTGACGATGACAGCGAGTACGGCGTTGTCATGCTCATCCGGCGCGTGGTGGCGCTGGGCATGGCGGCGGCCACCGCGCCGACGGCGGGGGAGGAGCGCGACGTGAGCACCACCAACGTGGACCAATCCGCGGTAGACGCCATCGTGGCGGACATGACGCGGGCGCACGTGGTGGTAGGCATCAACGGCGTGGCGGCCATGAAGTTGGACATCGGTGGCGGCGAGCAGGCAGCACTGCCATCGCCGCCGCGCGGCGGGCCGCCTGCCGACGCGCCGGTGCAGAGCGACGCCGCGTTTGTGTTTGGGCATGACGCGCGTGCCACCGTCCCGCCCGCCGTCGCCCGCACCCTGGCGCTGTCCATCCCGCGCCGCGGGTCCATTGGCAGCGTGTCGTCGTCGGCAGCTGCGGCGGCAGCGGCGGCAGCCAACACGGCAGCGGCGGCAGCGAGTTCGTCCGCGGTGGTGGCGGCCGCCGTGCCGTTTGACGCCGCGCGCATGAAGTCGTACGCCGACCCGTCGTTTGCGTTTGCAGAGCAGGCGGCGGAGCGCATCCGACTGGGGTACGTGGCGTCGTTCACGGCGGCGGTGGCGCGAGAGATCCGGGACGGGTGCGCACGCGTGCTGTGCCACATGGCGGCGGAGGTAGAGCTGCGGGAGGCACTCATCTCTGCCGCCACGCCCTCTGCCCTCATCAGCCTGTCCAAGCACAGCGACACGGGGCCGCACCTGCAGCGTGCCTGCCTACGCGCCATCTGTCAGCTAGCCATCGGCATTGACGCCTCCAACCCGCCTAAGCTGGCTGGTGCTGACGGCGAGGGGGAGGCGGCAGCTGCTGCTGCGGCGGCACCGGCGCCGCCAGTGCCTAGCACCACCGGCAGCGGCGGCGGCGGGGTCAGCCACAAGCTGCAGACGGCGGCGTCCGTCATTCACAGCGGCGCCATCTCGGCGCTCATCAGCGTCATGGAGGCGACGGACATGGTGGACAGCAGCGCGGCGGCAGAGGCGGCGGAGGCGGGCACGCACCGCGACGTGCTGACGGAGCTGCTGGATGCGGAAGGCATGGACCTGACGGCGTGGTGGGCGACGCTGGACCCGCACGACCTGGCGTTGCACCCGCAGGCGCACGCGCTGTGGGCGCTGCTGCCAGACAGCCTGCTGCGTGCCGCCGGTGCCTCCACGCGCATGACGCTGACCGGCCCGCCCGCCGCACCCGGCGCCAGTAGCCCCCTGGGCGCCATGGGCATACAGCGCACGCCGTCACAGAGCTCGCTGGGCGGCGGCAGCGGCGAGGATGACTACGCCTCCCTCACGCTGCACCACCCCACCTCCCTTGACCTCAACCGCCTGCTGGAGGTGCAACGGGCGGCGGAGGTGGCGGAGGCGAGCTCCGTGCTGGCGCTGTCGGCGGGGCGCGAGCGGCGTGCGCTGTTCAAGCCAGCGGGCGTGGATGCCACGCTGGTGCTGCCAGAGACGACGCGCCGCCTGGTGTACACGCCCAGCACCAACCCTGCTGCGCGCATCGTCACGCTGCCGCTGCCCGCGTTGTACGCGCGCGGGTACGCGCTGGCGCAGGCGGTAGCGGGCATAACTGCCGCGCTTCCGCCGCCGCCACCGCCGCCGGACGCGGCAGCGCACGAGGGCGAGGAGGGCACCCGGGTGCCGTCGCCTTCAAGTTCACCGTCGCCGTCACCGCCGCCGCCGGCGGCACCAGCGCCGGCGACGCGTGCTGCGGCTGCCACGCCTGCTGCCACGCCAGGCGGTGTGGACACGGAGGGTGCAGTGGCGGCGTCCACGGCCGCTGCCTCGCTGGCGGGCTTGCTGCTGGGCCACCACACCTTCCTGACGTACGAGGACGCGCTCACGCTGCACGAGCGGCTGGTGGACATGTCGGTGGGCGTGGAGCGGGAGGGGCGGGGGGGGGCCCCACCCGCCGGCGGGGGGGGGGGGGGGGGCGGGGCGGGGGCGGGGGGGGGGGGGGAGGGGGGGGGCCCCCCCAACGCCCCGGCCCCCGCGGCCGGTCCCCGCCGCCCCGCGCAGCACCGCCCCCGCCCCCGAACCGCCCCACCAGCCCGCCTCGATCGAAGCGCGCACGCCGGGCGCGGCGCCGGGCATCGTATATTGCACCACGCCGGAGGGAGCGGCGAAATCGGTCCGCAGGCCGTTGGCGCCGACACGGATCGCGGTGCCGCCGTTCAGCGGCTGGAGCATGCCGGCCACGCGGACATAATAATGGTCCTCGATCCGGTAGTTGCCGGCGGCCTGCAGGTCGAACCCGCGCACCTCGCTCTCCGAATAGAGCCCCACTTCCTCGATCCCGATCCGCCGGCCGAACGCATCGTCGGCGGCGCTGACCACATCGCCGCTCGCCGGCGGCTGCGGTGCCCGCACCGTCTGCGCATGGGCGGCGGGCGCCGCCAGAAGCGGCAGGCAGAATATCGAATGACGCATGACACGAACCCTCTTCCCAACCCGGCCGGATTGGCCGGCGCGGCTGCGGCGCGTGGAGCGGGCTGGGACGAATGGATCGCGGGCGTGACGAACGGCAGTTCGCGCGCGCGCGTTCGCGGGCTATCGTGCATGCATGGAAGTGACGGCGCGCGAGTCGATCTGGAACATCAGGATCCCGTTGAGCGCGGCGACCGCGTTCGCGCTGTTCGCCTTCCTGCTCGGCTATGGGATAGGCGGGCTGGAAGCGAATACGGGCAGCTTCGCCGCGGAGCATCCGGACGAGGCACGGCTGGCGCGGCTGCTCGTCTGGGGCGCCATGCTCACCATCGCCTGGGCGAGCCGCAAGCCGATGGAGGAGATATTGCAGGCGCCGAAGCGATCGCCCCTGCTGCTCGGCGCATTCGCCTTCGTGCCGGTAATGCTCACGGAACTGGCCGCATCGCGCTTCGCGATCGCCATTTCTCCCTATCAGCTTTGCGGGCCCAACGGACCGCCGCCGGTACCGGTCGACAATTTCCTGCCCCGCGCGATCGCGCTGGGCTCGACTGCATGGCTGTCGCTGATGGCCTGGAGACGCCACCTCGCCAACCGGCACGATCCCGATGCGGCGGACGCGCCGTTCGCCGAGCAGCCGCCGGCGCCGCCCGCACCGGCGAGCGCCGAACAATGGCTCAGCCTGCCCGAGGCACCCTTCCTGCGCGTGCGCGCCTGCGACGTCGCGCAGATCCGCTCGGCGGGGAACTATAGCGAGATCCTCGCCCATGGCCGCGTGCACCTCGTGCGCGCGCCGCTGTCCGAGCTGGCGGGGCGCTTCGCGGCGTTCGGGTTCATCCGCGTGCATCGTCAGATCGTCGTGAACCAGCACCATGTCTCGCAAATCTTTCGCGAGGCGAGCGGCCGGCTCGCCGTGCAGCTCAGCTGCGGCGCCATCGTCCCGCTCGGCCGCAGCTATCGCACTGCCCTCGCCGCTTTCGCGCAGTGAATCATCCCCAGCTTTTCGGGAGCCGAATGGCGCCTGCCGCGTTGACTTGACGGCGGACGGCGATTTCGTTCGCGCAACGAAACAGACACTCTCCGGGGGTCGGATGGCCACCGCGATCTCTCCAGCCACTTCGCTAGCAGCCTTTGGAGAATTGGGCCGACTGACGGCCGCGATCGGCGACGAATCGCCGCTGGGGCCCGCCGCCGGCTGGTCGAACGCGCTCCTCGCCTCGCTGCGCATGATGCTCCCCGCGCGCGCCGAGATCGTGATGTTCTGGGGCCCCGAATTCTGCGCACTCTACAACGAGGCCTATGCACCGACGATCGGCGACAAGCATCCGCGCGCGCTCGGCCAGTCGGCGCTGATATGGTGGGGCGAGCTCTGGGACGATCTCGGCCCGCTGCTCCAGGGCGTGCGCGACACCGGCGAGACCTTCTGGGCCAAGGACCGCCCCTTCTATATCGAGCGCGACCAGGGGCGCGGCGAGACCACCTATTTCGACATCAGCTATTCACCGGTGTTCGACGACGACGGGACGGTGGGCGGCGTGCTGTGCATCGTCAGCGAGACGACGGCCCGCGTGCTCGCCGAACGCGAGGCGATCGCCGATCGCAACCGGCTATGGACGCTGGCGCGCGACCCGTTCCTGATCGCGGACAGCCACGGCGTATGGCGCAACGTCAGCCCCGCCTGGACCGAAATTCTCGGCTGGAACGCCGACGAGCTGGTCGGCCGCACCTCGGAATGGATGGAGCATCCCGACGACCGCAAACGCACCCGCGCGGAGCTGACCGGGCTGCAGCAGGGCGCACCCACCCTGCGCTTCGAGAACCGCTTCCGCGGCAAGGACGGCGACTATCGCTGGTTCAGCTGGACCGCAGTGCCCGAAGGCGACCTGCTCTATTGCGTGGCCCGCGACATCACTGCCGAGCGCCAGGCGGCCGAGGCCCTTGCAGCGGCCGAGGCGGCGCTGCGCCAGTCCCAGAAGATGGAGACGGTGGGCCAGCTGACCGGTGGCGTCGCGCACGATTTCAACAACCTGCTTCAGATCGTCACCGGCAATCTCGACATTCTCCAGCGCAACCTGCCGCCCGAGCAACCGCGGCTGGTGCGCGCAGTCGGCGCGGCGATGAACGGGGCGCAGCGCGCCGCGGTGCTCACCCAGCGCCTGCTGGCATTCTCGCGCCGCCAGCCGCTCGCGCCGAAGCGGATCGATCCGAACCGGCTGATCGCCGGCATGTCCGACCTGCTCCACCGCAGCCTGGGCGAGAGGATCGAAGTGGAGATCGTGCAGGCCGCGCGCGTCTGGCCGGCGGAAGTGGATGCGAACCAGCTGGAGAATGCGCTGCTCAACCTGGCGATCAACGCGCGCGACGCGATGCCGCAGGGCGGCAAGCTGACGATCGAGACTGCAAACACCCATCTCGACAGCCACTATGCCGCGCTCGATGCCGAGGTGGCGCCCGGCCAATATGTGCTGATCTGCGTATCCGACACCGGCACCGGCATGGATGAGGAAACGCTCGCCCATGCCTTCGAGCCCTTCTTCACCACCAAGGAAGTGGGACGCGGCACGGGCCTGGGCCTGTCGATGGTCTATGGCTTCATCAAGCAGTCGGGCGGGCATGTCCGCATCCATTCGGCGTGCGGCGACGGCACGGCCGTGCGGATCTACCTGCCCCGCTTCCACGGCACAGCGCGCGACACGGCGGCCCGTGCCCCGGCCCCCTCCGCACCGCAGGGCAATGTCCATGAGACGATCCTGGTGTGCGAGGGCGACGAGAATGTCCGCGCCATGACCGGCGCGGTGCTCGCCAGCGAGGCGCATGCGAAGCGGCCGGATCTCAAGATCCTCTTCACGACCGGCTATGCCCGCAACGCGATCGTCCATCACGGCCGGCTCGATCCCGGCGTGCAGCTGCTGCCCAAGCCCTTCACCTATACCGACCTGGCGGCAAAGGTTCGCGAGATGCTCGACCAGTGACTCCCCGTATGAAAGGGAGAGGTGCTGCGCGTCGGTTGCCGTTCGTCCCCGATCCGCCTAGCACATCGGCATGCGCATCCTCCCCGCTCTCGCCGCCGCGATCGTGATCGCCGCGCCCGCCGCCGCCCAGACCGGCAAGCCCGCCCCGATCCTGACCACGCCCGAAGCGAAGGACGCGTGGACCCATGCCGTGCCCGAAGGGGCGCGAGTCACGCAGGTCGACCTGAACCTCGACGTCGATTTCGCCGGCAAGACGCTGTCCGGCGTCGCGACGCTCGGCGTGCTCGC
>Ga0066256_1003372_pt1 | contig 14998 bp, 16 predicted proteins | sample ThiBio_1000_biof_FD_87107 | JGI IMG/M metagenome (GOLD analysis project Ga0066256, IMG submission 87107) | Wastewater bioreactor microbial communities from Cape Town, South Africa - Thiocy_expt_1000_biof (version 2) | ecosystem: Engineered > Bioreactor > Thiocyanate-remediating >...
CCGCAGCGGCCGAGGACGATCAGGTCGTATTTGAGGTTGTGGCCGATCTTGAGGACGGCGGGATCCTCGAGCAGCGGCTTCAGCTTCGCGATCGCCGCGGCGCGATCGATCTGCACCGGCTTCTCGGCGAACATGTCGGTGCCGCCATGGGCGATGGGAATGTAGCAGGCCTTGTTCGGCGCCAGCGCCAGCGAGACGCCGACCAGCTCCGCGCGCGTGGCGTCGACCCCGGTGGTCTCGGTGTCGACCGCCACCCAGCCCTGGTGCTGCGCCTGGGCGATCCACCGGTCGAGCGCGGCTTCGTCCACCACGGTCTCATAGCCGTCGTGATCGCAGGGCGGATCTTCCTCCAGGCCCGGCGTCTCGTGCGTCTCGACCGGCGCATCCGCCACCGCCGACAGCCGGTTGAGCAGCGTGCGGAAGCCGTGATGCTCGAGGAACGCGCGCAGCGGCGCGTCCGGGATGCCCTTGAGCTCGAACGCTTCCAGCGGCTCGGGCAGCGGCACGTCGCTCGCCAGCTGGACCAGCTTGTGCGAAAGCCGGGCCATCTCGGCATGCTCGATCAGATTGTCGCGCATCTTCGACGGCTTCATCGAAGGCGCCGCCTCCAGCACGTCCTCGAGCGTGCCGAATTCCTGGATCAGCTTGGCGGCGGTCTTGGGGCCGACGCCCTTCACGCCGGGAACATTGTCGACGCTGTCGCCCATCAGCGCCAGCACTTCGCCCAGCTTCTCGGGGAGCACGCCGAACTTCTCTTCGGTATCCTTGGGCCCCAGCCGCCGGTTGTTCATCGTGTCGAGCATGTCGACGGACGGGTCCGTCATCAGCTGCATCAGGTCCTTGTCGGAGCTGACGATGGTCACGCTCCAGCCCTGGGCCAGCGCCGCCTTGGTATAGCTGGCGATCAGGTCGTCGGCTTCCCAGCCCGCTTCCTCGATGCAGGGCAGCGAGAAGGCGCGCGTCGCGTCGCGAATCATCGGGAACTGGGGCACCAGGTCCTCGGGCGCGGGCGGGCGGTGCGCCTTGTACTGGTCGTACAGCTCGTTGCGGAAGGTGTGCTCGCTCTTGTCGAGCACCACCGCCATATGGGTCGGGCCGTCGGCCTTGTTCAGTTCGTCGACCAGCTTCCACAGCATGGTCGTATAGCCATAGACGGCGCCCACCGGCTCGCCATGCTTGTTGGTGAGCGGTGGCAGCCGATGATAGGCGCGGAAGATATAGCCGGAGCCGTCGACGAGATAGAGATGGGGCATCGCCGCGCCGGGATAGCCGAGCCCGTGCGCCGAACAAAGCCCGCTTTGCTCCAGTTTGCGCGGTGGCGGAGGATTTCGGGCCCGTCCCGCCGTCCCGGACGGATTTGGCCGGCGTCGCGGGGCATGGCCGGGCGGTAGCCGCCGCGCATCGGGCGACCGGGCATTCCGCCCCCTGCGCGCGAACTAGTTGCGATAGGTCACGATTGCCTGCGCCACCTGCTGCATCAGCATCTGGCGTTCGCGCACCGGGCGGTGCGTGTCGCCGATCATGATCGCCAGCGCATAGGATTTGCCGTCCGGTGCCGTGAGGATGCCGACATCGTTGAAGCCTGCGGTGCGCGCACCCAGGTCCTGGCCGGTGCCGGTCTTGTGGCCATAGGTCCATCCCGGCGGCACCGCGCCATGCACGCGGGCGCGGCCGGTCTTGGCGCCGTCCATGGTCTGGAGCAGCCAGGCGGTCGCGGTCGGCGACAGCAGCTCGCCGCGCTTCAGCCGGGCAAGCGCCACCGAGATGCCCGCGGCGGCGGCGCCGTCGGGCGGATCCTTCACATAGGATTCGAATGCCGCGAGGCGCACGGCGGGCGAGAGGCGCGAGCGGGCGATCGCGAAGCTGTTGCCCATCGAATATTCGGGCTTCCAGGCGAGGCCCGCGGTGCCGGCCTGGAGCAGTTTCTCGCCGGGGCCGAAGCGCACGCCGGTGATGCCCTTGCGCGCGAGGAAGGTGCGGACGGCGTCGGGCCCGCCGACCAGCCGCAGCAGCTTGTCGTTGCAGGTGTTGTCGCTCATCTGCATCGCGCGGCGGATGATCTCGCCGACGCTGGCGGTATAGCCGGCATCGCCCTTCACCAGCGCGGCGACCGGCTGGTGGAACAAAGTGAAATCGGCCCTGGTGATCGTGATCGGGTCCTCGAGGCGGATCCTGCCCTGGTCGACCTGGTCGAGCACCGTCATCGCCACCCAGAGCTTGGACACGCTCTGCTGCGGCATCGGCCGTTCGCCATTGGAAGCGACGATCCAGCCATCGTCGATGCTGGTCGCCGCGACGCCGACAAGGCCTTCGAAATTGTTGGTGATGCCGCGGATCGCCTGGCCGAGCGCGCGCGGCGCCGGGGCGGTGGGCTTCCATGCCGAAGCCTTCGCCTTGGCATCACCCCATGGGAAGGCGAGGCTCACGCCATAAGCGGCGGGCAGATAGGTGGCGAGCGACGGATCGCCATGCACGGTACAGCCTACCAGCATCGCCGGGCCGAGGCCCGCGATCGTCACTGCACGCTGAAACGTCGAGAAGTCCTCGAACTTAAACACTTAACACGACCCCTTGCCCGTCTGCGACCATGCGGCGGATGTGTTTCGCGGGAAAGTCCGCGCCACGCCGGGTTGCGACGAATACCAGCCTTGTAGCGGTGAAGCGTGAACGCAGCGAAAACGCGCCGCGATTTTTCGGCGGAACCCGGGGAAAGACCGGAGCTCAGTTGCCGCTGGCGCGAAGCCACGCGTCGATCCCGGTCGCGGCGGGAACGGGGATGCAGCCGCCGGCGCGGCGCAGGTCCCAGCCTGGCCCGGCGGGGGGGCCGGGCCCGGCGCCGGCCCCGAGGCGGTATTGCTTCGGCAGCTCCCCGGCCTGGGCGCCCCGGGCCCCCCACCGCGCCAATGCCCCCGCGCGGGCGCATGGCTTCCTCAGGCGTTCCAAGCACATAGATCGGCGTATCGCGGCGATAGAGCGCATAGGCGCCCGCAACGGTGTCGCGCGGGCGATAGAGCGCCAGGCCGCAGGTTCCCGGCGGCCGGCCCGCGCGTTCGAGCGCGGCGGCGAGATCGGCCTCGAGCGACCAGTTGGGGCGGAAATGCCCGGCCGCCAGCGCCGCCGAAGCCATGCCCCACAGGGCGAGCGTTCCCGCGGTTGCCAGCGCCAGCCGACGGCGCGGCAGCCGGCGGAGCAGTTCGGCGCTGCCGATCGCGGCCAGGATCACCAGCAGCGCGGTGCTCGCCAGCACGAAGCGATATTCCTTGTGCCCGATCAGCGAATGGAAACCGAGATGCACCAGCGCCACCCAGAGCAGCGCCGGATAGCGCTTCGCCCCGATCCAGGCGAGCAGCAGGATCGGTGCCGTCGCCAGATACCAATACCAGGCGATCAGCGAGAAATAGCCGATAAGGGGCATCTCGCCATAGGCGCGGGCGCGCCCTTCGATCAGGTTGATCCGCGCCGCCTCGATCATCCAGCGGAACGGCGTGGCGCCCATGGCGAGGTTGGCGGCGGCGTCGATCGCCAGCGCCGCGCAGCCGCCCGCGATCATCGGCAGCCAGGCGCCGCGCCAGTCCCGCCGCGCGGCGAGGATCGCCAGGGTGAGCAGGGCGGGGCCATATTGGATGCGCGCGACGAAGCAGAGCCCCATCAGCAGCCCGGCGGCCGCGAATTGCCGCGGCCCCGGCCGCGCCCGCGCGAGCAGCAGCCAGATCGCGCCCATCAGCAGCGCGAGACCGATCGGCTCGGAGAGCGCGCGCGGGGCGAAATAGACCAGCTCGAACCAGGTCGCCGCGACGAATCCCGCCACGATCCCGTGCAATCGCGAGAGCCGGAGCCCGAGCGACACCGCCGCGCCCACGATCACCAGCGACAGCGCCGCCAGCGCCAGCCGCACCAGCAGCAGGTGGAGCATGGTATCGGGCGAAAGCGCGTGCCCCAGTCCCATCGGCACGGCGAGCAGCTCGGGGATCAGCCAGCTGCGCAGGCCCGCGCGATAGTCCCAGGTCTGCACCCAGGGGCCGGCCACCAGGTGCCAGGCCGGCTCCAGATATTGCCAGATCTCGTCGAACCAGCCGACCATGAAGGGAATCGAGGCGGCGATGCGCAGCGCGGCCGCCAGGGCGATCGCGCCCCAGAAGATCCGTCCGCCGCTCAGGGCACCAGCACCGTGTCGACCGCCACCGGCAGCGTCTCGGGATAGTCGAGCGTGTAATGGAGCCCGCGGCTTTCCTTGCGGTGGAGCGCGGAGCGGACGATCAGGTCGGCGCTCTCGAGCAGGTTGCGCAGCTCGATCAGGTCGGGCGTCACGCGGAAATGGCCGTAATAGTCCGCCACTTCCTCGCGCAGCATCTTGATCCGGTGCGCCGCCCGCTCGAGCCGCTTGGTGGTGCGCACGATGCCGACATAGTTCCACATGAAACGGCGGATCTCGGTCCAGTTCTGCTTGATCACCACTTCCTCGTCGGAATCGGTGACCCGGCTCTCGTCCCAGGGGCGGATGGCGGGGGGCGGGGCGAGCTCGCCCCAATGCGCGGTGATGTGGCGGGCCACCGCCTCGCCGAACACGAAGCATTCGAGCAGCGAGTTGGATGCCAGGCGATTGGCGCCGTGCAGCCCGGACTGGCTGACTTCCCCGGCGGCGTAGAGATTGGGCAGGTCGGTGCGCCCGTCGCGGTCGATGACGATCCCGCCGCAGGTGTAATGCTGCGCCGGCACCACCGGGATCGGCTGCGTCGTCATGTCGATGCCGAGGCCGATCAGTTTCTCGTAGATATTGGGGAAATGCCCACGCACGAAATCGGGCGGCATGTGGCTGATGTCGAGATGGACGTAATCGAGGCCGAGCCGCTTGATCTCATGGTCGATCGCGCGCGCGACGATATCGCGCGGGGCAAGCTCCGCCCGGGGGTCGAGCTCGGGCATGAAGCGGCGGCCCGCCTCGTCGCCCGCATCCGGCGGCAGCAGCAGCCGGCCGCCTTCGCCGCGCACCGCCTCGGTGATCAGGAAGTTCTTGACCTCGAGATTGTAGAGGCAGGTGGGATGGAACTGCATCATCTCCATGTTCGAGATGCGGCAGCCCGCGCGCCACGCCATGGCGATGCCGTCGCCGGTCGCGCCGCGCGGCGCGGTGGAGAAGAGATAGGTGCGCCCCGCGCCGCCGGTCGCCAGCACGGTGGCGCGCGCGGTGAACAGCTCGACGCGGTTGGTCCGCCGGTTGAAGGCATAGACGCCCCAGACGTTGCCTGCGCCCGAATAGCGTTCCTCATGCCGGCTGGTGGCGAGGTCGATCACCACCATGTCGGGCACCAGGGTGATGTTGGGATTGGCCTGGGCCGCCTTGAGCAGCGCGGTCTGCACCGCCAGGCCGGTCGCGTCGTCGACATGGACGATGCGGCGATGGCTGTGCCCCCCCTCGCGAGTGAGGTGGAGCGTGCCGCCCTCGGTGTTGAAGGGCACGCCGATCTCCGCCAGCCGGGCGATCGCGGCGGGGGCGTTCTCCACCACCATCTCCACCGTCGCGCGGTCGTTGAGTCCGGCGCCGGCGATCATGGTGTCCTCGATATGGCTCTCGAACGTGTCGCCCGGCTCGAGCACCGCGGCGATGCCGCCCTGCGCCCAGGCAGTCGATCCTTCCGCGAAGCCGCCCTTGGCGAGCACGGTCACCTTGAAGCGCTGGGCGAGGTTGAGCGCGGCGGTGAGCCCCGCCGCGCCCGATCCGATGACGAGGATGTCGCTGCTATGGGGATCGTGCGCCATGTCTTCGCTGGATGTCTCTTCCGCTGGTTCCCGCCCGGACTAGGCGCTAGGCAGGGGTGCTGGCAACGGGAGAGAGATATGCGCCGCCAAAGCCTGGGTTTCGCGATCGCCGCGCTGGCGGCGCTCTGGGCCGCTCCCGCCGCCGCCGCCGGCTGCACGCTGGGCGCGCCCGGCGAGACGGTGCGCGTGGCGGTGGGCGCGACGGGGCGGTCCGCGATGCTGCATCTGCCCGAAGGCTTCGCGCGCACGCGCCCGGCGCCCCTCGTCCTGCTGCTCCACGGCAGCGGTGGTTCCGGGAAGGCGATATTGGAGAATTCGAAGCTCGCTGCGGCCGCCGATCGTCACGGCTTCATCGTCGTCGCGCCCGATGCCGGCATCCCGGTGCAGATGGGCTTTGTGTGGAACATACCGGGCGTCCCCACCGTCACCGGCAGGACCCCCACTGCGGAGGACGCCGACGACGTCGCCTTTCTGAAGGGCGTGATCGATTGGCTGGCGGCCAATCGCTGCGTCGACCGGACGCGCGTCTATGCCACGGGCCTTTCGGGCGGCGGGCGGATGAGCAGCTGGCTCGGCTGCGTCGCCGCCGATCGCTTCGCCGCGATCGCGCCGGTGGTCGGCCTGCGCGCCGGCAACCCGCTGGCGAGCGATCCGCGCCTGCCCGATCCCGCCACCTGCCGGCCGGACCGGCCGCTGCCGGTGATCGCCTTTGCCGGCGATGCGGACAGGACCAACCCGATCCAGGGCGGCGGCGCGGGCTATTGGCAATATACCATGGCGACGGCGCTCGCCCGCTGGGCCGATCTCGACTTGTGCCGGGCGGGGCCGGTGCAGCGCGACATCGACGCCAAGCTCTACGAAATCCGCTATTCGGACTGCCGCGCCGGCGCCGAGGTGACCGGCCGGATCACCCGCGGCGCCGGGCATGTCTGGGCGGCGGACAATGACGCGATATGGGCTTTCTTCGCCCGGCATCGTCTGCGCTGAGCCGGTTCCGCCCTAGCCGTTCGCCGCCCGGGTGAGGTTGAGGAACACGTCCTCCAGGTCCGCCTCGCGCGTCGAGACGTCGACGATGCCCAGGCCGGCGCCCTGCACCGCGCCCAGCACCTCGCCGGCATTGGCCTGGTCCTTGCGATAGGTGATGACCAGCGTGCGCGCGCCCTTCATCTCCACCTTCTGGAAGCAGGGATTGGCCGGCGGCGTCGCCACGTCGCGGTCGACGGTCACCTCGACCACCTTCTCCTGCGCCATCCCCACCAGTTCGCGCGTCGGCTTGTTGGCGATCAGCCTGCCATGGTTGATGATCGCGATCCGGTCGCACAATTGCTCGGCTTCCTCGAGATAATGGGTGGTCAGCACCACCGTCACTCCGCGCTGGTTGAGCTGGCGGACATAGGCCCAGAGCTGCTGGCGCAGCTCGACGTCCACGCCCGCGGTCGGCTCGTCGAGCACCAGCACCGGCGGCGAATGCACCATCGCCTTGGCCACCATCAGCCGGCGCTTCATGCCGCCCGACAGCGTGCGCGAATAGGCATCGGCCTTGTCCTCCAGATGGACCGCGCGCAGCAGCTCCATCGCATCGAACCGGTCCCTGGCCACGCCGTAGAGCCCGGCCTGGATCTCCAGCGTCTCCTTGGGCGTGAAGAAGGGATCGAAGATGATCTCCTGGTTGACGATGCCGATGCTGGCCTTGGCGTTGCGCGGATGCGCGTCGATGTCGAAACCCCAGATCGAGACCTTGCCGCCGGTCTTGTTGACCAGCCCCGCCAGGATGTTGATCAGCGTCGACTTGCCCGCGCCGTTCGGGCCGAGCAGCCCGAAGATCTGCCCGCGCGGCACGTCGAACGTCACCCCGTCGAGCGCGCGCTTGCCGCCCTGATAGGTCTTGGAGAGATCCTGGATCGCGATGGCAGCCTGAGTCATGCGCCCGCGCATATCGCGTTGCGGCGGCCGGGCAAAGGCCCGGCGGCGTCAGGCGGCGTCGCGCAGCCCGACGGCCGGGGGAATGGGCAGCCGGATCGTCGCCCGATAGCCCTGGTCGATCGGCCCCCCTTCGAGCGAGGCGGCATCGGCATAGACCATCTCGAGCCGCGTGCGCGTGTTGGCCAGGCCGATGCCATGGCCGTCGCGCCGGTCCTGGGGGGCGTTCTCTCCCTCCCAGCGATTCTCCACCGTCAGCACGAGCATGTCGTCCTCGCGGCGGGCGCGTATCGCGATTTCGCTCTTGCCCGACACCGTCTCGACCCCGTGCTTGATCGCATTCTCCACCAGGGGCTGGAGCAGGAAGCTCGGCACCGGCGCGGCACCGAGCCCGGCGGCAACGTCCATGATGATTTCCAGCCGCTCGCCGAAGCGGGCGCCTTCGATCTCGAGATAGCGCTCCACCGTTTCCAGCTCCTCGGCAAGCGGCAGGCTCTGGGTCTCGATGTCCATCGACGCCTGGAGGAAGTTGGCGAGCCCCTCGGTCATCTGGTTCGCCTCGCTGGTGCGCCCGGTCACGATCAGGCTGGAGACGACGTTGAGCGAATTGCACAGGAAATGGGGGTTGAGCTGGAGCCGCAGCATCGTGAGCTCGGTCTCCAGCTGCACCACCCTGGCCTCGGCCAGTTCGCGCTCGCGCAGCCGGATCTCGCGAATGGTTCCGGTGATGACGAACAGCGACAGGTTGCAGGCGTCGATCATCATGTAGATCATGTTGACGACGAGCAGCGCCTGGCTGGAATGATCGGGAAGGCGCGTCGGCAGGAATTCGTGAATCGCGAACTGCCCGCCATAATCCGCCGCGGTCTGTAGCGTGGCGGTAAGGAACAGCCCCGCCACTCCCAGCGGAATCACGAGCACCAGCCGCTTGCCGACCGCCCATCGCAGCATCGCATACGGCAGCACGGTCAGCAGGATCGAGCTGGTCGTTCCCCAGATCAGGGCCATCAGCTCGCCCAGGCCCGCCACCTGACCCGCGAGAAACTGGCCCGGCATGATCACCGAACATACCGCCCCCCACATCACGGCCGTGAGCTGGGCCGCCTGTTTCGGGGTGGGCGGCACGATGTCGAACCGGTTCGTCATGGCGTGGCAGGATACTGACACACGGCGCCGATAGGCAAGCGGCACGGAATCTCGCGCACGCGTTGCGAGACGCGACCGCGCTTGCTATCGGCAGATTCATGACCGCGCCCCTGCCCGAGACCATCCGCACCGCTTCCGCCCGCGTCGCCTGTGACGGCACCGGCCCCGGCTTGCCCCCCGCCCCGGGCCCTCCGCCCGCGGTCCTGCAGATCGACGAGCATGGCTATGTCGCGTGCGGTTATTGCGATCGCCGCTTCGTGCTGATCGGCGGCCCGGCCGACGGCGCCGACCAGAGCCGGCTGCCCGATCATCCGGCCGGCGCGAGCATCTAGCCTCCCGCCAGCTTCAGCGGCAGCCGCACCGCCGCCCGGAATCCGCCCGCGACGGCACCGGTTTCCAGTGACGCCTCGCCGGCGAACAGCATCTCCAGCCGCGCCCGCGTATTGGCCAGGCCGATGCCCCGGCCGGGCCGAGACGGCGCCGTGGCCGGGGCCGCCGATCGGTTCTCCACCGTCAGCACCAGCTGGGTGCCTGCCCGGGCCGCCGCGATGCGAAGGCTGGCCGCGCCGGGGCTCGCCTCGACGCCGTGCTTGATCGCATTCTCCACCAGGGGCTGGAGCAGGAAGCCCGGAACCAGCGCGGTGCCCAGCGCACCCGGGGCATCGGTCGCCACCGTCAGCCGTTCGCCGAAGCGCGCCCGTTCCAGATCGAGATAGCATTCGATCAGCTCCAGTTCGCGCGCCAGCGGCACTTCGGAGCCGTCCAGGTCCATCGCCGCGTGGAGGAACTCGGCCAGGCCTTCCGCCAGCCGGCTGGCCTCGTCCGCCCGGCCGAGCGCGATCAGCCCCGAAAAGGCGTTGAGCGAATTGTACAGGAAGTGCGGGTTGAGCTGGAGCCGCAACAGCGTGAGTTCGGCGCGGAGCCGCGCGATCTCGGCGCGGGCAAGTTCGCGCTCGCGGCTGCGGATTCGCTGGAGCACGCCGGTCACCACGAAGACGGCGCCGGCACAGGCATAGATCAGGAAATAGATGATCCGGACGATCAGCGTCTCTTCGGGCGAATGCGTGGAAAGGCGGGTGGGGAGCAGGCGGTGGACGAACGCCTGGATGCCGAAATCGCTCGCGGTCTGGATCACCGCCGCGCCCGCCAGCGCGGTCAGGCCGATCGCCGCACCCAGCCAGAGCGGCTTCCCGTTGCTGGCGGAGAGGCCGAGATAGACGGTCACGGTCAGCGCCGCGCCGGAGAGCATCACGCCGGTCTGCGCCACCCATTCGGCGCCGCGGAGCTGGTCGGCGGCGGCCAGGCTCGGCAGCAATATCGCCGCGATGCCGATCCACAGGATCGCGCCGAGCTGGATAGCCTGGCGTGGCGGGGGAATCTGGAAGTCGAGCCTGGGCATGCGCATCCGGAGCTGGGAATCGTGGCAGATACCGTCGCAAAGCCATATGGCGTCCGTCGGCGGCGCGCCTATATCTGGGGCATGTACAGCGATCCACGCAACTTCCTCTATCGCGACGGCTTCGATCCCGAGGCCGCGGCGAAGCTCACTGCCGAGGCGCTTCGCAGCGCGGAGGATGGCGAGCTCTATCTCCAGTATCGCAAGACCGAGGCGTTCGGCTTCGACGACGGCCGGCTGAAGACCGCTTCGTTCGACACGCAATCGGGCTTCGGCCTGCGCGCCGTATCGGGCGAGACGACGGCGTTCGCCCATGCCAACGAGATCTCGCCCGCGGCGATTCGCCGCGCGGCCGAGACGATGGCGCTGATCGATCCGGCGAAACGCGGCAAGGCGCCGCCGCCCCAGGGGAACAACCGCCACCTCTATACCCATGCCGATCCGCTCGACCTGGTACCCTTCGCCGATAAGGTGAACCTGTGCCAGTCGATCGACGCCGCCGCGCGCGCCCGCGATCCGCGCGTGGCGCAGGTCTCGGTCGGGCTCACCGGCTCGTGGAGCGTGGTCGAGATCGTCCGGCCGGACGGCTTCGCCGCCAATGATGTCCGCCCGCTGGTCCGCCTCAACGTGTCGATCGTGGTCGAGCAGAACGGCCGCCGCGAGACCGGCAGCTTCGGCCTGGGCGGCCGGACCCTCTACGACAATCTCTTCCGGCCGGAGACGTGGAACCGCGCGATCGACGAGGCGCTGGCCCAGGCACTCGTCAATCTCGATGCAGTGGATGCCCCTGCGGGCGACATGACCGTGCTGTGCGGTCCGGGCTGGCCCGGCGTGCTGCTCCACGAAGCGGTGGGCCATGGGCTCGAGGGCGATTTCAACCGCAAGGGCACTTCGGCCTTTTCGGGCCGGATCGGCGAGCGGGTCGCGGCGCCGGGCGTCACCGTGGTCGATGACGGTTCGATCACGGACCGCCGCGGATCGCTGTCGATCGACGATGAAGGCACGCCCACGCGCGAGACCGTCCTGATCGAGGACGGCATCCTCAAGGGCTATATGCAGGACCGGCTCAATGCGCGGCTGATGGGCGTCGATCCCACCGGCAATGGTCGCCGCGAATCCTTCCAGCATGCGCCGATGCCGCGCATGACCAATACCTTCATGAAGGGTGGCCAGGACGATCCCGCCGAGCTCCTGAGCCGCGTGAAGAAGGGCATCTACGCCAAGTCCTTCGGCGGCGGGCAGGTCGACATCGTCTCGGGCAAGTTCGTCTTCTCCTGCACCGAGGCGTACAAGATCGAGGACGGCAAGCTGGGTGCCCCGATCAAGGGCGCGACGCTGATCGGCGACGGCCCGTCGGTGCTCACCCGCGTCACCGGCATCGGCAACGACTTCGCGCTCGACGAAGGCGTCGGCATGTGCGGCAAGGGCGGGCAGAGCGTGCCGGCCGGCGTCGGCCAGCCGACCCTGCTGGTCGAGGGGTTGACGGTGGGCGGCACCGCGGCGTGAGCCGGGTCGGGCGCCGTCTCCGCGCGGCGCTCGGCACCTGGCCGGACGCGCGCGGCTGGCGGCGGGTCGGGTTCGAACTCCTCTGGGGCTTGCCCCTTGTCGCGCTGCTCGCCTTCGCGGCCGGGTTCGCGCGGTTCGATCCGATGGCGTTCGGCCCGCAATGGCTGGCATTGTTCTTCGGCCTGATGCTGGTGCCGGCGCTGGGCGAGGAGCTGGCGTTCCGCGCGCTGCTCGTTCCGCCGCCCGATCGCCCCTTCGCGCCGTGGCAATGGGCAATCGCGGTCGGCGCGTTCATCCTCTGGCATCCGCTTCAGGCGCTCATTTTCGGCCCGCCCTGGTCGGCGATCTTCCTGGCACCCGGTTTCCTGGCCATCGTGGCGGTGCTCGGTAGCTTGCTGGTCCGTCTCTATCGGGCGACCGGGAGCATCTGGCCGTGCGTCCTGGTCCATTGGTCGGTGGTGGCCGGGTGGAAGCTGTTGTTCGCCGGCCCGATCGGATAGGATCGGGGGCATGACCCAGGCGTTGCCCCGACTCGACTGGTCCGGCTGGCGCGAGACCGCGCAGCATCTGCACCTGATCACCCAGATGATCGGCAAGATCCGTCTCGCGCGGACGCCCTGGCTCAACCATGGCTGGCACGTCGCGCTCTATCCGACGGCGCGAGGCCTCACCACCGGCCCGATTCCCTGTCCGGAGGCGACGCTCCAGCTCGATCTCGATCTGCAGGCCGGCGAGCTGCTGCTCGCCACCGATGGCGGGAGCGAGGCCGGCCTGCCGCTCGGCCCGGGCAGCATCGCCGATTTCCACGCGGCGCTGACCGGCGCGCTTGCCGCGCTCGGCACGCCGGTGACGTTCAACGGGGTGCCGAGCGAGATACCGGAAGCCGTCCCGTTCGCGCAGGACGGGGCGCACCGGCCCTGGGACGGCGAGGCGGTGCGCGATTTCCACCGCGCGCTGCTGTGGATCGATCGCGGCTTCCAGCAATTCCGCACCGGCTTTCTCGGCAAGGCGAGCCCGGTGCATTTCTTCTGGGGCAGCTTCGATCAGGCGGGCACGGGTTGCTCGGGCCGGCGTGCGCCGCGCCGCCCGGGCGGCGCGCCGAACTGCCCCGACTATGTGATGGAAGAAGCCTACTCGCACGAATGCAGCACTTGCGGCCTGTGGCCCGGGGGGGCGGCGCTCGGCGAGCCGGCGTTCTATGCCTACTGCTATCCCGAACCGGCCGGCTACGCCCGACGCACGATCCCGGCACCCGCTTATTACGACACCGGTCTCGGCGAATGGCTGCTCGACTATGACGCGGTGCGCGCGGCGGACGATCCCAAGGCTCTGCTGCTGGACTTCCTCCAGGCGAGCTATGATGCCGTCGCCGATCTCGGCCATTGGGACCGCGCCCATCTCGAATGCGTGCCGGGCGTCCCCCGCCGCCCGCGCGCGGTCCAGCGATGAGGATTCAGAAGCCCGAGATCAGCATGTCGAGGGCGCTTGCCACGGAAAACTCCTGATCGGCGACCGATGCGATGCAATGGCCGAGCGCGCCGACGGGAATCGCGGAAGCGAAATGGGTGAGCATCAGCATTTCGCTTCCCGCAACGTCGAGCAACGGCGTCAGCCTGCGATCGACTTGGACGGCGTCGTCGGGGCGGACCAGCGGCGCGACGAAACGCGTGTTGAGATGGCGCAGCAGGTCGCTCTGACAGTCGAGCAGCATCGATCCATCGATCGAACGATAGACGTCGAATTTCGCCATCAGAACATGCGGTATTTGGCAAGGGGCAGGCCATGCTCCGCAACCCAGGCGTTGTTGGCGTCGATGGCTTCCTTGCTTTCTTCCTGCCATCGCCGGATCCGTTCCTTCTTGCTGGCATCCCGCAATGCCGCCTCGCAAATCTGCGACAGGTTCAGCCCAGCCTCTCGCGCCGCCGCGACCACGCCGGTATCGAGCGAGAGATTCACTGCTTTGCGCTTGCCCGAAGAAAGGGAATCCGGTTTCATGCGCAGAAATTATGCGCATGACTCTTGCGCGTCAACATGGAGGGAATCATGGCCCTGGTCGAACTCGGCCGCTACGACAGGCAGGAGGCTTTCATCGTCCAGGGGCGGCTGGAGGACGAGGAGATCCCCAGCTTCGTGTTCGACGCCGGGACCAGCATCGCCGATGGCTCGTACCTGCTGATCCCGGTGCGCGTGATGGTGGACGACGAGGACCTGGCGCGGGCGCGCGCGATCCTCGACGCCGTTTAGTTCAGGTCACGATCTTGACGGGGACCGTCGCGATCGCCTTCTTGCCGCAGAGGATCACGACCTCCTTGTATTTCGGCAGCGCGTTCTTGATCTCGGCCTTCACTTCCGCCGTCGTCACGACCTGCGGAGCCGGTCCGGTCGGCGCAAATGCGACGAAGTCGAAATACTGGGTCGGCGGCAGGTTCTTGGTGGTCGCGCCCCGGTTGAGCATCAGTTTCCAGCCGCCCGTCGAAGTGGTTGCCTGTCCGGCCACATGAAGCGTCGGAGTCTTGTGCGGTCCGGGCATCTTGTCGAGCCACGCTTTCCAGCCGGTCGTCTTGACCTTCTCGCAAGCATTGACCGGTGCGGCCGCGACCTTCGTCGATGTGCCCGAGACGTTCGCCGCGGCGGCATTCGATGCCGCTTGGCCGGTGGCGAGTGTCGCAATGACGGCCAGGCAAGGCCAGGCTATACGCTGCATGTTCCATTCTCCCCATGAGTCGTGGTCGGGCAATGCTGCGCTAGTTCGACTAGAAGTCAAACGGGTTCGCCGCCGAAATGGACATGCAGTGCAAGTCGCTGGATTGAAGCTTGATAACAAAGCTATTTGGCATCGTCGCCGAAATGCCCGCGAAGTATTTGTTCAGGCAAGGAGCAGCGCGGTTGCTTTCTTCGCGATGGCGATCAGTTCGGCGCGCGGGGTGCCGGCGCGGGCGCGGGTGCTCAGCGAATGGATCACCGAGGAAGCGATCTGCGCGTCGCCGCGCGGATCGGCGCTGCCAGCCTGTTCCATCAGCTTCTCGATCCACCCGTCCTGCAATTGCATGAAGTCGGCCAGCGCCGCGCGGATATCGGCATCGGCCACTGCCTCGGCCGCCGCGGTGTTCACCGCGATGCAGCCCGAAGGGCCGTACTCGCCGGTCAGAAAGCCCTCGATCGCGCCGAGGAACAGCGCCTTGAGCATCTTCTCCGGCGGATAGCGAACATCGTGGAGCGCGGCGAAGGTCGAATCGATGATGGCGTGCGTGCGCGCGAGGCCGGCAAGGTACA